>Ga0136846_1226899_pt1 | contig 13136 bp, 13 predicted proteins | sample HopSoiMetagenom2_FD_96841 | JGI IMG/M metagenome (GOLD analysis project Ga0136846, IMG submission 96841) | Grasslands soil microbial communities from Hopland, California, USA - 2 Assembly 2016 (version 4) | ecosystem: Environmental > Terrestrial > Soil > Grasslands | place: USA: Hopland... | reverse complement strand
TGGTTGGTATTGGAATAAACATTAATCAGGTTGTTTTTGATCCCGGTTTACCCAACCCGGTTTCATTAAAACAGGTCACCGGGAAAGACTTTGATGCCGCCGAATTAGGTAAGGAACTCTGCCAGGCGCTGGAGCGCCGGTACCGGCAATTACATGCAGGCGGTTTTGAAACCATCATGCAGGAGTATCAACAGGTGTTATACAAATTACATCAGTCAGTTACCTTGAAAAAAGGCGCCGTTTTGTTTGAAACCACTATTATGGGCGTTTCCGACAGCGGCCGGCTACTAACCAAAGACGTGATGGAACGGGAGTTTGATTTTGGTGAAGTTGAGCTGATAATACGATTGTGAAAATTAGCAAATGAAAAATCCCGCCGACAGGCAGGGTTTTTCATTTATAAGCAGTTTTCCCATTTTCACATTTGCTAATTATTTTTTCTTTCTGTTAACCTGAAACACCCTCGACAGGTTAAAGCCGAACCGGATATCACCTTTCCAGAAATTATCTGTAGTGCCGGTGAGGAAGGCTTTTTCGTTCATACCGGTACTGTTGCTAAAATGTAACTGAAATACGTGGCCACCGGTTTCAATATCAAAACCTGCAGATATAGGATCTTTTGTTCCCGGCTCACGTCCTGCCAGGATGGGATGATAATCTACCACAAACGCAGTGCGCTTAGATAATTTCAACCGGCCACCGATCCCTAATGCCCAGGTATTGTTGTCCTGATCGGCTTTGGCTACCAGGTTACGGTGAACCATTATGGAGCTAACCTGCAAACTGAAAGCATTGCTGAATTTGCGGCCGATGATTATTTCGTGGTAATAAGCTACGCGCGAAGAGAAATAGTTTTTCCGGGTTGTATCTGTCCAGGGCATGGTTTGAACGGCAGCGCCCGAGACCCATATTACTGAAACCGGTGAACCGCCGTTTGCTCCCTGGCGTATGGCGCGAAATTTAAAAAAGGCATCCAGTTCTTTATTCAAGGTACTTCTTCCTACGCCTACGCTTAAATTATCGGTTATACCGTAATCAAAACCCAGTCGCATACTGGCCTGGTCTAAACCAAAAAATTGTTTAGCGCCTTCACTCAAAAGGCCAAAGCGATGCAGAATGCGAACATCCAGCACTCCTTTGCCTAACATTTCCATAGACTGGCCATTGATAACGCGAGTTGATTTGAAAGCGCCCGTAGCATATTCTCTTTTTGCAGAATCCCTGACCATGCTTAACAGGTCTTTTTCCTGTGCCTGAATGGTATTGGCCGCCGTAATAACAAAACAGGCAGTCAATAGTATATAGGTTATTTTGCTCATATCGGTTGGTTTTTTAGTTTGGTTCGTGCAGTTTATTGTTTCAATGGTTCCAGGGTACAGTTCACGGTAATGTTTATTGTATCCGACATATTTTCTGCTACCGATCCAGGAATGTCAATATCGTACTCAGACATCAGAATCTTAAATTTTGAAGCGGCGATCAGTTTACCGTCCTTCACAGTGATCTTACCATCAGCCTCTACATCTTTTGTTTGTCCATGCAAAGTGAGCTTGCCTTTTATGTGAACAGTATAACTACCATCTTTTGCGTAGTTTACTTCACTGTTATTAGTGATTTGCCCGCGAAATTCTGATTTGGGGTATTTATCGCTTTCTACATAGTTTTCATTGAAGTGTTCCTGCATCATTGCTTTTCTGAATTCAAAGCCTTTCATGAGCACTGCAAACTGAATGTCACCGGTTTTTGAGTCGAGTACACAGGTGACACTGCGATGAGTGGCCTCTATGGTTTCAATAACGCCTTTTGAAGAAAATTGAATATTGCCGCTTTTGGTGAAGAATTTATCCTGCGCCATTAACGACGCCGCCATCAATATAAAGCAGCACGATATAATGCCTTTCTTTATTAAGAAACTCATGGTAAAATATTTGGTTTTAACAATTGTTTAGTTGGCTATAACGCAGCGGTTCAACTGAACATCTGAGCCCAGCAGTCCGGTTTCATCTTTATTAAACCCGGTAATCGCTCCTTTAATGGTTATTACTGCGCCTTTCTGTAACGAACCTATGGTGGAATTGGCCGTGCTGTCTATTACACAACGCACACCCGACATATCACTGGTGTCGCCCAGCACAATGGTACTCTGTGCTGATTCTACATTCTTAACCATGCCTTTTACCGATAAAATTTTATTCATGTATTTTTTGTTAGCCGCATCCTCACTGCTAACAAATTCTTTGATCAGGTCTGTAGCGTTTACAGAAAAATCAGCACGTACATCAGCGAGGCCCTGAACGGTTCTGTTAAACTGATACCAGCCATAACCGCCAGCCAACGCTATAACTACTACTATACCACCAATGATTGTCCTTTTTTTGTTCATGGAAGAATGTGAATTTAATTATTGGGTGTACCCGAGTCAACCCAACAGCTTATAGATTTTATTTGGCTTGTTGTAAGCGAGCCCTCTTTCGGCATAAAACGGGAAATCACTGCTGATTTTATTTGTGTTGCTGCATTTTTTATTTGTGTATATGATGTAAGCGCGCCAGGGCCATTGAGGCTGCCTGAAGCATGACATTCGGGTTTGGCACAACTGGATTGAATGATGGGCATAACATCAGCTGCAAATGTTGCATTTACCCCATCGCAGGTTGAAGACCCATATAAGATCTCTTCCTTATCATTATAACAACCATAAAATAATAACATACCGCATGCTAAAACGCCTGTAATTTTTTTAATCATAGTATCGCAATTAAATCAGCTTTTAAGGAGCTTACTTTGTTTTTCAATAGTGAATGCATCCAAGCATTTTTCTATGGAGTTGTACGATTAACCGTTTCATTTGGTTGCCTTTCATTGATATTCCTGTATAACTTATAGTAGTAATAAAAAACCCTGTCCTTAAAAGGACAGGGTAACCAAACCCTAAAACTAAAAAATAACCCATATACAAGCAGGCCGGTTACCCGGCCTACTTACAAAGTTTGCATCTGGGTATAATCGCTGATACACTTTACCAGTTGATTATAATATTATATAGACCTCTCCAATGGATCTTAGCCATCAAGTACAGGGAACAGCCATACAGCCGCGCTCCTCGCGGGATTGCCAGCATACTATACGATAAAGAATTAAACATAGTTGCCCCGGCTTATACATTCCGGTTCACGGCTATAGCAGGCCATGGGCCGTTCAATCAATTACCTTAAAACCAGATTAAAGAGACAAGCTTTGCAAAAAGCAGTATTTTATTGAAGCGGCTATGTGCTAAAACAACGATATTGTAAGAGCGGGTTTAACCTGTCTTGTGGTCCCAAGCTTTTGTGAATTGCTTTAAAATTCAGGTACTTAACAGTAAATTTGATCAAAGTTTCAGCAACAGTACATGATGGAAAAAAATCAACTGTATAGAAAAAAGATCATAAAGCATCTTTATTTTTCTAATATGCTATCCTGCGCCGACCTGAGCGACAAGATCAATAAGAGTTTACCGGTCACTACGAAAATACTGGGGAAGCTTATTGAGGAAGACTGGGTTACCGAAACCGGTTATGCAGCGTCAACCGGTGGCCGGCGGGCCGTTATGTATTCCCTGAAACCTGATGTTTTATACATAGTATCGGTGGCTATGGACCAACTGATCACCCGCATTGCCATTTTGAACATGCAGAACACACAGGTAGCCGCCACAGAATTGTTCGAACTTCCTTTATTAAAGAACCCACAGGCACTTGATTCGCTTACCGAAAAAATTGATCAGGTCATAACCCGGTCGGGCATCTCAAAAAGCAGCATTGCCGGCGTTGGTATAGGAATGCCCGGTTTTGTTGATTCGGCCAAAGGAGTGAATTATACCTTTCTTGAACCCGAACAGGGCACCCTCACGCAATACATTTCATCAAAGCTTAAATTACCAGTATATCTCGATAATGACTCCCGCCTGATTGCCCTGGCTGAATTAATGTTTGGCGCCGCCCGGAATAAAAAGAACGCCATGGTGATAAACCTGGGCTGGGGCGTTGGTTTAGGCATGATCCTGAATGGGGACCTCTTCCGGGGGCACAATGGATTTGCCGGTGAGTTCAGCCATATTCCGCTTTTTCTAAATAATAAATTATGCAGCTGCGGCAAAAGCGGTTGCCTGGAAACTGAAACCTCCCTGCTGGTGGTTATTGAAAAAGCCAATAAAGGCTTAAAAGAGGGAAAAATATCGCTGTTGAAAGAATTGTCGGTAGAACACGCAGAACAGGCCTTTCAGGACATCATTAAAGCCGCAGGTAAAGGCGATAAGTTTGCGGTAGAAATATTATCCGAGGCGGGTTATAATATAGGTAGAGGCGTAGCCATCCTGATCCATTTACTGAACCCCGAGGTGGTGATCTTAAGCGGCCGGGGGTCATCGGCAGGAAGGATCTGGCAGGCGCCTATTCAGCAGGCTTTAAATGAGCATTGCATCCCCCGCCTGGCTTCCAATACCGAAATTGAGATATCTTCCCTTGGCTACCAGGCTGAAGTTACCGGAGCCGCCGCCCTGGTAATGGAAAACTTCGAAAAAAACGAGTTAAAAAAAGAACCGACACAACCAGAAAAGCTGGTGAAAAAATAAAGGTATTAGTATAACAAAGTGCAGTAGGTGCTATTTCTTTAGGAATAGCACAATTAAACCAAACATGGCTGCCACCTGACCAATCCAAAATACAAACATCCATCGGAGTAATTCTGCTTTTGATGCTTCTATTTTTGTTTCAGCACGGGCCACATCTTCTTTTGTAGCAAGTATTGAAGTTTTTGTATCCACTTCACATTTGATTTTTTCCTCAATAAAGGTAGTCAAATTTTCAGCGGTTTCCTTGCCCAGTTTAACTGAAACAAGGTCATAGAGCCTGGTTATTGTAATAGTAGGCATAAAGTACTAATGATTACCATAAAGATAACCCATAAATACTAATATAATTAGTTTTTATACACCTTAATTTATTGATATTAATCAAGTTATTTCTCAGCCGCTACAATCTCTTCGGCATGCTGCTTATTCTTAGGTCGCAGGAATATTTTGCTAATGACACCCTTTTCATCAATCACAAAAGTGGTGCGGTGAACGCCCATATATTTATTACCAAACATTTGCTTTTCGTCCCAAACTCCATACTTGTTTATGATAGTATGGTCCGCATCGGCCAGTAAAGTAAACGGCAGGTTGAACTTAGTCTCAAACTTCTTATGGCTCTTTTCATCATTCGGACTAACGCCAATCACTTCAAAGCCATGTTTCTTCAGCAAGGCATAGTTATCGCGCAGGTTACAGGCCTGTACCGTACAGGTTGGCGTATCGTCCTCAGGGTAAAAATACAGCACTACTTTTTTGCCCTTGAAATCGCTAAGCGTCACCTTTTTGCCGTTCTGGTCTTTGCCGCTAAATGCCGGTGCTTTATCGCCTTCTTTTAGAGTGATCATATTCTGAAAATTAGCGGGTAAAATTATACGTTTTCTCGGTTACATTGCCTGCTTCATCCTCTGCGTGGATCTTCAACTCATGCTGCCCCCCCATACACTTTTCATCAAACTGATAAATAAAGGTCACGCCTTTATCATTGCTGAACCGAAGCCATTTGCCATCCAGTTCGGCCCTTACATTTTTGATCTCCTCTAAATTATCTTTTACATTAAAAGCCAGGCGGGTGGCCTTGCTTAAGTCAGCTCCGCTCACAAAGCCAATAGGTGCTATTACCGGGGGCTCAATATCAAGCACCAGCTGAAAACTTCCCAGATCGCGGAACCGGGTAGAAGCCCAATTTCCCTGCCATTGCACTTTCTGTACTTCATTTTTAGTGCCTGCAAACCATTGCATCACCGTGCGGGATTTTTCTGCATCGGTCAACGTTCGCAACGGTTGGATGCGAACAAGCATGGAATCCCGGATGGGGATATACGCTGCCCCAATTGTATGTATCGCTGACACCACATGGTCATTTGAATTCGCCGATTTATTATACCGGATGTGCACCGAATCGTATAAACAACGCTCGCCAAGGTAAAATTCACAATCGGGGTTTTCCAGGCCATCCATCATCATGGGGTAGAACTGTTTGCCAGCCGGTGCCGGTTCCTGGCTACCCTTTATGAACCGAACTTTACATGCAAGCGTACTGCTGTTTCCGCTGGCGTCTTTTACCAGGATCGAAACCGTGTGTACAGCCCCGTCGCTTACGTCAATTGCGCCATTACCGCTCTTACGTTTGTAAATAGCGTTCGTATATCCCGGCAGTTCAGACAAATGTTGTAAAAAAGGTCCGCCCTGGGCTTTGGTCTTATAATCAATATGCGCATTCAGGTCGCGGGTATCGTTGTAACTGATATTATCCATTCTAAAAGCAACCACCGGCTGTTCATCAACCGTAAGAGTAGATTCAAAGATACCATTGTGGTTAGTAGAACCGGTTTGGGTATCATAAGCACCGATCCCAAAACTTATAAGGGGGGAAGAAACGGTGATAACCGACGGCGTGGTTATATAGGTTGAACCGGAATAGGCTTTTACGGGGAAAAGACGGGGCGATTGTTCATACACGCTCCGGGTTCTGTCGTATATCGCCAGCCGTTGCAACCGGGGCGGAACGTTATCTGCGATCTGAAATCCGAATAAAAAGGGATTCACATTCACGTCGGCGTCTGTACGCCTGACCTCAAAATGCAGGTGCGGCGCCTGGGAGCCACCTGTATTACCACTATTGGCCAGGAAATCGCCTTTTTTCACCGGGAAAAGATCGGGCGTTAATTCGAGAAAAACCTTCCACGATTGTTGTGCGTACTGCTGGTCTTTTACCCATTTTTCCAGTGTAGGATTAAATGCATTCAAATGGGCATATACCGTAGTAAATCCATTTGGGTGCGTGATATAAATAGCCCTGCCAAAACCATAGGGTTCTATTTTGATGCGGCTGATGTAGCCATCTGCCGCCGCATATACGGGCAGGTTTTCACGAGCGTTCGTTTTTATGTCGAGGCCCATGTGATAGTGATTGGGCCGTAATTCGCCAAAATTTCCGGCAAGGCGAATGGGTATTTCAAGCGGATCGCGGAAATAACCCTGCGGGTAACTGGCAGGCGGAAAAATCTGGGCAACCAGCGCAGAACTGTTCAATAATAAAAATAGTGTGAGTATTCTCATGGGTGATTAATATGGCTGCAAAGCTAAGTGGTTGGAAATAACCGATGAAATGTTATATAAAAATTGAGATGGGTCAACTTGGAAACGTGAACAAAAATTCAATGTTAAATAAACATTAAGGCGGGTTACCTGCACAGTTAAATCAGAATAAAATAAAAATGGATCTGCTAAGGGTTATCAACTGTTAATTTTAAAAAATACCCACATAGTGGTATGATTTTTATAAACATTGGAACAGCATTTGGCGTATATAAGTTGTCTTAAAATAATAACAGTATAGTCAGAAAATTTTTACAAACTCGGTTTATGAAAACGCTAAGGAATAGGATGATACTAGTATTGGCGCTGTCGGTTGGAACGATAGTAGGTATCTTTCGTGGAAATGAAGCTAAACAAAAATGGGTATTTCGTATCAGAAGCCGTTTTGACGAAAAACGTCAAATGGCCGAAGAGAAAAAACTGGTACGGGGTGGAGGTGTTGCACTTGATGACATTGAATTGGCCGCTTTTCACAACAACTGATTAAAAATAAATTTCAGCCAGCAATTCAAAGCCTTTGCCGGATGGTAAAGGCTTTTTTATTGGAGCTCGAACCGTGGAATATCCTCTTTTCCAGTGGAATATCTTCTTTCCCATTTGTCCCTTTTATCCTATACATCTCACCAATCCTCGTACTGACAAAAATTAATCAGCAAAATTCCCCTCGCTGCCTTACTTTTGCGCAATTTATCCCGCCAATATGGCCACAAAATTGTGCAGGAAAGGCGCCAGATAAAGGTTCAACCAAGGTTTAAATAAAAAAAATCGCTCTTTACTCAAAATGCCAAAAGACACTTCTATCAAGTCAGTACTAATTATCGGTTCAGGTCCCATTGTTATCGGCCAGGCTTGTGAATTTGATTATTCCGGTTCACAGGCAGCCCGTAGTATCAGGGAAGAAGGAATTAAAGTAATTCTAATCAACAGTAATCCAGCTACCATCATGACCGATCCTATGATGGCCGATAAGGTTTACCTGTTGCCACTGACGGTAGAAAGCATTGAGCAAATTCTGGAAGAGAACCAGATTGATGCGGTGCTACCGACCATGGGCGGACAAACAGCCTTAAACCTGGCTAAAGAGGCAGCAGAATTAGGTGTGTGGGAAAAATACAACGTTCGATTGATCGGCGTTGATATTGCCGCCATCGACACAGCTGAAGACCGGGAAAAATTCCGCCAGCTGATGTTGAAGATAGGCGTTGCGGTTGCTCCCTCAAGAGTAGCCAACTCCCTGCTCGAAGGAAAGGAATTTGCCCAGGAAATTGGATTCCCCCTCGTAATTCGCCCCTCATTCACCCTGGGTGGAACCGGTGGCGGATTCGTTCACGACAAAACTGAGCTGGAAGCTGCCCTTGACAGAGGGTTGAAAGCTTCTCCCATACATGAAGTACTGGTTGAAAAAGCCGTACTGGGTTGGAAAGAATACGAGCTGGAACTGTTGCGCGACATGAATGATAACGTAGCCATCATTTGCACCGTCGAGAACCTCGACCCAATGGGTGTACACACCGGCGACTCCATCACCGTAGCCCCGGCCATGACCTTAAGCGATACAGCTTTTCAGGACATGCGTAACAAGGCCATCCTCATGATGCGCAGCCTTGGAAATTTCGCCGGAGGTTGTAACGTGCAGTTTGCATTGAATCCCGCAACAGAAGAACTGATCTCCGTTGAAATAAATCCGCGCGTAAGCCGGTCGTCGGCCCTGGCCTCCAAAGCCACGGGTTACCCTATTGCCAAAATAGCCGCTAAACTCGCTATTGGCTATAACCTCGATGAACTGAAGAACCAGATCACCAAAACCACTTCGGCTTACTTTGAGCCTGCACTGGATTACGTGATCGTGAAAATGCCCCGCTGGAACTTCGACAAATTTAAAGGCGCCAACGATACCCTTGGTCTGCAAATGAAAAGTGTAGGCGAGGTAATGTCAATCGGCAGAAGCTTTACTGAAGCCATTCAAAAAGCCTGTCAGAGCCTCGAGAACAACGCGGTTGGACTGGGCTACTACGGAAAAAGCCAGATGCACGCTGAAGAACTGATCGAATACATCAAGACCCCGAAATGGGACCGCATCTTCCGCATTAAAGATGCCCTGATGGCTAGTGTTTCGGTTGGAACCATTGCCAAAGCCACTCTCATCGACCGCTGGTTTATCAATGAGATCAAAAAGATCGTTGATCTGGAAAAAGAGATAGAAAAATACAAAACAGCCACCCTGCCTGTTGAACTGCTGAAAGAAGCCAAATTCATGGGCTTTAGCGATGAACAGATCTGCAAAATAATGCAGGATGGCACCGATGAAGAAATATACGCAAAACGGAAAGCAGCAGGCATTACCCGCGTTTACAAAATGGTTGATACCTGCAGCGCCGAGTTTGAAGCCAAAACACCTTACTTCTACTCTACTTTCGAGTCGGGTAACATTTCTGAAAGCAAAGTCAGCGACCGCAAAAAAGTGATCGTACTCGGTTCAGGCCCCAACCGCATTGGTCAGGGTATTGAGTTCGACTACTGCTGTGTGCATGGTTTGCTGGCGCTGAAAGAGTGCGGTTACGAAGCCATTATGATGAACTGTAACCCCGAAACGGTGTCTACGGACTTCGACATGGCCGATAAACTGTACTTTGAACCCGTATTCTGGGAGCACCTGTGGGAACTGATCGAGCATGAAAAACCAGAAGGTGTTATTGTTCAGTTGGGCGGACAAACAGCCCTGAAGCTGGCCGAGCGCTTAACCAAGAAAGGCGTTAAGATCATCGGTACTTCGTTCGATAACATGGACATCGCAGAAGACCGCGGTCGCTTTAGCGATATGCTGAAGGAACTGGGCATTCCCTATCCTAATTACGGAACAGCCTTTACAGTTGATGAAGCAGTTGCAGTAGCCAATAAAGTAGGTTACCCTGTACTGGTTCGTCCCAGCTATGTATTAGGTGGTCAGCGCATGCGTATCGTAATCAACGACGAAGAAGTTGAAAAAGCAGTAGTAAGCCTGCTGAAACATATCCCCGGCAACAAGATCCTCATCGACCACTTCCTCGATCGTTGTCAGGAAGCCGAAATCGACGCCATTTGCGATGGTGAAAGCGTTCACATAATGGGTGTAATGGAACACATTGAGCCTGCTGGTATCCATAGCGGCGATAGCAATGCGGTGTTACCTCAGTTCAACCTGAGCCCGCTGGTTGTGGAAACTATGGAAGAATACGCCCGCAAGATCGCGTTCAAATTAAATATCAAAGGTCTTATCAACATTCAGTTTGCCATCAAAGATGGTAAAGTGCATGTGATTGAAGCCAATCCACGCGCATCACGCACAACACCGTTTATTGCCAAAGCCTACCAGATCCCCTACCTGAATGTAGCTACCAAGGTTATGTTAGGCGCCAATAAACTGCGCGACTTTAAATTCGTAAAACGCCTGAAGGGCTATGCGATCAAAGAGCCGGTGTTCAGCTTTGAAAAATTCCCTGGCGTTAGCAAAGAGCTGGGACCTGAAATGAAAAGCACTGGTGAAGCCATCCGCTTTATCAAAGACCTGCGCGATCCATACTTCCGCCAGTTGTACAAAGACAGAAGTATGTACCTGAGTAAATAGTTCATTGTAACGCTATAAAAAAAGCTCTCCCGATTCATCAGGAGAGCTTTTTTGTTGCTATAATAAGTTAAAGAATAATTTATATTTCCACCATATTATGCTTGATGGCGTAGATAACCAGTCCCACACGGGTTTTAACGCCCAGTTTTTCAAATAGAGAGTTACGATAGTCATCCACCGTACGGGGGCTAACAAACATTTTGCCGGCAATGTCTTTATAGGTTAATTCGGTGCAAACCCATTTCAGGAACTCTTTCTCCTTTTCGGTGAGGTGAATGGTCTCCTGCGGTTTATCCATGTCTTTATGCAACCCGCTAATGATCTTCCCGGATATAAGTTCAGAAAGGTAGAAGTCTTTAAGCAGCACCGAATCCAAAGCGAGTTTTAACTCTTCCGGCTCGGCATTCTTCATAATGTATCCCTTGGCGCCCAGGCGCAGCATGCGAATAATAATATTTTCGTCGCTGAACATGGATAGGGCCAGGATCTTTACCTGCGGAAAGTTCTTGTATATCCATTTGGCCGTTTCATACCCGTCTATATCCGGCATATTTACATCAAGTAAAATAATGTCGGGTATATTGTGGTTTTTAAGTTTATCCTTAACATCCTGTCCATTACTTGCTTCAAACAACACTTTATAATTCTCGAATGAATTTATCAACCGCGCCAGTGCATTTCGCAACAAAGTGTGGTCATCGGCAACAGCTACCTGTATGTTTTTGTTAACAGTCATTATTCTCGCGCATTCACTTTTTTAATGGGGTAAGGGCAATTGAATGGTAACTATAGTGCCTTTACCAGGTTCACTTTGCATGTCTATATCAGCACCAATAAGTTTTGCCCGGTTGAAAATACTCTTTAATCCAACACCAGCAGCAGAGGAAGTAGAATTTTTCTTTTCTGCCACATTGAAACCCACCCCGTCATCTATTATTTTCATTATGAATTTGTCATCGAGGTAGGTTAGGTTCACCTGTATTTTTTGGGCCTTTGAGTGTTTTAAGATATTGTTGAGGTTTTCCTGGAATATTCTGAATAACACGATCCCTTTCTGATCGTCGAAGCTTTGTTCAATACCGGAATTTGAGAATTCAATATCCAGCAAACCCGTGCGGTTTATATTTTCCAGTTCAAAATGGATAGACTCTGCCAATCCTATCTGAGCTATACGATCGGTATGCAGGCTCTTGGTAAGGTTAGCCAGGTCAATCATAGCTTTATTCAGCGCCTGGCGGGTGCCCTGTATTGACTCATACGCCTCATGATCTTTGCTCAAAGGCAATACTGCCAGGGAAAGTTTTACCACGGATAACATCTGGCCAATATTGTCGTGCAACTCCTGACCAATATTCTTAAAGGTTTCTTCCTGTATTTCCAGTTGCGATTTCAACGTTTCCCGTTCATACTCTTCTTTCATGCGAATTATCTCCGACTCCTGCCGGTGTTGTCTGCGCTGGTACAGAAAAAGGATGGTAACAATAAAGCCCACCAGCAATACTGCCAGTATAGCGCCCATTATTATTACTATGTATATATCCGAACTCATATTAAAACCATTGCGGCAAGCAATTTAGTACAAAGTTCAATCCTATACCATCCTAAAAATCTATAATACCCTACGAATTCTCCGGAACCGTATACGGCACAGGAAAGCAATGGAAAACAAAGAATATAATAAAATATTCAGGAACTGCAGAACGGCGTTCAGGTTCAATAAAATGATACGGGGCAATCCATGCAAATGGTTCCATAAACCCACCAATGGGAAAGAACAGGTGTAAAAGAATAACAGTCCCGAACATATCCAGAATGCCGGCTCCTTCATCAGGTTCACCGAATGGGTAGTTTGAAATATTTCATAAAAATAAAAAATACAGGCGCCCACAATCAATAAACAACCTAAAGAGTAAGTATTCGTATGGAATGTATTTGTTTGAAAAAAAGTCCTGTTAATTAATACCAGTACCGGATAAATAGCCATTAACCACAAAATGACCTTTTTGACTTTTACATTATAGATGATACTCCTTAAAATGTAGAGATAAAAAATAAATTCAAATGTGGTAAATACGATATACATCGGGGTCGAATCAACTTTCTTCTTTACAAGTAGAATCCCGGCGATCTCAATAATAATGGTCAATAACAGAAAAAAGGGAAATGCTTTCAGGTATCTGGGTAGAGAAGCCTGAAAAAACAAGGCCAGAGACGCTAAAAAGCAAATCACTTCAATAATTAGAAAAATTAAGCTCATCAGGCACTAATGTAGAAAATTCAGCATTAAAAAAAAATCCGCACCGGCTAAACCGGTGCGGA
>Ga0136846_1230893_pt1 | contig 13137 bp, 9 predicted proteins | sample HopSoiMetagenom2_FD_96841 | JGI IMG/M metagenome (GOLD analysis project Ga0136846, IMG submission 96841) | Grasslands soil microbial communities from Hopland, California, USA - 2 Assembly 2016 (version 4) | ecosystem: Environmental > Terrestrial > Soil > Grasslands | place: USA: Hopland... | reverse complement strand
GATCTTGGTTATCTGCGATGAATCGATTTCGTTATCTTCAATAACCAGCAGCTTTCTTACCCTTCTTTCGTTATAACGCACGATATCTTCAAACAGGTTATCCAGCGCACTTGTCTTTAATGGTTTTAATTGGAAGCTTCTTGCTCCGCGTTGCATGGCCAGTAACCGGTTCTCTTCGCCGGAGATCAGGTGTACGGGAATATGCCTGAAATTAATATCGTTCTTGAAAAGATCGAGGACTCTCCAGCCGCTTGCATCCGGCAGTTTCACATCAAGCGTCACTGCGATCGGATTATATTTATTTACGAGATCGAATACATCTCCAAAATTGGTAGCCACTACTGCCTTAAGATCTGATTCGTGGGCCTTGTCGATCATTATTCTCCCAAACCGAACATCATCTTCCACGATCAGTACCACCCGGTCCCCACTCATTACCATATTCCGGTCATCTCCTGTTTCATTGATGATCTCGTTCAGGGCATCGAGATCTTTTGTCTCATTTACCTTGATAGTCGGCACAGACTGGATAGCCGAAGTGGCTGTTTCACTTTCTGCAAGCCGGTATTCGGTAACGGTGAGGTTACTTTGTTTTTCCTTTTTGGCAACCGCAGGATTATAGTCGATAGGGAGAAATAATGTAAATGTACTTCCCATCCCGGCTTCACTCTGCAGTTCGATAGAACCACCGAGAAGGTCAGCAAGACCGCGGCTGATAGAAAGCCCGAGGCCCGTACCTCCATATTTACGGCTGGTTGAACCCTCAGCCTGCTGGAATGCTTCGAAGATAATATTCTGCTTATCCTTCGAAATGCCGATACCGGTATCCTTGATCTCAAATGCAACCACCTTCTTGGCCTGGTCCAGGCTGGGATTAGACTGTCTCCAGTTATGATGCGCTTCATAGATCCTGAGCTTAACCTCACCCTTTTCGGTAAACTTAAATGCGTTGGAGAGGAGGTTCTTCAGGATCTGGTTCAGCCGTTGCACGTCTGTTTCAAGAGTAGCTGGTAAAGCATCGTCCAGCTCAATATTGAACTTCAGATTTTTATTCTCGGAGATATGTTTGAATGTTGTTTCAACAAACGTGGTGACATCCCTGAAATGAAGTTTGACAAAGTCTGTAGAAATATAACCGGATTCGATCTTCGACAGGTCAAGAATATCATTGATCAGCTGGATAAGGTCATCGCCGCAACTATGGATAGTTTTTGCATAGCTGATCTGCTTTTCACTCAGGTTACCGTCATGATTTTCATATAGCTGCTGAGCCAGGATCAGCAATGAGTTCAATGGCGTACGCAACTCATGCGACATGTTTGCCAGGAACTCAGATTTATATTTTGAAGTAAGCTGGAGCTGTTCGGCTTTTTCTTCCAGTGACAACCGGGCTTCTTCTACTTCTTTATTTTTAGCCTCCACTTCTTCTTTTTGTTTCACAAGAAGGTGTGCCTTATCCTGTAATTCTTCGTTCGTTCTTCTCAACTCTTCTGTCAGTGACTGCGATTGTACCAGCAGGCTTTCTGTTCTTGTGTTGGCTTCGATCGTATTTAACACGATACCGATACTTTCAGTCAGCTGGCTAAGGAAATCAAGATGCGTTTCGCTAAATGAATCAAAAGAAGCCAGCTCAATCACCGCTTTAATTTCTTTTTCGAAAAGTACCGGGAGCACGATCACATTCAGGGGAGATGCTTTTCCTAAGCCCGAACCGATCTTTGTATAGTTTCTCGGAACATTGGTAAGGAGTATACGTTCTTTCTCCAATGCGCACTGTCCGACCAGCCCTTCACCCAGTGCAAATTCCCTGGACGTTTTTACTTCTTCTCCAAAGGCATAAGCGGCAAACAATTTTAATTTCTGGTGTCTTGAGTTTTCTTCCTGTTCAAGAATATAGAACATACCTTTCTGCGCACTTACCACAGACGCTAGCTCTGAAAGGATACGGCGGGTCACGGTATTGAGATCTTTCTGACCCTGCAACATCTGCGTAAACTTAGCCAGGTTTGATTTCAACCAGTCCTGTTCCTGGTTACGCAGCGTAGTTTGTTTCAGGTTAGCGATCATCTGGTTGATCGTATCTTTCAATTCTTCTACCTCGCCTTTCGCTTCCACGCGGATCATCTGCGTCAGATCACCTTTCGTTACCGCCGATGCCACGTCCGCAATGCTACGTACCTGCGTGGTCAGGTTTTCTGCCAGCTGGTTTACGTTTTCCGTAAGGTTTTTCCAGATACCCGATGCACCCGGCACACTAGCCTGTCCTCCCAGTCTTCCTTCTACTCCCACTTCACGTGCAACGGTCGTTACCTGGTCGGCAAACACAGCCAGCGTGTCGATCATTTCATTGATCGTATCGATCAACTGCGCCACTTCACCGCGTGATACGATTGAAAGTTTTTGTTTCAGGTTACCAGTTGCTACAGAGGTTACAACTTTTGCGATACCACGCACCTGGTTGGTAAGGTTGGATGCCATCATGTTCACCGAGTCCGTAAGGTCTTTCCAGGTACCTGTCACCCCCTGCACTTCTGCCTGTCCTCCCAGTTTACCTTCAGTACCTACTTCACGCGCCACCCTCGTTACCTCAAAGGCGAATGAGTTCAGCTGGTCCACCATCGTGTTGATCGTATTCTTCAAGTCGAAGATTTCGCCTTTTACATCAATAGTTACTTTTTTTGTAAGGTCACCGGATGCAACCGCTTTGGTCACTTCGGCGATATTACGCACCTGTGAAGTAAGATTACCGGTCATTTGGTTTACGGAGTCAGTAAGATCTTTCCATGTTCCTGCAACACCCGGCACGAATGCCTGCCCGCCGAGTTTACCTTCACTACCTACTTCACGGGCAACACGAGTAACTTCCGATGCAAATGCACGAAGCTGGTCCACCATCGTGTTCAGTGTTTCTTTCAATTGTAGGATTTCACCGCGAACGTCCACGGTGATCTTTCGCGACATATCACCGTTTGCCACCGCGATCGCCACCTCGGCGATATTACGCACCTGGGCTGTAAGGTTACCAGCCATCTGGTTAACCGAGTCCGTGAGATCTTTCCATGTACCTGCGACGCCAGGAACGAATGCCTGTCCACCCAATTTACCTTCCGTACCCACTTCACGTGCCACACGGGTAACTTCCGATGCAAATGCTCTCAGCTGTTCCACCATCGTGTTGATCGTATTCTTCAATTCAAGGATCTCTCCTTTTACATCCACCTCGATCTTACGTGAAAGGTCACCGTTTGCAACCGCTGTCGTTACTTCGGCGATATTACGAACCTGCGATGTAAGGTTCGATGCCATCTTGTTCACGGAATCGGTAAGGTCTTTCCAAAGTCCTTCTACACCCGGTACATCGGCCTGTCCACCCAATTTACCTTCACTACCTACTTCACGAGCCACACGGAACACTTCCGAACCAAATGAATTCAGCTGGTCCACCATCGTGTTGATCGTATTCTTCAATTCAAGGATCTCTCCTTTTACATCCACCGTGATCTTTCTTGAAAGATCTCCCTTTGCCACGGCAGTTGTTACCTCGGCGATATTACGCACCTGGGCTGTAAGGTTACCGGCCATCCCGTTCACCGAGTCCGTCAGGTCTTTCCAGGTACCTCCTACTCCCTGCACCTTTGCCTGTCCGCCGAGCTTACCTTCTGTACCTACTTCCAGCGCCACACGGGTAACTTCAGATGCGAATGAGTTTAGCTGATCCACCATCGTATTGATCGTATTCTTCAACTCGAGGATTTCTCCCGCAACGTTTACTGTAATTTTTCTCGAAAGGTCACCGTTTGCAACGGCTGTCGTCACATCGGCGATATTACGCACCTGGGCTGTAAGGTTTGATGCCATTTGATTCACCGACTCTGTCAGGTCTTTCCAGGTACCGCCAACATCCTGCACCCTTGCCTGTCCACCCAATTTACCTTCGGTACCTACTTCCAGTGCCACACGGGTAACCTCAGATGCAAATGAATTCAACTGGTCCACCATCGTGTTGATCGTATTTTTCAATTCAAGGATCTCTCCTTTTACATCCACTGTGATCTTTCTTGAAAGGTCTCCTTTTGCCACGGCCGTTGTTACCTCGGCGATATTACGCACCTGGGCTGTAAGATTACCGGCCATCTGGTTCACTGAATCAGTCAGGTCTTTCCATACACCACCAATTCCCTTTACTGTGGCCTGTCCACCCAGTTTACCTTCGCTACCTACTTCACGGGCCACGCGGGTTACCTCAACAGAAAATGAATTCAACTGGTCCACCATCGTGTTGATCGTATTTTTCAGCTCAAGGATCTCTCCTTTTACATCCACGGTGATCTTCCTTGAAAGGTCGCCCCTCGCTACGGCTGTTGTTACCTCTGCGATGTTACGCACCTGGCCAGTCAGGTTCGATGCCATCTGGTTTACGGAATCTGTCAAGTCTTTCCACGTTCCCGCCACACCTTTTACTTCTGCCTGGCCTCCGAGTTTACCATCTGTACCAACTTCACGGGCCACACGGGTAACCTCAGACGAGAATGAATTGAGCTGGTCCACCATGGTATTGATTGTATTCTTCAGCTCGAGAATTTCTCCCTGCACGTCCACGGTGATCTTCTTTCTCAGGTCACCTTTTGCGACGGCAGTGGTCACTTCAGCGATATTACGCACCTGCGCGGTAAGGTTACCTGCCATCTGGTTTACTGAGTCTGTAAGGTCTTTCCAAACACCGGCCACACCTTTTACTTTTGCCTGTCCGCCCAGTTTACCTTCTGAACCTACTTCACGGGCCACGCGGGTAACTTCCATGGAGAACAGGTTCAACTGTTTCACCATGTCATTTACTTCAGCTGCGATCTTTGCAAATTCTCCCTGGAGTAAGTGGTCCCCGATCTTCAATGGCATTTCCTGGGAAAGATTTCCTTTGGCCACCGAACTGATAACGTGAGCTATTTCGATTGTGGGGTGAACGAGATCGGAGATGAGGCTATTAATTGAATCGGAAGCGGTGCTCCAGGATCCTTTTGCATATTTAGGTAGCGATACCCGGTGATTCAGGTGACCCTGTTTTCCAATCGTGTTTCTCGCCTGGGTCAGCTCTTCAACAAGCGCTTCATTAAGCAGCAGGATTTCATTAAGCGTGTCACATATCTTTCCACCAAGTCCTACTTTATCTATGGGCATTCGAACACCAAAGTTGCCATGGCGCATTTCTGAGAGAACTTTCAAAAGTTCACGCATATCCAGGTCATCGGAAGAACTGGCACTGATAGTGCTACGGCCGTTGCTTTTGGAAGGGCTGCCATTATTTTTCTGTGATGTGCGGCTACTGTTGCTCTTCTGCTTTGCTTTGGCAATGTTGTTACCATTAGCATTTCCGTCGGTTCCATTTTTTTTAGTTGAACCAGTTTGATTTGTCTCCGCGGGAACTTCCAGAATGGAGACACCATTAGGGGAAAGAAGCTTTACTTTTTTTTTCATTACTTTTGAATTAAAGGGAATTAATGGGGCATGTCAGGTAGAATGGGGAAGTTTTTCCACACAAACAATTAGCTCATAAAAACGTTTGGACATTTTTATTCGACAAGTCTTCAGATTTTTCTATTATTATGGCCGGCCTGTAACAATCACCTGTGAAAATACCACCTTTACTAATTTTTAAGACAGAAAATTGTGCCACAAAACCTCGAATTATCCTCCTCCAAACTGATCCTCATCGGTGAAGATGATATTGATGACCAGGAGTTTCTAAAAGAGATATTCTCTTCTTTAGATGCGTCCTTCATTATTGTATTTACAACCAATGGCATGGGGATATTGAACTATCTTGATACGTGCAACGATGGAGATATGCCCTGCCTTATCCTTCTTGACTACAATATGCCGGGACTGACCGGGCTTGAAATCCTGAAAGAACTGAAGAGCCGCAAACGCTTTCATAAGATACCCAAAATAATCTGGAGCACTTCCAGGTCGGCTAATTACAGGGATATATGCCTTGAAATGGGCGCGAACGAATACCTGGTCAAGCCGTCCAATGTGAACGACCTGATGCAGACCTGTAGGCAAATACTGGATACATGTTTTCCCAAAAAGGAAGCTTAGCCAAAAGTTTTATCAAGCAGAGAAAAGGAAATGGGTTTCTCCCATATCATTACGTTTTTATAAGAAGTGAAAGGCTCTGTCTTCTGATGATAGGCGCTGATCAGGTAAAGCCTGAGGTCGGGGTATGTCTTTGTAATCGGACCTACCAGTTCCCACCCTTTGCCATCCGGCAGGTTATTATCGAGCAATAATATATCAGGATTTTTTTCCTCCAGTAGTGTTATGCAGTCGCGCCTGGCATGACCAAGCGTAACTGCGTAGCCTTTTCCTTCGAAATAGCTCTTCATGATCAGGCAATAATCCATTTCATCGTCTATTATCAGGACTTTCGACTTATTCATACATTGAACTTCGTGCAAACAAAAACTGGTAAAAAAAGCAATTTAGAAATTCTTTCCGGAATGAGGCCTGCGACTGATCAGGTTTTAATGATTATACTTAAAAAAATGTCATAATACGCAACAAATTTAATGCCTTCCTTAACCTGAACGAGGGTTAGCGAAGTTCTTTAAAGAGCCGCGTTCAGCTATCCGGCATCTTAGTTGCATAATAGTAGTAAATCAGTAGACCTGTATGAACAGGATACAAGCGACTCGTATTGAATCAGAAAAACAATCAATAAACCCGGTAACACATTCTTCCACGCAGATGGACGCAACACCTTTTCGCAAAGAACTTTTGAATTTTGTAGACCCGCAACCAGCCGATGTCTATGAAAGAGAATATGTTGACTTCATCGACCTGGCTGCACACGAGTTGGATGCACCTTTAAGAAAGCTATCACTGCTGACAGAGAGACTGACAGACAAATTTGAGGCTGTTGGCCAGAATAAAGATTTATCCACCTATATCGATCGCATCAACAATTGCGTACGTGATATGCAGGCAACCGTGGAAAGTCTTACTGCGTTGTCCAAAATAACATCTGAAAAAAGGGAGCATCAATCCTGCAACCTCGATACTATTTTACGGACAGTGCTGGAAGAATTAAGAGTCCGCATTGAGACCCAAAAAGCAGTGGTAGAAATTTTATCACCCCTCCCGGAAATTGAAGGCAATGCAGCACAGCTTGCTCTTTTGTTTAAACATATCATTGAAAATGCCATCAAATTCCGGAAAGAAAATACTCTGACCGAAATAAATATCCAAACTTCATTAGCAGGCGCCGGTGAAAAAGGTCAAACCAGGGTGCCGGGCGACAAAGTTTACTATGAAATTGAAGTAAGCGACAATGGCATTGGTTTCAACAATGACAATGCGGAAAAGATATTCCGCCCGTTTGTGCGTTTGAACGGAAAATCCAAGTTTCCCGGCAGCGGTGTCGGGCTGGCGATCTGTAAAAAGATCATGGAAAATCATCACGGAGTCATATATGCAGATAGCAAGGAAGACCAAGGAACAAGATTTGTATTATTGTTACCCCAAACTCACTGATTACTATGCTGAAGGGAAACCTGATCAAGATCGCTATTATAGATGACGATGAAGATGATTTCTTTATCATCGCTGACTACATAAAAAGTATCCAGGGTGCCAATCTTAATGTCGAATGGTTGCCGGACTATTCTACGGCCATTGACCAGATAAAGGCAAGAAAGTACAATATTTATTTTATCGACTACAGGTTGGGTAATGAAACCGGTCTGGCCCTGTTGAGAGACGCCATCAGTTTAGGATGCGAAGAACCTATCGTGTTGCTGACAGGTAAAGGTAATCGTTCAATAGACATCATGGCGATGCAAAGCGGGGCGACAGACTATCTTGTAAAATCCGAGCTAAGCACCGAAAAGCTGGAACGCTGTATCCGCTATTCGTTGGAAAGGGCCACTGTTCTCAAGGAATTAAAAACGAGAGAAAACAAGTACCGGAACCTGTTTGAAGGCGCCAAGGATGCAGTTGTGATCGCCGATAAATCGCTGCATATCCTCGAAGCCAATAATGCAGCGTCCGTTTTGTTTGGATATACCACAGACAATCTTATCCATAGAAATCTCTTCGATTTTATTAAAGGATCGGAACAAAAAAACAGGATCGTTTCGAAGTTGCAGGAAGAGGTTGTTATAACAGATATTGGTATCGACATACTTAGCGGCAACAGTAAAGAAACAAAACCGTGCCTGTTATCCATCACCGCTCAGAAAAACCCGGACGATAAATGGATATTCCATTGCATCATTCATGATATTACCAATCTCAAAAAAGCAGAACTTGCCAACTTGCAGGCACAAAAACTTTCGGCCAATGAAAAACTGATGAGGATCATTGCGCACGAGATCAGGAACCCACTCAATAATATCAGTTTGTCCGTCGAACACCTGGAAATGATGGATGAAACGGTGGGTATGCAAAAAGAACTGATGAACATTATCCGAAGAAATTGCAGCCGTATCAATAAAAGCATAACTGAGTTGCTTGACCTTACCCGTACCGGCGGCGAGCTCGAATTTCACAAACACAGCCTGCAGGACATCATGAATGAAAGCATTGCTTCAGTATCGGACAGGATAGATCTGCAGAATGTGAAAGTAAAAAAGATATACCAGGAAAATCCCCTGGAAATATCGGCCGACAAATCCAAACTGAAGATCGCTTTCTCCAATATTCTTATTAATGCAATTGAGGCAATGAACGGCAATAAAGATAAAGGCCAGCTGGCCGTATCGCTGGAAGGTTCACCCGAACTATTGACCGTATCTATAAAAGACAACGGGATCGGCATAGCGGAAGAGAATATCCCCAAGCTTTTCGAGCCTTTTTTTACTCTAAAGAAAAACGGAGTTGGACTGGGGCTGGCTACAACCTTCTCGATCCTTCAATGTCATAATGCGAGCATACAGGTGGAAAGCAAGGTCAACAAAGGAACCAATTTCATTATTAGTTTCGCCAGGAACTGAACCGGCTCACCTGTGCATTTTTCGTCTTCCTTGTTATAAAAGTAAAATAAATGTCCAATAAGTGCTGTTTTTCCAATGATGGAAAAAATTACACCATTGGACTGTTTCTACGCGTGAAATTTTACACATTGTAGAAGTGCAGGAAAAAATTGCATGTGCATAAACTCCGGGTTGTACGAGCCAATACCCATACAATATTATTGAAAAACACGATGGTACTAAAATTGCGCCTACCTATTATTAATTTACTTAAAAAGGAGGTCATTATGGCAAACCTTGTTAAAAGCAATAGGGAAGTATCTCCCTGGAGAGATTTTCTCGATATTGATCGTTTCTTTATGGGTGGTTTACCCGGGAGAAACATGAATTTTCCAGCTGTAAATATTTCGGAAGATGAAAAATGCTATTCGGTGGAAGTAGTAGCGCCGGGATTTAAGAAAGAGGATTTCAAGGTTAAAGTAGAAGATGATATGTTGACGATTAGTGCAGAAACAAAATCGGAAAACAAAGAAAACGGTGATGGAAAGGAATATTCACGAAGAGAGTACACATACAGTTCTTTTACCCGTAGCTTTCATCTGCCCGAAAATGTAAAAGATGATGCTATTGCAGCAGCTTACCAGGATGGAATATTGAAACTGGAATTGCCCAAGTCTAAAGAACAGGTTAAAGCAAGCAAAGAAATTCGTATCAGTTAACATTTAATGGCGGGAAAAACTCCTGCCATTTTTGTTCCCGTTAAAACAATTTCAATTGGATGTCATCGTGACGTTTTGCATCTCCAAACACAGTTTTACCCCCATATTTCCAGGAATCCTTTCTTTCTTTATTGATCAATTGTTCAAACCCGGGATCCTGGGTCCCAGGTATAAAATCTTTTTCTGCACGAAGAGCCACGTCATGTAATTTTTTTAATGCCTCGGCCTTATCGTTTTCACCGAGCCTGGCTTTATGGACCGCTGTCTGCAGCGTGCTGATCGTTTCATCATAAACTTTTGTTGGTACGGGAAAGGGATGACCGTCCTTACCGCCATGTGCGAAAGAAAAACGAGCCGGATCTTTAAAACGGCATGGGGTGCCGTGAATCACTTCGCTGACCAATGCGAGGGACTGTAGTGTTCGCGGACCTACGCCATTCAACAACAATAAACCTTCGAAATCGGATGGCTGATTTTCATGTGACAACCATAGAACAGCGCCCAATCGTTTCAGGTTTACGTCACAGGCCTGCACTTCATGGTGACAGGGAAGAATGAGCCGTTGAAATTCCTTAATCATTTTATCCGGGCGATCTTCCTGTGATAGTTGCAAAATGCCCTGTCGCGTAGCACTTGCCTCTGCCGCAGTAAGATTCAATATTGGTCCCTGGTTAACTCCGCAAACACCAGTATGCGGTTCTTCGACAAATGATTTTATGTTGTCAGAATGCCAGTGATAACGACGCGCTGTTTTATTCCCGGGACTCATTCCCTGCTGCACAACGGTCCATTGACCTTTACTACTTACAATAAAATTGTGTGTATACAATTGAAAGCCGTCCTGCACCGCAGTATTATCCACTTTTGCGCTCAATTTGCTTGAGCGGACCAATTCAGTTCCGTTAAGACCTGTATTGCTGGCGATCTTTAATAATTCTGCCGGTGTTTCTTTTGAAAATTTTCCTTTGCCGCCACATATATAAATACCCAGTTCTTTTGCATGAGGATTAACAGCTTTTTTAAGTGCCCCCATTACAGAAGTGGTTATGCCGGATGAATGCCAATCCATACCAATCACCGCACCAAGACTCTGGAACCAAAAAGGATCTGAGAGTCTTCTCAATACTTCTTCCTGTCCATACTCTGTAATGATCGATTCAGTAATTGCCAGGCCAAGCCTTGCCATCCGTTCTGCAAGCCATTTAGGAACATAGCCATAGTGAAGAGGTAAGTCTGCAGAGCCGGATCTTTTCATGCCGGTAAAATTACAAAATAAAAAAGAAGGCGATCGTTACCAACTACCAAATATGATCCATTGCTCATACGCTGAATGGATATAGTGCCGGCAATTTATGTTTATCGGGATGCAGCCGCAATGGGTGCAGGGCCTTTGTCTGGTCCAGGAAGATCAGCGCATCATAGCGCCTTGCCAATAGAGAGGGAACATAATTTCCATATTTTTCCATGCCCGGATCATAAACAACTCCAATTGCACGGTGATGTATCTCGGTTTCGAAAAGTTTTCCGCTTTCCATATTGAACAATAAATAAAAATTGTTTACTCCTTTTTTATGTAACTCCGCTTCTATGCTCCCAGGTCTTGCCGGAGGCACGTCCATCTCTTCCATTGGAGCACCCCATTCGCTGCCGGCGATAACCGAGCCGGCATAGGAAGCGAAGCCTGCAAGGTAAACGTTGTCCTCGCCATATTCTTCTCTTGCCAGCTGCCCGATATTGACCATACCCGCTCTTTTCATATTGGTAGCTCTTGCATCACCAATATGTGTATTGTGTTCCCACACGATTCCCTTGGCCGAAGCACCGTGAAAGTTCATCAACCGTTTTAATGTTTCCATCATATGCCGGTCTCTCACATTCCAGCTTTCGTTATCAAATCCCATCATGACGCTATAATATTTTTCTGCGTTCACGGCGATCAATGCATTTTGCTCGGTATTAAATCCCGCTTCGGGGTCGCCGTCGAGAAACTGGGCTTTCAATCTTATTTCCTTCAGCAAGGCGAGTAATTCATCTTTGCACCCATGATGCCTCAGAGTATGTCGTGCATATACCTGTTCATTTTCATTGAATGGCTCAAAACACTGTATCGCTTTCCTGACAGAACGGGCGGCTTCCGGATCTTCTTTCTCAAGATAATCCATCATGGCACGCATTGAATCCCACAAGCTGTAAACATCCAGCCCATAAAAGCCGGCTCTTTTTTCCCTTGACAGTGGTAAATTATGCTCCTTCATCCATTCGACCAGGGCCGCAATCTCCCAGTTACTCCACATCCAGGTAGGCCAGCGATCAAATCGCTGTAGCACTTCCCTGATATCCCTGCCATCATTTGGATCTTTTACATGGCGGTTGATCTGGTAACAATCCGGCCAGTCACCTTCAACGGCAATAAAGTTGAAGCCTTTTTCTTCTATCAATATTTTCGAGATGGCCGTTCTCCAGGTGTAGTATTCATGTGTACCATGAGAAGCTTCACCCAGCATAACTATAGACCTGTCACCTATATCTTCTATTAATTTGTCAAGGTCAGCAGATTTATTCAAGACGTGCATAACATAAATTCATTGGTTAAAAAAAGGTCCCACCAACGGTGGGACCACTCTTGATTTCATCTGTTACACTTTATTCCCCAAACCGTTTATCATTTACTTTTCCTCGATCCTTTTTTGGGTCCTGGTTTCCTTTTACGGCTACTGCTGGTCTTCTTCTTCGGAACCTTCGCACCTTCTTTTCTTGCTTCAGAGAGTCCAATGGCTATGGCCTGCTTACGGCTTGTTACCTTTTTGCCGCTACGACCGCTTTTTAATTTTCCCCGTTTTTTTTCATGCATGGCCCTTTCTACCTTGTTCTGTGCTTTCTTAGAATATTTTGCCATAATAAAAATTTTAATAAAAACTCATCCTATTTCGTGCCATAGCATAAGATATGTATCATATACTGTTAATTGAATGGCCGCTCATTGATCTCTTCTTATCAAATCGTAATATTTTTTTTATCCCGCATGAGCTCTAAATTATAGCACTTCTTTTCACGAACCGGACAGCAAACCATGAAAGTGGAATTAATTACGCAGGCAAGACCTGTATTCTCTACAAAAAAAAGTAAAGCTGAACTTATTAACATTCCCTAATAATGATTTCGCACTGGTATGGTTTTGTCGGGGTTTATCGAAAGTTAATTATGAAAAATACAATTAGGAATTCCAATTCGCCACAGTATAACAAGCATAAAAGCTCTCCCGAAAACAAGGATAACCTGGATTCACGCAAGAACGAAGAGTTTATTACCAAGGGGAATGATATCACGCATACTCGAAAAGACCATCACAATAAAGGACAGGCAGGAAAAAAGAAAGGTAGTTAGACGACAGTTACTTTTCCACCAACTCTTCCATATTGATTTTTTCCAGGTCTGCTGTTGCAGGGCCG
>Ga0136846_1238404_pt1 | contig 13138 bp, 14 predicted proteins | sample HopSoiMetagenom2_FD_96841 | JGI IMG/M metagenome (GOLD analysis project Ga0136846, IMG submission 96841) | Grasslands soil microbial communities from Hopland, California, USA - 2 Assembly 2016 (version 4) | ecosystem: Environmental > Terrestrial > Soil > Grasslands | place: USA: Hopland... | reverse complement strand
TTGCGCACCTCACTGCCGTCGTAGCCTTACCGAATTATTCGTCGTCCGATTTTGGCAAGGTGGCGGCTGTTTTTTCACATTGGCGTCATAGGATTTCGTGGGCCGAGTCGCACAGCAAGCCCGCCACGAACGCCAGACCGGCTCCGGCATCTCGTCGCAGCTTATTCTTATTCGATCGCTCCGCCGTGAATATCGAGGTGGCGACCAGCCCATGCCGTCACGGCGCGCTGCAACCCGTCGACCGGAATCTTGTCAGCCGGATGCGCCGGGCCGCGATACAGGGCCAGTTCGCTGCCGTGAAGTCGGCGGTGAAGGTCCACTGTTTCGTCTGCGCCGGCCAGTGGGTCCGACGAGCCGGATAGGATCAATGAGGGGCAGGCGATCTGCTCCAAGTCATCAGGTGTCAGCGGGGGCTCGTGGGCGAAGCTCTTGAACATGGTGTTCAAGAGCTCGACCAGTTTTCGCCAATCGTTTGGATAGTGGACTCGCGACAGGTGGTCGCGGCGGTGCGCCAGTGCCGTCAAGCGAGGTACTTGCAGCAAGTGCGCGACATGCCCTATGGCCGTATCGTCATAGGTCCACTGCGTTGCGACGGTGATCACCGCGGCCACGCGCTGGGGGAAATGCCGAGCCAGATAGAGCGCCACCACACCGCCGAAGCTGTACCCAAGAATCACGGGTTGCTGCAGTTGCAGCTTGTCGAGCTGGCCCAGCAGGTCGTTAGCATAGCCGGCCATGGTGAAGGTTGGCGGCAGCTCTCGACCGCCGTGCCCGGCGAGGTTCAGAACATGGGTGTTGAAGTGCCCTGAGAGCGCGTCGCGCCAGGGGTTCATTTCTGTTCTGCAGCCGTTGGCGCCGTGCAGTATCAGCAGGTCTCTGCGCTTCAAGGTGGCGGCAGAGTCGGGCATATCGAATGCACTCATCGGCCTGAATGCGAATGCGGGGACGCTCTTAGCGCTGGCGGCTGGCCTTGCGCTTGCGCACAACCCAGACGCTTGCCAAGCCCAGCAGCAGCATCGCGTAGGTCCCGGGTTCAGGCACCGGCGTTTGGACAATCGGCGGGGGCGGTGCGTTCGTATAGAGCAGTTCGTTGACACGCAGTTGGAACGGATCGCTGCCGTTGATCGATGCGTGGAACGCCGTGTTGGTCTGGCCGCCGAGCATCACGTAGCCGGCGCCGAAAGAGCCACCGCTCAATACGGTGCGGCCAACATCGTCAACGATGAGCGAGCGAAACGTGTCTGGCGCAGCGATGTCGTTGTGCGAAAAGTGATAGCCGGCCCACGACGTGCCTGCACCGTCGAAGAGTGTGTTGGTGGGGTCGACGGCCGATGCGGAGTAGCTGCGGTTCTCGAAGAGCTGTTCGTTGGAGCTGGCGCCGAATACCAAGTCGAAGTGGCTCTGGAATTCGGTGGCCGCATTGATGAAGAGGTGGCCGCCACCCAGCACGTAGCTTTCGAGCAAACCACGGTTGCCGTCCAGGTAGTCGACCATTTCGGTGGCGGTCTCGCTGCCGCCGTCGATGTAGAGCATGGCGTAGTCGCTGAACGATGCGCCGTACTGCAGGCGGTCCCAGCCAGTGCCGAACGCGGCTGTCATGGCATCGACGTTGCTGTAGTCGCCCCAGGGTTCGCTGCTGCCCGACAGGTAGGCTTGCTGGGCGGCCTGCACGTTGCCAGCGGCAGCCAAGGTGATCAGGGCCATGCCCACGCTACGGTTCAGCACCGAAGCCCAGCTGGTTTTCATTCGGATCCTCCATCGGTCGCGGCAGCTCGTTTGTGCCGCATGACCGCCTCAAAAGTTATTTGCGCAGACTCTAGGGTTTTTACGCTGGGTTAGGGGATGCAAACCCCTCAAACCAAGGGCCGCGAGAGTATGACAAAAGTTGTAATTCAGCCTCAGTTGCGAGGTGCGCTCGCCGAGGCTTGGTTCGGCGTGGGCCGGATGATGTTGTTGCGGTTGTACAGATCCGTGCTGGGGTCGTAGCCGAAACGCCAGTCGGCGTAGCTGTGGGTTGCCGTGGCGTCAGGGGTGCTGGCGGCCAGAGGAGCAGCCCTCACATTGGCGCCTTCGCGATACGGCGCGCCCGGGGCTGTGCTGTACACGGCCATGATGCCCCCGCCCGGTGCCGGCACGGCGCCCCAGGCACTACCGGTCAACGGGTCGACATAGACACGGCGCAGGTGCCGGCGCATACCGGGCGCACGCGGGTCGCGCGTCAGGTCTTCGAGCCGGTCGGGAAACCGGCGCGAGCCAACCGGGCTTTGCCGGTAGTAGCTCGCGAATGCCCGCTCGAACTCCTTTCCGACGGCAAACAATTCGGTCTCGGCGGCGCGTCTCGCGTTGGTCTCTGCGAGCTCAAGGGTCAGGGCTGCAGCCATCGAAATGACAGCCAGCATGACGAGCACGACGATGTAGGTGTAGCCGCGCAGGCCATGTTGGCGGGCAGCTCTCATAGCTCGTTGAACGGTTTGCCATCCAGCGTCTGGCCCTGCGCGGTGCTCTTGAGATCGCCCACCTGGCCCTTCTTTTCGGACGCCGGCGGCAAGATACGCCAGGCCTTGTCGTTGTCGAGAATCGGATCCATGGGCAGTGATCGCAGATAGCGCCGCTCAACCAGTTCGTCAAGCGATTCGGGATAGCGCAGCGTGTCGGCGTAAAACTTGTCAATCGCATCACGTGTAGTGCGCAAGTTCTCAACCAGCACGCGCTCGCGCGCAATGTCAACGCTCTGCGAATAGCGCGGCAGCGATAGGGCCAGCAAGGTTGCGACGATCGCGAGCACGACGAGCAGTTCAATCAGCGTGAAGCCGCGGCGCAATTTGTGAGTCACCATTTGCGGTACGCCACGCCGTTCAGGCCGATGGCGTCGGACGGGGCAAACACATCGTAGACGTCATCGCCTTCGTGCGGGTCGGACGGTTCGCTCGAATACGCTCGCTTGCCCCACGTGTCGGCCGCATCCTCGGCCTGACTCGTGTCGAGTGGATTGCGGGGGATGTGGCGCAGGAAGTAGATCTTGGCCTTTTTCGGGTCTTTCGCATCCTCGACGCCGTCGACAAGAAGCGCAAGCGTCTTCGGGTAGCCGCTCGACTGCAAAGTACGCGTGATACGTCCTTCGTCCCCGGCAGTCTTGTATGCATCGATTGCGTCGCGGATCTCGCGCAGTGCACGACGCAGCTCGGCTTCACTTGCGCGCTGCACTGCGACCTCGGCCACTTGCGCGGTAAACAGCGCCAGGACCGCCACAACGGCAAGCGTGACCAGCAGCTCGATCAGCGTAAAGCCACGGCAGCTTTTCATTTCACCCTGATCAACCATTCGGGTGGCGATGCGAGTACCAAGGCTTCGCCTGTTGGCGTGACCCCGCTGACGGATTCAGTCACCGCGATACTGGTGCTGTCGCTGGCCGACAAGGCCTTGAAAACGAGGCGCACCATCGATCCCTCGGCGGCCTTGCCGACACCACCGGCAGCGGTGAGTACCACACGGATGACGCCGCTGCCGGTCTCTGCGCGCTTGCTAATAGCCGAGGCCGTCCCGGCGTTGGCCATGAAGCTACCTTGGTCCACCGACACGATGGACAGCACTCTTGGGTCGTAACTCATGCTCAGCGGCACGACCGACAACGGCTGGGCAGCGGCCGCCCACAGCTCCACCGTCACGGTACCCCCGACGGCCACGCTGTTCCCGCCACGCCAGGACAGCGACGACTGGCTGCTTGCCGTGGGCTGCTCGGGTGTCGACGGGGCCACAGTATCTGCAGGGGCGGCGCCGGTGGTGGTCGCCGCCGTCGCCGGCTCACTCGGCAGCGGTACCTCGCTCGACCCGACGTTGGGCGATGGCGGCATGGTGGGCGAAACCGCTGGCGAGGATTCGGAGCGCGGCTCATCCACCGCCGGCGCCGCAGGTGGCACCGATTGCCCGGCCGATGGGGCGGTGCGACCGGCACCGGTGGTCGTGGATGGGGTGGCAGCGGGCGAACTGAACTCGGCACCACGGCTGCGAAGATTCGCCTCGGTGCCCGACTCGAATTCGCTCATTGCAAGATCAGGTCGGAACGCGGAGCGCACGATGCGCGGCGTGATCGATAGCACGATCTCCGATTTCTGGTAATCGTCCTGCGTGTTGCCGAACAAAGTGCCGCCCACCGCGGGGATGCTGGAGAGCCCCGGCAGGCCTGTGACCGAGCGCCGGTCCTCGTCGTTGATCAGCCCCGCTAGTACCTGGTTCTCGCCATCTCGCAAGCGCAATACGGTATTGGCGTTGCGCGTTCCGATTTCGTACGCAATCGAGCCGCCTTTGGTCTGAATCTGGCTCAGGATGTTGCTGACTTCGAGTGCGATCTTGATCGCAACCTCGCCGTCGGGCGAGACGCTGGGTTCAACCTCCAGCTTCAGCCCCACGTCTACATACTGCACGGATTCGGCGACGAACCCGGTGGAGGTTGATGTCGACGTGATGTTCGGCACCCGTTGGCCGACCTGGATCTTGGCCTTTTCTCGGTTACGTGACCGGATGCGCGGGTTCGCCAGCACATTGACATCGGACACGGTGCTGGTCGCCTGGAGTCCGATCCCCACGCCGGTCACCGACGTGGTCGCTGCGCGCAGGTTCTTCAGGTCGCCCAGTGTGAGCTGCACGCCGCTGGCACTCGTCATTGGTGCCAGTGCGACCTGCGTTGGGTATTGCACGCCCGCTTGCAGCAGGCGCGAACGCTTGATTTCCAGGATCTCGACGTCGAGCATCACTTCAGCCTCCGGCTGGTCATGCAGCGTGACCAACTTCTCGGCCATCTGAATGGCCTCGGGTGAATCGCGCATCACGATCATGTTTTGCTTTTCGTCGATCACCACATCTTTGACCTTGAGGATGGTCTTCAGGCTGTTGGCCACCGTCTTCGCATCTGCCGTCGACAGCACGAACGACTTGACGGTCAACTGCTGGTACTCACGCACCTTGGCCGGCGTGTTCGGAAAAATAAGGATCGTGCTGGCATCAAGGACACGCTGCTCAAGCTGGTTGGTCAGCAGCGCGAGCGCAACAGCGTCTGAAATGGTGGTGTTGCGCAGGAACAGCGTCGTGCGCTGGTCGCCTCGAACTTCCTTGTCGAGCACGAAGTTCAAGCCCGACGAGCGCGACAACACCTCGAACACTTGTTTCAGCTGTGCATCTCTGAATTCGAGTGACACGGGTCGGCGGAATGCCTCGGCTAGTTTCGCATCGACATTGGCCTTGGGTTTGGCGCGCTGTTCCAACACCTGAGTACGCAGAGCCAACGCAGAGGCGTGTTGGGGGCGCTCGGCGAGCACAGCGCGCAGCTGCGTCAGCGCCAGGTCGGTGTTGCCTTGCCGGGCGTCGGCTCCGGCGCGACTCATCGAATCGGCAATGTACTGGTCGCGGTCAAGGTCGGCAAGACCAGCTCGCGCACGACTGTTGGCTTCATCAACGCTCAGCACACGGGCGTAAAGTGCACGAGTCTCGGCCGGCTTGTCACCGCTGCGGCGTAAACGCTCGGCGTCATCGATCCAGCGGGCCACGGCTTTGTCTCGAGCGCTTAGGTAACCGATGCGGTAGCGCGCATTGGTTGGCTCGCTCTGCAGCGCTTGCCGGTACGCGGCCAGCGCCTCCTCGGTGCGGTTGGCCTCGAGCAGGGTTTGCGCATCGCGATAGCTCCTTTCCGCGGCGCAGCCGCCCAGCAGGCACACCAAAAGTGCAATCACGGCGCATGCCGCGTGAATCGGCCTAGTCATTGAGGGATGCCCCGGTCTGCAATATTTGCTGTTCATTCAGTGGCAGGTAGATCAAGGTCATTTGGGTGGGCCCGATCACATTGACGCGGTAGGCGTCGGCGACCACGACACCTTGTGTCGCGACGTAGGTCTGGTCGCCTTTTGCGAGGTAGACCTCCCATATGCCGCGTTCGAGCTTCTTGCCCAGCACAGTGAAGGGCAGAGCGGGAGCGCTGGGGCGGGGCGCTTCAGTCACCAGCAACGGCGCGGCAGGGCCGGGGGGCACTGGCGGGTGCAGGGCCGGGAACGCGTTGGCGCCGTCGGTCAAGTAGTCGGTGCGCGGTTTCAGTTCGCCCAAGGTTTGGGCTGCAGGCGCCGGAACGGCCCCCTCAGTGGTGTGCCTTGCCGGCTGGCGAACGACAGCGTTGCCAACCACGACGGTGCGCGAGCGCATGCGGTCCCATGTCACCGCGAGTGCGCTCCCCGCCAGCAGGGTAAACAAAATAAGTTTGCGACGTGCCGGTGTCATGGACGGGTGTACAGCGTGAGGTGGCTCGTGGTTTCGATGTCGCCGCTGGCGATCTGCTCGCGTTTCATGTCAAGTTTGTCAAGCGACAGCCCCGGGAATGCGGCCATCAACGAGAAAGTGAACTTGCGCACGGCAGGGTAGGGGCCTGTCATCGGCAGTGTGATTAGCAGGCGGTTGAAGTGCCCGCTGGCATCGACCTCGCTGTGGTAGTCGACCTTGTTCATCTGCAGGCCCGCGGCCGCACCTTGATTCCAGATCTGCTGCATCAGGCGGCTGAGGTCTTCGTCGCTCGCGAGCCGCTCCTCGAAGGCTGTGAGGGTGTCGGCACGCGGAGGCAGGGGTTCGACCGGCCGTATAATTGCGGCCGTGCGGCGCAGCCCCTCAAGCTGACTGATCTCCTGTGCCGACCGCTGTTCTGCCATCGGCAACAGCGCGCCCCACAGCGCGGCCGCCAGGACGCCGAGCACAGCAAGCACCAATGGCAAGCTAGCGGGCGATGCAAGCCACAGCTCAAGTTTCAGCGGCCAAGCTTTCACGGGCGGTCCTCCCACCGGGCTTCGAACGTCGCTTGCCTGTGCGGTAAACCGCTGTCGAGCACCACTTCTTGCCGCACCGGCAAAACCTTGACGAATGGCGCCGTGCGTGACACTTGTCGCATGAAATCGATCAGCGTGGGCATGTCGTCGGCTTGCGCCGTGACGAGCACGAGTTTGTCCTTCGGGTGGGGTTCAACGCGTATCAGCGCGACATCACGCGGGCGTGCAGTTTCGATCGCACCAAGCAGGGCCGGCCAGGGCAAATTCAGTGTGGAGATGGCCTCGTTGATGGATTTCACGCGTTCCTGCGACATTGGCGAAATCGATACAACCGGCGTTGCCGCTTGGCGGGCCAATGCTTGGCGGTGCTCTGTCAGCTGCGAGCGCGCGTCAGCAAGCACGCGTTGGGCATGGGTGTAGCGGAAGCCTCCCCACGCAATTGCGATAAGCAGCATCACCGTGCCGGGAGCAAACCAAATGGGCAGGGGACGCCCGCGCGCGTAGTTGACATTGGCGAAGTTCATGCCGGCAAGCCCCACAATGCAGCCGGGCCCACGGCAGTCAGCAAGATCCCAGTCGAGAGCGACACGGGCGCGGTGGGCGCACCGCCCATCCACACCGGTGCGGCCGGATTGACGTCGTCCACGAACGCGCGTTCACGAGCCAGCAGATCTTCGAGATTCGGCGCTCCGGCCTCTACGCGCAATGCGCGAGCCTGGCGACATTGGCCGTTGCTGACATAGCCGAGGCTGACCCACGTACCGTCGGTACCTACGACCCAATGGTCGCCGCGGCGCGTGCGACGACGGAAGTGACGAGCCCATGCGACCCAGTGCGGCCTGATCGAGACAACACGCACCCGCGCCGCCTGGGCCAGATCCTCAAGCTCAGTGAGCAGCCCACCATCGGCGCCGGCGACGAAGTCATGCTCGGCGAATGGTTGTGCTTCATGGCGAACCTGCCACCCTTCGACGTCGCCAAACATGGCGCGAAAGCGGCTTTGCATCGCGGCAGAGAGCTCGGCCCGATTCCGGACTCCTTCGGGTCGCGGCATCACAAGATAGCGACAGTGAGCATCCGACAGCACGACCTCCAGTTGTGCCCGGCTGCCGCGAAACGCCTCCAAGGCCTGTGACAGGTTCAACGCCGATCCAAGCGACGAGCCTCGCTTCAGGTCATACGTGTGGACCGATTGGGGCCCGACGAGTAGCCCGATGCGAGGTGTTGTCCACATGGTCAACTAGCCCTGCAGGGTGACACGCAGAACTTCTTCGAGGCTGGTGTGCCCTTGGTGTGCGAGTTCCAGCGCCGCGTCGCGCAGCAGCCGCGTCCCGCCGCGCCTCGCTTCGGTCTTGATGTTCATGATGGATGCCTTGTTCACGATCAATTCACGCAGTGAGTCATTCAGGACGAGGATCTCGGCGATTGCTATGCGCCCTCGATACCCCGTGCCGCGGCAATCGCCGCAGCCAACGCCGCAGCGCAACGTGGCGGTTCCAAGGTAGGCTTGGTCAAGCCGCAACACCTCGATCTGTTCAGTGCTAGCCGCCTGCGGCTCTGCGCAGTTGTTGCAGATTGAGCGGACGAGCCGCTGCGCCCAGATGCCGTTCAGTGCGGCCGTCAACGCGTGCGGGTCAATGCCCATGTGCGTGAACCGCGAGAACACGTCGAACACGCTGTTGGCGTGCACCGTCGACAACACGAGGTGGCCCGTCAGCGCCGATTGAACAGCTATCTCGGCGGTTTCGGCGTCACGAATCTCGCCGACCATGATCCGGTCCGGGTCGTGGCGCAAGATCGACCGCAAGCCGCGCGCGAAGGTCAGACCCTTCTTTTCGTTGACGGGAATCTGCAGCACACCCGGTAGCTCGTATTCGACAGGGTCTTCGATCGTGACGACCTTGTCTTTGCCCGTCAGCGTCTCAGAGATCGCTGCGTACAGCGTCGTGGTCTTGCCGCTGCCGGTCGGCCCGGTCACCAGCAGCATGCCGTATGGTTCGGCCGCCAGGCGGCGGACCAGCTTCAGCGACGGTGCGTCAAAGCCGAGCAGATCAAGCGTCAGCTTGCCACCCGATGGGACCAACTGGCGTTTGTCGAGAATCCGTAGTACCGCGTCCTCGCCGTGGATGCTGGGCATCACCGATACCCGCAGGTCGGTGGTTCGTCCGCCGATTGAGACACGAAAGCGCCCGTCCTGCGGCACACGGCGCTCGGCGATGTCGAGTTCCGCCAGGACCTTGATACGCGAAATGGCTTGTTCGGCCGCCTCGACGCCGGGCACTGACGCGGCCAGATTCAACACGCCGTCGATACGGTACTTGACCTCGATGCCGTGTGGGGTGGACTCGAAGTGCACGTCGCTGGCGCCCGCCTTCAGGCTGTCGTAGAGCGTGGAGTTGACGAGGCGAACGACCGGGCTCGCATCCTCAGCGATGCCAACGAACGAGATTTCCTCGCCGCGTTGTTCGCCCGTCGCTGCCGGGTCGGCCGATCTGGCGACGGGGTCAACAGCCCGCGCATCAATCTCGGCACGGCCCAGCAACGCCTTCAGATCGCCGTCATTCGCAAGAGCAATCCGCACACCTGTTGGCAGCCGGTGTTCGAGCCAGTTCATCAAATCGATGTCGAACGGGTTGGCAACCACGACATAACGCTGCTCACCCACGATGAGTCCCATGCAGTGGCGCTGCAATGCCCTTGACAGTCCTACCGCCGAAAAATCGGGGGTCGAGGAAATCAGGTCGACCGTCTCAAGAAAGGGGTATCGCAGACCGCATGCAAGTGTGCGTGCGGCATCTCGAACGTCGCCACCCACGGTTTCAAACCAAGCGGAGAACAACGGCATGCGGCTGGTATGTGCGCGTTGTCGTGCATCGCCCAGCAGCCGCTCGAAATCCACCGGGGCGTGGCCCGCGGCCAACACGGCGGCGCTCATCGGAAACTCCCAGCAAGGTCGAAGATTGGCATGTACAACAGGATCACGATGCCTCCGATGACGACACCAATGACCGACATAAGGATCGGCTCGAAGGACTTCGAGAACCTCTCAACCCAGCGACCAAGCTCGTTGTCGTGGTAGCGTCCGGCGCGGATGAAGAGGTCGCCCATGCGGCCCGTACCTTCGCCGGCCTGCAGCAGACGTGCTGACACCGCGGTCGTCAGGTGGTGTCGTTCGAGCGACGAACTGATCGCGCCACCACGGCGCAGCGCCTCGATCGTCGCGTCAAGGTGGACGCGGTGAATCCCGCCCACGACACCTTGCGACAGTGTCAACGCATGAACGAGAGGCATGCCACCTTTGAGCAAGGTGCCGACAGTGAGGTACAGGCGCGACAAGCGGAACAGGTGGATGCGCTGCTTCGCGCCGGGGATTAGATTCGCAAGATGCTCGAGGGTGCCTCGGCGCTTCGCTTGCAGGAAGGAGGCCGCCAATGCGATGACGATGAGCACAGCGGCTAGGGCGAGTTCGTGCGCATGTTTGGACGCAAATGCGCCCCAATCGAGCAGCAACGCGGACAACAATGGCAGTTCGCGCCCGGCCCCACGATACACCGATGAGAACCGCGGAACGACGAAGGTCAACAAGAACACGATCACGCAACCGCCGACCGTGAACAGAATGGCCGGGTAGATGAGCGCGCTGACGATCTTGTTGCTCAGGCTGTCGAGCCGGCTGCTGTAATCGAGGTAGCGCTGCAATGCTCCATGCAGATCACTCGTCCGCTCTGATGCACGAATTAGCCCGATGTACAACACCGGAAAGTGGTGAGGCATCTTTTCGAGCGCGGCCGAGAACGGGTGCCCTTGGCGCAGCGACTTCACCAGTTCGCGATAGACCGTGGCAACGTCGTTGTCGCCTTTCTGGTCGGCGAGTGTGTCAACGGCTTCGACTACGGACAGACCGGCATCAAGCAGCTCGGCCAATTCCTCGGAAAAGAGGCTGAGATCGAAGCGCTGCCGGCGACGCCACGGTACGCGAGGCGCGCTCACCGACAGTACGTCGAGCTGCTGCTCGGCGGCAACGCGGCGAGCGTCGTCCGCGTTCACCGCATCGACTATCAGGGACTCGACGACCCCGCGCCGAAGTCCACGTACCTCGAACTTCATCACGCAGAGTCACTTGGTCAGTTGGTGAGATCGGCGTCTTCGTTGATGCCGCCGAGGGTGCCGTCGCGGCCGTACGAAACGATCTGGAAGTCGCGGCCGTCGATGCCCGGACGCTTATAGACGTATGGGTTGCCCCACGGGTCGAGCGGCACTTCCTTCTGCAGATAAGGGCCGTTCCAGCGCTGCGCATCAGCCGGCCTAGTGACCAGAGCCTGCAGGCCGAGCGCGGTATCGGGGAACTTGCCGGTGTCAAGACGGTAGGACTCGATCGCGCGCGAGAACGCTTCAATCTGTGCCTTCGCGGTGGTGACTTCAGACTTGCTGACATTACCAAACAGGCGCGGCCCAACGAATGCCGCCAACAAGCCGATGATGGCAACCACGACCAGCAACTCTAGCAATGTGAATCCAACGAGTTTTGATCTGATAGGGGGGATAGTCATGGTGGCTGAGGAGGCGCGCGCATCGCGTCGGAGTCTATCCGCTCGAAATGCCCGCTCATGCGCTCAGAGCCCCCTGAAATGGGGGGCGGGAGGCCACTACGCACACTTTACGATTTGATCATGGCGAAGATCTTGTTGACATGGGAAGCGGGTGCATATCTGGGGCACGAAATGCTGGTGACGACTGCAGCCGTGCAGGTTCGTGAAGCAGGCCACGATGTTGTCATCTATTCGCCCCACGATGCCCAGCCCAATGAGGCCGCACGGCGCGCCGGTATCCGCTGGGAGCATGTGTCCAACGTGCTGGATGAACGGTTGCCGCAAACCGGGGTCACCTGGGAGTCGCGCGCGACGACGCTTTGGAACTTTGGATTCCACTCGGTCGACATCATCCGTGATCGATTTCACGCATGGGACGTCATCCTGCAGCGCGAACAGCCCAATGTCGTCGCGCTGCAAGCTGCGCCATTTGCCCAGCTCGCCGCGAGCGTCGGCGGATATCCGTCAGTCGAGTTCGGCATTGGCTTTGACGTGCCGCCGCGACAGTCTCCGTTTCCGGCATTCAGGAGCACCGACCGCTTCGATGTACCTGATGCACTGCAACTGGAACGTTCGATTTGCGATCGGATTGCGCGGGTCCTCGGGTCCCCAGCCAGCCGCACCGCGCTTCACGACCTGGTCTCAGGGCAGAAACGCCTGGTGGTCTCGATCCGCGAACTCGACCACTACGATGGCATAGACGACAACTCCCGCGAGTTCGTCGGCCCGCTACCGGTCGTTGAGCTGGGCGCGGCTAGGCCGAAGTGGCTGCGCGGCAAGCCGCGGGTGCTCGCCTACGTGCGCGCACCATTGCTCGATGCGCCGCAATTGTTGAAGTCAATCGCCGGCTTGCGTGGCGATGCCGTGGTCATTTGTCTCGGCGCCGACGAGGCGACAGTGAAGCTGGCCCATGCGCTTGGAATTCGTGTTCAGTTGGCCCCGGTGTCGATTGGTGACTTGCTTCCAACAGCCGATCTGGTCATATCGCACGGGGGCGGATTGATGGCCGAGGCAGCAATCCGCGGGCGGCCGTGTCTTGCACTGCCGTCTCACTACGAGCAGTTCATGACTGCGGCGACGCTGAAGCGTCGTCGACTTGGCGTGATGGTCAACCCAAAGGAGCCCGCGCTGTACGAGCGCGCGCTTCGCCACGTGCTGGCCGACCCCGACGTGCGGCGCAACACGGCAGCGGTCTCGGCGCGCTACCGAGGTGCGTCGACGCGCTCGGGAGCCAAGTTTGTCGCAGCGGTCGAGTCGATGGTCGATGAGACACGATGACCAGCGATCGACGCAACTTTCGACGCGCACCACTGGTCGCAATAGTGCAGAGAGTCGGCCGGCTCAAGGGAAGTTCGCACGCGTCATGCGCGGCGATGGAAGTTGCCCGGATGCTTGTTTTTCGGGGAATCAGCGAAGGGCTCCGTCGCGCCAGTTGACATAAGGAACATTGTCGCCTTCTCGCTCAACCTTCGAGGAACTCGACTAGTTGCGAAGGCTTGCGGCAATGGGTCGTGCGACAGGGCTTTGTCCGACAAGGGTCTCGGTAGTCTCCGCCGCCTTGGGCGGCGGACCATTTTTACACGTTGGATTTACGCCATCGATTTGGACACCAATCTATGGGCAGGAAGCTGCCCATTGCCCACCCGGATAGTGATATTTATCAGGCTATTGACGGTCACCAAAGAACGGGGAGACTCCGCCCCCCGGAACCGCCCCCCGACCAAGATGGAATTGCTCGTCCGATGCGCGCCA
>Ga0136846_1228768_pt1 | contig 13138 bp, 11 predicted proteins | sample HopSoiMetagenom2_FD_96841 | JGI IMG/M metagenome (GOLD analysis project Ga0136846, IMG submission 96841) | Grasslands soil microbial communities from Hopland, California, USA - 2 Assembly 2016 (version 4) | ecosystem: Environmental > Terrestrial > Soil > Grasslands | place: USA: Hopland... | reverse complement strand
TCTCGCGCATGGTGGTTCCCGGCGATCGCCTCGAGCTCGATGTCTCGATCAAGCGCGTCATCCGCAACATGACGCTCTTCACCGGCATCGCCCGGGTCGACGGCGAACAGGCCGCCTGCGCCGAGATCCTGTGCGCCGAGGTCAAGGCCGACTGATGGCCGCGGAGATCCATCCCAGCGCGCAGATCGATCCCGGCGCCCGCATCGGCGCGGACGTGCGCATCGGCGCGTTCAGCGTGATCGGCGCCGGCGTCGAGATCGGCGACGGCAGCTGGATCGGCCCGCATTGCAGCGTGACCGGCACCACTCGCATCGGCCGCGACAACCGCATCACCGGCCACGCCGCGATCGGCGGCGATCCGCAGGACAAGAAGTACCACGGCGAGCACACCACGCTCGAGATCGGCGATCGCAACACCATCCGCGAATTCGTCACGATCAACCGCGGCACCGGCGACGGCGGCAGCATCACCCGCATCGGCGACGACAACTGGCTGCTCGCCTACGTGCACGTTGCCCACGATTGCATCGTCGGCAATGGCTGCGTGTTCTCCAACAACGCAACCCTGGCTGGCCACGTCGTGATCGGCGACCAGGTGATCCTGAGCGGCTTCGCCGGCGTCCACCAGTTCTGCCGCATCGGCGCCCACGCCTTCATCGGCATGGGCGCATTCGTCAACGGCGACGTGCCGCCGTTCCTGATGGTGGCGCAGGAAAAATACGCGCGCGCGCGCGGCATCAACAGCGAAGGCCTGAAGCGCCGCGGTTTCGATGCCACGCGCATCGCCGCGATCAAGCGCGCCTACCGCGCGCTCTACATGGGCGAAACCAGGCTCGACGAAGCGAAGATCGAACTGGCGGAGATCGCCAACGGCAGCGACGACGTCCGCGCCTTCCTCGATTTCATCGAACGCGGCGAACGACCGCTGTTGCGATGAACCGGCCGCTGCGCATCGCCCTGTGCGCCGGCGAGGCCTCGGGCGACCTGCTCGGCGCCGACCTGGTGCGCGCCCTGCGCGAACGTTTCCCCGACGCCGGCCCCAATGAAATGCATTTCGCCGGCATCGCCGGGCCGAAGATGCGTGCCGTCGGCGTCGAATCGTGGCGGGATGCCTCCGAACTCAGCGTGATGGGACTTGCGGAAGTGTTGCGCCACTTGCCGCGACTGCTGCGCCTGCGTCGCGACTTCCGCCAGCGCGTTCTGGAATGGAAGCCCGACGTCTTCATCGGCATCGACGCCCCCGACTTCAATCTCGGCGTGGAGAAATGGCTGAAGGCGCGCGGCGTGCGCACCGTGCATGACGTCAGCCCGTCGATCTGGGCCTGGCGCGAGGACCGCGCGGAAAAGATCGGCGAGAGTGCGGATCGCGTGCTCTGCCTGTTCCCGATGGAGCCACCGATCTACGCGAAGCACGGTGTCGACGCGCGCTTCATCGGCCATCCGCTGGCCGACTCGATGCCGTTGCAGCCGGATCGCCCGGCCGCGCGCCGTGAACTCGGCATCGAAGGCACCGGCCCGGTGCTGGCACTGTTGCCGGGATCGCGCATGGGCGAAATCGCACGCATGTTGCCGATATTCCTTGCCGCCGCGGATCGCGTTGGCAAGGAAACCGCCGGTCTCGAAGTCCTGATTCCCGCCGCGGACGAGCACTGCAAACGCGCGATCGAATCACGCTTGCAACAAACGCCACTGGCACATGCGCGCACGCGCATCCTCGACGGCCACGCGCAACAGGCGATGATCGCCGGCGACGTGGTGTTGCTCGCCTCCGGCACCGCCGCGCTGGAAGCCATGCTGGCGAAACGGCCGATGGTGATCGGCCATCGCATCGCGCCGACGACCTACCGCATCGTCCGGATGTTCGGGCTGCTGAAGTCGCGCTTCGTCAGCCTGCCCAACATCCTTGCCGGTCGCGAACTGGTGCCGGAATGCCTGCAGGACGATTGCACGCCGGAGCGTCTTTCCGCCGAACTGTTGCACTGGCTGCACGATCCGCAGGCATTCGCCGCGGTCGAACCGGAATTCCTGCGCCTGCACGAGGAACTGCGGCGTGACGCCTCACGGCAGGCGGCGCAGGCGATCGCGGAATTGATCGCACGGGGCCATCCGCAGCCAGCGCCATGAATGCCGCGATCGCGCCCGAATCCGAATCCATGCCTCGCATCGCGGGGGTGGACGAAGCCGGGCGCGGCCCGCTCGCCGGCCCGCTGGTGGTCGCCGCGGTGGTGTTCCCGCCGGGACGCACGCCGGTGAACGGCCTCGACGATTCCAAGCAACTCAGTGCCCGTCGCCGCGAGGCGCTTTATCCGCGCATCATCGAACGCGCACTGGCCTGGAGCGTGATCGAGGTCGCAGTCGAGGAAATCGATCGCATCAACATCTACCAGGCGACGATGGCCGGCATGCGCCGCGCGCTGGAAGCGGTGGCCGCGGCGTGCGACATCGCCCGCATCGACGGCAATGCCCTGCCCAGGGACCTGCCGTGCCCGGCGGAGGCCTGGATCGGCGGCGACGCCCGTTGCCGGTCGATCATGGCGGCGTCGATCCTGGCCAAGGTGACCCGGGACCGCCTGATGGTCGATCTCCACCACCAATACCCCGAATATGGCTTTGACGGCCACAAGGGCTACGGCAGCCCCCGACATCTTGCCGCCCTGCGCCAGCACGGGCCCTGCCCGCAGCACCGCCACAGCTTCGCACCGGTCCGCGAGACGCTGATCGTGCAGGGCCAGCTGATCTGAGACCGCTGCCCCGAGACAGTCACCGGGCGCCGCCTGATCGGCCCCATGTCAAGCCTTGTCCCCGCACGTCCCCGCCCCTACCCTGATCCCTGACATCGGCGCGCATGCGCCACAGGGAGCGCATGTCGGCCCGTTTCGCCCATCTGCAGCTGCATAGCGAGTATTCGCTGATCGACTCCACCATCCGCCTCGACGGGCTGGTGCAACGCTGCGTGGAACTCGGGTTGCCTGCGGTGGCGGTCACCGATCGCAACAACCTGTTCGCCCTGGTGAAGTTCTACAAGCTGGCCGAGGCCGCCGGCCTCAAGCCGATCGCCGGCGCCGATCTCACCGTAGTCGATCCCGAAGGTGGCAACAGCCAGCTCACCCTGCTCTGCCGCGACCAGGCCGGCTATCTCGCGTTGTCGCGCCTGCTCACGCGCGCATGGATGCATGGCCATCGCCAGGATGGCGTCGGCATCGACAGCGCATGGCTGGATGATGAAAACCTCGCCGGCCTGTACGCGCTCGCCGGACGCGATTCCTCCGTCGGCGCGGCACTGCTCGGGGGTCGCGATGAACACGCGCAGGCGGAAATCGCGCGCCTGCAACGCCTGTTCGGCGATCGCCTGAACCTCGCGCTGACGCGTACCCGGCGCCCGCACGAGGACGCCTTCAACGCCTACGCGCTGCACCTGTCGAGCCAGCATTCGATTCCGGTGGTCGCCAGCAACGACGTGCGCTTCCTCGACACCGACGATTTCGATGCGCACGAAGCGCGCGTCTGTATTTCCACTGGCCGCGTGCTCGACGATCCCAAGCGCCCGCGCCCGTATTCGCCGGAACAGTCGCTGAAATCGGGCGAGGCGATGGCCGAACTGTTCGCCGACATTCCCGACGCGATCGACAACGCCTTCGCGATCGCCGAGTGCTGCAACCTCGAACTGCGCCTGGGCACCTATTACCTGCCGGCCTTCCCGGTGCCGTCCGACGAAACGCTGGACAGCTGGATCCGCGGCCAGGCGCACGCCGGCCTGCGCGCACGCCTGGAACAGCAGGAACCGGCCGAGGGCCATAGCGCGGCGAGCTATCGCGAACGCCTCGACCGCGAACTCGACGTCATCATCTCGATGGGCTTCCCCGGCTACTTCCTGATCGTCGCCGACTTCATCAATTGGGCGAAGAACCACGGCATCCCGGTCGGACCGGGCCGCGGTTCCGGCGCCGGCTCGCTGGTGGCGTGGTCGCTCGGCATCACCGATCTCGATCCGATTCCCTACGACCTGCTGTTCGAACGCTTCCTCAATCCGGAACGCGTGTCGATGCCCGACTTCGACATCGACTTCTGCATGGACCGCCGCGACGAGGTGATCGATTACGTCGCCGCGAAATACGGCCGCGACCGTGTCAGCCAGATCATCACCTACGGCACCATGGCGGCAAAGGCGGTGGTGCGCGATACCGGGCGCGTGCTCGGCTTCCCCTACGGCTTCGTCGACGGCGTTGCGAAGCTCATCCCGATGACGCTCGGCGTCGGGCTGGAGGACGCACTCGGCCGTACCGAGAAGGCGCGGAAGGATGACGCCTGGCGCAGCGACGAACTGATCGGCCGCTACGAAGCGGAAGACGACGTGCGCGATCTCATCGACCTCGCGCTCAAGCTCGAGGATCTCCCGCGCAACGCCGGCAAGCACGCCGGTGGCGTTGTGATCGCGCCGTCGCCGCTCTCCGACTTCTGCCCGCTGTTCGCCGAACACGCCGGCGCTGGCGAAGGCCGCAACCCGGTCACGCAGTTCGACAAGGACGACGTCGAAGCGGTCGGCCTGGTGAAGTTCGACTTCCTCGGCCTGCGCACGCTCACGATCGTCGACTGGGCGGTGAAGGCGATCAATGCGCGCAAGCCCATGGACGGCACGCCTGATGAAAGCAAACCGCTCGACATCACCAAGCTTCCGCTCGACGACGCCAAGACGTATGAGCTGTTCGCGCGCGGCGATACCGTCGCCGTGTTCCAGTTCGAATCGCGCGGCATGCGCGAGCTTCTGAAGCGCGCCCTGCCCGACCGTTTCGACGACTTGATCGCGCTGGTGTCGCTGTATCGACCCGGCCCGATGGACCTGATCCCCGACTTCATCGAGCGCAAGCACGGCCGCGCCGAGGTCAGGTATCCGCATCCACTGCTGGAACCGGTGCTCAGCCCGACCTATGGCGTGGTGGTGTACCAGGAACAGGTGATGCAGACCGCGCAGATCCTCGCCGGTTATTCGCTGGGTGGCGCCGACCTGCTGCGCCGGGCGATGGGCAAGAAGAAGCCCGAGGAGATGGCGAAGGAGCGCGTCAAGTTCGAGGAAGGCGCCAAGGAGCACCACCATCTCGAATCGCGCGTGTCGGGACCGATCTTCGACCTGCTGGAAAAATTCGCCGGTTACGGCTTCAACAAATCGCACGCCGCCGCCTATGCGCTGGTGAGCTACCAGACCGCGTGGCTGAAGACGCATTACCCGGCGGAATTCATGGCCGCGGTGCTGTCCTCCGACATGGACAAGACCGAGAAGGTGGTCGGCTTCCTCGACGAGGCGCGCACGATCGGACTCGCCGTATTGCCGCCCGACGTCAATGCCTCGCGCTACATGTTCGAAGCCGTCGATGCGAGGACGATCCGCTACGGCATCGGCGCGGTGAAAGGCGTCGGCCAGAACGCCTGCGAGGCGATCGCCGACGAGCGTGAACGCGGCGGCATCTTCACCGACATGCTCGATTTCTGCCAGCGCGTCGACATGACCAAGCTCAATCGTCGCGCGGTGGAAGCGCTGGTCAATGCCGGCGCGATGGATGGGCTCGGCGTCAATCGCCCCAGCCTGCTCGCGCAATTGCCGGAAGCACTCAAGGCCACCGAACAGCAGGCGCACGAACGCGAGACCGGCCAAAACTCACTGTTCGGCGGTGGCGGCAGCAGCGCGCCGACCTTGCGCATCGAATTGCCGGAAGTGGCGGACTGGTCGCTGTCGCGCAAGCTGGAAGGCGAACGCGACACACTCGGCACCTATCTCTCCGGCCATCCGATCGACCCCTATCGCGATGCGCTGAAGGCGCTGGTTGGCCATGGCTTGAACGATCTCGACGCGATCTGGGCCAACCGCAGCGCCGAGGAGAAACGCGGCTGGCGTCCCGAGAAAACCGTGGTGCTGGCGGGACAGGTGATCGCCTTGCGCAAGCGCGGCGAATCGCAGGCCTTCGTGACGCTGGAAGACGGCGCGGGCCGGATCGAGGTCGCGTTCTTCTCGGAAGCACTGATGGAATATTCGGCGCTGCTCACCCGCGACCGCATCCTGGTGATCGAGGGCGGCCTGCGCGAGGACGAGTTCAGCGGCGGCTACAGCCTGCGCGCGCGCCGCTGCTGGGATTTCGAACTGCTGTGCCCGAACGCCGCACGCAAGCTTACCGTGCGCATGGACATGCGCGTCCCCGGCGCGCTGCAGGCGCTCGACCAGGCCTTCGCCGAACACCGGCCCGGCTCCACCCCGATCCGCCTCGAAATGCTCCATGACGGCGCCCGCGGAGCCATCGACCTCGATGGCAGCAACGCCATCCGCGTCAGCGCCGGCCTCGCTGCCGCCCTCAAGGCCCAGCCGGGCGTGCGCGGGGTCGCGCTGGTCCTCGACAAGCCCTGGCTGCAGTGATGACGCCGCACCGTGCGTGCATTGGCGCGACACCGCACGCTGCCGTCCGGTCCTGTCATCCACCATCCGCTAGACTGTCCGCCTTGTTTCACCCAGACCCTCCATGAACCCGAACTACCTCGATTTCGAGCAACCCATCGCCGATCTGGAAGCGAAGATCCAGGAACTGCGCCAGGCCAGCACCGGCCCGGGGGTCAACATCGACAACGAAGTGCGCGCGCTGCAGGAAAAGCTGCGCCAGCGCACCGCCGTCATCTTCCGCGACCTCACGCCGTGGCAGATCTCGCAGATGTCGCGCCATCCGCAGCGCCCGTACACGCTGGACTACATCAAGGTGGTCTGCGACGAATTCCAGGAACTGGCCGGCGACCGCGCCTTCGCCGACGACCAGGCGATCGTCGGCGGGCTTGCCCGCATCGACGGCCGTCCGCTGGTGGTGATCGGCCACCAAAAGGGCCGCGACACCAAGTCGAAGGTGCGCCGCAACTTCGGCATGCCGCGCCCCGAGGGTTATCGCAAGGCGCTGCGCCTGATGAAGCTGGCCGAACGCTTCCAGCTGCCGATCCTCACCTTCATCGACACCCCCGGCGCCTGGCCTGGCATCGATGCCGAGGAGCGCGGCCAGTCGGAAGCAATCGCGCGCAATCTGCTGGAAATGGCCGGCCTGCGCGTGCCGATCATCTGCACGGTGATCGGCGAAGGCGGCTCAGGCGGCGCGCTGGCGATCGGCGTCGGCGACGTCACCAACATGCTCGAATACAGCACCTACTCGGTGATCTCGCCGGAAGGCTGTGCGTCGATCCTGTGGAAGGATGCAGCCAAGGCCAGGGATGCCGCCGAACAGATGGCGATCACCGCGCCGAAACTGAAGGCGTTGGGCCTCGTGGACAAGATCGTGCGCGAACCGATCGGCGGCGCGCAGCGCAATCCGCAACAGACGGCCAAGCGGCTCAAGGCGATCCTGCTCAACGAGCTGGCCACGCTCGAGGCGCTGTCCATTGACGAGTTGCTGGAACGCCGTTACCGGCGCCTGCGCAGCTACGGCGCATTCGAGAACGCCTGACGATTTGACGCGCCGCGGGCAACGCGGCACCGTGCCGGCATGCCGTCGAATCCCGCACTCCCGCTGATTGCGCCTTCCGCCACGATCGATGTCGCATCGGTGGTGGCCGGCCTCAGCGGCGGCCTTGATTCGACCGTATTGCTGCATCGCCTGCGCGACGGCACCGCGAACCTCCGCGCGATCCACGTCCACCACGGCCTGCATCCCGATGCCGATGGCTGGGCGGAACATTGCGCCGCATTGTGCATGTCACTCGATGTGCCGCTGAAAATCGTCCGCGTCGAAGTCGACCGCGATTCCGGGCTCGGACTGGAAGGCGCAGCACGCGCAGCACGCCATGCCGCGTTTGCGGCGGAATTGCAGGATGGCGAAGTATTGGCGCTCGCCCACCACCGCGACGATCAGGCGGAAACCTTCCTGCTGCGCGCATTGCGCGCTTCCGGACCGGACGGGCTCGCGGCGATGCGGCCGTGGCGGCGGTACCAAAACGGCTGGCTGTGGCGACCGCTGCTTGAGACGCCGCGCGCGGACATCCGCGCCTACGCGCGTGCGCATGAACTGGCATGGATCGAGGATCCCTCCAATGCCGACAACACGCCCGATCGCAATTTCCTGCGCAACGAAGTGATGCCCGTGTTGCGGCAGCGCTGGCCGCAGGCGGCGGCAGCGTTGGCAAGGAGTGCGGAACTCGTGGCGCGAATGTCGGATCGCCATGCGCATGAAACCGATCTCGAGCTGCAGGCCTGCCGTCGCGACGATGGCGATCTCGACGCGGCCACTTTGCAGCGGCTTCCTGCATCGTTGCGCGCCGATGTCTTGCGTCGATGGGTGACCGGGACCGGACTGCCGCCGCTGCCCGCCAGCGGCATCGACGCGATCGAATGGCAGCTGTTGCCCGCGCGCGTCGATGCACAAGCGGAATACCGCTGGCAGCAGGCACGCATCATGCGCTGGCGCGATCTTCTCCACGCCGAACCACTGCATCCGCCGCTGGCCGCCGATTTCCGCGTGGAATGGAACGGTCGCCAGCCATTGCCACTTCCCGATGGCACGCGGCTGGAACTGCTCGGCACGCCTGCCTTCGATCATCCCGTCCGGGTGCAGGCCCGCCGCGGCGGCGAACGCATTCGCCTGCCTGGCCGCGACCATTCGCATTCGCTCAAGCACGCCTTGCAGCAGGCGGACGTCCCGCCCTGGCTGCGCGAACGCCTGCCGTTGTTGATCGAGGGCGATGAAGTCCTTGCGGCAGGCGATCTGCTTTCCGCGCGCCTGCGCGACTGGTTGCAGGAACGCCACGCGACACTGCATTGGCGCTACGATTGACCCATGGCCCGCAAATCCACATCGTCGTCGCAGGATCCGTCCCCGGTCGCCACCTTCGAAACCTCGCTCGACGCGCTCGAAGCGCTGGTCGAGCGCATGGAACAGGGCAATCTCGGCCTCGAGGAATCGCTGTCCGCCTACGAACGCGGCATCGGCCTCTATCGCGAATGCCAGGCGGCGCTGGAACAGGCCGAGTTGCGCGTGCGGCTGCTCAGCGACCTCGACGCCCCGGAATCGGCCCGCCCCTTCCCGGATGATTCGACGGATCGTTCCGGTGATGCCTGATCCCGCGGCGCTGCTCGCCGACTGGCGCACACGCATCGAAGCCGACCTCGACCACGTCCTCGCCGACACCTTTGCCAGCACGCGCCTCGCCGACGCCATGCGCCACGCGGTGAAGGCCGGCGGCAAGCGCATCCGTCCCTTGCTGGTGCATGCGGCGGTGCATGCCCTGGGTGGAGATGGCGAACGCGCGCGTTCGGCCGCAGTCGCCGTCGAACTGCTCCACACCTATTCGCTGGTCCATGACGATCTGCCGGCAATGGATGACGATGCATTGCGTCGCGGCCAGCCGACCGTGCACGTCGCCTTCGACGAAGCCACCGCGATCCTCGCCGGCGATGCCTTGCAGACGCTGGCGTTCGAAATACTGGCGAATGGAAACCTGCCCGCGGACGCCTGCGTGAAACAACTGCGCGAACTGGCGCGCGCCTCCGGCATCGACGGCATGTGCGGCGGCCAGATGCTCGATCTCGAAGCCACCGGTGCTGCCGGCACGCTGTCGATCACCGAACTGGAACGCCTGCACGCGCTCAAGACCGGCGCCCTGCTGCGCGCGGCGGTACGCATGGGTGCGCTGGCGGGGAATGCCGACGAGGCACAACACGCGGCGCTCGATCGCTACGCCGACGCGCTGGGTCTCGCCTTCCAGATCCGCGACGACCTGCTCGACATCGAAGGCGACAGCGCCACCCTCGGCAAGACCGCGGGCAAGGATGTGCAACAGGCGAAATCGACCTTCCCCGCCCTGCTAGGCAGCGATGTCTCGCGGCAACGGCTGCGGCAACTCGCGGCAACGATGGATGAAGCGCTGGTCGGGTTCGACCAGCGCGCCGATGCACTGCGTGGGATCGCGCGCCAGGTGATCGAGCGCGATCACTGAAACCGCGTTACCTCACCAGCCGCAACGAGAATGGATAGCGATAGGGCTTGCCTTCCCAGCCGGCGATCGCGGCGAGGATCGAGCACACCAGCCACGCCAGCGCGACCGCGGCGACCACCGCCAGCAAGACCAGTGCCGCGGGAACGGTGACAAGCGCGCCGATGCCGAGCGTCAGCACTGTGGCGCCGAACAGCACGATGCCGATCACGATCGCGGTGCAGGTGCCGAGGAACATCGTGATGTTGAAGTTCAACGCTTCCCTGGCGTGTTCGGCTGCGAACGGATGGCGGTCGCGCACCAGGAACCACACGCCCAACGCCACTGCCGCGCCGGCGATTCCGGCAAACCAGTGGGTGAGGAAAGCGGCCAGCAATGCACCCAGATGCACGCCCGCCGCCCATTGGCGGTCAGCGGCATCGTGCACGGCGGCTTGTTCGATCGTGTCCATATCCACCACTCCAATCCAGCAGGATGACGGAATCACTATGGTGATCGGCTGCCCTTGCGGCAAGTGACGGAGGTAGGGATGACTTTCGTCGCGTTCAGGCAGTCCGCGTCAAGCCGCGCATCGACGCGACATCGGCGCTGGCGGGGAAGATGCGGGCATCGCTGGCCGCTGCGGCCACGCCCAGGTGCGATTCCAGCACGCCCTTGAACAGTCCGCGCATGTCGCTGGTGGCAAGCAGGTCGCGTTGCTGGTTGAGCTGCGAATTGGCGAGCCCCGGCCATGTTCCGCCGATGCGACCGCCGTTCACCGCGCCGCCGGCGAGGAAGGCCATGCCACCGGTGCCGTGGTCGGTGCCATTGGTGCCGTTGACCGCGGCCGTGCGCCCGAATTCGGTGACGACCACGATCGCCGTGCGCGGCCAGATCGCGTCGCCATTGGCCTTGAACGCCTGCAGGCCCGAATCCAGCTCGAACAACTTGCGTTGCAGGATGCCGGCCTCGTTGTAGTGGGTGTCCCAGCCGGTGTCCTCGACGAAGGCGATGCGCGGACCGTCGGTGGCCGACATGAAATGCGCCGCGGCGCCCAGCGCATCGGCGAGATGCCCGCGCTTGTCACCGGCCTGGGTGGCCTTGTCACCCTCGTCGGTGCCGGCGCGCGCGAATGCCGGCCCCAGCATCGGGTCGCGCGCGTACAGCAATTGCAGGCGCTGCATCAGGATCGGATCGATCGCATGCGCCAGCGGTGGCGACCAGGTCGTCGCAACATTGTTGCCGCGCATGATCAATGGCATCACCGCAGTGATCGCCAGGCCGCCCGATCCACCGAGTTCGTGCACGCAGCGATTCATCCAGCCACTGCGGCCACCCGGTCCTTGCGTGCCGTTCTCGACGCAGTCCTGGGCCTCGAAATGCGAACGTTCGCGATACGGCGGCGCGACCGCGACGATCGGCAGGAATTCCTTCGCCGCATACAGCTGCGACGCGAACGCCAGCGAGGGATGCAGGGCGAAACCGCCATCGATCGGATGCGCGTCCCTGATCGCCGCTTCGCCGAGTGCGCCGCGCAGGCGCAGGTAGTCGGAATCGCCGGGGCGCGGCAACGCGTGCAGGCCATCGAGGCCGCCGCGCAGCAACACCACGACCATGCGCGTGTCGTGGGCGGAAGTCGCGGCCAGCGCGAACTTCGGCAGCGTGCCCATCAGTGATGCGGCGGCGCCCGCCACCAGGAATTGGCGTCGGCTCAGGGCCATCTCAGGCTCTCCACTGGAAGGACGGGCTGGCCAGCAGCAGGGCGACGCCCTGTCGCGGTGACTCGGCGCGACGCACCGCGGTGAGCGTTTCGGCGTCCATGCCATCACCCAGCGAACGCATCGCCATCTGCACCGGATCATTGCTCGCGACCTGCGGCGCGGCATCGGCCAGCGTCTGCGCGGCCTGCACGCGCTTGTACAGCGCATCGGGGCCGGACCAGTCGGCGGCGGTATCGGCAAAGCCTGCCGGCGAGCGCGGCTGGAACACCGGATGGCCCATGCGCGCCTGCAGGTCGAGCGTGCGCGCGGCGTCCTTCTGGCCATCGAGTGTCAATGCGCGCATTGACGAAACGAGGAAATCCTGCGGCGTCTTGAACTTTCGCGCAGTGGGCGCCCATGCCAGCGGATGGCGCACCATCGCCGAATACAGCGTGGAAAGATCACCCCCGGAGGCGAGATACGCCTTCGCCATCGCGGCGACCAGTTGCGACGGCGGCTGGTCGGCAACGAAGTGTCGCGCCAGCTTGAACGACAGGTGCTGCGCGGTCGCCGGATGCAATGCGAGATCGGCCAAAATGGCACGTCCCTGTGCCTCGCCCTCTTCCCGATAGCGTTTGCCAAGCACGCGGCGATCGCCCGGCTCGTGCGTATTGGCGTTGAAACGGAATGGCGCGCCGGTGTTCGATGCATCCTGCGGACGTTGCAGGCTCCAGCCGGTGATCGCCTTGGCGAACTCGATCACGTCGGCCTGGGCGTAACCGCCATTGACGCCCAGCGTGTGCAATTCGAGGATTTCGCGCGCGAGATTCTCGTTGAGCCCGCGCCGCGCCGCTTTCGGATTGGGCGCGTTGCGTGCACGCATGCCGGCCCTGGAATCGACGCCGATCGACTGCGTGTTGTCGAGATAGAGCAGCATCCCCGGATGCGTTTCGATCGCCACCAGCAGATCGGCGAACTTGCCGAATGCGTGCGGACGGATCGCCTCGCGCTCCATCGGCGCCGCGAATGACGCCGCGACGTTCTTGTCGGTGGAAATCGCGAAGTGATTGGACCAAAACCGCACGATGCGTTCCGGGAAACTGCGCGCCGTGACCACCGCGACCTGCTGCCTCAGTGCGATTTCCTGGCGGATGCGTTGGCGCAGGTCCTTCTCGGCGTCCTTGGCCGCCTGCTGCGCCATCATGTCGCCGTTCGAATCTTTCGCCATCTTGCGCAGGTCGCGCACGGTTCCTTCCTGGCGCAGGTAGTCCAGGCTGTCCGGCAGCGCATCGGGGAGAACTTCGGCACCCGCGGACAGTTGCGACAGCAACCAGCCGTGCGGATCGCCTGCGGCGTCGGTCAATTCACCCGGGCGCGCACCCAGCCCGAAGCGATTGACGGCAGTGACAGCGGCAGGCGCCATGGCAGGGCTCGTGAAGTACCTGCCACGGAAACGCGCGCCACCCTGCAGGGTTGACGCGCGCGAATGGCGTTACTTGATCAGCCGCAAGGTG
>Ga0136846_1215029_pt1 | contig 13138 bp, 15 predicted proteins | sample HopSoiMetagenom2_FD_96841 | JGI IMG/M metagenome (GOLD analysis project Ga0136846, IMG submission 96841) | Grasslands soil microbial communities from Hopland, California, USA - 2 Assembly 2016 (version 4) | ecosystem: Environmental > Terrestrial > Soil > Grasslands | place: USA: Hopland... | reverse complement strand
GCTTCCGGCATTAGTGAGGTCAAAGGACAGCTCAAGGGGCAGCAAGCAACTGAGCGGATGTTAGCCAACGCCGACAGTCCTAGTTCCACCGCCCCTTCGAAGAAGGCCGTTGATCCCGTCATTGCGCTTTGGGAGTCTGACGACTAACCAAGGAAAATAAATGTCAGCACAAAACTATGCAAGTGCAACGCTCGCCGTTATTGATGAACGTCTTGCGCTTGAATCCAAAACTACTGATGTCGTGAACAAGGGCGGTGTCCGCCTTGAGTTTAACGGCAAAAACAGCGTAACAATCTACACCGTAAACACGGTGTCTGAAGTTAACTATGTCCGTTCCGGTTCTAACCGTTTCGGTACGCTTAACGAACTTGGGACTGGTACTCAGACGTTTACACTGAGCCAAGATAAGTCCTTCACCTTCTCAGTTGACCGGGGCAACCTGGAAGATTCGCAGATGGTGCAGGAAGCGAACAAGGCTGTCAAACGTCAATTGCGTGAAGTATCTGTACCCAACACAGACATCTATACGTTGGCCGCTGCGCATGCCCTTGCCCTCGCACAGTCACAAGGTGCTACCGCCGCTGTCACCGCATCTAACGCCTATGCCAAATTCTTGGCGCAGAACGATGCAATGACTGAGAGCAAAGTCCCTGAGACTGGCCGGCACTGTTTCATGTCTCCTGCTACCTATAGCTTACTCAAGCAAGACAGCACATTCCGCCTCGCTTGTGACACGGCATACGCCGATCTCAAGAAAGGCATTATTGGAAACGTGGACGGTGTGATGTTGCACAAAGTGCCCAGTACCTACCTACCAACCAACGAGGTATTCCTATTCATCTGGGAAGAAGTTTTGATCCGCCCCATGAAATTCAATTCCACCCGCATCCTTACGGATGTACAGGGTATTGACGGCGCGGTTGCAGAAGGTCGCCGCTACTACGACACGTTCGGCCCAGCCAACAAAGTTGTAGGTCTGCGCTACCACCTATCCGCTTAACAACTAAAGGAGTCCTATGGACGCAAGTCAATTACCAAAGGGAAAATCGCTCGAAAGAACTAGCGATGGTCGCCTTGTAAATCAACCAGGCACTTACAAACATCGGGATACTGGGGCTGTATTTATTACTGCTCCTGGTGAAGAAGGTGTGATTCAGGCAGACCAGCTACATGCGCCTGTCTGGAAAGACGCCTGGGAGCGTGTAGGCGATGTACCTTCACGTACTGAAATCCTTGCCGCCCAGAAGGCTCAAGCACTAAAAGATGCTGTCGCAGACGCTGCTACGAAGAAGGCCGAAAAGGCTGAACTCGAAGCAGCTACGGCAGTTAAATAAAAACGAAAGAAGGATATAGAATTGGCAAACTCAACCACTCTATATGTAGGCCAAGATGGCCGAACGACTGTTGATGTTACTGAGAACAAGACTCTTGCGTTAACTGACTGTGGCATTGTCCAAAATGTCATTACCGATGCAATCACGGTTACGCTTCCAGCTACGACTGCTAGCGCTACATTTATTGTTCGTAATGGCGGTGTACCTAAGACTAGTGCGCCTGCTGGTACTGGTGACGACTTTAGTTGCCTCGTGACCGTTAGTCCTAACTCTGCTGACCAAATCGCTGGTAACGCGTTTACAGCCGCTGACGACAAGGATGCTCTTAATACCAAAGCAACTGCTCGCGTAGGTGATGAGATGGTAGTTGTTGGCGATGGTACGAACGGCTGGATCGTTGGTCGTGTAAAAGGAATCTGGGCCCGCCAGGCCTAGTTAAAACAGGGTAGGGCTACGCCACGATAGGGATAATTGTTGATCCTTACGGCACAAAGCTTAACCCAAACAAACAAAGAAAGAAAATGTTATGCCAAACTTATTAGCTACTCTCGGCCAGCAATATGAAATAATTGCTGGCACTGGTATCGCGGAACAAAACCTCGTGACCTTTGACGGCAGTACAGTAGGTGTTGTTGGCGCACTTCGCTTATTCCAAGTAAGTGGGGTGGTCGCTGTCAAAATCTATCCACAAAGCCTCAGGACCCCCCGTGGTGCGAGCGCAACACTTGCTCTCGGAACCGCCACACTAGCCACAGGCTTTGTTACTACGACTACCGCCACTTCTATTGCGATTCACAAATCGTGGATTGCTTCACCGGCCGCCTTAACTGCGGATACGGTTGCAAACTTTCCGACGCTTGTAACAGACGAGGACATCGTCCTAACCGTTGGCACTGCCGCTGTTACAGATGGAGTCATCAGCTTTACAGCGATATGGAAACCATTGACCCCTGGGGCGACATTGACCATCGCGCCTGTTGGTTCGAGTGTGTCTGCTTCGCCATCACCAAGCGCCTCAGCTTCCGCTTCGGTCAGCCCAAGCTCATCAGCTTCGGCGTCTAAATCACCTAGTGCGTCGGTATCACCGAGCGCGTCCGTGAGTCCGTCAAGTTCAGTGTCAAGCTCACCTAGTGCGAGTGTAAGCCCGTCCTCAAGCGCCAGTCGATCGGCGTCACCTAGTGCCTCGGCTAGCCCGTCAGCCAGCGCTAGCCCGTCTGCTTCGGTATCACCAAGTGCGTCTAAATCACCTAGTGCCTCGGCTAGCCCGTCGTTCGCACCATAAGGAGTAAATATGACTATTCCATTATATGTATGTACTAGAAGGTGTGGAGCGATGAGTTTTAGTAGCACTCTAAAATGCACGGTCTGTGGTTCAATGGCCAGAGTCCGGGATAATTAGCGATGGCAAAACTAGGTAAAACAATTAGCGATGTAATTAGGGGTGACACTAGGACTGTTAATCTAACCTTCCTGGAGTCAGACGGCTCTACACCAATCCCTTTAACTGGAGGGACAGTATATTTTACCGTCAACTCTAGCGCAGACCCTTCTGATGATACCGGGGTTGCCTTCCAAAAGACGGCCACTGATGCGACCCCCTTTACTGACCCCAGTAACGGCAAGCATACATTTACTCTGACACACGCGAACACTAATATCACACCGGCCACCTACTGGTACGATGCTCAATTCGTAAATAGCGTAGGTAGTTATCTGTCCTCCTATCGAGGCAAATTCATTGTTCAATCGGATACAACAAGAACTTAAATTAAGGAGTTAGAATGGCTAACACTTCAGTAGCAGTAATTGGGCGGGGATGGGTCGGCAAATCAATGCTCGACCTATTCCCGGATGCAGTAGTTTATGACGAACCGCTCGCCGAAGGCACAAGATCAAATGTAAATAAGTGTGACGTGGCGTTTATATGCGTTCCGTCACCAAACGTCGGTAAGGGAGCGCTCGACACCTCTATTATCGAAGAGGTAGTGCGGTGGTGCGAGTGCCCCCTTATTGTTATTAGATCGACAGTTAACCCCGGTACGACGGATAAGCTTATGAAGGAAACCGGTAAGCGTATTGTTATGCAGCCAGAATATCTTGGCGAGACGCCTAAGCATCCTATGCTGGATGCAACTACGCGACAATTTATTATTATCGGCGGCGAACAGGCAGACCGGCGTAAGCTGATTGACCTGTACACGAGCGTCTACAACGCCAATACAAATATCCGGCAAGTGACGGCGCTAGAAGCTGAGGTTATTAAGCTATCTGAGAATCGGGCTATAGCCTTTAAGGTGGCGCAGTGCCAGGAATTATACGACGCTTGTATGGCTGCCGGAGTAGATTACTACACCGTACGCGACGCCGTGTATGGTGACGACCCGCGCATGAATCTCTGGTGGACATTTATTTACCCAGACAAGCGCGGGTTTAACTCAAAGTGTATCCCCAAGGATGTGTACGCGTGGGCGGCGTGGGCTGAGAGTGCAGAACTAACCGACGCCCTACTTGAGTACAACGATGGGCTGCTTAATGATTAGCGTAATCATCCCAAGCCGGTCGGCTCAATACCTACGCCAGACTGTTAATGATCTTTTAATGAAGGCCGAGGGCCAGGTAGAAGTAATCATTGTGTTTGATGGTCGCTGGCCTGAGCCACACGAGATGCCACCTAACGACCCGCGAGTCATCCAGATGCATCACGGCCTGGTGCACGACAACTACGGTATGCGTGCGTCTATTAATGCCGGTGTTCGTATGTCTAGGGGCGAGTACATCCTCATCATCGACGAACAGTGCGGCGTGTCACAAGGTTATGATGTGCGTTTAGTACAGACTTGCCAAGATGATTGGGTAGTAGTACCTCGCAGAGAACGACTGGAACCTGAAACTTGGACGCTCATAAATGATGGCCGCAAACCGGTGGATTACATGTACTTGGAGTATCCATACGCTAAACCTTACGACAAGACTCAAGGTCTGCATGGAGCTGAAGACCGCCAAAGGTATTATGACCGGTTAGACATTGAAATAGATGACCTTATGACTATGCAGGGTAGTTGTTATTTTATGAAGAAGAGTTACTGGGACTCAACCATTGGGCCGCTTGATGATGTCAACTACGGAACATTTACACAAGAGGCGCAAGAAGTATCAATGAAATGCTGGCTTTCTGGCGGCCGTGTTGTAGTAGACAAGGGCTGCTACTACAGCCACTGGCACAAAGGAAAGAATGGCAAAGGTTATGGTTTCTCCAACGAACAGTACAAACGTCACTGCGAGGGTATGGAAAAAGGAAGGCTCTACGCCATTAACTATTGGCTTAGTACTACGGATTATACCCATAGTTTTGAGTGGCTTATTGAAAAGTTCTGGCCGGTGCCGGGGTGGAAAGATACGTGGAAAACTGATGTAATAACAGATAGAGAAAAGGACTATTCAGCCTTGAAATACAAGGATGACTACTGGTTACAAGGTTTGCGAGATGACTGAAGACACTCGCCGTAAAATTAGTGAGACTCTTAAAAGAAAGGGTATTGAACCCCAAAAGAAGTTTATTGGCTTCGGTGCAGACCATCCACGCTGGAAGGGTGGTATGCCAAGGTGTTCAGATTGTGGAGTAGTTCTGAGGGATAGATATAGCAAGCGCTGCACAGGTTGTCATCATGCACAATATAGGGGTGATAAAGTTTGGAATTGGAAGGGTGGCGTAAGAACTGAGACTCAGCTAATACGTGGCTCTGTGCAATACAGACAATGGCGAAAGGCTGTATTTAAGAGAGATAACTACACCTGCCAGTTTTGTGGTGCTAGGGGCGTGCAACTTAACGCTGACCATGTTAAGAGGTTCTCTGATTATCCAGAGCTTAGATTTGACTTAGATAATGGCCGCACACTTTGTGAACCATGTCATAAAACTACTGATACCTATGCCGGTAGAGGAACTAGTAAAAAGGCTCAATTATGTCAGTAATCGGTAACGGCGATATAGCCTCCATCCTTCCCGAACGTGACGATCTATTATTCTTCGCAAGTGGCGTTAGTAATAGCCAAGAGACACGCGAGACCGAATACCAGCGTGAGCTGAACCTGCTACTTGACCAGTCTAGGGAAGATCAGTTGGTGTACTTCAGCTCACTTGCCGTGCTAGATGGGACAACCCGCTACCACCAGCACAAGCGCGAGATGGAATGCACCATACAAAGAGAGTTTTCAGCGCACACGATCATCCGCATTGGCAATATAGCCTGGGGTGATAACCCGAATACGTTAATCAACTATCTCCGCGCACACCCCGATGCGGAGATAAAGGACGAGTACCGCTACATCGTAGACGAAAGCGAGCTGCTCTACTGGATAAACTTAATCCCCAAGTGGCCTTGCCAGATAAACGTGCCAGGTCGCCGCATGAAGGTCCAGGAGGTTGTTGATGCATACGTTGCACCAAGTCTGGATAGGTAATAAGGACCAGCCCGTCGAGTGGATGGCTACCTGGGAATCTAAGAACCTCACCATGAAATACGTGTTGTGGGACGAGAAGGCTATCGAAGCTTTCGGGCTCAAGAATAAAGATAAATACGACTACTTTATGGCGAAGGGGTTATACGATGGTGCCTGTGACGTTGCCCGTATAGAGATTCTGGAACGGCTTGGCGGGGTGTATGTAGACGCCGATGCCATCTGCCTGGAGCCTATTGAGAGTGAATGGTTTATGACGAAGAACTTCTTTGCAGGTTACGAATATGATCGCCGTGTGGCTAATGGAGTTATTGGCTCAATCGCCCACCATCCAATCCTGGCCGACTACATACAGCGGCTATCTGAGGCGACAGTGTTAGAACCTGCCTGTTATACGGTCGGCGGCACTATGCTGACTAGCTGCATTGAGACATACGGGCCCGACCCTACAGTAGCAATCCTACCCTCCAACGCGTTTTACCCAAAGTGGAAGCATCGGGGCGAGATAAAAGAAAAGATATACGCCCGGCAGATGTGGGCGAGTACAAAGGGGCTTTACAAATGAATTACGATCTTAGCATCTTAATACCGGCCAGAAGTGAGATGTTTGTATCGAACACGGTTGCGGACATCCTGAAGAACCGACGCGGCAAGACTGAGATAATTGTAGGCCTTGACGGCCAATGGGCTGAGCCAGGCATACCCAACCACCCCGATGTGCGAATTGTTTATGTACCTGAATCACTAGGCCAGCGGGCGATGACTAATCTACTCTGTCGTCTCAGCCAAGCAAAGTATGTTGCTAAGTGTGATGCACACGTTGCTTTCTCGGAGGGCTTTGACGTAGAGCTTATGAGTGCAATGCAAGGCCACGATGACTGGACAATCGTACCGACCATGAAAAACCTACATGCCTTTGACTGGGTATGCCCTAGTGGCCACCGTCGTTACCAAGGCCCGAGCGGCCCGTGTACTGATTGTGGTGAGCCGACAGAACGTGATGTCGTGTGGTACGCCAAGCCCAGCCCCAATAGCAATTCGTATTGCTTCGACAAGACGTTGCATTTCCAGTACTTCAAAGAATTTAATAAACGGCCAGAGGGTAAAGGCGATATTACACCAAGCATGAGCCTACAAGGTTCGTTCTTCATGCTTACCCGTGACAAGTATCGGGAGCTAAACATTTGTGATGAGGCTTACGGCAGCTGGGGCCAACAGGGTGTAGAGGTGGCCTGTAAGACTTGGCTATCCGGCGGCCAGGTTGTGGTAGACCAGCGGTGTTGGTACGCACATATGTTCAGAACTCAAGGCGGCGATTTTGGGTTCCCCTACCCTATTAGTGGTAACCAGATAGACCACGCTCGCAAGTACTCACGTGACATCTGGCTTAATGATAAGTGGCCGCTTGCTAAATATAAGCTTGAATGGCTGATCCACAAGTTCGCCCCTGTTCCTTATTGGCACGACAGTAGCACAGAAGATGCCAAGGACAACGAACCTACCGACGGCCCCACAAAAGGAATAATCTATTACACTGCTCATCGCAAACCCGTAAAACTTTCAAAGCGCGTACAGAACCAGATTAAGAGGTCCGGTCTACCGATAGTCTCTGCATCACTGAAACCGATGGACAACATGGGTACAAATGTCATTGTGAAGGAGAAACCAGGTTATCTGGCGATGTTCAAACAAATACTGGCTGCGCTTGAAGCCTCTAAATCAGATATTGTGTACTTCTGCGAAGATGACGTCTTGTATCATCCATCACACTTCGACTTTACCCCAACAGATAAACAAAAGTTCTACTATAACCAGAATTGGTGGAAAATATGGGCAGATGGATTTGCTGCACACTGGGATGCTAATCAGGTTAGTGGGTTATGTGGATACCGTGATCACCTACTGAACTTCTATAGAGGTCGCATAGCTGAGATTGAAGCGAACGGGTTCGACCGCAGTTACGAGCCTGGCGGTAGAGAAGCGAGTAAGTATGAGGTCTGGAAGTCTGAACTACCAAACGTAGACATACGGACAGATGCGAACCTGACTACTAGCCACCGTAGACCTGAAGATTTCAGAGATAAGTCTACTTGTGTTAATTGGCAAGAATCTAGCGTAGATAAGATTGAGGGCTGGGATAACCTTGAAGGGACATTAAACTAATATGGCTCGTCTATGGCAGGGCGGCGCTGAATTAAATAGCGCAACAGACGGCGTAGAAGTATCAAGTAACTCGGGTACAATCTCAATATCTAGCACCACAGTACGGAGTGGCTCTTATTCATGGCGCACCAACCCATCATCTAGTACGGGTTTTTACCGTCACAATATATTCACCTCCAACCAGAGCACTAATGTATTCTATCGCGCTTATGTTCGTTTCGCTACATTGCCAGGTACGACTATTCAGGTTTTACGCTTCTCTAATACGGCTAACGGATCGATGGGCCGTATTGATTTAACTAGCGGCGGCTTGCTACAACTCAAAGGTGCTAATGGTGTGCAGATAGGTTCTAGTTCCTCTGCGCTTTCAACAGGTATATGGTATAGGATTGAGCTCAATCTTGACGCCAGTTCCAATCCAGGAAGCCTTGATGCCCGTATTGATGGGGTCTCCTTTGCCTCGGGTGCCAATAGTTCACAAGGCAGTTGGGCCAGAATCCTATGGGGGGCGATTACCCCTAACTCTACTTGCGATATGTTCTTTGACGACCTAGCAGTTAATGATGCTTCTGGTACGAGCCAGATAAGTTGGCCCGGTGTTGGCAAAATTACCCACCAAGTACCCGACTCTGCAGGAGATGCCAACTCATTTGCTGTTCAGATCGGGGGAACCGTAGGCGGGACTAATAACTATACTCGTGTTAATGAGATAACGCCTGATGATGCCACAAGTTACAATGGCTCCGCAGTTGTAAGCCAAGAAGATCTATTTAACTTCAGTGCTTCTGGATTGACATCAAGTGATATTATTAATGTCGTGATGGTCGGAGGAAGAGTCGCCGATCTTGTCTCGGCGGATACTACATCCGCTTTCAAGTTTGAGATTGAAAAGACGAGCGGTGGCACGAAGTCTCAATCCGGCACAATCGTCCCGAACTCTACCACCTGGGGTACAAATGCTGGTACAGACCCACGCTCATATCCAATTATCTTGTATAAAGATCCAGATAATAGCGCTTGGACAAATACGACACTCGACTCCCTACAAGCGGGATATACACTAACTGCCTTTAATGTGCAGACCATTGCCGTATCGACAGTTTGGGTGAGCGTGGATTCCACGCCGTCAGGCAGCTCGGTCTCACCGTCGGCAAGTCTTAGTCCAAGCGCTTCAATCTCACCATCAGCTAGTGCTAGTGCATCCGTATCGCCTAGTGCATCCGTAAGTCCGTCGTCATCAAATAGCGCGAGCGTCTCGCCAAGCGCCTCCATATCCCCCTCTGCTAGTACATCTCCAAGCAGCAGTAACTCGTCGTCGATCTCACCATCTTCATCCGTAAGTCCGTCAAGTTCAATCAGTGCATCAGTGAGCCCAAGTGCCAGCGCGAGTCCTAGCTCATCTACGTCTGCGAGTGTTTCACCCTCAGCCTCGGTAAGTCCAAGCGCTTCAGTTTCACCATCCGCATCAGCTTCTGCCTCGGTATCACCAAGTAGTTCAATCAGCCCTAGCGCATCGACATCTTCAAGCTTATCTCCAAGCGCTTCAATCTCACCAAGCCCTAGTATCAGCCCTAGTTCCTCGGTTTCTGCAAGTATCAGCCCCTCTGCGTCCGTGAGCCCGAGTGCTAGCAGTTCATTGAGTATTAGCCCCTCTCCAAGTATAAGTTCCTCAATCTCTCCTAGTTCCAGTATATCGCCATCAATCAGCCCTAGCGCATCGACATCTTCATCCGTAAGTCCAAGTCCCAGTCCTAGTCCCCCGGATGCTCTATCTGTCATAGAGATAGTGGCTATAAAACAGATTAGTGAGCTCTCCATTATTAATAATGTGACCCTCGAAATAAAAGCGATACGAGTAGTTGACGGTATTACAGTAACTGATATTATAGATACGGTTTTAAATGGTTCATCGAGCGCCGACGAAATTGTTGCTATACGAAACGTAGATGAGGTCATAATTAGTCAGTCAGCTGTGGTACCGTTGACCATCCTGGGCTAAGAATCGTATACTTTCTTTATGGACATGAAGAGTATTGTACGGGGGGTCATACAATTAGTCATCATCGTTACGCTTTATGTTGCTATTATCGGGAGCGTGATAGTGTGCATAAACAAACTTAGGTAGTATATTGACATATAAGTATTGTCGTGATATGGTATACACATGTTGTTACGTAAGAGGATAAGCGGTTACAAGTATATGGTTCTCAAAAGAGGACTACTTTTTTTTATAGCAGCTACCTCTATTGTCTTGATGGTCCTAATCATCATCGTAATCACCAACGATTGGGGTGCAATTCAAGCGCACATACATGCCAAACCAGTGGTTGCCGCTTCTACCGAAGACATAAATACAGCCGATCTCTTGAAGTACACAAACGAGAACCGGCAAACACCATTAGTGCTGGACGAACGCCTGAACCATTCTGCGCAGGCCAAGTGTAAAGATATGGTGGCTAGGAATTATTGGGCGCATACTGCACCGGGCGAGACGGACACCTGGCAACGGTTTATAGAAGATCAAGATATTACGCAGGGGCAAGCCATTGGCGAGAACCTATCCTTTGGGTTTAGCAATAGCCGAGCGGTTGTAACGGGGTGGATGAACAGCCCGGAACACAAGGCTAACATAGTCAAGCCCGAGTATTCAATGGCGGGCTTCGGCGTCTGTCATAGCGATTCGTACACTGCGAACAAAGGTCTACCTGCGACTATAGTCGTACAGCATTTTGCTGGTTGATTCCTCCACGGCCCCATGGTAAGATGCTCTTAGGTAATAGTCTCAAGAGCACCCGCACTAGGGTGCTTTTGCTTTCTAATTATATTTGACAGCTATCGTAGTAATCTGGTAACATGGTGGCAAGCGATAGATGATTCGTCCAGAACATCCTAGCCGGTCAGCCGTAGCATTACAAAAGCACCTGATTCTCTTGGACTACCAATACACACGGCCTCTGAGAAACCCCAACAAGCGTGTACATGCAAGTTGGTATAAAAGAGAAACACCCCCGTGTGGAGGTGCTCTTCGATATGATTCGTCCTAGAGATATCCTACCATGGGGGCTCAGAGGAAGTCAAATGGATTTTTCTAGCCACCCGTTAAATAAACAGTACAGTAACAGTAGTTTACCAAAGGTAAATAACAGTAACAGTACTGTTAGTATGGCAGAGGTTTTTGCCCAACTATCGGACGTCATTCCAAGGGAAGACCCGTACATGCCGTTATACATCAGCCGCTACAAGCAGTTAGGTCCAAAACGATTCATAGAACTAGCAAACAAAGCCCGTGCTGGGGCTACCAGAAAACCAGCGTCTTATCTGTTCTTTTGGATGATCCGAAATAACAGTTTAGTCAGGTAGCCTATTGCATAAGCGATAACCATACTCTATAATCCGGGGTAGTTACTAGCCGTACCATTACCAACGGCGCTAGTCTCGACCCCGGCCCACCAATACCCACGGCCTCCGGAATAAATCTTATTTCGGAGTTTTTTATATGGCATGGTGGAACCCCATCGACTACGCTACTCAAGGCGTAAAAGAAGCGGCTTCTTATATTACTGGTAATCCTTACGACGCCCGTAATCCTGCAAGCCAATACTACGGCGAGCAAAAATCTGTTGTAACCCCTGGGCGTGCTTATACGCCTAGCGAGGCGAGCAATCTAGGGATAAGTGCGCGAAGCTCGGGTACACTCGGCGCAACTGGTGCCGCTACGTCAAGCGCATACAACGCTCCCGGTGTGAACACTAATTCCGGCCCTGTCGGCGGTGCCAACCAGGGGGTCAACACCTCAGCCTACGATCAAGCAATCGGCAACACTAACTCGGCAATCGACCGCCTCGGCTCGCAGTTCACTTCAGGCAACTCAGCAATCGACTCTTCATATCAGAACGCCCTCAACCAACTGCTGCTCGGCAGAAACCAATCACAGAACGCTTACGACACCTCTAAGCAGCAAGCCACCCAAGGCTATGTTGGTGCTAAAAATACTATCGGCACAAACGCTGGCGCTTCCCTACAAGGGTTACAACGTCTGCTCGGTTCACGCGGTGCCGGTGGTAGCAGTGCTTTTAATCAGGCCGCACCAGAAGCCGTAGCACGCCAAGCAACACAGCAACGCGCTGAGGCTGGCAACCAGTTCGGCCAGAACAATCAGGCCCTAGACACCAACTGGAACAACTACCTAACCGGCTACAACAACTCGGTTGCAGATGTTGGCAACCAACGCGACCAGCAACGCCAGGGCTTGCAGTCCAACATTGAAAACAACCGTGCAACATTGCTGCAATCACTCGCACAGCTCACTGCTCAGCGCTCCCAAGCACAAGGCGGTAACGGTGTCGCTGAGTCGCAGCCATTCTTAGACCAAGCTAACGGTATTCTTAACGCGCAATCTTCCTACAACGTCGCACCGATTAACTACCAGACACAGGCATACAACGCTCCCGACTTAGCTAGTTACACGACAAACCCACAGGCTGCTCCGACTTTCCAAGGACAACCAGCGCAAAACGATTACTTCTCGCCATACCTCTCAACACTCTTAGGTAAAAAACAGCAATTTGGCGCATAGGAGACCTAAGTGGCAAGTCTACTTGGCTGGCTAGGCAAAAAAGTCCAGGGTGTAGTAGCTCAAGTTAACCCTGCGGATAATGGCCGTACCTACAGTACGGTTATGAACCAGGGCGCTGCTTATGCGCCAAAACCGCCGACATCTGTTGGTCAACAGCTAACACACAACGGTATTACAAATGTTGCCGGTGGGTCGATTGTTAAGCCGCTAATCCGTGGCAGCATGGCACTAAACCAGGGCATCGGTAACGCTGAGTTGGCCTTGGCCGGACGCCCAACACAGAATGCTAAGCAGTACTTTAATCCACAGGGTGGGTTAAATGGATTGCGTAACTTTACTGGTTACACCGGCACGAAACGACAGGTAGCTGGTGACGCGATCGTAAACGCGAGCAATATAGCAGCCCCAGGCAGTTCAAAGGCTTTGACTGCTGGCGCCACTAAGCTGCTTCCTAAAGCACTGCCTAAGATTATCCCTAAGGTCATTTCAAGCGCTGCAGTCGGTGCGCCCGTTGGTGCTGTGTCAAACGTCGGTACCTATGCCGGCAGCGACCAACCCCTAACAAAGAAGGGCGTTGTCCAAGCTGCTAAGACCGGCGCAGAGTTCG
>Ga0136846_1220057_pt1 | contig 13142 bp, 13 predicted proteins | sample HopSoiMetagenom2_FD_96841 | JGI IMG/M metagenome (GOLD analysis project Ga0136846, IMG submission 96841) | Grasslands soil microbial communities from Hopland, California, USA - 2 Assembly 2016 (version 4) | ecosystem: Environmental > Terrestrial > Soil > Grasslands | place: USA: Hopland... | reverse complement strand
GGCGCGACGCGCTCGATGACGTTGCCGGTCGTCGGCGCGGCGTTCCAGCCCGAGGTCATGAAGCCGTGCGTGCCCTCGACCGCCTGCGGCTCGTCGAGGATCGTCAGGAAGACGTATTTCGGCTTGTCCATGGGATACACGGCCGTGAAGGTGTTGAGATTCTTGGTCTTGGAGTAGCGGCCGTGGACGACCTTCTCGGCCGTGCCGGTCTTACCACCGACGAAGAAGCCGGCAATCGCCGCCGCCGAGGCCGAGCCCTTGGTGGCGTTGAGGCGCATGATGAACCGCATCGCCTCGCTGGTCTCTGGCTTGATGATCCGGACGCCGGCCTCGCGCGCCTCCTCCTCGGAGCGCTTGAGGAAGGTCGGCTTGATCATGATGCCGCCGTTGACGAGCGCGCCGACCGCCATCAGCGCCTGCAGCGGCGCGACCGCGATGCCGTGGCCGAAGGCGATCGTGATGGTGTTGAGCTCGCCCCATTTCGACGGCACGATCGGCAGCGCGTTCTCGGGCAGCTCGGTGACGAGGCGCTCGAGCTGGCCGCTCTTGCGCAGGAAGGCCTTGTGGCCCTCGACGCCGACGCCGAGCGCCATCTTGGCGGTGCCGATGTTCGAGGAGTGGATGAACACCTCGGGCACCGTCATGACGCGGTGCTGGGCGTGATAGTCGCCGATCTTGAACTTGCCCCAGTGCAGCGCCCCGCGCGCGTCGAGCGACGAGTTGATGGTGAAGCGGCCTGAGTCGAGCGCCATCGCGGTCGTCAGCGCCTTGAAGGTCGAGCCCATCTCGAAGACGCCGACATTGATGCGGTTGATGCGGTCCTTCTCGAGCGCGTCGACCGGGTTGTTCGGGTCGTAGTCCGGCAGCGACACGAGGGCGATGACCTCGCCGGTGACGACGTCCATGACGGCGCCGGCGGCGGCCTTGGCCTTGTATTTCGCCAGGCTCTTGACGAGCTCGTCCCTGAGCGCGTGCTGGACACGCAGATCGAGCGAGAGCTGCACCGGTTTCAGGTCGGTCGAGCTCACCGCGAAGCCGAAGCCGTTTAGGTCCTTCAGGCCCTGGCCGTCGATGTATTTCTCGATGCCGGCGATGCCGGCGTTGTCGATGTTGGCGAAGCCGAGCACATGCGCGCCGGCAACGCCGTTCGGATAGATGCGCTTGTTCTCGGGCAAGAAGCCGACGCCGGGGATGCCGAGCCGGTGCACCTCGGCCTGCTGGCGCGGCGTGACCTCGCGCTTGATCCAGATGAAGCCCTTCCTCTGGCCGGCGCCGCCGAGCTTCTGGCGCAGCTCGCGGGCGTTGAGGTCGGGCAGCACCGCCGTCAGGAGCTCGACCGCCTCGTCCTTGTCGACGACCTTGCGCGGATCGGCGAAGACCGAGACGACCTTGATATCGGTCGCCATCACCTCGCCGTTGCGGTCGAGGATGTCGGGGCGCGCCGCCGCGATCTCGCGGCTGGCGGCGCGGTTCAGCGCCGAGCGGCCGTCGGCGAGCGCGATATAGGCGAGCCGGCCGCCGATGGCCCCGAACAGCCCGAGGAAGACGATCGCGACGAGCCCGACCCGGCCGGTGCTCTTGTCGACGCGCAGGCGGAACAGCTCGCAGATCATCGCCCAGCTTCGGCGCAGGCGCCCAGGGCGCGCGGCGGCGGCAGGTTCTGCGGCAGCGGTCGCGGTCGTCATCGTCACCTCCGCGGCGTCGTCGAGCCGGTGGTGCGCGGATCGGCGCGCTTCTCCTTCGGCGTCGTCGCGCCCTGGAGGAGGCGCGCGATCTCGTCGGTCTTCGGCGCCTTGTCGGGCAGGTCGGAGAGTCGCGCCAGCTGCGCGACCGCCGTCGGCTGCAGGTCGAGATGGCGGTCGACCGCGGCCTGGAGCCGGTCGGGGCGGTTGAGATACTGCCAATCGGCCTTGAGTATCGCGATCGAGTCGCGCTCGCGCTGGATGCGCACCTTCACCTTCGCGACCTGCTCGGCCCAGTACAGGCTCTCGTACTTGATCGAATACGCATACGCGGCCGAGCCGATGAGGCAGATCACGGCGACGATGTTGAGGAAGCGGATCATCGCCGCGCTCCCTTGTCGGGCAGCGAGGCCAGGGCCTCGAGGGCGGTGAGCGGCTCCTGCGGCGGCGCCTCGGTGCGCTCCGCGGCGCGCAGCTTCGCCGAGCGCGCGCGGGGGTTTCGCGCCGCCTCGGCCTCGCTTGCCGCGACCGGGCCTTTCGTCACCGCGGCAAAGCTCGCGGCCGCGGCCTCGCCGCGCGGCAGATGGCGCGAGAGGCCGGGAGCGCGGCCGGTACGGACGGCGAGGAACTGCTTCACGATCCGGTCCTCGAGCGAATGAAACGTCACGACCGCGAGCCGGCCGCCGGGGCGCAGCACGCGCTCGGCGGCGTGGAGCGCGCGCACGAGCTCGCCGAGCTCGTCGTTGACGGCGATGCGCAGGCTCTGGAACACGCGGGTCGCGGGGTGGATGCCGCCGGGCTCGGCCCGGACAAGGCCGGCGACGAGCTCGGCGAGCTCGCCCGTCGTCTCGATGCGGCCCTTGCGGCGGCGCTCGATCACGGCGCGGGCGACGGCGCGCGCGCGGCGCTCTTCGCCGAAATGGAAGAACACGTCCGCGAGCTCGGCCTCGGAGGCGCGGTTGACGAGGTCGGCGGCGCTGTCGCCGTCGCGCTCCATGCGCATGTCGAGCGGCCCGTCGCGGCGGAAGGAGAAGCCGCGCTCGGCCTCGTCGAGCTGCATCGACGACACGCCGATGTCGAGCACGACGCCGTCGACGCCGTCGCTGAAGCCCGCCTCCGCGACGACCCGGTCGAGGTCGCCGAAGCGGGCCGGCACGAGCACGAGCCGGCCCTTCGCCTTCAGCACCATGCCGGCGCCGCCGGCGATCGCATCGGGATCGCGGTCGATCGCGACGACGTGGGCGCGGCGGCTTGCGGCGAGGATGCCCTGCGTGTAGCCGCCGGCCCCGAAGGTGCCGTCGACGAAGACGCCGCCACGCTCGGCCGCGAGCGCGTCGAGCATCTCGGAAAGCAGCACCGGCACGTGCCGCGCCGGCGCGGCCTCGACCGGCGTCGCGGCGCGCGCCATCATCGCGGCGCTCCGGCCGGCGCCCCCGGCGCCGGCGCCCCGGCGCCCCAGGATTTCCGCAGCTCGCGGACCTTGGTCCGCGCCTCCGAGAGGTGCGCCGCGAAAGCGTTCGGCTCCCAGATCTGGAACTTGTGCCCGAGCCCGACGAAGGCAACCGCGTCGGCGATGCCGGCATGGCTCTTCAGGCTCTCGGTGAGGACCGCCCTGCCCTCCGGATCGACCTTGAGGATCTCGCTCGTGCCGTAGAGCGCCGTCGCGAGCCGGTCGCGCTCCTCCGAATAGGGCGAGAAGCCCAGGAGGAAAGCCTCGATCTCCGCCATCAGCGTATTGCCGCCGGCGTCGAGCGCCGGCGCATCGAGCGCCGGATGGACGTAGAGCCCCTCGAAGCCGTCGCGGGCGAGCACGGCCCGGAACGGCGCCGGGATCGACACGCGCCCCTTGGCGTCGAGGCGGCTCGCGAAATTCGACACGAAGCGGTTCATGGCCCGCGCGCTCTGCCCCCAAGAACGCCGCCCCCGCGGCGAACCCGCCGTCACGGTGGCGCGGGCGCGCGGACGCGACGCTGCTTTCGCAGCCGCGGCCGATTGGCCTCTCCGGACCCACCGTGGACGGGATGGCTAGGGATAGCATGGGCCTACATGGGCGTCAACGAACGGCGACGCTTTGCAGACCTTCGCCGCAGACCTGGAAAGCGCCTGTTCCGATAAGACCCGCTTAGGGTTAAGGAACGGTAAGAAATTTTTGTGTGGGCGGGGCTGATCGCCGCCCGCGACCGGTCCCGAATCGGAGGCTTCCCCGAAATGCTCGCCCGTCTCGCGCTTGCGCTTCTGATTCTCGCCGCGACCGCGGCCGGCGCCGAGGCCCATCACGTGATGGGCGGGACGACGCCGCAGACGCTCGCGCAGGGCCTCCTCTCCGGCCTCGCCCATCCGGTGATCGGTCTCGATCATCTCGCCTTCACGGTCGCGGCCGGGCTCCTTGCGGCGCGGCTCGCGCCGCCGCTCGCGCCCGCCGTGCTGATGCCGCTCGCCTTCCTCGTCGCGGGCGCGGTCGGCGCGAGCCTGCACCTTGCCGGCGTCGACCTGCCCGGTGCCGAGATCGCGGTCGCGCTCTCGGTCCTGGCGCTTGCCGGGCTCATCCTGTCGGGCCGCACGCTGCCGGCGCTGAGGCTCGCGGCGCTGTTTGCCGCGGCGGGCCTGTTCCACGGCCACGCGCTCGCCGAGAGCATCGTCGGGGCCGAGCCGGCGCCGCTCGCCGCCTATTTCGCCGGCCTCGTCGCGGTGCAATACGCGATCGCACTTGCCGCCATGCTGGCGGCGCGCTGGATCGCGGCCGAGCGGCCGGCGCTGTCGCGGCCCGCCGCGACCGCCGCCGGCATCGCCATCGCCGCCGTCGGCATCGGCGCCCTCGTCGCCGGCATCTGATCAGAACTGCACGAAGCTCGGGCGCCCCGGCTCCGGCCCCGCGGCTCCCAACGGTTAGCGGCAATTTAACCGCTTGCCGACAATGCTCCCCGTTGGCGGGGTGGGGGAACAACCGTGCAGCAATCGGACCGGCGCGCGGAGCCGCGCAACCCCGAGCTCCTCTGGGGCAAGGCGATCTTCAAGGACGTCGCCAAGGACTGCGTCATCAACGACCTGTCGACCTCCGGCGCGCGGCTGCGGCTGACCGCCTTCGCGGCGCTGCCGGACAGGTTCGACCTGTTCATCTTCGACACCCGCCGCACCTACAAGGCGGCGGTGCAGTGGCGCGCCGGCGACCAGGCCGGCGTCGTCTTCGAGCAGGTCGGCGACGTCGACGACACGCTCGTCACGGCGCTCGTCGACCGCATGCAGCACCTCGAGACGGTGGTCCAGGATCTTGCCGCGATGGTGGCGGATTTGCGCGGCGTCGGGGCGAAGGCGGCAGGGTGATCGCGTCGCGGGGGCCTACCGAATAAAGCCGTCGCGCCTCACCGCCCCGCCGCGGCGTCATCCCCGGTCAGCGTCTCCAGGAACGCCACGAGATCCTCCCGCTCCGCCTCGCTCAGCACGATCGGCTGCATCAGCGGCGAGCGGCTCGGGCGGTCGAGACCGCCGGTTTCGTAGTGCTTCACCGCATCGAGGAGGGTCGGGGCGGCGCCGTTGTGCATGTAGGGCGGGCGCAGCGCGACCGAGCGCAGCGTCGGCGTCTTGAAGGCGAACTGCATCAGCGCGTCCTTGTCGACGCGCCCGCGCCCCGGGTCGGTCGTCGTCGTGCCGATGTCGTAGAACCTGTCGTCGGTGAAGCGCCAGCCGCCATGGCAGGCAAAGCAGTTGGCTTGGCCGGCAAAGAGCGCGAAGCCGCGCTTAGCCGCCGCCGGGATCGCCGCCTCGTCGCCTTCGACCCAGGCGTCGAACGGCGCCCGTCCGGGCTCGAGCGTGCGCTCGAAGGCGGCGATCGCGGTCGCGATCGAGTCGATTTCGACGCTTAAGCCGGGCAGCGCCGCGGCGAACTGCGCCGCATAGGCCGGGTCGGCGCGGATGCGCGCCACGATGGCCTCGACCTTCACCGGCGCGTCGGTGTCGCGCATCGACATCGAGCCGGTCTCGATCGAGGCCTTGGCCTGCGCCTCGAGCGTCGGGCTGCGGCCGTCCCAGCCGACCGGCGCGTCGCCGGCATGGCCGAGCCCGATCAGTGGCTGCGACTTGCGCGAGGTGAGCTTGCCGGAATCGTTGCGGCTCTTCGCCTCGGTGACGCCCCAGCCGAGCGCCGGGAAGTGGCAGCTCGCGCACGCCGTCGTGCCGGAGGCGGAGAGCCGCGGCTCGAAGAACAGCGCCCGGCCGAGCCCGACGAGGGCGGCGTTCGCGACCGGCCGCGGCGGCGGACGCCGGTACTCCTGCCGCAGCGTCGCGAGGTCCTCCGGCGAGAGGGCCTGGGCCGGGAGGCCGACAGTGATCCCGACGACGCCGGCAACCGCGAAGCCGAGCGCCGCCGCAAGCCGGCGTCCTGATTTGCGCAGCGCCATCGGCCTAAAGGGCTCCGCCGCGAACGGACGATAGCATGGCAACCTCCACCGAAGGTGGCCCCCGAGCCATATTGCACCGTCGCGCCGACGCTCGTCCAGGCCGCGGCGTTCGGCAGCGGCCCGGCGCCTCCGGGGCGGGCTTCCGACAAGCCCGCCGCAAGCCCTCGAAAAAGCCCCGCTCGGAGCGACCCTCGCGGGGCAAAGTTTACGGAGGGGTTAGGGGGTCTCGTCGGGATTGGGGAAATCCGACAGCCTCCGCGCCGATTCAACCTTCGATGAAGAAGCGGGTTCCGGCGCTCAGCGACAGATGAAAGTCGCGCAAAGTGCGGCTCCGACCAACAGCCCGACCACGAGCGTGTTGAGCAGCAGCAGGAGCGTGAACCCGTGGGCGCGGAGCGTCTCGACCATGGCGGCAGCCTAACCAGCCCGACCCGCAAAGAAAAAGGGCGGCCGAGCCGCCGCCCTCAGAGTTGTTCCTCCTCCCGACAGGAAGGGGCACGGGAGAGGCGAATCAACGGTAGCCGCGCCGCCCTTCGCGGAGCTGTATCGGGTCGATTGGTTTTTAACCAAACAGCCCGGCGAGTGAGCCGGGCTTTATGCATGGAGAACGGTGGATGAAGCGCTTGCGTGCCGACATCTTCGGGAGGCGCTCGCTTGCTCTCGGTCCCGATCGTGGTGCGGGTTGACGAGGATTACCGGGCCTGCCGTGCGCCCCTGGAGCTGCCGGTGCCGTGTACGCTCGGCCTGATCGCGCACCGCAAGAACCCGAAGGAACCGGCGCTCGCTATCGTGCGCGAGGCCCTCGTCGGGCTGAATGGTGCGAGGGCGACATTGTATGAAAATTACAGGAGATTGCGGTTGCCAAACCCATCAACAGCGCTGAAGGGGATCTTTGGCGAAACACCTCGCCCCGGCTGACGAGCGCTCAGCGATCCTCGCGAGGATCGTTCGGCATAAGGCACCTGTGAATGCGCACGCTGCAACAAACTTGCCCAAATCGCCTCCGGGAACTAGCTCAAGATCAATATCCATTGGGTCACGTTCCCATTGCTTGGCAAGGCGAGCGAGGGTTTCGCGGCCGCTCCGATTAACTCTAGAGGGTGGCCAAACCCCAAGAGCGAGCCTGTATTGAATCTCGTTACGGACTTGGCTCAGCCAACTCGACCCGGCTCCACGGAACTGTAGTATCGTCCGGAGCGCATCGAGCTTAAGGAACACGTTTCTGGCGTCATCCGGGGCAAGACGACCGAGCAACACTTGCTCGGTGGTCTCCTCTAAGAACGTTCCAAAAATCTTCCAGAACGTCTCGTGAGCGCCGCCCACCCGCCCTCTAGCGCGTGTGAGGGAGAATCCAGTTTGTTCAGAGTTGAGAATGCAGTGATAGAGGCCGGTCTCCAGCACAAATCCCGGCTGACGCTCAACCGCGGCCGCAAGCCGCCGCAGTTGGGTGACGTGAACGGGATCAAGGTACGAGCAACTTTGGCCTAGGAGTCTCAACAGGCTATGGCCCGCATAAAACGCCGCGTAGTAGAGCTTGATCATGCCCCAAGGTAGCGTTTCACCACGCTCCAACTCATCTTCTAACGACGACAGCGTTACAAAAGCGGCAGAGGCAAGACGACATGCATCGCCACCCATTGCCGAAGCGACAAACGCCGGCTCCCGGAAATCGATCGCTATGCTTTGCTGAACATCGTCAAATTCAAGGATGAATCCGGCCTGGATTGGTGATGTTTTCCTTTAGATCGTACTCCCGGAGGCCGGCTATACATGCGTGAAGGTAAGAACTAAGCACCTCATACACATAGGTTGCATCGCTACCAGAGAATGAATCCCCGACTGACTTCAACGCGTTATTAAATGTTACTCGCGAAATCTTACCCTTCTTCTTTTCTGTCGGACTCATCAGTCCAAATAAAGGACTGTTAGGATCTTTATCAAACAAGTCGAACACATCACGATATAGTGCCTCAGATCCAGACTCAGTATCGGCTAACCGCTTAATATCGAGCAGCAGCTCGTTTGGAACCGGCCTTTGCTTAGTGTTGATGTCCATAAATAGCCGGCATTCCTCAGTTCGATTGAGACCATTGTAAATAACCACAGGCACGCGTAAACGAGACTTCGCTAGCCTGAAACCGAACACCCTGTGCTGCCCGTCCAAGATTAGAAAGGCGCGCGGGGTTTTTTGAAAGCTGAGCGTCCGCGTTGTCCTGCGGTACTGTAAATCCGCGTCGGTCTGTGCCGAGAGAACGATGGAACTGGGGATCGTCCCGAAACCGCTGTCGATACAGTTGGCGATGTCCCTGGCACGCCGCTCATCAAGAGCCCGCTGAAATCCTTCGATCGGCTCCTCGTTACGAGGCTCTACAATGCACGTTTCCGCCAGCACATCGCTCGGCATGGACAGCGTAAAAAATCGATGCTTGCCTTGTGTGATCAAGCTCGCCGTGTAACTGATCCGGCCCTCTCCCTCAGATTCAGCGACATCCTCTTCTTGCGGCTCATCCCGTATACCAAGCCGTCGAAGCCCCTGAGTAAGCTGCCTGATCGCCACGCCCAAACCCCTGATTTACGGCCGCAACGCAAGCCTTTGATGATGGATTTCTAGGTCCCGGGCCACGTCATCAATGCCAACGCGACACGGTTGGTATAGCGGAATCGAACTCGGACAGATAGCGGTGCAGGTGCTTCTCTATACGGCGCGCCCGAGATTCGCTCGGGCAGCTCCGGACCCGCAACCCCCTCTTCGACATACTCGCAGCGTCCTTCGACATGATGCGCTCCGACGCGCAACATGATCGGCGCCGACGCGCATCATGATCGGGCTTTTGCCGCGTCATCGTCGGCATCATCTCGCGGCCGCCGCCGCGCCGGCCCGGGTCCGGCGCGACCCGCAGGGTCGGGTGGAAGCCGCTTTTACGGCCGACACGGCGCTTGCGTTCTATCTCACATAAAGATATGTTTATGTCTCGCTCACAGCACGGGGCAGCCATGAACGACGCGTCCGCCGGATTGTCCGAGACCCTGGAGGCTCTGCGGGCCGCCGCCGAGGAAACCCGGCTGCGGATGCTCGCGCTTTTGGCCGAGGGCGAGCTCTCGGTGTCGGATTTGACCGATATACTGGGCCAATCGCAGCCGCGAATCTCGCGTCATCTCAAGCTCTTGGCCGAGGCCGGCCTCGTCGAGCGGCACCGCGAAGGCGCCTGGGCCTTCTTCCGGCTCGGCGAGCGCGCCGCCTCGGCCCAGATCCTGCGCGCCATCCTGTCGGCCCTCGACGGCAGCGACCACCGGCTCGCCGGCGACCGCGTTCGCTTGGCCGAGGTGCGGGCGAGCCGCTCGGTCGCGGCGCGCGCCTTCTTCGAGCGCCTGGCGCCGAACTGGGACCGGCTGCGCTCGCTCCACGCCGCCGAGGACGAGGTCGAGGCCGCGATCCTCGACGCCGTCGGCCCGAAGCCGGTCGGCAGCCTCCTCGACCTCGGCACCGGCACCGGCCGCATGCTGCAGCTCCTCGGACCGCGGGCGCGCCGCGCCGTCGGCCTCGACTCAAGCCATGCCATGCTGTCCGTCGCCCGTGCCAACCTCGAGAAGGCGGGCCTGCGGGTCGAGCTGCGCCAGGGCGACGTCTACGCCCCGCCTTTCGCGCGGGGCACCTTCCACCTCATCGTCGTCCACCAGGTGCTGCACTATCTCGACGATCCGGCCCGGGCCCTCCGCGAGGCGGCAAAGCTGCTCGCGCCGGGCGGGCGCATCCTCGTCGTCGATTTCGCGCCGCACGGCCTCGAGTTCCTGCGCGAGGCCCAGGCGCATCGCCGGCTCGGCTTCTCGCGCGAGCAGGTCGCGACCTGGCTCGCCGAGGCCGATCTCGACTGCACGCTGACGCGCGAGATCGCGCCGCCGAAAGCCGGCGACGACCAGCTCACCGTGTCGCTCTGGCTCGGCGAGGACGCCCGCGTCATCACCGATTGGCCGCTCTCCGCATCGAACCGCGAGGTCGCCTGATGTCCTCCGCCTTCCGCCCGAGCCGGCACGGCGCCCGGCGCATCCGCGTCTCCTTCGAGTTCTTCCCGCCGAAGACCCCCGAGATGGAGGCGACGCTCTGGGCCTCGGTCGAGCGTCTCGCGCCGCTCAACCCGAACTTCGTCTCGGTGACCTACGGCGCCGGCGGCTCGACGCGCGAGCGCACGCACAACACCGTCGCCCGCATCGTGCGCGAGACGTCCCTGCGCCCCGCCGCCCACCTCACCTGCGTCGCCGCATCGAGGGCGGAGGTAAACGAGGTGGTCGAGTCGTACTGGGACGCCGGCGTGCGCCACATCGTGGCGCTGCGCGGCGATCCGGTCGCCGGCATCGGTGCCAAATACGAGCCGCATCCCGGCGGCTACGAGCAGACCTGCGACCTCGTCGCCGGCATCAAGAAGATCGGCGATTTCGAGGTCTCGGTCTCGGCCTACCCGGAGAAGCACCCCGAGGCGGCCTCGCTCGAGGCCGACATCGACGCGCTCAAGCGCAAGGTCGATTGCGGCGCCGACCGGGCCATCACCCAGTTCTTCTTCGACAACGACCTGTACCTTCGCTACGTCGACGCCGTGCGGGCGCGCGGCATCGACATCCCGCTCGTGCCCGGCATCCTGCCGGTGCAGAACTTCAAGCAGGCGGCAAATTTCGCGGCGCGGGCGGGCGCGAGCGTCCCGGCGTGGCTGGAGCATCGGTTCGAGGGGCTCGACCAGGATATCGACACCCGCAAGCTCATCGCCGCCGCGGTCGCGGCCGAGCAGGTGCTCGACCTCGTCGACCGCGGTGTGACCGAGTTCCACTTCTACACCATGAACCGTGCCGATCTCGTCTATGCGGTCTGCCATCTCCTCGGCTTGCGGCCGCAGGCCGCGGCGGCCGAGAAGGCGGCGGCCTGAAGAGACCGGGAGAGGTTCCGATGGCGGATAAGATCTCGGACGAGCTTCGAGCCGAAATCCAGGCGTTCCAGGCCGAATTGCGGGTCCGTGCGGAGCAGCATGAGCAGGCCATGAAGCTGCCGAGCGCCCTCGATCTCCCGCCCCTCGACACGGCAAACCTCGACATGCCGCAGATCAGGGCGCTCATATCCCAGCGCTATGAGCAGGTCCGGTTCGACAAGCGGCTGCGGGAGCTCGAAGGGCGCATCGCCGAGATCGAGTCTCGGAATGGCTGAGCCCGACAACCTTATCCTCGCCCTTCTGCGCGAGCTGCGGGCCGAGCTCGACCGGCAAGACAAGGCCCGCCGCGCGCTCGAGGCGCGGTTCGACAACTTAGGCAGGCGGTCAACGGCGAGTCGGTTCTCGGCCGCTACGCAACAGCCGAAGTGGAGGGGCGTCTCGAACAGATCGAGAAGCGGCTCGCCACTCTGGAAATGCGCCGTTGAGACAAAGAGAGAGAGAGATGATGTCCGAGTCCAGCGTACGCCCCGCCGACGGCGCCGAGGTCCTTGCCGCGCTGCGCAAGGCAGCATCCGAGCGCATCCTCGTGCTCGACGGCGCCATGGGGACCGAGATCCAGGCGCTCAAGCTGTCGGAAGCCGATTTCCGCGGCGAGCGCTTTGCCGCGCACGCCCATGATCTCAAGGGCAACAACGATCTTCTCATCCTGACGCAGCCGGACGCCATCCGGGAGACCCACCTGCACTATTTCCGCGCCGGAGCGGACATCGTCGAGACCAACACCTTCTCGGGCACGTCGATCGCGCAGTCCGATTACGGCCTCGAGGCGATCGTCTACGAGCTCAACCGCGAAGGCGCGCGGCTCGCGCGGGAGGCCGCGGTCGAGGCCGAGAAGGAGGACGGCCGGCGCCGCTTCGTCGCCGGCGCCGTCGGGCCGACGAACCGCACGCTCTCGATCTCGCCGGACGTCAACAATCCGGGCTACCGCGCCGTCACCTTCGACCAGGTCCGCGACGCCTACGCCGAGCAGGTGCGCGGTCTCGTCGACGGCGGCGCCGAGCTCATCCTCATCGAGACGATCTTCGACACGCTCAATGCCAAGGCGGCGATCTTCGCGACGCAAGGCGTCTTCGCCGAGCGCGGGGTGAAACTGCCGATCATGATCTCGGGCACGATCACCGACCTCTCCGGGCGCACGCTCTCGGGCCAGACCCCGACCGCGTTCTGGCACGCGATCCGCCACACCGAGCCGTTCGCGGTCGGCCTCAACTGCGCCCTCGGCGCGCGCGAGATGCGGGCCCATATCGAGGAGATCGCCAAGGTCGCCGACACCCTCGTCTGCGCCTATCCGAATGCCGGCCTGCCGAACGAGTTCGGGCTCTACGACGAGCGTCCCGAGGCGACCGCCGCGATGCTCGCCGAATTCGCCGACGCCGGCTTCGTCAACATCGTCGGCGGCTGCTGCGGCACGACGCCGGACCACATCGCGGCGATCGCAGCGGCCGTGAAGGGCAAGGCGCCGCGGGAGGTGCCGGAACGGGCGCCGCTGATGCGCCTCTCCGGCCTCGAGCCCTTCGTCCTGACGAAGGACATTCCCTTCGTGAACATCGGCGAGCGCACGAACGTCACCGGCTCGGCGAAGTTCCGCAAGCTGATCACCGGCGGCGACTTCGCGGCGGCGCTCGACGTCGCCCGCGACCAGGTCGCGAACGGCGCCCAGATCATCGACGTCAACATGGACGAGGGCCTGCTCGACTCCGAGAAGGCGATGGTCGATTTCCTCAACCTCGTCGCCGCCGAGCCCGACATCGCCCGCGTGCCGGTGATGGTCGACTCGTCGAAGTTCCACGTCATCGAGGCCGGCCTGAAATGCGTCCAGGGCAAGCCGATCGTGAACTCGATCTCGATGAAGGAGGGCGAGGAGAAGTTCATCGCCGAGGCGAGGATCTGCCGCGCCTATGGCGCCGCCGTCGTCGTCATGGCCTTCGACGAGGAAGGCCAGGCCGATAGTCTCGAGCGCAAGGTCGCGATCTGCACCCGCGCCTACAAGATCCTCACCGAGGAGGTCGGCTTCCCGCCTGAGGACATCATCTTCGACCCGAACGTGTTCGCGGTCGCGACCGGGATCGAGGAGCACAACGGCTACGGCGTCG
>Ga0136846_1243575_pt1 | contig 13144 bp, 16 predicted proteins | sample HopSoiMetagenom2_FD_96841 | JGI IMG/M metagenome (GOLD analysis project Ga0136846, IMG submission 96841) | Grasslands soil microbial communities from Hopland, California, USA - 2 Assembly 2016 (version 4) | ecosystem: Environmental > Terrestrial > Soil > Grasslands | place: USA: Hopland... | reverse complement strand
GCCATCTGATACTGGGCCGGAAGCGGTCTCATGTCAGGCGCCAGCCGCGCGTCCATGAGTGCGGACTCGCTCTTCTCTTCCGCAGCCTTGTCGAGCCAGCCATGCATATCGGTCAGCGAATTCACGAATAGGGTACCGAGGCCTCGTAGATCCCAAAGCTCATCGCTTCACCGTCCTTGAGGTATTTTCGATCGCACTAACCACGTCCGCGGTTAGTGGGAAGCGGACGAACGCCGACATCGATCTGATCGTCGACGACGCCCTCCGCTGGGAACGCACGCTGAAGGAACGCGGTAGCTAGGCCTTCTTGATTTTCGTCGGATCAGAGTTGCTGACGAGGATGGGGACTTCGTCGCCGGCCTTCATCTGGTAGAATTCGTCGTCGCGGCCGTCGAAGGTAAGCTCGCCCGTTTCGGACTGCCCATTTTGGGGCGCGGCATAGCTCAGGTGCACAACGGCGGTGCCGTCGACGGTCTTGTTTCGCTTCGAGCGCACTTTTTCCCATTCGTCGATCGAGTTGCAGGAGTCCGAGAAGGCCTGTTTGTCGGTCGCCTTGTAATTTTCGTCGTAGGTCGTGCGGATGATGGTGCACTTGCGGTCGATGTAGCTGACCGACGCCGTCGCCGGCTTCCAGTTGGCCGCGCGATCCATCGCCTTATAGGCTCCGACGCACGCAAGAAGGACCATCGCTCCGCATGCCCCATAGATCCTGGTCACGAGGTAATTCATCGTACCGCCATGCTCATCTTGTGCCGGCGTCAATTAAGCCGCTTGGAGTTACAAAAAGGTCAACTTCCGGCAGCTTAGCCGATTATTTACTCAAGCCCATCTATCCCGCAGGACATGCGCGGGTTGGTTTTCCTGGTCTTTGCGATCGGCTTCTTCAGCACGATCATCGCGCAAGTTGCTTCGCGCTCGTCCACGTCGACGCACACGCCCGACGTCATACAGAACGCGTTCGACGACGAGCCAGGCCGGATCGCAGAGCTGAAAGCAAGAAACAGCGCCCAGTTCACCAGCCAGGATGGAAGTATCGAACTGGAGCGGAATCCCGACGGCCACTTCTACGCAGACGTTCGGATCAACGGCGCAAACGTCCATATGATGATCGATACGGGGGCAACGATTATCGTTCTGTCACGCAATGACGCGCAGATGTCCGGCATCGCGACCTCGATCGCGATGAATGACGTGGTTGGACGGGGAGCCGACGGTGCCGTTCATGGAGAAGTGGTCCGCCTCGACGACGTCGAGCTTGGCCCGCTAAGCGCGCAGGGGCTCGACGCCATCGTCGTCAACAGCGGCGAGCAGTCGCTCCTTGGCCAGAGCTTTCTCAGCAAATTTTCGCGCGTGGAGATCGAAGGCGACAGGATGATCCTTAGCCAGCGTTCCTAGCCCTGGCGGATAAGGATCGCGGTCGGCCGGCCGAGATGCTCGGCGATCGCATCGACGCAGCTCATATGCTCGGACCGTTGCTTGGCGATTGCCAGAAAGTTCGGATTAGGCCGCAGCCGATAGCCGCTGGTCGCGAGCCGATTTGCCAGCTGTTCCAGCTCCGCTTCATCGGTGTGGTGATCCTTCGGCGTCAGCCGGATCATCAATGCGAGCTCCTTGGCCATCCGGGCGCCTTCCTCCCGGAGCAGCACGGCAGGGCCATAGAGCCTCTCATCATCGATCAGATGTTCGGCGATCAGTGCGAGGTCGAGCACTGCTCCGAGCGCGGCCGGCCAGCCGGCCCCCGTCGATGTCGACCGGAAATAGATAAGCGAGGGGTGCGAGCTATGGCTCTGGCGGACGGTCGCGCACCAGTTGCGTCCCTCATCGAGATCGGCGGCGAGCGCCTGCTCATTGTGGATCGCGGCAAAACGCTCGAGGAGGGTCAACGCCGAAGGCGGATCTCCAGCCGACGTGTTGAGCTTGATGATGCCGATGTCGCGACGGGTGATGCTGCTCTGGACTTCGAGCAGGTAGGTGACGGCCATGGTCATCACGGCGAGCCCGCAGAATCCGCCGGCGAGAATGATCCAGCGGCCGCCGCCACGAGGATAATGCGGGCTGAGGCCGACGGTCAGCAGCGCGCTTCCGGCTTCGTACACCGCGTCGCCCAAGCTCTGGATTGGGGGACTGAAGTGGCTTCGCGCGGCATAGCCCATGAGCCCGAATGCGAGCGCGAGAAAGCTCATCCAGATGACGAATGAACTGACCAGCACCAGCGGCGCGAACGTGCTTGAGATGCCCTGCTTGCGACGGATGAACTTGTACCCGGTGAGCAGGACGCGGCCGATTCGGCGGGTCACCTGCAGCGAGGCCCGGCTGCCGCCGGGGACCACAACCGTGTCGAACACGTCGCGCAGCGTCAGCCAGGCGAGGACCAGGCCGGCAAGAAAGAGGCCGAGGTTCAAAATCACCGCTGCACAACGGTGAAACGGCGGCTAAGTGTCCGCCCGCAAGCGCGCGCCTTGACTTGGCCACGCCCTCTCTCTAGGGGAGCCGCCGGTCTTTAAGACCTATCCAACAACGTGATTAGTAGAGAACGAGGCAGGCGCCCGGCCATGAAGATTCGCAACAGCTTGAAGTCGCTCAAGACGCGCCACCGGGACTGCCGGGTCATCCGCCGCCGCGGCCGCACCTACGTCATCAATAAGACGAACCGCCGTTTCAAGGCGCGCCAGGGCTAATCGCGACGACCGCGCCCGCTCCGATGTTGAGCCGGGCACAACCGAGCGGCATTTCCGCTCTCTTCGCTGATTATCGACGTTTTGCGGGCCGGCGCTGGTGGCTCGCGCTCGCGCTGATGCTGCTTGGCGCCCTCGCTGAGGGCTATGGCCTGTTGATGATCGTGCCGTTGGCGGCCATCGCCATCAATGGCGGCGAAACCGGAAGCCTGTGGGCCACGGACTGGCTCGGCTCCTGGCCCAGCGACCAACGCCTGCTGGGCGCGCTGACGTTGTTCATCGTGGCCATGGGCGCTCGCTCTTTTTTGCTTTACGCCCGCGACGTGCTGCTCATCCAGCTCCAGGCCGAATATGAGGCGAACGTCCGGCTTCGATCGGCGGCTACGCTGGCGGGTCGCGGCTGGCCGTTCGCCAGCAACATCGGCCAAGCCGGAATGCAGTCGCTGCTGCTCAACGACGTGCCGCGGGCCGGCCGCGCGGTCGCCTTTGCCCAGAGCATAGCGGTCGGAACGACGATGCTTCTCGTCCAGCTGGCACTGACATTCCTGCTGTCGCCGGCGCTGACCGCAGTCGCCGTGACTTTTCTAGCTTTGGCGTTCCTACTTTCGACCCGCCAGGCCAAGCGCGGCGTCAGGAGCGGCTTCGCGATCAATGAGGCGATCGACAGCAGTGCCGGCTCCGGCTTTCGCCTTCATGCCGGGCTCAAGGCAGCGCTTGCGCAGGGAACCGTCGGCCCGTTCATCGAGGAGTATCGCGACAGCCTGGGCCGCGCGACCAAGCAGCAGGTGCGCTTCACCCGCGATTATAGCCGGTCGCGGCAGACCGCCGCCTTCGCCGCCGCCTTTGTCGCAGCAGTGCTGCTGCTGGTTGGAATTCGAGTTCTGTCGTTGCCGTTTCCGGTGCTGATCGCGAGCCTTGCTCTGTTTGCGCGCATGAGCGCGCCCGCCCAGCAGTTGCAGACCAGCGTCATCCAAGTCACCGCGCTTGCTCCGGCGTTCGTGGCGATCGAGCAGCGGCTCGGCAAACTGGAATCGCGCGTCGCTAGGGCGAGAAAGGTTGAGCCGCCGGAGTGGGCGAAACTCACCGTCGACCGCGTGAGCTTCGAGCACCAGGCGGGATTGGGCCTCGGACCGATCTCGTTCGGACTGAATCGCGGTGAGTGGCTGGGTCTCACGGGCGCATCGGGCGCTGGGAAGACGACGCTGATCGACCTCGTTGCCGGGCTGCTGTCACCCGACGACGGTTCTATCACCGTCGATGGCAGCCCGCTCGCCGGCGAAATGCTGGAGCGCTGGCGCGCGGCGATCGCCTACCTCGGGCAGGAGGGGACGGTCTTCAACGACAGCGTGCGCCGCAACCTGGTAGCTGAGGGCGCGAAGGCGGACGACGTCGACCTGTGGCAGGCGCTCGAAACGGTCGGATTGGGGCAACGCGTGCGCGCTTTTCCAGCCGGCCTCAACGAGAGCGTCGGCGACCGCGGCAGCCAGCTTTCGGGTGGGGAGCGCCAGCGGCTGATCCTCGCCCGAGCACTGCTGAGAAAGCCGAGCCTCATCGTACTCGATGAAGCGACCGCCGCGCTCGACGCGAAGAGCGAGGAACGCCTGATCGCGCGCTTAAAGGCGATCGAGCCGCGCCCCGCCGCATTGGTCGTCGCCCACCGCGAATCGACGCTCCGCCATTGCGATTCGGTCCTGTCGATCCAACATGATCATTTGAAATCGCGCGCCTGAGGCCTTTGCGGCGGCGCAACGATTTCAGTCGTCGTTCACCTATGCGGGTATAGTGAAGCGCATAAGGAGTCGTGAGATGAAGTTGACTGCCAGGAAAGCGCTGATCATCGGCGCAGTCGCGTGTCTCGCGGCGGCAGGCTTCGCGTCCGCGGCACAGGCGCAGGACCAGCGCACTCCCAAGAACTGGAACTATGAGATCAAGGACGGCAAGCGGGTGCCCAAGGGCAATCGCGTGACCAACCAGGACGGCAGCTGGCGCGAGGAAGTCCGCCAGGGCAATTGCGTGACCATCAAGGAACGTGCGGCGAGCGGCGAGTATAAGGAAACTCGCCAATGCGACCCGGGAAGCCCGAACTAAAGGCTACCTCACTTCGTTGAAGTTGCCCTTCGGCCGCTGCTTGATTGCGCACCCCGGTACTGCCTCAGCCGCACTTAATTGGCGGTTGCCGGTCTTGATGTCGGCACAGTTGCGGACCTGCGCACTGCCGTCTGGCCCGGCGAAGACGGCCCAGTCGACCGGTGCGCCCTTGTCGTAGACGCAGTGCGCCATCCACATGTCATTGTTCTTCCAAGCGCCGACGAAGCCCGCGTCGGTGACGCGCTTGCACGTGTAGCCGGCGTCGTAAATTGCGCGCTTGAGCGCGATGGCGAGGTTCAACGCATCGAGCTGGTGAAGCTGCTGTTGCTCGGCTGACGTCACTTTGATTGGTCGCGTCGGCTGCTGGGTCGAGCTGTCGTTGCACGCGGCAAGCGCAATTGCACTCAGCAGGGCGGCGGATCGAACTCGGGGCATCGGCTCCTCCTTCGGCTTCAATAACGAATTTTAACGCGAGCGGCTGCGGCCTTGGCTTTCGCGACCGCGTCTTCGGTGTTTGCGCCACGCGCGAGAGCAACGCCCATGCGCCGATTCTTGAGCGTCGTGGGCTTGGCGAAGATGCGCAGGTCGACCGCATGTCCAGGCGAGCCGAGCGCAAGCGCGTCGCCGATTCCATCGAAAGAGAAGCTATCGCTTTCCTCGCCGGCGAGGATGACTGCCGAGGCAGAGGGGCCGGCAAGCTCGATCGATGGAATCGGAAGCTCGAGGACCGCGCGAAGGTGAAGCTCGAACTCGTTGGGGAACTGGCTAATCAGGGTGACCATACCGGTGTCATGCGGGCGCGGGCTTAGCTCGGAGAAGACCGCCTGGTCGCCGCGGACGAAGAACTCCACACCAAAGATCCCGTAACCCCCCAAGGCCTCGACCACTTTACGCGCCTGATAGCGCGCCGAGTGCAACGCTTCGCGCGGGATTCCGGCCGGCTGCCAGCTTTCCCGATAGTCGCCCGCTTCCTGGCGGTGGCCGACCGGGGCGCAGAACAGGACCCCGTCCCTGGTCGCCACCGTCAGCAAGGTGATCTCGCTGTCGAATTCGATATATTCTTCGACAATGACCCGCGGCCGGTCGCCGCGCATATTGGCGACCGCATAGTCCCACCCGGTGCCAACATCCTCGGCGTTCCGGGCAACGCTCTGGCCCTTGCCCGAACTCGACATCACCGGCTTGACGACGCACGGGAAGCCGACTTCCTGCGCGGATGCGATGGCGACATCGCGGCTTTCGGCGAACCGGTATTTGGAAGTGACGAGGCCAAGCTCGTTGGCGGCGAAATCGCGGATCCCGTCGCGGTTCATGGTTAGCTGAACGGCTCTGGCCGACGGCGCGACCTTCCAACCTTCACGCTCGAGGGCCGCGAGCGTCGCGGTGTCGATCGCCTCGATCTCGGGGATGATGACGTCCGGCTTGTGCTTCTCGACCGCGGTGCGGAGCGCCTTCCCGTCGAGCATCGGAAAGACTTCGAAGGCGTCGGCCAGCTGCATCGCCGGCGCATTTTCATAACGGTCGCAGGCGATCACCCGGCAGCCGAGGCGCTTGGCGGCGATGGCGAATTCGCGGCCAAGCTCGCCGGAGCCCAGCAGCATCAATGTGGCGACGTACATAGGCGGCGGATAGCGGCGGCAAGATTGCTCGGCTAGACCAGCGGCAAAGGGGATGAGGTCATGCGTCATCTGTTGCTCATTGCCGCTGCTGCAGTGCTGATCGGGGCGGCTCCGGCCAAGAAGCTCACACCCAACGACATCGTCTCGGGCTCGCCCGCTAGCGCGTGGAAGACCATTCCCGCCGACAACCTGCTGGTCATGGATCTCGCCAACGGCGGTCGCGTCGTGGTGCAGCTCGCGCCAGCGTTCGCGCCGGTCCACGTCGCCAACATCAAGGCACTGTCCCGCGGCGGTTACTGGAACGGCGCCACCGTCTATCGACTGCAGGACAATTATGTCGCGCAATGGGGCCTTAACGAGAGCGACAAGCCCTGGCCTGCCGGCGTAACGCCAAAGCCACCGGCCGAATATACGCGAGTGCTGAAGGGGCTGAACATCAAGCCGGTCGGGTCGCCCGACGCTTATGCGCCCGCAGCAGGGTTCGCCGACGGCTGGCCAGTGGCGTACAATGCAAAGGCGGGCTGGGCGACGCTGACCCATTGCTACGGCAGCGTTGGCGTCGGGCGCGACCTTTCGCCCGATACCGGGACCGGCGGCGAGCTCTACGCCGTCATCGGCAACGCGCCCCGCCAGCTCGACCGCAACATCGCCTTGGTCGGCCGGGTCGTCGACGGCATCGACAAGCTGAGTTCGCTGCCCCGTGGAACCGAGGCGCTCGGCTTCTACAAGGACAAGGCGCAATATGCGCCGATCACCTCGATCAGGCTGGCGAGCGACATGCCTGCGGCTGATCGTCCGTCATATGAGGTGATGGATACGTCCAGTCCCACCTTCGCGAGCTATCTGAGGCTGCGCGCGAACCGGCACGACGATTTCTATATCCAGCCCGCGGGTGGGGTCGACCTGTGCAACGTCCAGGTACCGGTGAGGAAGAAGGCCTGAGGCTTACGCCGCCCAATCGTGGTGGTGGCGGTTCTTGTGCTGGATGATCACCGGACCGTTGTGCGAGCGCATGCTGGCCTCGGCGAGCGGAAGCGCAGTCGTGCAGAATGCGCATTCGGCTGAGACCCGGCCGATGATCCAGTGCGTGCGGCCGCAGCCTGGGCAATGGTTGACCTCATGCTCCCGGTACACCGCGTGATAGCCCCGCCCATAAGGTTTCCAGGCTTCGCTGGAAGTGATCGGCATGGCAGACCTTCCTTTCGTCGGCGGAGGCAACGACCGGAATTGGGAAGCGGTTGCAGGACCTGATCCAGGTTTAATGTGACAGCAGAGGCGTTTAACGCCAAGGTGAGGCTGGCCGCGGACCAGCCGAAATCTATTCGACCCCGTCGAGCGAGAGCGACTCTGCGAATTCGGCGCCGATCTTGTCTCCGGCGGTCCATTTCACGACCGCGTTGGCGCGCTCCCGGCCGGGGAGCATCAGCCACACCCGCGACCCAACCTCGAAGCGAGCATCGGAGACCGCCATGAAGCCGCGCTCCGAAATATTGTAAACCTTGGCCTCGACGCCGCTCGCTCCGAGTTCGCGCATATTGGCTTCGAGGGCGACCGGCAATCGCGGTGTGCTGCGGCGTTCTTCAGTCTCGTCTTCGGCGATTCGCGCCTTGATCGTCACGAAGCTCATCTCCATCCGCGGGCTACTCCAACGGCACCGCGAAGGACAGGCCGACACGGCCGTCTCTCACCCACCGCACCTGTGCCCAGACCGGCCCGCGGTCAAGAACCTGGAGCAGTAAACGCTCGCCGATGTTCGGGATGTGCGGGAAAACCACCATCGCGCCAGAGGGCGAGACGTTGATCAACCGGACGACATGCTTGCGGTCGCGAAACTGGAGAACGGCAGTGTTCGACTGCGACGGATGGCGGACCTCGGTCCGCTCATCGATCATCCGTTGCTCGTTGCGCGGGATCATGGATCCATCGAGGAAATAAGAAGACGCCACTTACAAGAGCTCCCAATTCGCCACGGTCAGCTTAGCCAGCCTCGCTTAAGGATTGGTTTGCGAAAGGGGCCCGATTGCGAATCCGAGTCACTGTGTCGTCGTAGCGACTGGCGGAGGCTCGGGAAGCGAGGTAAGGATAACTTCGATGTGGGGGTTCTCTTTTGAAATGAAGAGGTTGAGACCGATGTCGCGGACTATGGGCGGCTTGTTGCTGGCGGCTACTCTGACAGGATTCGGCACTGCTCCGGGGGTTGCCCAGGTTCGTCCGATGGGCGTTGTTCCACCGCCGGCCGCAGTGCCGGCGAAAAAGGCGGCGCCGGTGCAGCCGCCGCGCGCGGCGACTCCTCCGGCCACCAAGTCCACAGCCAAGGTGGCGCCCGACGCGCCGGTTCCGGGTAATCCCGATTATGCGCCTGATCAGGCCCAGGCGGCGCAGGCGGCGCCGGTTCCACCGCCGCTGCCGCCGGCAGTGTGGGACGTGTACAACGTCCAGCAGCTGCTTGGTTATATTCAGAGCATTGGAGCCGAGGGACTGAACCCGGCCGACTATGACCTCGCAGGCCTCCAGGCCGCGCTTCAGTCGGGCAACATCCTTGCTTTCTCCGCCGCGGCGACCGAGCGGTTCAACCTGGTCTCGTCGGACCTTGCTCTCGGCCACGTGAAGAAGCCGGGCCGGATCGACTGGTGGGTGGTCGACAACGACCTCAATGCCGAAAAGCAGGACGCGCTGCTGCGGGCAGCGCTCGCTCAGCACAATATCGCCCAGGCGCTGAACACCCTGCTCCCGACGCACCCGCAATATGCCGCGCTCAAGGTGGCACTGGCGGCGACACCGACGAGCGACGAAGTGAAGCGCGAGCGCATTCGTCTCAACCTCGACCGCTGGCGGTGGCTGCCGCGCGACCTCGGCGAGAAATATATAATCGTCAACGTGCCGGGCTTTCATGCGACCCTGGTCGAGGACGGGGTGAATCGGTGGAAACAGAAAGCGATCGCCGGAAAGCTGTCGACACCGACTCCGCAGCTCAATGCGACCGCGGTTGGAGTAATCCTCAACCCATCATGGAACGTGCCCAAGAGCATCGAGAAGGAAGCCGCCGGCAAGAAGGGCTTCATCCCGATCAAAAGCGCTGACGGGAAGCGGATCCTCTACTGGCAGCAGCCGCCCGGGCCGACCAACGCGCTTGGGCAGATCAAATTCGTAATGCCCAATTCGAAGGCGATCTACCTCCACGACACCAATGCGCGCAGCCGCTTCAATGACTCGACGCGCGCGCTCAGCCACGGCTGCGTGCGGACCCAGCATATCCTCGATCTCGCGACCGAGCTCTTGGGTGACGACAATGGCGAGTGGACTCCGGACAAGATCCAGGCCGCGGTCGACAGCAAGAAGACGGTGCAGGCCAATTTCGTGAAGCCGCTGCCCGTCTACATCGTCTATTTCAGCTCGGCCGCGCTCAACGACGGCCGGATCGTCGATTACAAGGACCTGTACGGCCGCGACGCCAAGGCGATGGCTGCGCTGGAGATGAAGGATGGCGGGGCTTCGCTGGCGCCGCCGAAGTCCGAGGACCAGGTCGCGGGTCAGCCGGCCAAGCCGGCGCCCAAAACGACCGACAAGGTCGCGACGCGCTAACCGAATAAGGCCTTACTTAGCCAGCCCCACTTGGAGAGTCGTTCAAGGTCACCGTTGACGAGCGCATCGCCGATGTCGAGCCGGTAGCGCATGTTCGGGGTACGGACCTTCGCCGCATTGGCGTAGGCTGCGACCCTGGCTTCTTCGACCGTTGCGCCGGTTCCGGTCACCACGGCGGTCCAGCCGTACAGACCCGCGGTGATGAGCGTTGCATCCGAAGCGCCGACTTCACCGAGGTGCAGGTGGCGGCGGTCGATATCTCCCACGAACAGGGGCAATCCGACCGGCGCGTCGACCTCCTTGCGTGAGAACGGCATCGGCGGGGTGGTCAGGACGATGCAGGTGGAAAAGTTTGTACTGGCGGAGAAAGAAGTCGAGGTTTTTGAAACGAGCAATTCGAAGAGCGCGCCCCAGCCGATCTCCTGGAGCGGCTCGAGGACTGCAAAGCCCGGGTAGCCGAAGCGGCAAGTGAACTCGAGCGGCCAGACGCCGTCTTCGTTGATGATGGTGTTGAGATTGATCCAGCCGACATGGTTCGCTTCGCGGAACAGAGGCTCCAGCGGTGCGAGCGCAAGGTCGAATAGCCTGTCCGAGCCGCTAAAAGTCGCGACCGTTCCCATTTCACCGGTCAGTTCGCCCATGCCGCCGGCGAAGAAATGCTTGTGCTCCCAATCGATGCACGCGGGGCGGAGGAACCGCTCGCCGTTGAAATAGGCGCCGACCCCCGTTTCCACGCCTTCGACATGGTCCATCAGGATGAAGCGCCGGCCCGCCTCGGGCGGCCAGACCGTCAGCAGCGCGGCAACGTCACTGCCGTCGTCCAAGGCTCCGACGAAGGTGTCTCCTGCGGAATCGCAACGCTTGAAGACGCAACGCCGCGGCCGTGTTTTGAGATCATCAATTGCCTCGGCCACGCTGGTGAATTCGCCGACGCGGGCAATGCTGAGGCCTTGTCTGGCGAGAAAATCGAACGCGAAGCTCCGGTCGTTTTCCAACCGGTCGCCCAGGCTGCTACCGCCGATGACGTTGAAGCCCTCAGCCCTCAGCCGGTCTTGCAGCTCGCCGAATCCAACGGCTTCGAAGAGGATGACGCCGCCACATTCCGCCGCCCGGACCCAGTCGAGCTCTTGTTGCCAATCGTTCGCGCGGGGGACGAGACCGGCCATGGTTCCGGCGGCAAGCGGCTCGCTCACCGTCACTTTGACCTCATGGCCCTCGCCAAGCAGGCGCATGTAGAGCGAACCCAAATCGCAGGTTTCCGTGATGCCCAGTACGCGCACGCCGAAGTGCTAGCAGGGAACTGGCCTTGGCGAAGCCTGTTTCAGGTTCGTGATAGCAAGCGTGGTGCAGTTGACGCGTTCGGATGAACGCGGCGAGCTTTTCTCCGATGAGCCTCAGCAGCGGCTTGCGCACTGGAACCGCAGCCGCCTCGAGCCGCGGCTGCCTGATGCCCATTGGCTCGATGCAATCGATCACGACGCCGATATGGAACGCCTACAGGGCTCGTTCCTCGAAGCCCTTCGGCAGCAGGTAGCCGCAAAAGCAAGCGAGGCGCCGCGAAAAGCCGATTCGTTCGTGGCCTGGTTCGAAGATTTGGAGAACGGAGGGCCGGGCCAGCACGACCCGCTGTTCGACTGGTTGGAGCATCAGGCCAGTCTCGACGAGATGCGTTGGTTCCTGACCCAGGAAGCTGCGGGCGAAGCGGGCTTCGACGACCTCACCGCTTATGCGCAGGTAAAGCTCCCGCAGCGGATCAAACTGGAGCTGGCGCGGAATTACTGGGACGAGATGGGCCGCGGTAACGCCAAGGGAATGCATGGCCCGATACTGCATCGGTTGGTCGAGCGGCTGCAGCTCAATCCGGTCATCGAGGAAACCGTGTGGGAGAGCCTCGCCCTTGCGAACGCCATGACGGCGATGGCGACGCGTCGCGACTATGCCTGGCATGCCCTCGGCGCACTCGGCGTCATCGAATTGACCGCGCCGGCAAGATCGGCGGCCGTGGCGGCCGGTCTGAAACGGTTGGGCATCTCAGCGAAAGCGCGCACTTATTTCGACCTGCACGCCGTTCTTGACCTCAAACACAGTGCCGCATGGAATGCAGAGGCCATTGCTCCCGCAGTCGCCGAAGACCCGCGTCGAGCTGTCGCCATCGCCGAGGGGGCGCTAATGCGCCTGACTTGCGGCGCCCGCTGCTTCGAACGCTATAAACGCGAGCTGTGGTGACCCGCGAGGACGCGCTGCTCGCGCTCCTCGGCGAACTAAGATCCCGCGACTATCGCTTCACCTGCGTCACTCCGGCCACGCACCAGCGAGTGATTGCGCGCCGATTGCAGGGAGAACCGATTCTTCGGGACATATTCGGCTGGAATCGGCCGTTCGGCCCGGACCAACTTGCCCCCGAGATACTGGTCGTTCTGGAGCAGGCCGACTGCGTCGAACAAGCGGGAGGACAGCTGCGCAGCCGCGTGCGCGTAGCCAGCCTGGATGATCATCTGTTCCTGCATTCATCCTATCCCACCGATTCTGCCGAGGCGGTGTTCTTTGGTCCGGACACCTACCGGTTCGTGAGTTTTATCCGCGCTCACTCTCACGACCTCCGGAGCGCGGGACAGATCGTGGACATGGGAGCGGGAAGCGGAGCGGGAGGGATCGTCGCGGCGTCGCTGGCGCCTTCGGCGCGAATGGAGCTGATCGACATCAACCCGGCTGCGGCGGAGCTAGCCGGCGTCAACGTCACATTCGCCGGCGTCGCCGCTGAGGTCGCATTATCGGACACGGTTCCTGCAGGCTGCGACGTGGTGATCGCGAATCCGCCCTACATGATCGATCTCGATCATCGAGCCTACCGCGACGGTGGCTCGATTTTCGGGGGCGAGGTCGCACTGCGGTGGGTGACGCAGGCACTGGAGGCGTTGGCCCCGGACGGAACGATGCTCCTTTATACCGGCGCTGCCATCATCGACGGCAGGTCGCCGCTATGCGACCGGCTCCATTCCTTGAGCGGCCAAGGCAAAGCAGACATTCGCATTGAGGAGATCGACCCGGACGTCTTCGGTGAGGAGCTTGATAGCCCGGTCTATCGTGACGTCGAGCGGATCGCGGCTTTGGGTATTCGGATCAGTAAGACGAGCTGACTCCGGCGGGCAGTCGTCGCCCGAATGGTCGCTTACGCCAGCT
>Ga0136846_1221009_pt1 | contig 13144 bp, 16 predicted proteins | sample HopSoiMetagenom2_FD_96841 | JGI IMG/M metagenome (GOLD analysis project Ga0136846, IMG submission 96841) | Grasslands soil microbial communities from Hopland, California, USA - 2 Assembly 2016 (version 4) | ecosystem: Environmental > Terrestrial > Soil > Grasslands | place: USA: Hopland... | reverse complement strand
GGGCTGGACGTCCCGGAGACGGCGATCTGGACCTCGGCGCTGGCGACCGCGCAGTTCCTCGACGACCAGCGGCCGGGCGGGTCGGCGTACGTGCTGGGCGAGTCGGGCCTGACCACCGCGCTGCACGACATCGGCTACGTGATGACCGACCGCGACCCCGACTACGTGGTGCTGGGGGAGACCCGCACGTACTCCTTCGAGGCGATCACCCGCGCGGTGCGACTGATCGAGGGTGGCGCGCGGTTCATCGCGACCAACCCCGACCCGTCCGGCCCGAGCGTCCTCGGCACGATGCCGGCCACGGGCTCGGTCGCGGCGCTGATCAGCACGGCGACCGGCCGGCAGCGTTACTTAGTCGGCAAGCCCAACCCGCTGATGATGCGCAGCGCGCTGAACCGGCTCGACGCCCACTCCGAGACCACGGTCATGGTCGGCGACCGGATGGACACCGACGTCATCTCCGGTCTGGAGGCAGGTCTGCGCACCATCCTCGTGCTCACCGGCTCCACCCAGGCCCACCACGTCGAGAACTTCCCCTACCGCCCGACCAAGGTGGTCGACTCGATCGCCGACCTCGTCGACACGGTCGCGGAGCGGGCTGTCCAGCCGGGCTGATCCCGGCCGAGGCTCGGCCACCCGGCTTCCACAAATTTCGCCGAGGGTCTTTCGCTGCGTGACTCTGCCGGGGTAGGAAGTCCTATCACTCTGCGCATTCATCTCGGGACCAGCGGAGCCGCTCATGTCGATCGCCTCGACCACCCCTGCCTTCGCGGACGCCGCCCTCGTCGACCTGCTGGACGCCCAGCTGCGTGCCGCCGTACGCCGCGACGGGGTCGACCCGCAGCGCGAGGCCGATCTCGTGCGGTCGATCGCAGAGCAGGTCGTCCGCGCCCACGACGAGCGCAGCCTGACCGGCGCCGTGGCGCCGGTGCCCGACCCCGAGTGGATCATCGGTGAGCTGGTCGCGCGGGTCTCCGGGTTCGGCCCGCTGCAGCCCTACCTCGACGACCCGGAGGTCGAGGAGATCTGGATCAACGACCCCAGTCGCGTGTTCATCGCGCGCCGTGGGCGACACGAGCTGACCAACACCATCCTGTCGGCAGAGGACGTTCTGGAGCTGGTCGAGCGGATGCTCAAGCAGAGCGGACGCCGCCTCGATCTCTCCTCGCCGTTCGTCGACGCGAGGCTGCCCGACGGGCACCGACTGCACGTCGTTCTTGAGGGGATCAGCTCCGATTTCTCCGCGGTGAACATCCGCAAGTTCATCGTCCGGGCATCACGCCTCTCGGAGCTGGTCGAGCTCGGGTCGCTCACCGAGGAAGCGGCGCGGTTCCTCGAGGCGTCGGTGCTGGCCGGGCTCAACGTGGTCGTCGCGGGCGGCACCCAGGCCGGCAAGACGACGATGCTCAACTGCCTGGCTGCTGCGATCCCGGGCAGCGACCGCATCATCAGCGCGGAGGAAGTGCGTGAGCTGCGGGTCACCCATCCGGACTGGGTCGCCCTGGAGACGCGGCAGGCGGGCCTCGAGGGCACCGGCGAGGTGACGTTGCGCGACCTGGTTCGCGAGTCGCTGCGGATGAGACCGACCCGCATCATCGTCGGAGAGGTGCGCTCCGCCGAGGCGCTCGATCTCCTGCTGGCGCTCAACTCAGGCCTGCCCGGCATGGCGACGCTGCACGCGAACAGCGCGCGCGAGGCCCTGGTCAAGCTGTGCACCCTGCCGATGCTCGCGGGCGAGAACATCTCCTCGCGGTTCGTCGTGCCGACGGTCGCGGCGTCGGTCGACCTGATCGTCCATCTCGGCATGGGTGCGGACGGCGTACGCCGGGTCAACGAGATCGTCGCCGTCCCGGGTCGGGTCGAGCACGACGTCATCGAGACGGAGCCGCTGTTCGTCCGCGATGCCGATCGACTCGTGCGCACCCGCGGGATGCCGAGTCGCATGGAGGCCTACGCGCGTGCCGGTGTCGACGTGCTCGGTCTGCTCGGGGCCGTCGGCTGATGGGTGCCGTGCTCGGGCTGGGCGTGGGAGTCGGCCTCGTGCTGATCGCCTCGGCCTTCGTCGTTCCCCGTGCACCGCGTCGAGAGCACGCGCCGACGCTGCGCGCCCTGCTGGCGCGGGCCGGGCTCAGCGACGTCAGCCCGGCGGGCCTCGTCACGGTCGCGTTCGCGTGCGGGCTGGTCGCCTTCGTCGCGGTCCAGCTGCTCTCGCGCACCCTCCCGGTCGCACTCGCCTTCGCGGCGATCGGGTGCTATCTGCCGTTCGCGGTGCTGCGTGGCCGGGCCCGCCGACGGCAGCGCGAGTTCGCCGAGGTCTGGCCCGAGGCAGTCGACAACCTGGCGTCCGGCATCCGCGCCGGACTCGCACTTCCCGAGGCGTTGGCCGGTCTCGCGGTGCGTGGGCCGGAGCCGCTGCGTGCAGCCTTCGCAGCCTTCGCACTGGACTATCAGACGTCCGGGCGGTTCGCCGACTCGCTCGACCGGCTGAAGGACCGGCTCGCCGACCCCGTTGGTGATCGCGTGGTCGAGGCCCTGCGAGTGGCTCGCGAGGTCGGCGGGGGCGACCTCGGGCGGCTCCTTCGCAGCCTCTCGTCCTTCCTGCGGGACGACGCCCGCACGCGCTCGGAGCTCGAGTCACGACAGGCCTGGACCGTCAACGGCGCCCGCCTCGCTGTCGCGGCGCCGTGGCTGGTTCTCCTGATGCTGTCGTTCCAGCGTGACGTGATCGCCCGCTACGCCAGTGGAGCGGGGGTCCTGGTGCTGGTCCTCGGCGCGGCGATGTGCGCGACGGCGTACTGGCTGATGATGCGGATCGGACGATTGCCGACAGAGCGGCGGATCCTGCGGTGACGCCGACGACCTGGGGTGTGGTGCTCGGAGCGTTCGCCGGGCTCGGGATCTGGCTCGTCGTCGAGCGGTTGTGGTCGGCACGGCACACGTCCCTCGCGGTGAGGGTGACGCCGTACCTCCGCGACCTGCCGAGCTCGACGTCGATGCGTTCTCTCCCGGTGGAGCCTTCGTCGGCGTTCGTCGGGATCTTCGGACCGATGCTGCGCACGGCCGGCGACCTGGTCGAGCGCGTGCTGGGCGGGTCCGCGTCGATCGCCCGCCGGCTCGAGCGGGCGCGGCTGCCCATGAGCGTCCACGAGTTCCGGATCAGCCAAGCGCTGTGGGGTCTGGTCGCGTTCCTCCTCGCGGTCGTCCCGTCGGGTCTGGTGGCCCTACGGTCTCCGGACCGCGCGGTGCCGCTCCTGGTGATGTGCGGTTGTGCCTTCGCGCTCGGCGTGCTGCTCCGCGAGAACCGGCTGACGGCACAGGTGGTCAGGCGCGAGCGACGGATCCTCGAGGAGTTCCCCACGATCGCCGAGCTGCTCGCGCTCGCCGTCGCTGCGGGTGAGAGTCCGGTGGCCGCGCTCGACCGGGTCGTCCGACGCTCGCACGGCGAGCTGTCCGCCGACCTGCGCGACGTGCTGGCCGAGGTCCGCACCGGTACGCCGATCACGCGCGCCTTCGACGACCTTGCCTCGCGGTCAGGTCTGCCGGCCGTGTCGCGCTTCCCCGAGGGCATCGCGATCGCGATCGAGCGCGGCACGCCGCTGACCGACGTGCTGCACGCCCAGGCCGGCGACGTCCGGGAGGCCGGTCGTCGGGCCCTCATCGAGTCGGGGGCCCGCCGGGAGGTCCTGATGATGGTGCCCGTGGTCTTCCTCGTGCTGCCCACGGTGGTCGTCTTCGCGTTCTGGCCGGGCCTGGTCGGCCTGCGCCTTGTGGTGCCGTGAGGCACGGAGGAAGGAGAACAGAGATGGTGACGAGGTCTCGGGGACGCTGGCGTCGCAGCGAGCGCGGCGACGTGCCGGGCTGGGTCCTGATCACGGTGATGAGCGCGGGGCTGGTCGCCGGGCTCTGGGCGATCGCCGGCTCGCAGCTGAGCACGATGCTCCGTGACGCGCTGTCGTCGGTCTCGGGCTGAGTGTCGGTCACGGGCTCAGCACGGCGCCGCGGTCGTCGACTTCGTCCTTGTCAGTCTCGTCCTGGTGCCGCTGGTCCTCGGCCTCGTGCAGGTCGCCCTGGTCCTGCACGTGCGCGACACGCTGACGGCGGCCGCCACCGAGGGCGCTCGGTACGGCGCTGCCGTCGACCGCGGGCCGGCGGATGGCGTGGCCCGTACCCGCGAGCAGATCTCCTCGGCGATCGCGGACCGGTTCGCCGATGAGGTGTCCGGCGTGGACGTGACCGTCGACGGAGTGCCGACCGTCGAGGTGCGCGTCCACGCCACCGTGCCGACCCTGGGTCTGTGGGGACCGGGCGTCGATCTCGAGGTCGCCGGCCACGCCGTACGCGAGGAGGTGCCGTGAGGCGCCCGCGGCGCGACGAGGGCGGCACGGCTATCGTGGAGTTCGTCTGGCTGGCGATCCTGCTGCTCGTGCCGTTGCTCTACATCGTGCTCGCAGTGTTCGCGACCCAGCGTGCGGCGTACGCCGCCTCGGCGGCCGCCCGGTCGGCGAGCCGCGCATTCGTCACGTCGCCCGACCAGCAGACCGCCTACGCGCGGGCAGAGGCCGCCGCCCGACTGGCGTTCGGTGACCAGGGGATCGACGCCGCCGACTTCCGACTCGTGATCTCCTGCCGGCCGGATCCGGACCGGTGCCTGACGCCGGGCTCCGTGGTGGCCGCGGATGTCCGGTCCGCGGCCGACCTGCCTCTGATGCCGTCGGCCCTCGGCGACAACACGCCCCGCATCTCGGTAGAGGCGGTCCACCGCTCGCCCTACGGCACGTTCCGCGAGGCACGACCGTGACCTGGCGCAACGAGCGCGGGTCCATCACGCCGTTGATCATCGGCTTCGCGCTCCTGATCGGGGTGCTGGTGGCCGTCGTCGTCGATGCCTCAGCGGCGTACCTGCGGCGACAGGGGCTCAACTCCCTCGCCGACGCTGCGGCGCTCGCGGCGACCGACGGGCTCCAAGGAGACCGGGTCTACACCAGCGGCCTCGACGACCGCGCCGAGATCGACCCGACTGCCGCCCGGAGCTATGTCGAGACCTATCTCCGTGACAGTGGTGCGACGGAGCACTATCCGGGCCTGAGCTGGACCGTGTCGACGTCGGACACCACCGTCGTCGTCCGCGTTGCGGCTCCGCTCGACCTGCCGCTGCGGGTGCCAGGAGTGGCGGAGGGAACGATGGTGACCGGTGACGCCGCCGCCGTCGTCGTGGTCTCCGACTGACCGCGCGTCAGCGGAAGCCGAGGTCCAGCGCCGCCCGGTCGACGAGGTGGGCGAAGTGGGCGTCGTAGTCCAGGACGCCGCGGTAAAGGTGTCCGAAGAGCTCGAGCGAGATCTGTCCGACGAGCAGCGGCCAGGTCATCATCGCCCGGACCAGGCGCTCGTCGCCGATCGGCCGGCCGACCATGTCGGCGATCGGTGCGAGCGACGCCTTCTCCTTGCGGGGTACAGGTGCGTGCGGCGAGGGGAGCGGGACGCCGCGCTCCTCGGCGTCGGCGACCAGGCCGAGGAAGACGGCCGGCACCCGTGCCGCCGGGCCGATCGTGTCCTGCGGAGCGGCGTAGCCGGGGACGGGGGAGCCGTAGAGCAGTGCGTACTCGTGGCGGTTGACCAGCGCCCAGTCCCGCAGCGCGTGGGCGGTCGCCGACCAGCGCCGGGCAAGCTGCGCCTTGGGTACGGCGCGCTCGGCCGCCTCCACGGCTTCGCCGCTCTCGTCGTAGCACTCGATCAGCAGCGCGGTGATCAGGTGGTCGCGGCTGGGGAAGTAGCGGTAGACCGCCGACGACGCCATCCCGAGCTCGCGGGCGATCTGGCGGACGGAGAGCTCGCCGGGGCCGACCTCGGCGAGCTGGGCGCGGGCGTTGGCGAGGATCAGGCGGGTGAGCTCGATGCGGGCGAAGTCGCGCGCCGTGCGAGGAGCAGACGGAGTGCTCATGGCCTCATGGTCGCGCAGTTCGAGAGCGATGTAAATAAACAAGAGCAATGCTCTTGCATTGTGTGCCAGACTCTGACAGTGTTCAGAACCGAGAGCGGTGCTCTCGTTTCGTTCCGGGTGGGAGTCCACACACAGAAGAGGTGCAGAGCATGTCCGATCGACACGTGATCATCGGGGCCGGGCCGGTTGGCAGGTCTGTCGCAGAGGTCTTGGCCGAGCGCGGGGCCGATGTCGTCCTCGCCAGCCGTTCCGGCGAGGGGCCGGAGGTCACGGGAGCCCGCAGGGTGGCGGTCGACGCCGCCGACGGCGAGGCGCTGAGCCGGCTGGCCGACGGCGCCCAGGTGCTCTACAACTGCGTGAACCCGCCGCGGTACGACGTCTGGCCGACGGTGTGGCCGCCGATCGCCGCCGCGCTGCTGGCCGCTGCCGAGCGCAGCGGCGCCCTGCTGGCCGTGACCGGCAATCTCTACCCCTACGGCCCGGTCGACGTGCCGATGGTCGAGGGCATGCCCGACGCGGCGCCCGGCCACAAGGCCCAGCTGCGGGCGCGGATGACCGCCGAGGCGTTCGAGCTCCACCGGGCCGGCCGGATCCGGGCGGTCGAGGTCCGCGGGGCCGACTACGTGGGCGGGCCGCTCGGGCAGAGCGCTCACGTGCCGCGCGTCGTACCGGCCGCGCTGCAGGGCAAGCACGTCCGGGTGATCGGCAACGCCCACCTGCCGCACACGTGGACCGACGTCCACGACATGGGCCGCGCGCTGGTGGCGGTCGCGGGGACCGAGTCCGCGTGGGGCCGGGTCTGGCACGCACCGAGCAACGCGCCACGCACCCAGTCCGAGGCGGTCAACGACGTGCTCGCCTCGGTCGGCAAGAAGCCGGTGAAGGTGTCGGCGTACCCGAAGGCAGTGACCTGGACGGCCGGGCTCTTCGACGGCCAGATGCGCGAGCTTCGGGAGACCGAGTACCAGTTCACCCGCCCCTATGTCATGGACTCCTCGGCGATCACCGCCGAGCTCGGCCTCGAGCCGACCCCGTGGGATGAGGTCTGCCGCCGCACCGCCGGGTGACGGGGGGCGGGTAACCTAGCCCCTTGTGGCAGCACGCGACTTCGAGTCCGAGATCAAACAGCTCCAGGCGACCATGCAGACGATCGAGAAGGTCCTCGACGTGCCCGGCATGCGCGCCGAGATCGCTGACCTCGGACAGCAGGTCGCCGCACCCGACCTCTGGGACGACCAGGCCAACGCCCAGCGCGTGACCGGCCGGCTCTCGGGCCTCCAGGGCGAGCTCGACCGGTTCACCTCGCTGCAGGGGCGGCTCGACGATCTCGAGCTGATGCTCGAGATGGCCCGCGAGGAGGAGGACGCGTCCGCGCTCACCGACTCGGAGGCTGAGCTCGACCGGATCCACAAGCTCGTCGAGCAGCTCGAGGTCCGCACGCTGCTGTCCGGTGAGTACGACGCCCGCGAGGCCATCGTGACGATCCGCTCGGGAGCCGGAGGCGTCGACGCGGCCGACTTCGCCGAGATGCTGATGCGGATGTACACCCGCTGGGCCGAGCGCAACAAGTACTCCGTCGAGGTCTTCGACGTCTCCTACGCCGAGGAGGCGGGGATCAAGTCCGCTGAGTTCGCGGTGCACGCGCCGTACGCCTACGGCACGCTCTCGGTCGAGGCCGGCACCCACCGGCTGGTCCGGATCAGCCCGTTCGACAACCAGGGCCGCCGGCAGACCAGCTTCGCCGCGGTCGAGGTAGTGCCGCAGCTCGAGCAGACCGACGAGATCGAGATCGACGAGAACGACGTCCGGACCGACGTCTTCCGGTCCGGCGGTCCCGGTGGTCAGTCGGTGAACACCACGGACTCCGCGGTCCGGCTGACGCACATCCCGACCGGCATCGTCGTGTCCTGCCAGAACGAGAAGTCGCAGCTCCAGAACAAGGCCTCCGCGATGGTCGTCCTCAAGGCCAAGCTCCTCGCGAGGAAGAAGGCCGAGGAGGCGGCGCTCAAGAAGGACCTCAAGGGCGACGTCGCCGCCTCGTGGGGCGACCAGATGCGCTCCTACGTCCTCAACCCGTACCAGATGGTCAAGGACCTCCGCACCGAATACGAGGTGGGCAACCCGCAGGCCGTCTTCGACGGCGAGATCGACGGGTTCCTCGAGGCCGGCATCCGCTGGCGGATGGGCGCGGATGCCAGGGCCAAGGCCGAGGCCTGACGAGAGCGCGCCGAGCGGGCGGTTGCACGCGCGGTGAGTACGCCGAGCGGGCGGTTGCGTACGCCGCTTGCCGCTCTCTCGGGCAGGCCGTTCGTCACGGAGCGCCCGGTGGGCGTCGTCAGAGCGTTCCGAACCGCCCTCTCGGCGCGCGTCAGCCGGCGGCGGCGACGACCGCGGCGCACCATCGGTCGGTGCGCTTGGCCAGGTCCGGTGCCGACGTACCGCTGACCTCGCAGGTGAGCCAGGTGTCGGTGAAGAGGCCCGCGCGGCGGACCCGGCCGACGCCGTTCGGCGGTGCCGCGGTGCAGGTCTGGAGGACGGCCGGGTTGCCGAACGTCGGTGCCTTCTCGGTCGTGCAGCCCGCCTGCTTCTCGGCCTGGACCACCAACGTGGTGGCGAAGGCTGCTGTCACCGGCCGGGCGAAGACCCAGGCGCGGGCCGCGGTGCCGTCCGCACCGGTCCAGGAGCAGCCGATCTCGTGGCCGACCTCACCGTTGCCGCCCGCCGAGGCCGGCACGGGGTCGCCGTTGCCCCAGCTGTCGTCGGCCGTCGCCTTGCCGCCGAGCGCCGCGCTGACCGCCGGGGCGGGTACGCGGTCGCAGAAGCCCGCGCGGACCAGCCGCACCGAGGCCGCGTCCAGCTTCCCGATCGGGGTGGGCGATGCCGTCGGCCGCGGGGGCGCGTCGTCCGACCCGCTGCACCCGGCCAGCACGGGCGCGACCAGCAGCGCGGCGACGAGGAGGAGCGGCCGACCCACCATGGCCGAACCGTAGACGACCGGCGAAACACCGTGCCGGACGGCGTACCGGAGACACTCAGGATGCTCGCCTACACTCGGTGGGCGGCCGGACGCCCCAGGCGTGCCCCCAGGATCCGAGAAGGAACCCGAGTCCTGTCCCCGACACCGGCCCACCCAACAAACCTGTGATCAGATTCGAGAGCGTCTCCACGACCTATCCCGGCCAGAGCCGGGCCGCCCTGTCCGACGTGAGCGTCGACGTCGAGAAGGGCGAGTTCGTCTTCCTCGTCGGCGCGTCCGGCTCCGGCAAGTCGACCTTCCTGCGCCTGGTGCTGCGCGAGGCGCGGCCCAACAAGGGCCGCGTGTACGTCGCCGGCAAGGAGATCAACCGGCTCGCCAGCTGGAAGGTGCCGGCCCTGCGCCGCAAGATCGGCACGGTCTTCCAGGACTTCCGGCTGCTGCCCAACAAGACGGTTTCCGAGAACGTCGCGTTCGCCCTCCAGGTGATCGGCAAGCCGAAGTCCCACATCGTCAAGGTGGTCCCGGAGACCCTCGAGCTGGTGGGGCTGGAGGGCAAGGGCGAGCGGATGCCCGACGAGCTCTCCGGTGGTGAGCAGCAGCGGGTCGCGATCGCGCGGGCGTTCGTCAACCGGCCGCAGATCCTCATCGCCGACGAGCCGACCGGCAACCTGGACCCCAACACGAGCGTCGGGATCATGAAGCTGCTCGACCGGATCAACCGGACCGGTACGACGGTCGTGATGGCCACGCACGACGCCGGCATCGTCGACCAGATGCGCAAGCGCGTGATCGAGCTCGACGACGGCCATGTCGTCCGGGACCAGTCCCGCGGCGTCTACGGCTTCCAGAACTGAGGGCGACGAGATGCAGCTGAGGTACATCTTCTCCGAGACGGGCACCGGCCTGAAGCGCAACGTCTCGATGACGATCGCACTGGTCGTGACCATCTTCGTCTCGCTGACCCTGGTGGGCATGGGCCTGCTGCTCAACGCCCAGGCCCAGAAGGCCGAGAAGTACTGGGGCAGCAAGCTTGAGATCACGGCGTACATGTGCAACCAGAACTCCCGGTCGCCGCACTGCACCTCGGGCGAGGTCAACGACGCCCAGAAGACGGCGATCAAGCAGGTGCTCGACACCCACCCCGAGGTCGCGTCGTACAAGCTGGAGACCAAGGAGCAGGCGTTCGAGACCTGGAAGCGGGTCTACATCTCCAAGGACAAGACCGAGCAGGAGATCTTCTCCACCGTCACGCCCGAGGACATGCGTGAGTCCTACCGGATCACGCTGAAGGACCCGAACAAGTACCGCGGCGTCGAGTCTGCGCTGGTCGGGATGGACGGCGTCGACTCCGTGCGCGACCTGCGCGACGTGCTCGACCCCATCTACTTCGTCATCAACCGGATGAAGTGGGGGGCGATCGGCATCGCCGCGTTCCTGCTGGTCGCCGCGATCATGCAGGTCGGCAACACGATCCGGCTGGCCGCCTTCGCCCGGCGCAAGGAGATCGGCATCATGCGGCTGGTGGGGGCCTCGAACCTCTACATCTCGCTGCCGTTCCTGATGGAGACGCTGGTGGCCGCGCTCGTCGGCGTGGTGGCGGCGACAGGTGCGCTCGGGGCCGTGATGTACCTGATCGTCTACGGCAAGCTTCGAAGTCAGTCGCAGATCGTGGAGTGGGTCGACTGGCACGACGCGGCGGTGGCGGCAGGCGGCATCGCGGTGGTCGGCGTGCTGACCACTCTGGTCCCGACACTCGTGATGACCCGCAAATACCTCAAAGTGTGAGTTCGGTCCGTTACGGTCACTCTGTTCACTTCTTCCCCAATTTGAACAGGCTGACCGGTGGAACGTCCTTCCCCTCGCAACACAGGTCGCCGCGTCTTCCGGACGTTGGCTGTCCTCTCCACGCTCGCCGTCGCCGGGCCGGCGGTCTCGCCGCTCGCCCACGCTGACAACCTCCACGACAAGAAGCACAAGGTCCACCAGGGCGTGCAGAGCGCGATGGGCGACCTCGACGAGTCCAGCAAGGCACTGACGGCCGCGACGCAGCAGCTCACCGCCGCGAAGGCCAAGCTCGTCGACGCCCAGACGCGGCTCGCCGCCACCCAGGGCGAGCTCACGGCCGCCCAGGTGCTCGACGCCCAGATGCAGGCCAAGCTCGCGGAGGCGGTGCAGCAGCTCGACCAGGCGCAGGCCGAGCTCGTCGCCGGCACCGCCAAGGTCGTGCAGCAGCGTGCGGACATCAGCCGGCTGGTCGCGTCGAACTACCAGTACGGCGACCCGCGGCTGCTCGGCCTGTCGATGGTGCTCACCGCGAAGGATCCCGACGAGCTGGCCAGCCAGCTCGGGACCGTCGACAGCCTGATGGACCGCGAGTCCGGGATGTACGACCAGCTCAAGGCCAACGAGGCGATGCTGCGCACGCAGAAGAAGAAGATCGCCACGATGAAGGCTGCCGTGGCCGAGCAGCGCAGGGCCGCCGCCGCGAACCTCGTCCAGCGTCAGGCACTCGAGCAGCAGGCGGCCGCCAACCAGGCGGAGGTGGCCGGGCTGGTGTCCCAGCGGGCCCAGGCCGCGGCCCAGGCGCGCCAGATCCGCGCCCACGACGTCCGCAAGCTGCAGCAGCTGAAGAAGGAGGAGGTGCGGATCAAGAAGATGATCCTCGCCCGGGCCAAGCAGCACCACGGCGCCGGCTTCTCCGGCGACACGGGCGGCTTCCTCTACCGCCCGGTGCCCGGTGTCGTCACCTCGCCGTACGGCTGGCGCAAGCACCCGATCTACGGCTACTGGGGCCTCCACGACGGCATCGACTTCTCGGCGCCGTGCGGCACCCCGATGCACGCCGGCGCCGGCGGCACCGTGATCTCGGAGTACTACTCCAGCGTCTGGGGCAACCGGCTCTTCCTCGACGTGGGCAACGTCAACGGCAAGACGATGACGCTGATCTACAACCACATCAGCGCCTACAAGGCGCACACCGGCGACCAGGTCGCGCGCGGCGACGTCGTCGCGTACGCCGGCACCACGGGCTGGTCGACCGGGTGCCACCTGCACTTCACGGTGATGCTCGACGGCGTCGCGGTGGATCCGGCCGGGTACCTCTGAGCGTCTTGGCAGAGTCGACCACCGGGGTTTCGACAGGCTCAACCACCGGGTGAGTTGCGCGCCCTGAGAGGATGCGGCCATGCCCAAGGAGACCGGGCGCAAGCTGGTTGCGCAGAACCGCAAGGCGCGTCACGACTACCACCTGGAAGACACCTTCGAGGCCGGACTGGTCCTCGTCGGTACCGAGGTGAAGTCGTTGCGTGCCGGTCGGGCGTCCCTGGTCGACGGCTTCGTCGACATCGAGGGCGGCGAGGCTTGGCTGCACTCCGTGCACATCCCGGAGTACGCCCAGGGCACCTGGACCAACCACGCCGCCCGGCGCAAGCGCAAGCTGCTGCTCAACCGCGCCGAGATCGACAAGATCGAGCGCAAGACCAGCGAGAAGGGCTACACGATCGTCCCGCTGTCCCTGTACTTCAAGGACGGCCGCGCCAAGGTCGAGATCGCGCTCGCCAAGGGCAAGAAGTCGTGGGACAAGCGCCAGACGCTGCGTGAGCGGCAGGACGACCGGGAGAAGCAGCAGGCGATCGGTCGCCGGCTCAAGGGCCAGGAGTGATCGACGAGGACGTGCCCGCCTGGTGGCACTCCCTCGGTCTGCCTGGACTCTTCGACGTGCACGTGCACTTCCTGCCGCCGAACATCCAGGCGGCCGTGTGGCGGCACTTCGACGAGGCAGGCCCGAAGATCGGCCGGCCGTGGCCGATCCGCTACCGCGGCAGCCACGAGGAGCGCGTCGAGCAGCTGCGTGCGCTCGGCGTACGCCGGTTCTCGGCGCTGCCCTACGCGCACAAGCCCGGGGTCGCGGCGTACCTCAACTCCTGGGCGACCGACTTCTCCATCAAGGTCCCCGAGTGCCTGCACTAGGCCACGTTCTACCCCGAGCCCGGCGTCGGCGAGCAGGTGCAGGCGCTGGTCGACGACGGCGCCGAGGTCTTCAAGCTGCACGCTCAGGTCGGCGAGTTCCGGCTCGACGCCCCGCTCCTCGAGCCGGCCTGGGACGTGATCGAGGCTGCGGGCACGCCGGTCGTCGTCCACGTCGGCTCCGGCCCGATCGGCAACGATTTCACCGGACCCGACCACCTACGCCGCCTGCTGCGCAGCCATCCGCGGCTGAGGGTCATCGT
>Ga0136846_1219323_pt1 | contig 13144 bp, 9 predicted proteins | sample HopSoiMetagenom2_FD_96841 | JGI IMG/M metagenome (GOLD analysis project Ga0136846, IMG submission 96841) | Grasslands soil microbial communities from Hopland, California, USA - 2 Assembly 2016 (version 4) | ecosystem: Environmental > Terrestrial > Soil > Grasslands | place: USA: Hopland... | reverse complement strand
CCGTGTGTCGTTCGTGCTGACCTATCCCAACGATGCGATGTACGGGACGGCGTATTCGCCGACGCATTCGATCTTCGAGCAGCGCTACGGATCGAATGGCTACGACGATGGCTATGGCCCGGGTGATAACGACCGGTCGTTCGCGAACAACTCGCGCGGGTCGACGCGCCGGTTCGAGGTGAGGGACGCCCGTGGAGAGGTCACGCTCCTCATCCCGGTCCGGCGCTCGACCAGTGCGGCTATAACGTTGCTCGCGAACGCGCCTGGGAATGATGATGGATTCGCGTTGATAACGTTATCGCCGCCGGCGGTTCGTCCGCGCGCAGTGCCCCGTGACGTCACGTTCGTAATCGACGTCTCGGGTTCGATGAGTGGTCAGAAGATCGAGCAGGCACGATCGGCGGGGAAACAACTTCTGCAGACGCTTTCGCCGATGGATCGATTCAGGCTGATCGATTTCTCGAGCGATGTGCGGACTTTCCGCGACGATTTCTCGACGGCGACGCGCGACAACATCCGCGCGGCGGAGAGATATCTGGATGATCTCGATGCGCAGGGGTCGACGAACATTTCGGGCGCGCTGAAGGAAGCCCTGTCGGCAAGAGTACAATCCGGCAGGTTGCCGATAATTCTGTTCCTTACTGATGGTCAACCGACGGTCGGTGAGCGTGATGGGACGGTGATAGCGGCCGATGTCGCGAAGGGCCTTGGATCACGCCGGCTCTTCACTTTCGGGGTCGGCGCGGATCTCAACGTCTCGCTCATTGAGCAGCTGGCGTTGGGAGGACGCGGCACGGCTAGCTTCGTGCGGCCCGACGAATCGGTGGAACGCGCGGTGGGAATCGTCGCGAGCCGCCTCACGAGTCCTCTCGTCACCGACGTCCGCGTTCACGCCGACGGCGTCCGACTCCTCAAGATGCATCCGTCGGGACCCGTAGACATATTTGCGGGCGAAGACCTTGTACTGCTGGCGCGCTACGATGGGAGCGGGAATGCAACCATACGCTTCGATGGCCAGACGACGAGTGGACCCGTGAGCTGGACGACTCGTGCGTATTTCCCCGAGCGCTCCCGCGAGAACCCTTTCGTCGCGCGCCTCTGGGCGACGCAGCGCGTGGGATACCTGAGCGCGGAGAAGCGCAAGAATGGCGGTTCCCGCGAGATCGACGATGAGATTCGCGACCTGGGTGACCGCTTCGGAATTCCGACTGAATTCTCTTCCTATCTGGTGGTCGAGCCTGGCATGAATCGTCGCCAGGCTGCTATCGGGAGTGGTCAGCTCAGCCAGGTCGTTGTGACCGGCGCGACGACGGCACGTACAGCGGCTCCCGCGGCCGTCCCCTTCGAGGCAGCAAAGGCCGCTGCCGCTCAACGCTCGGCGACCAACATGTCGATGGCTGATGCAGCAGTGGGTGCGAGAGACGATGCGAACGTGCAGCGAGCCGGGAACGTTACCTTCGTTCTGCGCGACAGCGTCTGGACGGATGTCAAATACAAGAGAACCGGCGAAGTGCTGCGGGTTAAAGCGTATTCCGATGCCTACTTCAAGCTGCTCGAGCTCCAGCCCGATCTGCGTGACGCGTTCTCGGTTGGCGAGCGAGTGATCGTTGCCGGGCGCGGCATGGCGATCGAGCTGACCTCGTCAGGTGTAGATCGCCTGAGTGATCGAGATCTGGCAATGTTGCGGGATCGTTGGTGACCGGGTGACGGACGTCGAGCGACTCTTCCGAACCTACAACGCCGCGTTGGTGCGATATCTGACGCGGCGTTTGGGAGATCGCGACTGGGCCGAAGAAGTGGCTCAGGAGACGTTCGTACGCGCGTTGAGGCAGACGTCGATTCAGAATGAGAGAGCGTGGCTATTTGCTGTGGCGACCAATCTCGTGCGCGATGAAGCAAGGAAGGATATGAGGCGGCGAAAGCATCTGGCGCTCCTGGCCGAACAGGAGCGCGATGAGATGGTCGAGCCGGCGGAGACGACGCTGGAGCGCGCACAGGAAGCGGCGATGGCGCGGAAGGCGGTCGACGCTCTGGCGGAGCGTGACAGGCTGGCGTTGCTGATGCGCGAAGAAGGTTTGGATTATAGCGAGATTGCGGAAGCGCTGGAGCTTTCGCCGGGATCAGTCGGCACGACTCTGTCGCGTGCGCGCCGGCGGCTCGTAGAGAGCTACGAAGCGTTGCAGAAGAGCCAGGAAGAGAGAGAGAAGAATGCAGCATCCTGACGAAGGGACCATTCACGCGTGGCTGGACGGCGCGTTGACTGCGGACGAAGCCGTGGGTGTAGAGGCGCACGTCAAGCAGTGTGCGCAATGCCAGGCAGCGGTAGCCGAAGCGCGGGGATTCATCGCGGCGTCATCGCGGATTCTAACCGCGCTCGATAACGCCCCGCGCGGGGTGATACCTGTAACGCAGCCGAAGAGGCGAGCTGCGCCGTGGGTGTGGCGTGTAGCAGCGACGATATTGGTCGTCGCCGCGGGGACACTGGTGGTCGTTCGCAGAACGGGGGTGAACCAATCGCTGTCGGCGAACGCTCCCTTTCAGGCGGTCCAGCGCACTAACGTCTTTCCCTATCCGGAGTCTGCTCCATCAACTATTGTGCTGTCGCCTGCGTCGCCTGCGTCGCGAGTAGCGCCTTTAAATCAAAGAACGCAATCACCTAAAGACTCTCGCGCCGTTCCGCGTGCTAGTTCGCCGATGGCGGCGAATGAAGCGGCCGAGGCGGGGGCAGTCCGTTCCGGTTTGCGAACGGACCGGCAGCAGAATAACAAAATCGCAGCTGTCGCAGACAACGCTCGCATCGCTCAGCCGAGCGCAACTGCGCCATCGCCTGCGCCGGCAATGGCACCGACTCTTTCAGCAGCGGCTCCGCAACGATTCGGGGGAGGGATGGGCAAGACTGCCACTGGCGCTGCCAGCGCAGCGGACATGGCTATTGCCGCCGAGCAACCTGGTGTGCGACCTGTGGGCAATCGCAGAGCGATTGGGCAGAAGATCACTCTGTACGAGGTCGCACCGGGCGACACAGTGGAGCTCGCGGAGCCAACGCAGCTTCAGCTCGAAAGCGTCGTCGTAACCGGAATGAGCACCATGCGAACTACGACCGGACAAGAGAATGTGCCGGCCGCTTCGCGTGCCGCTGCGAAGGTCATGGCACCTAGCGCTGATACCTCCGCACTGCCCGCGACGTCGGTGGCGGGTGTGAATACGATAAGCTGGACGGATTCAGCGGGGCGACTGATAAAGCTTTCGGGCCGACACACGACCTCGGAGCTCGCGCAGATCAGGCAGAGAATCGAGCAGTCACGCGCGGCTGCCCGTGCGGATTCATTGAAGAAAAATCGCTAGGCCCTTAGCCCCCGCTACCGAGCGGTAACGGGAAGCCTTACGGAGTCTTCGATTCCTGTAATGCCATTCCCATCGAGTGGTAACCCTTGTCGACGTAGATCACCGTGCCGGTGATCCCCGCCGCCAATGGGCTCGGAAGGAACGCAGCCGCCGTTCCGACTTCTTCCGCCTCCAAAGGATCCGTGAGCGGCGAATTCTCGGCGCAGTACTCCACCATCTTCTCGATGATGCCGATAGCGCTCGCGGCGCGCGATGCGAGAGGACCTGCGGAGATCGCGTTCACACGTACGCCGAACTTACGGCCAGCCTCGAAAGCAAGCACACGCGTGTCGCTCTCCAGCGCCGCCTTCGCCGACGACATTCCGCCGCCATAGCCGGGAATCACCCGCTCACTGGCCATGTAGGTCAACGACAGGAACGATCCGCCTTTTCGCATCAGCGGCCCGAGTCGCGCGACCATCGAGGTGAGTGAATACGCGCTCACGCTCAGCGCGGTGAGATAGCCGGCGCGACTCGTCTCCAGCAAAGGCTTTTTGACTTCCGGTCCGTTGGCGAGCGAGTGGATCACGATATCCAGAGAATTCTGACCGAAATCGGACTCCATATTCTTCACCAGACCATCGATGCTGAAATCGCCGGTGTCCTTATAACGCTTGTTGTTGCGGATATCCTCTGGCGCATCGGTCAGGGTATCGAAGGATGCGTCGAGGGGATAGATCTTCTCGAACTGAAGCAGCTGGCCGTTCGACAATTTCCGCGAAGCGTCCATCTTCCGCTCCAAAAGGTTCATGAAGATGTTGAGCGCTGGAGGCCAGGTTCCGACCGACACGCTCGCACCCGCTTCGACCAGCGCCTTGGCGATGGCGAACCCGAAACCCGCGTCGTCAGCGACGCCCGCGACCAGCGCCCGCTTGCCGGTAAGGTCGATGTTCAGCATTCGATTGATATCGCCGTTAAGAACCCGATTTACAAGGGGGTAAGAGTCTTGCATTTGGGTGTCCGAATCTTCACTCGTTGAACCTTAGCCGGAGACCGTCCGTTGTTCCGCAAGCCGCTCCACGTTGCTCTTCTCCTGTTGTTGTTCGGCGCCAGTGCAAATGCCCAGGTCCAGGACACCATCAACAAGAAGACTCCCCTTTTTACCGGAAAGGATGCGCTGCTCATCGGCGTGTTCGCGGTCGGCACCGCCGCCGTCGCTCCGATTGACATGCAGATCGCGTCCCGCCTTCAGGACTCCGCGACGCAGGAGAACAGATTCCTGCACACGGCAGCAACCGGATTTCGCCTTCTTGGAGATCCCGGTTCCATCGTTACCGGATCGCTCATCTATGTCGTCGGCCGACTCGATGGGAATGCGCGAGTACAATCACTCGGGTTACACAGCGTAGAGTCGATCGTGTTCGCCGACATGCTCGCCGGAGTAATCAAGTACACGGCGGGGCGACAGCGTCCATATGCCGACATCAAGAACCCGTATAACTTCCAGCTGTGGCGGGGTTTTTCCGACGATAAATATCGGTCCTTTCCATCCGGCCACACCACCACTGCCTTTGCATTCGCTTCGACGGTAACCCGGGAGACGCAATTCTTTTGGCCGCACGCGGGATTTCTGGTCGGGACAGTCTTCTACGGCGGTGCGAGCCTGGTCGGTATCTCGCGTATCTACAACAACATGCACTGGGCGAGCGATGTGGTGGCGGGCGCCGCAATCGGGACCATTATGGGCCTCCACGTGGTGAAATACACCCACTCGCATCCGGACAATGCCATCGACAGCAAGCTCATAAAAGGCAAGAAGTCACAGATACAAATCAATCCGGTTCTGTTCTCGATTCAATTCTGATCTTCTGCGGCGGCTTCACGCGGGAGCATAGTTGCCGCCGCTGAACGGAATCTTCATTCTCGCGGAGCTGCCCGCGGAAATCGCTGACCGCATTCGAGCGATAAACGAGCGGTACGATCAGAAGCTGGCGCGATACAAGCCGCCGCATATCACGCTGACCGGCTCTTCTGGAGCAGGTCCCATCCCGCCGTCAGCCGACATCGATGAGATACGCGCAAAGCTGCAACCAATAACCGCTTCAACGGCGCCGATCACACTGTCGTTCGGGCCCCCGCAACACTTCATGCAAACCAATATCCTGGTGCTGCCCATAGATCCGCACGGGCCGATACGGATACTGCACGATCGCTTGGTGACGAGCGGGCTGCCATTCACGAGGGCGCGGTACACTTTTAGCCCTCATGCGACCCTGAGTCTCTATCCCACGCTGGATCCGAAATCGATTCGTGAGTTGCTCAAAACCCGCATGCCTGAGCCGTTCGTGATAAGCGCAATACAGCTCTATCACACGCGCGACCCGCAACCTTCGAGAAAGCTGCTCGAGCTTCCGTTGACCGGTGGATCCCCGAAAGCTTGAGGTGGCCCTGCGCGCATTCTGGATGCGGCTTCTGGGTCGACTGCTTCCCGGGCCCGACGAGGCAACTCTACCGCGCCCGTCCGACTCCGATTTCCGCGTGCTGTTTCTGCGATATGAGCGGATCGCTGACATGATCATGGCGACATCGGTGATCCGAAACATTGCTTCGGCGCTGCCTGGCAAAAAGGTGGACGTGCTGGCGACACCGACCACGGCGCCGGTGCTGGAAGGAAATCCTTACGTCGGACAGGTGCTCACTCTGGAGAGAAAATCTTTCCGGAGCTACGGCGACCTCTTGCGGCGGCTGAGACGCGAGCGATACACGGTGATGGTGGATGGGAGAATCAACAACGCGCCGATTTCTACATCGACACCGTTGTTGATGTACGCGGGTCGCGCGCCGTTCAGGGTCGGCGCGCGAGGCGACACCGCACCGCGCATCTACAACGTGCGCGTGCCGGAGTGGAACCGCGTCGATCACTACATGGAGGGCTCGAAGCATCTCACGGTTCCATTTGGCGTCGATCCGGCGTTGGTCGACTGGCAGCCGGAGATTTTTCTTTCCGATGAAGAACGGTCACGCGCCGAGGGTAAATGGAAAGAGGCCGCCGCGCTTGTCGGTGCCAATGAAGGGAGCGCTGAGTCGCGATCAAAACGATTGCTGGTCAATCTCTCCGCTTCGGAGCCGAAGCGGAGATGGCCAGACGGGAAATTCATCGCGACGCTGCAAGGTGCACGAAAGCGGTGGCCGAAGATGCCGGTCGTCGTCATCGGACTACCCGCCGAGTGGGAGAGCGTGAGCAAAGTCGCGACCGAAGTGAAGGCGCTAGCGGTACAGACACCGTCCCTGCGTGATGCGTTCGCGCTGGTCGGGACTTCGGACATTGTCTTCACGCCGGACACCAGTATTTCGCACGCTGCCTCCGCGTTCAGAAAACCTTCACTGGTGCTGCTAAAGCGCGAGCACAAACCGTACGCTCCGTGGAATACACCGGGCGAGGTCATCTCCTGGGGCGAAGATCAGATCCAGCAGCTGCCCCACGAGCGGGTCCGCGAAGCTCTCGAAAGGTTGTTAACGTCTTTCGGCGGTTAACCGTCAGACACCCAGCTCGTCTAATGGGGTATAGATATCACACCCCAACCGGCCGGCTCTCTATGTTCCGTAGGCTTTTGCGGCAAATCGCTGTCATCGCAGTCGCTATGGGTGCGACGTCGGGCCAGGCGTTTGCGCAGCACACCCACGACCATTCAGACTCGGCCACGACCGCCTCGGCGTCGTCGCATAGCATGGATGCAATGGACATGAGCGCTGCCAGCAACGACTGGAGAATAGCGGCGATGGCCAGCCACATGGCCTACTCCAGCTCTCGCCCATTGACGGCGGCGGATTCAGTTCGCTCGGCGAAGATCGTGAACGATCTGAGGCAGGCGATCGCGAAATATCAGGACGTGAAAGTCGCGGAAGCAGACGGCTACAAGATGTTCGCGCCACAGATCAAGAATCAGCCGCAGTACCACTTCACAAAAGGCTGGAACGCGATCCGCAATCAGTTCGGATTCGATGCGGCCAGGCCGACGTCGCTTTTATATAAGAAAGATGCGCAGGGTCAGTTTCACCTTGTAGGCGCGATGTACACTGCGTCGAAGCGCACGTCAGAGGACGAGCTCAATGATCGCGTTCCGCTCAGCGTCGCCCGCTGGCACCGTCACGTGAACTGGTGCGTGCCGGCGCGTAACGCCAAGGATCGTTGGTACGAGACCAGTAATGGACGACCCATCTTCGGCCCGCTCGGCGTCGCCACCAAGGAAGAGTGCCAGGCGGTCAACGGCCGGTTCATCCCCCAGGCGTTCGGTTGGATGGTACACGTCAACACGTTTGCGGGAAACGATCTCAAGTCCATCTGGCACGATGACCATATGGACCACGCCGACACCATGCTCGGAGAGCCAAAGCGCCCGGACTAGTTCCAGGCTTGCTATTTGATGACTCGTTCGAAGGCGAGTCCGCTTCCGAAAACGAAAACCCAACCCCCGGGCTCGACGTCATTCTTGAAGCGCCGCGCGATATCCAGCCGGAATGCCCCGGCGACCGATGGAAGGCGAACCGACCCGATACGCAAACCGGCACCAAGATCCGTCCCCGTCCGATGCGGCGACCCATCGTACCAGGCACCGCCGTAATCCATGAATCCAGCGAGCGCTGCGCTTGCGAGGTGCTTAATGTCCGGCCAAACGACCCATTTATACTCGGCCATTGTCACGAAGCTTCGGTCGCCAGTGAACGCGTGATCGGGAAAAGCTCTCGGGCCACGGGTCAGTCCAAGGTCGAACACGTCACTCGGCACGGGATTCCTGGACCAACCCGCATCCGCATGCAGAACGAGAGAATGACGCGGTCGTGGAGTGAGGAAGCTGGTGACATCGACTGTTACGGTTCCGGAGTCGAGGCCCCCCGAAAAAAGTGAGGTGCCTTCGCTTTGGAAAGTGATGAATCCGTGACCGAGCTGGGCGCCGGTGCGGATGTTGAAAAATGGACCAGCGCCGTTGTGCGAGTAGCCCCATTGTTCGGGCGCGAGACTCAATCCGGCTCGAATGGTGGTGCTGAGGTCGACATCTTCTTCAGGGCCCAGGTTTCGATAGTGCTGAGCGACAACGAAATCCGCGCGATCCCATTCTCCATATCCGAAGAGCGCGGCCGTGGTAGTCTTGCCGATGGTGCTGGCGAGTGCGAGAGGAACGAAATCGTCGCGCCGGTACTGGCCATCCAATGAGATGCGCATGTATCCCCTGTCCCCAGCTTGAACCGCGCGCGATACACTGGCGCGACCGATCGAATAGTGCCGCTTCAGAGTGTCACTGGCGGTATGCTCCCCACCGAAATACTGCAGCACGTCGGCGTTGAAGATCTCGCCGGTTAGAAAGGCCGCGTTACGCGCCGATAGTGAAAAGAAAGGGAACGCCACCGCAGCGCTGTCGTGGTGACCATCGGAGAAGTTCTCGAGGAGTCCGGCCAGCGTCACCTGATTCCCAATGATGCGCGGAGCAGCGACGGCGAGCTTTTTTATCTCACGGTCCGTCTCGTGACGATAGCTGGCAAGCAGGCTGATCAGCCTGCCCATCAAGTTGTCTTCTCTGACTCCGAACCCCCAAATCGCCTGGCTGCCGGCGCTTTTGTAATTGACGAATGGTTTCGTCGACCAAGCGTCCTTGGTGTGAATCCTTACCACCAGCCCGTTGTCAGTAATCGTGTCGAGCGAAACAGTGCCGAACACGCCCAGTTTTCGCAGATTGCGCACGGTCTCGGCTGCTGCATCGGAGTCGTAAGGTTCACCGGGTAAGAGAAGCGACTCGCGGCTGATGACGTTTTCATGGGTCAGAACGTGGAGCTGGTTGGCACCGCGCGCGTACCACGCGGTTGTCTCCGTAGTGTCGAAGACATCGCTGCGATGTGTCTCAAGTCGCGCGATGACATTTGCGACAGGGGCAGCTGGCATCGGCTGGGCGACCGCGCGTGCCGTGAGCCCCAGCAGGGCGAGAACTACGGTCTTCATATCAGCCGGCGTAGCCAGCGTGCCATGTCGTGTTTGAACTTCGACACCGGTGGCTGCTCCCTGTCGAGATCAGCCTGGGTGTCCAACCATGTCGCGCGAGCCACGAGATAGACGTAGTCGGCAATGCCGGCCAATGCAGCCTCGCCCGAGATCACGGCCAGCACTTCGCCATTCTCGATGAGCGATCGATCGTCCTGATTTTGCGATCCGAGGCTGAGATAGATCGCTTGAGCATCGCTCTGAGCCGGTGTGCGCGCCCTTAGAAACGGAGCGAGCGGCGCGAGCTGCGCGAAGGAGTTCGGACGATTGGCGAACGAGGCAGAATCGGTCGGGAGACGTTCGATGGATTCTGCGCGCTCCGCGATTCGCGCGCGCAGAGTGAGGAGAAGGATCTGACTCCACGCAGGGAGTGGAAGAACTTGCTCGACGAACGCGCGTGATGCGTAAAACTGGCTTTTGAGGTGGAGTCTCGGGCGTATGGTGGTGTCGTTGCCCGCTGTCGTGTCTTGCGGAACATTACCGACGGCCTTGAGCAGGCGATCCGTGTCCTCCATGAAATCATACAAAGCAGGCTGGAACGGGAACACGTCGCGAATGAACCGGTTGCGCTTCAGTCCGGCGCTAAACTCCCTCACCCGCGCCTCGAAGTCCCGCGTTCCGACTTCACCTTCGTACAACCCAACGTGCAGCCCACCTCCGGCTGCCGCGATCTGCGCGTGGAGAATCGTGGATACCGATATCAGCGCCGAGAAGATGTCATACTGCAGGGAGAACTGCGGCCAGGCGCTACGCGCGTATGGCGCGTTGTCGAGGCCAGGTCCTATTGCGAATACCTGACAACCGCGAAGCGCCGCGCCGATGAGCATCGAGCCCCACGCGAAGCTGCTCCATTGCGAATCGGGAACGACAATGCGTGTGCCGGCGGGCATCAGCGTGTAAAGCATGGCCTTCGCAACACTGCCCGCTTTGTCGTCGTAGCCGGTCTTGCTGTTGACGGGCATGAGCCGTCCGATCCAGCCGATGCGAACGAGCGAATCCACCTTCCTTTCGTAGTCGGACGCCAACGGGCGCGGGCGCAGGACGAGGGGGATCTGCTCCGGCTTGAACCCTTGCTTGATGAGCAGATCGTGCGCGTATTGTTTGAGCGGCAGGACACCGGCGCCGCGAACTTCCAGGCTTCTGTCCTCCCACGCACCTTCCGCATACTGCTCGCCGATGCCTTCGCCGGTGAACAGCGCGCCACCTCGCGAAGGATCGTCTTCGCTTATGTCGAAGAAAGCCATCTTCCGATGGTCGCGCAGAAAATCGTCCCCTAGCGCGAGGGTCATGTCCCGGGCGCGCATCCGCCCGGGGAAAGACGGGTCGCCGGGGTTGGTGATGTTGACGTGCACGCTCACCAGATTTCTCAGCCAGTCGTTGCCGCGCTTCGCGGCCTCGGCCTGTAGCGCGGGCGACGCTCTGACGGCGGCGCGCAATTCCTCGACGGCTGCCTTGGTGCGTTTCTCGACGGCGCTCGCCTTTGGTCCGAAATGCAGATCACGAATGAGTGGATCCTGGAGCAGCTCGAGCCAGAAGCGGCCGTTCGCGAGCTCGTAGTACCACTCATCGAGAAAAATCATGTAGGTCGGAATGCGCCCGGTCCTGTCGAACTCGCGCACGGCGCGAGTTAGCGCGAAGAGATATCCATTGATGACGACGTGCTCACTGATCGTATCGGGCTCGTTCGCGTTGGGACCGCCCTTGATATCGTGGATCCAGAGGACGTGATAATCGCGCGTCCGTCGAATGGTGCGAATGAGGTGCGCGGGGAAGCGCTCGCTCGCCAGGTACGTGACCGCATTGCCGCGAGTGAACGGCTCGGCCAGCATCTTCTCGATTATGGCATCGATCTGTGATTGGGTCTGGTGATCCTGTTCGCGCAGGCCGAGTTGTAATGGGATCCAGATCAGCCGACTGTCATGCCAGCGGTCGTGCTCGGCTGCGAACGCAGCTTTGGCTATTTCCGTGAGCTGTACGTAGACACCCACGACATCCGCGCGGTGCTCGACAGGAACGAGAGAGGAGCCTGCCACCCACGCCGTGAATGAATCAACCGAGGCGTCAGCGTATATCTGGAGAATGTCAGCCGTCCTGAACCAGCCGAAACGCCGGTCGGAGCGAAGGAGAACCTGCTCGAAGAGAGTGCGTCGAGCCTGCGCGGTGACCGAATCGGCGACAGGGTTTCCCGCCTCGACACCAAGGGCCGCCGCGAAAGCGAGACCCATTTGTCGGTGGTAATTCTCGACCTCACTCTTGTATGTGTGTCCTTCCGGAAAATCCGCGTCTCGCGCTTCCATCGAGCGCCTGGCCATTACGACCTTTTCCGTGAACTCGGATTTTGTGCGCGCGTTGGTGAGCGGCGTAGTCAGCCAGTCGATTCTGAGCGCCGAGATGCGCGCGCGTGTGAGCATCGCGGCAATCTCGGCCGATGCGGGGCGGCGTTCGACCTTCGGGCGTGGTGAAGGGGTCGCTCCGGATGGCCCGGCGGGTGGAACACTATAAGCGAAATGCGGGAGTCGACTCTTTCCCGCCCACGGCTGGAAGAGGGGAACCGTGACGCCGATGTAGTACGAGTGGTGGCGACCCGGGAGCCATTCGAATCGCATCTGACTGCCGGTGCGGAAGAATCCGCCGCGAAAGATCGGGTCTTCGAAGCGCATGATGAAGTCGTGGCTTCCATCGCGGAATGAAAAATCCTCGCCGAAGGCGAGACGCAGCGCGCGAATTGTAAGCAAGGCGCGCATCCCGCCATCGCCTTCCCCCGCCATTTTTCCGGCGTAGCCTTCGACAGCGTAGCCGAGCATTCCAGCGGATGGCTGCTTGAGATCCCGGTACACACCGACAAGTCCTTCGCCGGCGACTTCTGCGTTTTGAGTGCGGCGATCAGATCCGACCAATCCGCCCGCGTACCAGTGGTAGCGAGTGGGGAAGCCCATGGACGTGATGGGCGCGAGAGAATCGGGAGTCGCCTGGGCGTGAGCCATGGCGATACCCGGTCCGGCAATAGTCAGGAAGAGAAAGCCACGCGCGATGCACGTGGCAGTGGCTGGAGCCATCACTGTTGAACGCAGCCCGGGAGGATATGGTCCACGATGCCCGCCTGCGCAGTTGGTGAACCATTGCACTTTGGGGCAGTACTGAGCCGCAGGTGCGATAAATTTCCCGGATGCCTCCTCAATTCATCTACGTAATGAAGGATCTGCGCAAAGTCGTCCCACCTTCGCGGGAGATTCTGCGTGGTATCTGGTTGTCTTTTTATCCGGGCGCCAAAATCGGCGTGCTTGGCGCCAACGGCGCGGGCAAGTCATCACTGCTTCGCATCATGGCTGGCGTCGATCATGATTTTCAGGGCGAAGCGTGGCCGCACGAGGGCACGCGCATCGGCTACCTGTCACAGGAGCCTCAGCTCGATGCGTCGAAGAACGTTCAGGAAAACGTTGAAGACGCGGTCAAGCCAGTTAAAGACCTGCTGAAAAAGTTCGAGGACATCTCCAACAAATTCGCCGAGCCGATGTCGGACGACGAAATGACGAAGCTGCTCGATCAGCAGGCCAGAGTTCAGGAGAAAATCGACGCCATTAATGCGTGGGACATCGACCGCAAGATCGAGATTGCGATGGACGCGCTGCGACTTCCGGCCCCTGACGCCGATGTCAGCAAACTTTCGGGTGGTGAGCGACGTCGGGTGGCGTTGTGCCGGACGCTGCTCGAGGAGCCGGACATGCTGCTACTCGACGAGCCGACCAACCATCTCGACGCCGAATCGGTGGCGTGGCTGGAGAGGTATCT
>Ga0136846_1235911_pt1 | contig 13145 bp, 5 predicted proteins | sample HopSoiMetagenom2_FD_96841 | JGI IMG/M metagenome (GOLD analysis project Ga0136846, IMG submission 96841) | Grasslands soil microbial communities from Hopland, California, USA - 2 Assembly 2016 (version 4) | ecosystem: Environmental > Terrestrial > Soil > Grasslands | place: USA: Hopland... | reverse complement strand
GGCAAGGAGAGCAGCCGCATTCAAAAGGTTGGCGAGTTCCGCGCCGGAATGGCCGGGCGTTCCGCGCGCGATGACCCCAAGGTCTACCGTGGGGTCGAGCTTCACGTTTTTGGCATGGACTTTGAGAATGGCCTCGCGCCCGCGCACGTCCTGAAGATTGACGGTGATCTGGCGATCGAATCTGCCTGGGCGGAGGAGAGCCGGATCGAGAACATCCGGGCGGTTGGTCGCGGCGATAATGATAATGCCTTCCTGCGTATCGAAGCCATCCATCTCGACGAGGAGGGCGTTTAAAGTCTGTTCGCGTTCGTCATTGCCGCCGCCGAGACCATGTCCGCGGCTGCGGCCCACAGCATCGATTTCATCGATGAAAATCAGACAGGGAGTGTTTTTACGGGCTTGTTCGAACATGTCGCGCACGCGGCTGGCGCCAACGCCGACAAACATTTCGACGAAATCCGAACCGCTGATGCTGAAAAAGGAAGCGTCGGCTTCACCGGCGATGGCTTTGGCAAGCAAGGTCTTGCCAGTGCCGGGAGCGCCGATCATTAAGATACCTTTGGGAATGCGCCCGCCGAGCTTCTGGAATTTTTTGGGATCTTTGAGGAATTCGACCAATTCGGAAACTTCTTCCTTGGCCTCCTCGACCCCGGCGACATCCTTGAAGGTGGTGCGGTTTTTTTCTTTGCTTAAAAGGCGGGCCTTGCTTTTGCCGAAGCTCAAAGCGCCTTTGCCAGCCATTTTGATCTGGCGGATGAAGAAGAAATAAATCAGGAAGGCCACGAGAATGATCGGGAGCACCGTCACGAAAATGCTCATCAGGAAGGTGTTGGGCTCGGCCGGTTCAAAACCGCGGTCGAGGATTTTCGTTTCGAGCTCGGGAGTGAGACGCGTTTTTACGCGAAAATAGTTTTCCACCTGCGAGCCGGTGGTGTTCGTGGTGATGTACTTGCCCGAAATCTCGGAAAGGGACGATGATTGCGGCGGGGCATAGTAAATCTTGCCTTCGACGCGGGCGTCCGAGTCGAGCATGGCCTGGAGTTTCTGGCGGGTGATGGTGGGGTATTTCTGTTCCGTCTTTGTGCGGAAAAAAATGACCATCGGAATCACGATCAGAATCAAAGTCCAGATCAGCCAGGTGCGTGGCGGAACTTTTACCTCGTTCGATTTGCGGTCTTTACCTGAGTTATTCGGTTTATTCTCGTCCGACATCAGAGCACAATTTTTTTAATAGTAACCCTTACAATAGTACGAAGCAACTTAAAGTGTTGCCACGACTGTTCTCGCTCCACCCCTAAGTTCCTGTACCTATTCGGTGCATTTCAGCCGTTCTGAAGAGCATTATCCAAAGAACCTCGAACGAAGACGTGTTGCGACAACAAAATAGCGCACTTTTGAATATTTACCAGTGCGGCAGGCGGCATCTGAAGGAGTTCTGGGCCAAAGAGATGAAAAGAGTTGCCTCGCACCTGCTGTTCGGGTGCAATTGCATGAATGCGGCGAGGTTCTGAAAGATTCTGCGCAACGGGAACAGGGCTGTGCCTGGCAATTTTATCGGCGATTCTTATCTGCCAGGGCGCCGCTCATGATTTTCAGGTAACCGACATTTTTGGCCGGAGCCTGAATCAACGAGGAATCACCCTGGTGGACTGGGATGGTTACATGGCGAATCCAGCGATCAAGGTCAGAATTCAGGCGCCGAGGGCGACCAGTTACCCGGTGAATGCCACGATTTCCGCTAACGGTCCGCGACTCTATTTTGGCCTTCCTTCCACGACGAGCCCGGACGGTCCCAGTGTCATTCTCTCCTTTGCGGATGCAGCGACTGTAAAGGATCTGCTCATCTCGATCTTTCCCGATCGGGATGGGAATGACGAAGATTACCACCTCCGGCTTTTCAATGGGCCGGGTCAGGAAAGTCTGATTCCAATTCACGTTATCGATCAGGACAGGCCGCACACAAATGCCTTCGCAATAACGGTGGATTTCTCCCAGGATAAGACCGGTTTCTTTGGGGATCCTCAGAAGAGGGCAATTATTCAACAGGCGGCGGGCGATTGGGCCTATTTTATCGACGATATGAAATTGGATTCCGTTCCGATGGATGCGGAGCAGACGTGGATTTGGAGCACGAACGGATTTACGACGGGCACTTACACGAGAAACCGGGAGGGCTACAATGGCTTTCTTCTTTACGCGTACGGTTTTCACAGTTCGGCGTTGCGATCGGGCGGTGAAGGTTCATTTGGCGGCGGATTTCAACAGAGAAATGGAATTTCGCTCGGCCTCAGGCGCTCGGGAGGATTCGAAGCTGAAACCGCTGGCAACTACAACACGCTCGGCTGGTTTCTAACCCAAAGCGATGATGATTGGGCTTACACGGGAAATCTCGGGCAGGAGGCGAACGACCTTTATTCAATCGCTCACCATGAGATTGGCCACGCTTTGTTCTTTAACACCGCACATATCACCTTCCAACAATTCAAGAATGCCGGACAGATCAGCACGCCGGAGATCCTGGCTTATCATGGCGGTCCGGCGCGCATTGATTCGACGGATCACTTCAATGGCGAGATTGATGATGCGAGCCGGAAAGGCGTTTTCGGTTACGAATATTACGGCGACGTCCCGCGCAAACGCTGGTTGATCACCAAGCTGGACTTACTTTGTATCAAGGCGCTTGGCTACTCGATTCGACCGGTCTCGGCGATGATGGAATTCAGCCTCGGTTCGAAGCAGTTTGTCCGGAATGCTGTCGTTGGCCATCCATACAACTCCCATATTTCGGCGACGGGCGGCATTCCGGTGTATTACTTTAAACTCGCGCAAGGGGTGCTTCCGCCCGGTCTCGTTCTGGATTCTTTTACGGGAACGGTTTCCGGAACTCCTCAAAATGCAGGTGAGTACCCGTTCACGATTGAAGGGCGGGACTATACCACGAACGGCCAGTCGTTAACCATTCCGCTTAGCATCAAAGTGACTTCGGCTGTGGAATTCAAATTTATTCCCGAAACCACGACATTCTCGAACGAGGTGTTTTTTGTTTCACTCGAGGGCGCGCTGGACGCACGAACAGTTCTGGAGGCCACCACGGATTTTGTGGATTGGTCCGCAATCGCCACGAATGAAACGGTCGATCCCCCGGTGCAATTCCAATTGAACGCCGGACAGTTCGGTCCAACACGATTCTTCAGAGCGCGCTCGATTCCCTGACGAAAGATGGTTCCGCCTTCAACACCTTCATCGCGGCAAGCAATTCAGCCAGGTCACTTTCCGAATGGGCGGCTGAAAATGTGAAGCGCAGGCGCGCTTTGCCGCGACCGACTGTGGGGTAGCGAATGGCAGGAACGTAAAATCCCTTCTTGAGAAGTTCCTCGGCCAGGGAAAGTGCAGCCGTCTCTTCTCCAACGATTAGCGGAACGATCGGAGAATTGCGATTCCCGAAGGGACGTTGAAATGAGGAACTGAACTGATCGATTCGCGTTCGCAGGGTTTCCAGTAATTCTTCTCCTTCCGGCGATGAGATAATGTCAAAGCCCGCTTTGGCGGCGGCGGAAGCTGCAGGTGGTGGCGCCGTGGAAAAAATAAAGGAACGAGCCCGGTTGACGAGGTAATCAATCAGCCATTTGGAACCTGCGATGAATCCGCCGGCCGAACCGATGGCTTTTCCCAACGTGCCCATTTGAATGTCCACGGCACGGCTTACTCCGAATTGTTCTACCAGACCGCGGCGGTTTCTTCCGAATAAACCGGTGGCGTGTGCTTCATCGACCATGAGCCAGGCGTGATGCTGCTCTTTCAAGGCGGCGATTTCCGCGAGAGGGGCGCAGTCTCCATCCATTGAAAAGAGGCTTTCAGTCACGATCAGAATCTGGCCATTTTTCGTTTCGCGATCACACCATTTGAGAATGCCGCTGAGATCATGAACATCGTTATGGGCGAAGACGCGCAATCGGGCCCCGGAAAGCCGGGCGGCGTCAACGATGCTTGCGTGCACGAGTTTGTCCATGACGATGATGTCTTCCTTTGAAATCAGGGCAGTGATCGCGCCGAGCGCTGTGGCGTAGCCTGTCGAAAAAACCAACGCACCTTCAGTTGCTTTGAACTCGGCGATTGTCCGTTCAAGCTGGTGATGCGGCTCAAGAGAACCGCAGATCAGACGGGAAGCGCCCGAGCCGACTCCAAACCTTTCGATCGCTTGGACTGCGGCTTGTTTCAGTTTGGGATGGTTCGCCAGCCCGAGATAATCATTCGATGAGAAGTTGGTAACGGCGCGGTCCCGAATGATGGCGTGCGGTTGTTGCGGCGAATTGACGACGCGCAGAGAGCGAAGAAGATTTGCTTCCTGAATTTCCGCCAGGCGGCCTCGCAGTACGTCGTCGAGAGAGGTCATTCATGCACTGGTATTCACCAGCGTTCTCGTTTGGTTCTTGAGGTCAAACTCGCAATCGAAAAAAAGCGGTTTTCGCTTGCGGAGTAAACTTATACGGACTCGTCGCCGTTAATTCGGTCCAACCGGTTGGTTTAGCATTGGGGTTGGTTTCCAAGGTGGCCTGCCCACTCCAGGAAATCTCGACCTCGCCCGTAGGAAGGCGGGCAATATGAATGGGAGGCGCTTCCTTTGGCGGGCCGCTTTCGATCCCGCCGTAGTCACGGAATTTGGCGAGAAATGCGGCGCGCATTCCGGAATTCACCGGAATATTCCCATTCTCCGGGCTGTAACTGGGCCCGAAAAAGACAGTGGTCGGAAAGGGACCGTTATCCGCGTTGGTCGGAAATGTAAACGAGCCCAGTTGAATCCATTCAAAACCGTTGGTGCCGCGATAAACTTCGAAGAGTTGCCCGGTTCGCTTAATTCTCAACCATGCATTGGTGTAAGCGGGAGCCGCATTGTTCGTGAGAGCGGGCTGTTCCGTGGGGGGATTCGGACTGCCGATTCCGCCGAGATAATAACGAATGTTCACCTCGTGCGTGTCGCTCGCGAGTTCGCCGTCAGCGGTTGTTTCGGGCGTGACATGCACTTCGAGATAGCGGCTGAACGCTTCGGCGGGATCAGAGGGATCACCTGGCCGCGGCTTTCCGGCGTCCAAATTTTCGCGGACCATCAGGCCTGCTCGCGCCGACGTGCTCGAGGGATCCTGGTAATCAACGCGAACATGCTTGTCGAAATCTCCACTCAATCGCTCGTAAACGAAGGTCGCTTCATCATAATTGTCGAACAGTTGAAAACCGCCGCTGATCAAATCGAATCCATTGTCACCGACTGCGACCGCGTCCGCCGGCAAACCTAATTCCTGGGAACCAATCGCGATCCAGCTCATGCTTTTATTTGTGAAGGAGAGATTCAACTCCGGAAGCGGACTTCCATTTGTCGAAGTCATGTTTCTCAGAGTGAGGAACGATTGCGCATCCGGCACGAGCCCTGACGCTGTCAGCACCACTCCGGCGTCTTGTGGGACAACGCGGAGCCCTTCCAGCGAGCCAGGGAAATTCAGTTCGTAATTCTCCAGAAAGATGGTGCTATCACGATTGACGTTGTCGGCGAATGTGACGCCGATCTCCCACTTTCCGTCTTTTTGCAAAACTCCCGCAGCGGCGTAACTACCGAAGCCGATACTGAACGCAGGGGTGACCAGCAGAAAAGCGCTGATGACCAATCCGAAACCAACCTTCATAAGTGTTTTGATGCTAGCCGGAAAGGCACAAGGGATTCAACTCCTGAAAAATACGAAGCTCTTACGGAAGGTGCGAAGCGATTTCGGCATCGGGACCGATCGTTATCTCGCGGGCATTCGCCGGGATCGCGAGGTCATTCTGTTTGCCATTTGGCAGCCGGACATGTGCTTTGATGGGCTGAGCTCCCGCAGGGATGATGAACTCCGGAGCGTTACAAGACCAATAGCCGCTTCCCGCCTGAACTTCCATGAGCGGACCCGATTCGACTTGAAACTTTGCGCCGATCCCAGAGCGGTTACTCAGTGGTCCCTGGATTTTAATTCGCACCCCGGCTCGCGTTGTCTTGTTATGAAATAATTTTGTTGCCGATCCGTTTTGACCTACGAGCAAATCGAGGCGGCCATCGTGATCGTAATCGGCGAGGGCGCATCCTCTTCCTTCCCCGTAAACGCGAATGCCGCTCTCCGTGACAGGAACGGAATGGAAATTCCCTTTTCCATCACCCTTCAGGATCAAGCCGACTCCCGCGTCGCTTCTCGGCATTTCCGGGTTTGTTCCGAAAAAGTTCTGCGCTAAAAAAATATCCTGGTTTCCGTCTCCGTCGAGGTCGCCGACAGCAATTCCAAAGGCGACGGCAAACTGTGCTTCGATTGGCAAATCGCGTGCTTCAAAATGATCGCCGCGATTGAGAAAGAGCATGGACCGAAAAGTGTTCACTTCGAGCACGGGAGCGGACTTCAGCTTATCTCCGAAAATTTCCGACACGCCGGTGTTCGCGTAAGCGGAGAAAGTCCGCATTTTTTCATGCACAAGGGGAATCGACATCCCAACCAATTTCATCGTTTGGACCGGCACTTCCTTTTTCAGAGCCGGATCAAAGGTTGTCAGGATCGTGTCCAGAATTCCATTGCCGTCGAAATCAGCGTAGTAAAGTTTCAGCGGGTTTTCCGAGGATGCACTCCAGCGGGTGTTCAAGCCCCAGTTGCTTGCGACCAGATCCGGCTTTCCATCATTATCAAAGTCGCCAGTCGCTACGCCGTTCCAGAGACCCGTAAATTTGCTTAAGCCGATCGCGTCGGTCACTTCAGTGAAGTGGCCTTTCTCATTTCGAAAAACGCGGATCGGTCCCCAGTGGCAGGCCAGAACCAGATCAGGATCGCCGTCCAAATCCAAATCGCTGAAAACCGCGCCGCTCACCAATCCAAGCTTTTCGAAACGTTGCATCATGACAAAGCGATTCCCCTCGTTTTTATATAACGTGGAATTCGCCGCCTCAGGATAACGTCCCGCCACGGCCCGTCCTCCAACAAACAAATCGAGCATGCCATCACCATCCACATCCGCGAGAGCCAATGGACCGGTGCTTGAATCGGGCCCGAGCAAACTTTCTCCCGCCGCTTTTCTTTGCGTATCGTAAATGCGGATCGCACCGCCATTCGTTGTGCCGTCTTCGTAATTGGCCGAGCCGCTGAGGAGCAAGGGACCAAGGCCCAGGATGGTGGTTTGGTCTCGCCCGACATTCCGCTGGAGAAATGGCTCGATCCAATTCGTAAACAGCCCCTCGTGATTGTTCTTGAAGACAGCGAGTTTTCCGCCGCGCCCGCTCGGCACAATAATGTCCTCCCAACCATCTCCATCGATATCGAGCCAACTCATGCCTGGTCCAAGCTGACTCAATCGGTAAGGCAGCAGAGGCTGGCGTTGAAAATCATCGAACGTGTCGTCGGCATGGGAGTGATTTAACTTTTCGGAAACATCTTCAAACCATATTTGTTTTGGCGTTTCCTTTGGCCCGGTCGCTGGCTGAGCTGTGCCTTCGTCGATTTCGTAGATTCGATTCGCTTCAATTTCGTTCAGAGTCGAAACTTTCCCGCTGCGCCAGGTCACTTCTATGCTGCCTTTCGTGAAGTTCTCGCCGGCTGCAAACACGCGCATGGAATCATCACAGGATAGATACCTCCCGCCGCCGAGGATCTCCTGAGTTTGGCTGACGGGGCCGCCGGTGAAGCGGATTTTCGCGCCAACGCCGCGCGTATTCGGTGCAAGCCCCTTCAGGCGAACGGCAACGCGCGGCGCGGTGGATTCGTTTCGGTAAATCCCAGCGCCGGTGAACAGATTATTGATGACCACGTCGAGGTCGCCGTCGTTGTCCAGATCAGCGAGTGCCATTCCCTGGGAGATTTCCAGTTCCGAAAATCCCCACTCCGTGCCCATGTCTTTAAAAGTAAGATCATGCTGATTGCGAAAGATCATCTTATGGCTTTGCAGCGTCGGGAACAGTTTCATCAATTTGAGGATTTCCTGATGATTGAGCTTTTTCGCGGCTTTGAGAGCTTCGATCTGCTCCGCGGCGTCGGCGTTTTGCACATCGTACTGATTCCCATTGCAAATTAAGATGTCTTCCCAGCCGTCGAGATCCACATCGAGGAATATCGGCCCCCAGGACCATTCCGAAGCTTCGACTCCGCTTAAGCAGCCAATTTCGGCGAAGGTGCCGCCGCCGCGATTGAGTTGGAGTGTGTTCTGGCTCTTTTGGAGCTGGTTATCGATCAGTCCGACTGGAGAAAAAAATGGGCTCATCTCGCCCACCTGCTGATGCCGCCGCGCGTGTTCGCGACTGAGCATATCCGTCACGAAAAAATCGGGATGACCGTCGCGATTAATATCGCCGAAATCGACCCCCATCGAAAAGGTGCTGGTGCAGCGGAGGGCGGTTCGCGCGATCGCATGAAAGTTTCCGTGGCCGTCGTTCAACCAAATGCGATCGGGCGAAAAGAGGTCGTTACAGACGTAAAGATCGGGCGCGCCATCTTCATTAAAATCATAAAACATCGCGGCCAGACCCCAATCCAACGGCGGACCTGCAAGTTTTTTGCCATCTTCATCCAGAAATCGGCCATCGGTAAATGACGCCGCCGTGAATTTTCCTTTCCCATCATTGATGAAGAGATCATCCGCCTCCCCTAATTCCAAAACTTCGCCTTTCGGCGAAAGAATGAACCGGTTTGTCAGATCAGGCCGAGAGGTTGGCTCGCCATTAAATTGAGTAATCTGCGGTTGCCCGCGGATGTACTCGACGCGGAATTTTGCCTCGGGCGTATCTTTCAGGCTGTTCGGACGATAATTGACGAGATAAAGATCCAAATCACCGTCGCCGTCAATGTCCGCAAGCGTCATTGAAGTGCTCCCCTTTTTGGAAGATAACCCGGCCTCTTTCGTCGCTTCGCTGAATTTGCCTTTGCCGTCATTCAAAAAGAGACGCGCTCCCGCGCCGAGGCCAGTGACCAGCAGGTCCAGATCGCCATCACCATCCACATCCGCGAAAACCGCTCCGGTGCTGTCCTGACCCGGACAAGCCACGCCTGCTTTTAGCGTGATGTCCTCGAATTTCCAATTACCCAGATTGCGATAAAGCACATTGTTGCCGTCCAACGCGCAGAAGTACAGATCGCAAAGGCCATCCCCATCGATATCTCCCGCCGCAACTCCCGATCCGCTCAGGAGATTTCGATTTGTAATCGATCGAATATCGCCGACAAAGTTCGTAAACGCGATGCCGGTGTTTTCGGGCGGCAATCGAAAGAATCCTGTTTTGCCGCCTTTGAAGTCCGGGAGCTTCTTTGAGGAAGATTCAGCAACCGCTTCAGCAGCGAAGATAAAAAAGCAGGTCAAAGAAATAAGAAATCGCTGCATTTAATTAATCTTCTTCGCGCCGTTCTCACTGATCTCGACGAAATGAGCGTCTGACGGCAGATCATACTCGCGCTTTCGCCCCTCCGGTCCTTGAACGGAAATGCGCGCGCTGGTGGCAGGCTTTTTTACCACGTGCACAAAACTCTGCTGCGAAAGCCAGCCGCTTCCGCATTGAATTTCGCGCAGGGGGCCGGGTTTTCCATCTTCTGTGATCCGGTATTTAGTCCCGACATCATGCCGGTTTTTTTCGCCTCCTATAAATCGAAGCCGGATCCCGGGCGGAGCCTGCACATTCTCGAATAATTTGGTTTCGCCGTTGTTTTGGCCGATCGCCAAATCGACTCGCCCGTCGTTATTGTAGTCCGCGACGGCCAATCCGCGTTGTTGTCCATAGGCGGCAATGCCCGAGTAGAGCGGGGAAATCGCTCTGAAATCTCCTTTGCCATTGCCGCGCAGCAATAGCCCAACGCCGGAGTTTTGCGGGCCTGTTCGCCACGGCAAATCTGATAGGTTTTGCGCCAGCACGAGATCTTCGTTCCCATCATTATCCAGATCTGCCACAGCCATCCCGAATACCGGCGCAAACTGTGCCTCCGACGGCAAGGAGTGCTTCTCGAAATGGTCGCCGCGATTCAGAAATACGGCGGATTCGAGTTCAGTTGCTTCCAATATTCGTGCGCGCGAGAACGAATCTCCCAGGATTTCCTCAACACCCGCGGTGCTATAATCCGCGAAACTCTTGAACCGTTCGGGCACGAACGGCAGCGCCTTGCCGAGTTCATCCAGGGCGAGCCACGGGACATATTTGTTCAGGCGCGAGTTGAAGAAACCTTCAACCAGATCGGTTGTTCGATTCCCGTCGAAATCGGCATAATAAATTCTTAAACTTTTTTCCCTCACCCTGGCAGCTTGCGCGTATTTACTATTATCACCCCAATTGCCCATCACAAAATCTATCCGGCCGTCATTATCGAAATCGCCCGTCACGACCGAATTCCACCAGCCTGTATGGGTGTCCAGTCGGTATTTCCTGGTTTCATCAATAAAGCTTCCGCTGTGGTTCAGAAACAATCGCGGTGATCCCCATTCGATCGCGAGAATCAAATCAGGGTGGCCGTCTCCATCCAGGTCGCTGAACGCGGCGCTCGTCACCATCCCAATCGACGCCAGGCATGCCGTGTTTTCCTTATCCAAAACAAATTTCCCTCCGTCATTCCGGAAAAGGCGCGAGCTGCACGCGGCCGGATAGCGGCCCGGTAAAACTCTTCCGCCAACAAACAGGTCCAGGTCGCCGTCGCCATCGTAATCCGCCGCAATGAGTGGTCCGATCGTTTCAGCGGTGCCTTCGATTTGGAAAATATTCGTGCCATTCTCGAAAACCTGCACCGATGCTGCCTGGGCATCACTGCTTTCGTAATTTCCATTTGCGACCAGAACGTCCGTTGCCGTTCCGAAGAACTTTCCAGCGAGAATCGCCAGTTGATCTTCGGCGGCCACTCCGCCGGGCATTGCAGATATGACGTTCGTGAACGAGCCATTTCCCAGATTCCGCAAAACTCGAGCGCGACCTCCGCGGCCGCTGCTGATCACGAGGTCTTCAAAGCCGTCGCCGTCCAGGTCGTACCACGCAATTCCCGGTCCCTGGCTGCTCAAGCTGTACGGAAGCAAAGGCTGGCGGGCATAATCATCGAATGGATTATCCACGTGCCGGTGATTCAAGCGCGCGCTCGCGTCTGTAAAAAACGCCGCGAGAGCAGGGGACTTCTGCCAAGTCGGTTCGTTTCCTTTTTCGGAAAATTCATAAATCCGATTTGCCGGTAAATTCGTGTAAGTGCTCTGGGTGCCATTCGGCCAGATCACTTCGCAACGCATCGCGCCGTTTGTTTTAGCCGCGAAAGCGCGCATCGTGTCATCGCAGGAAAGATAACGTCCTCCGCAAATCATCTCCTGACTTTGTGCAACCGGTCCTCCACGGACCCATATTTTCGCGCCAATGGCTTTGGTGTTCGCGGCTGTCCCATGGAGCCGCACCGCAATCCGCGGCGCGTCGGAATCATTTCGATATAACAGCACCTCTCCATTCAATCGGTTTACGACCAGATCCAAATCCCCATCGTTGTCGAGATCAGCGAGTGCAGCGCCATTGGCCGTGCCTTTATCGATGAAACCCCATTCAGTTCCCGTAGGCGAAAATCGTAAATCATGTTGATTCCTGAACGCGAGGACAGGAGTTTCGTATTTGCCGAATTTCGCCAGGTTGCGCATCCGCAAATCGATGGAATCTGCCTCGCGGGTCTGCGCGATTTCGCGCAAAACGTCCGCATTCTGCACGTCATGATTGTTGCCAGTCGGGATAATCAAGTCTTCGTAGCCGTCCAGGTCCACGTCCAAAAAAATCGCTCCCCATGACCATTCGCTCGCCTCCACTCCCGCGAACTGAGCAATTTCCGCGTAAGTGCCATTGCCACGGTTCAAGAAAAGTGTATTCCGCGGAATCTCAGGCCGAAAATGTGCGTCTTTGGCCAATCCGTTGAGTTCCGCCTTCATTTCATTGTCCCGATGCGTCTGGCGAAAGGGATAATCTCGTGACAGCATTTCGGCGACAAAAATATCATCCAGTCCGTCGCGATTGATATCGGCCACGTCAACGGCCATGGAAGCGAGACTCACTTGCGGAATTTCGTCCAGCGTGGGCAGCTTGAAACGCATTCCTGGTTTTTGAAACCAAAACCGGTCCGGTGAGTAGAAAAAATCGTTGCAGGTAATGATATCCGGCAGCATGTCTCCATTCAGGTCCCGGATCAGCACACTCAATCCCCAGTCCAGCGGCGCCGTCGCCAGCGGTTCACCATTCTCCCATAGAAAATTCCCATTTGTCCACGACACCGGACTGAACAACCCTTTCCCATTATTCAGATAAAAAAAATCGCGCTCACCCAGTTCCGTGATTTCCACGCCTTCAGCGCGTCGGCCGATGGCCGCGAAGCGATTCTCCGGAGTCACGACCACCTGGCCATTCACCAGGCGGGCGGTGGCTTGCGGCCGCGGCACCTCATCCTTCTGCACCATCGTGCGGTAATTCGCGACATAAAGATCGAGGTCCCCGTCCTTATCAATGTCACCCAACGCCATCGAAGTGCTCCCAAAGCGCTTCACCAGCCGCCCCTCCTTCACCTCGGTAAAATGCCCTTTGCCGTCATTCAGAAATTCGCGGGTGCCGCCGCCGATCGAATTCACGAGCAAATCCAGATCGCCATCGCCATCCAAGTCCGCGAAGACCGCGCCGGTCGAAAACTGCTTCTCGCAGGCGACACCAGCTTGCGCGGTGATATCTTCAAACTTCCATCCGCCTAAATTGCGGTAGAGCGCATTGTCCCGCTCCAAACCGCAAACATAAATATCGCAGAGTCCGTCGCCATCCACATCGCCCAGTGCCACGCCAGACCCGTTCTCCGCCACGCGATTGATTGCGACCGCCCGTTCTGAAAGGAAATTGGTGAAATTGATACCACTTTGCGCACTCGGAATTTTCGTGAAGCCGGCGTTCGTTCCGCTAAAAGGTCCTGCCTCCATAAAGCGACAATCCGGCCCATCTTGCCATTTACCCGATTCGACGGCCTCCAAGGGAGCGGCGCTGACAATGAAGACCAACAATATGCGAGGCAGAATCATTCAATTCAAACCGGGCTTTCCTCTGCTCGAACTGATTTCATGGGTCAACAATCCGAACCGCGCCATTGAAATCAATTTCAATCGCTTTCGCTTTAGACGGAATC
>Ga0136846_1209371_pt1 | contig 13148 bp, 8 predicted proteins | sample HopSoiMetagenom2_FD_96841 | JGI IMG/M metagenome (GOLD analysis project Ga0136846, IMG submission 96841) | Grasslands soil microbial communities from Hopland, California, USA - 2 Assembly 2016 (version 4) | ecosystem: Environmental > Terrestrial > Soil > Grasslands | place: USA: Hopland... | reverse complement strand
CGCGGCCGCCTGCGACATCATTGCGAGCTCTCGCCCCTGCGGAGCGCCTGGTCGCAGAAATGTCCATAGACGCACAGACTCTGCCCGGGCAGGGCGAATAAGCGGCACCGGGCTACCTGAATTTCGATCACCGACATCAGCGATCCGTGGTTTTGTTCTCATGATTCCAGGGCCATAACCCTGGCACGGCGCTTGCTGAGCGAACTCTCGAGCGAGAACGCAGAGGCAGTCCGGTTGCGCATCCTGGTGGTCGATCACAATCCCGAACGCGCTTCGGTCGTTCGTCAGGCTTTGGTGGATATCGGCGGATACATGGTCGAGGTCGCGCCGAAGGCAGGCGATTTGCTGGCCTTGCTCCGGACCGCGCAACCCGATGTGCTGATCGTCGATCTCGATCTCCCCGACCGCGATACGATCGAGCAGCTCCGGGTCGCGACCCGGGAGCGGCCGCGGCCGATCGTGATGTTCGTGGACCAGAGCAACAGCGCGATGATGCATGCTGCGATCGAGGCCGGCGTCTCGGCCTATGTGGTCGATGGGCTGAATGCCGGAAGGGTGCGGCCGATCCTCGACGTGGCGATCGCGCGGTTCAAAGCGTTCGAGGCCTTGCGGCAAGAACTCGACCAGACCAAGAGCCAGCTCGCCGAGCGCAAACTGGTCGACCGCGCCAAGGGCATTCTCATGCGCGCCAAGGGAATCACCGAGGAAGAGGCCTATGACCGCATGCGTAAGACCGCGATGAAGGAGCAGAAGAAGCTGGTGGAGATCGCGCAATCCATCCTGACCGCCGCGGATATGCTGCGATGAACGGCGACCTGACCCCGATCCGTGCCGGCTTTATTCCCTTGCTCGACGCCGCGGCGCTGATCGTCGCAGCCGATCGCGGCTTCGCGGCGGCGGAGGGGCTGCGCCTCGAGCTCGTACGCGAGGTCTCCTGGGCCAATATGCGCGACAGGCTGATGCTCGGCCAGTTCGACGCCGCGCATATGCTGGCCCCACTGGCCATTGCCGCGACCCTCGATCCCGATCAGCCGGACATGGCGATGACGGCGCCGATGGCGCTCGGCCTCAACGGCAACGCGATCGTCGTCTCGGCCGCTCTGCATGCGGATCTTGGCGATGCGGCGATCGGCGATCCGGGCGATCCGAAGGTGACCGCGGCGGCGCTGGCCCGGGTCGTCGCGGCGCGGAAGAAGCGCGGCGCCGAGCCGCTGGTCTTCGGCATGGTGTTTCCGTTTTCCAGCCATAACTACCAGCTCCGCACCTGGATGGCGGCGGCCGGCATCGACCCCGATCGCGATGTCCGATTGGTGGTGCTGCCGCCGCCTTATATGGCGGAAGCACTGGCGAAGGGGCAGCTCGACGGCTTCTGCGTCGGTGCGCCCTGGGCCAGCGTCGCGGTTACCGAGGCGCGCGGGCGCATCCTGCATTTCGGGGTCGATCTGATCGCGCGTTGCCCGGAGAAGGTGTTGGCGGTCCGGAGCCGCTGGGCCGCCGACAATGCACGCAGCTTGCAGCGTCTGGTGCGGGCCTGCGCCCGCGCCGCCGCCTGGTGCGCGGTGCAGGCGCATCGCGCCGAGCTGGTGGCGATCCTGGCCGCGCCCGAGCGCCTTGCGGTCGGACGCGAGACGATTGCGGCTCTTCTCGACGGACGGTTGGTGATCGCGCCGGATGGTTCGACGCGGGCGCATGGGCAATTCTTCATTCTCGACGGCGCGGCATCGCTACGGCCGGACCGCCGACACGCGCTCTGGCTCTATGCTCAGATGGTGCGCTGGCATCAGGTGGCACCCTCGGCGAATGCACAGGCTAAAGCGGGGGCGGTCTATCGCGCCGATCTCTTCGATACAGCCTTGCAGGATGCGGCGGCGGATGACGGCATCGGCGCCTTTGCCGGTCCGGCTTTCGATGCCGAGAACCTCGATGTCTATCTGAAGGCGCTCACCGGATCGGCCATCGCCTAGAGTTTGTGCAATGCACAAGCAATGGCGTTCAGAAATTGAGCATGCGTCGAAGCACGCCCAGCAGTGACGCGCGGAAACTTCCGCTAACCCATTTCAAGACAAGGAAACCTCATGTCGCCGGCAAACTGGCACGGCATGTGTAAGTACTGGGATGACTGAGACCGCCAAGGATCGGTGATCTCGCGACCGTCCAACGCCGGACAGAGACAGCAACGCCGCTGCTTCGATGCGCAATTCGCGCCTCGTTCAGCGGCGTTTTTCGTTTGGCCCACCCATCGACCGGAGAGGTCGGAAAAGAGGAAGCGAGCATGCGTGACGTGATGAAGACGGTCCGAGCGGCGAAGCTGAGCCGCCGCCGCCTGCTCGAAGCCGCCGCGCTCGGCGGGCTTGCGGCTGGTTTGCGGCCCTTCGTGCGCGGCGCCCGCGCGACCGCTGTCGAGAAAGAAGACCTGAAGCTCGGCTTCATCAAGCTGACCGACATGGCGCCGCTCGCCGTCGCCAAGGAGATGGGCTTCTTCGAGGACGAGGGGCTCTACGTCACGTTGGAAGCGCAGGCGAACTGGAAAGTGCTGCTCGACCGTGTCATCACCGGCGAGCTCGACGGCGCACATATGCTGGCCGGCCAGCCGATCGGTGCCACGATCGGCTTCGGCACCAAGGCGCATGTGATCGCGCCGCTCTCCCTCGACTTGAACGGCAACGGCATCACCGTCTCCAAGGCGGTTTGGGAGGATATGAAGCCGCATATTCCGGTCGGGGCCGACGGCAAGCTGGTGCATCCGATCAAGGCGGAGGCCTTGAAGCCGGTGGTCGACCGCTACAAAGCCGAAGGCAAGCCCTTTAACATGGGCATGGTCTTTCCGGTATCGACCCACAATTACGAACTCCGCTACTGGCTGGCTTCGGGCGGGATTCATCCCGGCTTCTATTCACCCGGCGATACGAGCGGCCAGATCATGGCCGATGCGCTCCTATCGGTGACGCCGCCGCCACAAATGCCGGCGACCTTGGAGGCCGGCACCATCCTCGGCTATTGCGTCGGCGAACCCTGGAACCAGCAGGCGGTGGCGAAGGGGATCGGCGTTCCGGTCATCACCGACACCGAGATCTGGAAAAACAATCCGGAGAAGGTGTTCGGCCTGATCGCAGCTTTCGCCGAGGCCAACCCCAACACGGTGGTCGCTCTTACCAAGGCGCTGATCCGCGCCGGCATGTGGCTCGATGCCGAGAACAACAAGAACCGCGCCGAAGCGGTGAAGCTGCTCAGCCAGCCGGATTATGTCGGCGCCGACAGCCAAGTCATCGCCAACTCGATGACCGGAACCTTCGAATACGAGAAGGGTGACAAGCGCACGGTCCCGGATTTCAACGTCTTCTTCCGCAACTTCGCGACCTATCCCTTCTACTCGGACGCGGTCTGGACGCTGACGCAGATGCGACGCTGGGGTCAGTTGGCCGAGGCAAAGACCGACGCCTGGTATGACGAGACCGCGAAGTCGGTCTATCGCCCGGACATCTATCGCGTCGCTGCCAAGACCCTGGTCGCGGAGGGCAAGGCACAGCAGGCGGACTTCCCCTGGGAGACCGACGGCTATCGCGCCGCCACGTTCGAGTTCATCGACGGCGTCGGCTATGACGGAAGGACGCCCAATGCCTATCTCGACAAGCTGCTGATCGGCCTCAAGGGCAGCCAGCGCGTCGATGGCGCCACCGTCACGAACTGAGGGCAGCATGGCGATCGCCGAATCCTTCACCATCGACACGCGGGCAGAGCAAAGGCTGGCGCGGATCGCGCGGCTCTGCACGGCACTCACTATGTCCGGCTTTGGCGCCTTCGTGCCGCTGCTGCGCCTGCTGGCCGGTGCCAGCCCGCGTGCCGAGCTGCCTCTGCTCTGGCGCGGACTCGGCGTGCCGTTGGTGGCGATCCTGGTCTTTCTCCTGGCGTGGAGCGCCGTCGCGCCGCGGGTCGAGACCAGTCTCGGCATCCTGCCGGGACCGGCGCAGGTCTGGAACCAGGCCATCGGGCTCTATGACAGCCATCTGGCCGAGCGGGCGAAGGAGACCGCGTTCTATGAGCGGCAGGCGAAGAAGAACGCCGAGCTCCTCGCCGCCGATCCCCAAGCGGAGGTGAAGATACGGCCCTATACGGGACGACCGACCTTCTTCGGCCAAATCCTGACCAGCCTGAAGACCGTGTTCACCGGCTTCGTGCTGGCGACCCTGGTGGCGGTGCCGCTCGGGATCCTCTGCGGCCTCTCGCCGGTTATCAACGCCGCTTTCAATCCGCTGGTGCAGGTGTTCAAGCCGGTCTCGCCTCTTGCCTGGCTGCCGATCGTCACCATGGTGGTGAGCGCGCTTTATGTTTCCGACGACCCGATGCTGCCGAAATCGTTCCTCGTTTCAGCGATCACCGTGACGCTCTGCTCGCTCTGGCCGACCTTGATCAACACCGCGTATGGCGTCGCCGCGATCGACAAGGACCTGATCAACGTCGCGCGGGTGCTGAAGCTTTCATGGCCGACCAAGGTGCGAAAGCTGGTTCTACCCTCGGCTCTGCCGCTGATCTTCACCGGCTTGCGGTTGTCGCTCGGCGTGGGCTGGATGGTGCTGATCGCCGCCGAGATGCTGGCGCAGAATCCAGGCCTCGGGAAATTCGTCTGGGACGAGTTCCAGAACGGCTCCTCGGACTCGCTCGCCAGGATCATGGTTGCGGTCTTCACCATCGGCCTGATCGGCTTCTTGCTCGACCGGCTGATGTTGAGCCTGCAGGCCGTGGTCACCCATTCGGCGCAACGGTGACGCCGATGCTGGTCCTGGACAAGGTCGCAAAATACTACGGCACTGGTGCGGCGCGCACCAATGTCCTGAAAGATGTTTCCCTTTCCATCGCGGAGGGCGAGTTCGTCGCCATCGTCGGCTTCTCCGGCGCTGGCAAGACCACCTTGATGTCGCTGATGGCGGGCCTCGCTCTGCCGGATAGCGGCCGCGTCACCTTCCGCGGGCACCCGGTGACCGAGCCCGGGCCCGAGCGCGGCGTCGTGTTCCAGAGTTATGCGTTGATGCCCTGGTTGACGGTCGAGGGCAACATCGCACTCGCGGTCGATGCCACGATGTTGGTGGGACGGGCGGAGCGGGCGGCGCGAATCCAGCACTATATCGATCTGGTCGGTCTCTCCCATGCCAAGGACCGGCGGCCGGCAGAGCTTTCCGGCGGGATGCGGCAGCGCGTCGCCGTGGCGCGGGCACTGGCGATGAATCCGGAGATTCTGCTGCTGGATGAGCCTCTGTCGGCGCTGGACGCACTCACGCGCGCGAAACTGCAGGACGAGATCGATTCCATCCGCGCGCGCGAAGGCAAGACGATCGTGCTCGTCACCAATGACGTAGACGAAGCCCTGTTGCTGGCCGATCGGATTATTCCGCTGACGCCGGGGCCGAATGCGACTTTGGGACCGGAATTCCGCATCGCCCTGGCGCGGCCGCGCGATCGCACCGACTTGAACCACGATGCCGAATATCGCCGCCTGCGAGCGGGAATCACCCAGTATCTGATGCAGGCGGCGGAAAATCAGGGCACCGCCGCGGACGAGCGCGAGGCGCCGAAGATCGTGCCGGTGCGGTTGGGTACTCGACGCAAGAAGTCGGCACCGATGCGCTCCGAGGGGCGCTACGTCGAGTTCTACGATGTCGGCAAGGTCTATGCGACGCCGAAAGGACCGCTGACCGTGGTCGACGGCTTCGACTTGAAGATGGCCAAGGGCGAGTTCGTCACCCTGATCGGCCATTCTGGCTGCGGCAAGTCGACCGTGCTCTCGATGGCGGCGGGCCTCTCCGAGATAAGCCGCGGCGGCATCGTGCTCGACGGACGCGAGATCGACGATGCGGGGCCGGATCGCGCGGTCGTCTTCCAGTCGCCCTCGCTGTTTCCCTGGCTGACGGCGGCGGAGAATGTCGCGCTCGGCGTCGATCGGGTCTATCCGCATGCCAGCCGGCGGGAGCGGACGGATATCACCGCCTATTACCTGCAGCGCGTCGGTCTCGGCGATGCCATGACCAAGCGCGCCCAGGATCTGTCCAACGGCATGCGCCAGCGGGTCGGCATCGCGCGTGCCTTTGCACTTTCGCCGAAGCTGCTGCTGTTGGACGAGCCCTTCGGCATGCTCGATGCACTGACGCGCTGGGAACTCCAGGAGGTGCTGATGGAGATCTGGACCCGGACCCGGGTCACGGCGATCTGCGTCACCCATGACATCGACGAGGCAATCCTGCTCGCCGATCGCGTGGTGATGATGGGCAACGGTCCGAATGCGCGAATCGGCGGCATCCTGGAGGTGGACCTGCCGCGCCCGCGCAACCGTAAGGCGCTGCTCGACCACCCGAAATATTACGAATACCGCGAGGCGCTGCTGAGCTTCCTGAAGGATCACGAGACGGGCGGTGGCTCGAAGCGTGCGCCCGCGGAAGCGGCGGCCCAGGAGGGATTGACGCGCGAGAAACTGGTTCTGATCGGCAACGGCATGGCGGGCGCGCGCCTGCTGGAAGAGCTGCAGGAGCGCGCGCCCGGCAAGTACGAAGTCACCGTGTTCGGCGCCGAGCCGCATCCGACCTACAACCGGATCATGCTCTCGCCCGTCCTGGCGGGTGAGAAGCGGTTCGATGAAATCGTGAGCCATGACCGCGCCTGGTATGCGGGAAACGGTTTCACGCTGAAGACCGGCACCCCTATCATCGCGATCGACCGTGAGCGGCGGGAAGTCGTCGCAGCGGACGGGACGTGCACGCCTTATGACAAACTGGTCATCGCCACCGGCTCGCATCCGGTAATCATTCCGGTCCCGGGCCGGGACCTGCCGGGCGTCATCAGCTTCCGCGATGCGGCCGACGTCGACGCAATGCTCGGCGCGGTCGGGAGCGATCGCAAGGCGGTCGTGATCGGCGGCGGCCTGCTCGGTCTGGAGGCGGCCAACGGATTGCTGGCGCGCGGCATGACCGTCACCGTCGTGCACCTGATGGCAACGGTCATGGAGCGCCAGCTCGACGATGCCGCGGGCTATCTGCTGCGGCGCGAGCTTGAGCGGCGCGGCCTCGCCGTCATCACCGGCGCCAACACCGAATGCATCTTCGGCGAAGGCAAGGTCGAGGGCGTTCGGCTGAAGGACGGGCGCGAGATTCCGGCCGACCTTGTCGTCATGGCGGTCGGAATCCGGCCGAACGCCGATCTCGGCAAGGCGGCGGGCCTCACCATCAACCGCGGCATCGTGGTCGATGACGGCATGATCACCTCCGATCCTGCGATCCTCGCGGTCGGGGAATGTGTCGAGCATCGCGGCCAGAGCTACGGCCTAGTGGCGCCGCTCTACGAGATGGCCAAGGTTGCCGCCGACCGGCTGACCGGCGTCACGGATGCCGCCTATCAAGGCTCTGTCACCAGCACCAAGCTGAAAGTGACCGGGGTCGATGTCTTCTCGGCCGGCGCTTTTGCCGCCGACAAGGAAGCGGAGGATATCGTCTTTCGCGACGCCGCACGCGGCGTCTACAAGCGGATCATCCTGAAGGAAAACCGGGTCATCGGCGCGGTGCTCTATGGCGATACCGCCGACGGCGCGCGGCTCTTCCAGCTGCTGAGGAACGGCGAGGACGTCTCGGCCGAGCGCGATACGCTGATCTTCGGACCCTCTCTTGCCGCCGGAGGTGCGGCGCCGGACCCTCTTGAGGCCGTTGCGGCGCTCTCCGACCAAGCGGAGATCTGCGGCTGCAACGGTGTCTGCAAAGGCAAGATCACCGGTGCGATCCAGAGCAAAGGATTGCAGACGGTCGAGGAGGTGCGTACGCATACCAAAGCCTCCGCCTCCTGCGGTTCCTGCATCGGTCTCGTCGAGAAGCTGCTGAAGGTGACCTTGGGGGACGCGTTCCAGCAGGCGTCGGTGAAGCCGCTCTGCGGCTGCACCACCTACGGCCATGATGAAATCCGCAAGCTGATCCGGGTCCAGGAGATGCGGTCGATCCCGGAAGTGATGCAACAGCTCGGCTGGAAGACCGCAAACGGCTGTTCGAAGTGCCGTCCCGGGCTCAATTACTATCTGCTCTGCGAATATCCGGGCGAATATCGCGACGACGCGCAGTCGCGCTTCGTCAACGAGCGGGTGCACGCCAACATCCAGAAGGACGGCACCTATTCGGTCGTGCCGCGGATGTGGGGCGGTGTCACAAGCGCCGCCGAGCTCCGGGCCATTGCCGATGTGGTTGACCGCTACGGCATTCCGAGCGTGAAAGTCACCGGCGGCCAGCGCGTCGATCTCCTCGGTGTGAAGAAGGAGCAGCTGCCGGCGGTCTGGGCGGATCTCAACCGGGCGGGCCTGGTCTCCGGCCATGCCTATGGCAAGGCGCTCCGCACGGTGAAGACCTGCGTCGGCTCCGAATGGTGCCGGTTCGGGACGCAGGACTCGACCGCGATGGGAATCGCACTCGAGCGCGCGACCTGGGGGTCCTGGACGCCGCACAAGGTGAAGATGGCGGTCTCCGGCTGCCCGCGGAACTGCGCCGAAGCGACGATCAAGGATTTCGGCGTGGTGGCCGTCGAATCCGGCTGGGAGCTGCATGTCGGGGGCGCCGCCGGCATGCATGTGCGGGCAACCGATCTGCTCTGCAAGGTGACGACCGCGGAGGAGGTGCTCGAATACGCGTGCGCCTTCCTGCAGCTCTATCGCGAGGAAGGACGCTATCTCGAGCGCGCCTGGCCTTGGATCGAGCGGGTCGGCCTCGATTACCTGCAGCGCCGCATCGTCGAGGACGCGGACAGCCGGCGCGCGCTGGAAACGCGCTTCCGCCACGCGGTGAGCTTCACCCAGAAGGACCCCTGGGCCGAGCGCGCGAGCGGCGCCGGCGCCAAAGAGTTTTCCCCGTTGGCGGAGGTGACGGCATGAGGATCGATTGGATGGATGTGGGCACTCTGGACGATGTGCCGGTTCTCGGTGCCCGCGTGGTGCGCACGGAGGAGGGCGATGTCGCCGTGTTCCGCACGGCCGACGATCAGGTCTTCGCGCTCTATGACCGCTGTCCGCACAAAGGCGGCCCGCTCTCCGAAGGCATCGTGCACGGCCGCTCCGTCAGCTGTCCGCTTCACAACTGGGTGATCAGCCTGGAGAGCGGTGCGGTCGAGGGTCCCGATCACGGCTGCGCCGAGCAGATCGCGGTGACGCTCGACGGTGGGCGGATCCTGCTTGGCCTGAAGCGGGCACCACGCGTCGCAAATGCCTGAGCCGGTCCGCAGCACCTGCGCCTATTGCGGCGTCGGCTGCGGCGTGCTGGCCGAGGGGGATCACGTCCGCGGCGATCCGGAGCATCCGGCCAATTTCGGCCGGCTGTGCTCCAAAGGCAGTGCGCTCGGCGAGACGCTCGGTCTCGAGGGCCGGCTGCTGCGCCCGCGGATTGGTGGTGTTGAGACGGATTGGGCCAGCGCGCTCGATCTCGTCGCGGCCAAGTTCACCGAGACCATCACGCAACACGGCTCTGATGCTGTTGCTTTCTACGTCTCCGGCCAGTTCCTGACCGAGGATTATTATGTCGCCAACAAGCTGATGAAAGGCTTCATCGGCTCCGGCAACATCGACACCAATTCGCGGCTTTGCATGGCCTCGTCGGTGGCGGGCCATCGCCGTGCCTTCGGCGAAGACGTGGTCCCCGGCTGCTACGAGGATTTGGATCAAGCCGATCTCGCGGTGCTGATCGGTTCCAACACCGCATGGTGCCATCCGGTCCTCTACCAGCGCCTGCTCAGCGCGCGCGAGAAGCGCGGCACAAAAATCGTCGCGATCGATCCACGCCGCACCGCCACTTCCGCCGAGGCCGACCTGCATCTCCCTTTGCAGTCCGGCACCGATGTGCTGCTGCTGAATGGATTGCTGACCCATCTGGCCGAGCGGGGGGCGATCGACCGCGCTTTTGTCGCAGCGCATACCACCGGTTTCGATGCGGCCTTCGCCCTGGCGAAGGCTGATGCCGGCAGTATTGCCAAAGTCGCCGAAGGCTGTGGGCTCGACCCGGCTTCGGTGGAGCGCTTCTATGGCTGGTTCGCGGCGACGGAGCGCAGCCTCACGCTCTACAGCCAGGGTGTGAACCAGTCCGCGCACGGCACCGACAAGGTCAATGCGATCCTCAACCTGCACCTCGCCACCGGCCGCATCGGCAAGCCGGGCATGGGTCCGTTTTCCCTGACCGGCCAACCCAACGCCATGGGCGGGCGCGAGGTCGGCGGGCTTGCCAACCAGCTCGCCGCGCATATGGCCTTTGAGGACGACGGCGCAATCGACCGCTTGCGTCGCTTCTGGGGCGCTCCGCAGATAGCGACCAAACCCGGTCTGAAGGCCATCGAGATGTTCGATGCCGTCGCCGACGGCCGCATCAAAGCGATCTGGATCGCCGGCACCAACCCGGCAGTGAGCCTGCCCGATGCGGGGCGCGTGTCAGCCGCTCTGAAAAAGTGCCCGTTCGTCGTTGTCTCCGACGTGACCGTTACCGACACGACGCGTTATGCCGATGTCCTGTTGCCCGCCGCGTCCTGGGGCGAGAAGGACGGCACCGTCACCAATTCCGAACGTCGGATCTCGCGCCAACGTGCCTTCCGTCCGCTGCCGGGCGAAGCGCTGCCGGATTGGCGGATCTTCACCGAAGTCGCGCGCCGGCTCGGCCATGCTGTGGCATTCCCCTATGAATCCCCGGCCGAGATATTTCGCGAGCATGCACGGCTAACCGGCTTCGAGAATGGCGGCGCGCGGCAGCTCGATCTCGGCGATCTGGTGGGTGCCGACTACGAGACGCTGGAGCCGGTGCAATGGCGGGGACAGCGCCTCTATGCTGACGGCCGCTTCTCGACGCTCGATCGGCACGCCCGGTTCGTCGCGGTGCGCCAGGAGGCGGCGGCGCTTGCGGTTAGTGCGGCCTTTCCGATCGTGCTCAACACCGGCCGTGCGCGCGACCAGTGGCACACGATGACGCGGACCGGCGCGGTGCCGCGCCTGATGGCGCATGCGCCCTTACCGACGATCGACCTTGCGCCGGCGGATGCGCAAGGTCTGGCCGACGGCGATCTGGTGCAGATCCAGAGCGCGCATGGAGCGGCGATCCGCCGTGCGCGCGTTACCGATGAGCAGAGGCCCGGCAGCGCCTTCATGGCGATGCATTGGAGCGATCAACATGCGGCCCGTGCCGTGGCCGGCGCCTTGGTCAATCCGACCACCGATCCTTGGTCGGGCCAGCCGGAGTTGAAACACACGCCGATTGCGATCGCTCCGCTCAAAGCCGGCTGGGCCGGTTTCCTGCTGAGCCGCCGCCCGTTGCGGCCGACCGGCTTCGTGCATTGGAGCAAGCGGCCGGTCGCGGGTGGCTGGGTCTTTCACCTTGCCGGGCCCGAGCCGGCCGCCGATGGAATCCTGCTGGCGCGGCGGCTGATCGACACCCTGCCGCGCGAGGGCGCGATCGAGTATCACGACGGCCGCCGCGGCACCTTCCGCGCCGCCTTCGTCGACGAAACCCGCCGCCTGACCGATTGTCTCTTCGTCAGCCGGCCCGAGTTCCAGCCGGACATCGGCTGGCTGATCGCGTTGTTGGCCGAACAGCGTCCGCTGGCCGACGCGGATCGGCGCGCACTGCTCTCCGGCCGGGCGCCCTTGGATGCAGTCAGCGAGGGCCGGATCGTCTGCAGCTGTTTCCAGGTCGGCATCGACCGCATCGCCGCCGCCGTTCGCCGCGACGGCATCGCGGATGTGGCCGCGCTGGGGCAGCGCCTGCAATGCGGCACCAATTGCGGCTCCTGCCTGCCGGAACTTCGGGAGATCATCGCCCATGAATGCCGTCTCGCCGCAGAGTAGCGCCGAACTCGGCGCCGGCCTGGCCTATCTTCCGCTCTTCCTCGAGGTGAAGGATCGCATCGTCCTGCTGATCGCGGGCGGCGAGGGCACCGACGCCAAGCAGGATCTGTTGCGGCGTGCCGGTGCCCGGGTCCGACAGGTCACTGGACCGGTTGAGCTCCGGCATTTCGAGAACGCGGTGGTCGCTGTTGATGCTTCCGGCGATCCCGAGACCAACCATCTCTCCCGACGCCTTGCCCGCGCGGCCGGCGTTCCGCTCAACGTGGTCGACCGTCCGGCGCTCTGCGACTTCATCTTCCCGGCGATCCTTGATCGGGCGCCGGTCATCGTGGCGGTCTCTACCGGCGGAATGGCGCCCGCGATCGCGCGCCTCATCCGGCAAAGGCTGGAGCTCGCAATTCCGGCGGGACTTGGCAGCCTTGCGATGCTGGCCGGCCGGTTTCGATCGGCGGTCGCGGAGCGTCTCACGTCATACCGGCAGTCGGCCCGCTTCTGGTCGAGCCTGTTCGACGGCGGCGCGGCCCAGCTGGCGCTTGCGGGCCGCCTGGAGGACGCTGCGGTTCTAGCGGAAGCGCTCATAGCCGAGCTGGAACTGGAAGCGGCGTCGGAGGGGCCGGCATTCTGGACTCTTCGGATCACGTCCGACGATCCGGATCTACTGACGGTGCGCGCAGCACGGCTGATCGGGACGGCCGATGTCATCGTCCATGATTCATCCATTCCAGCCGAGATCCTGGCGCTTGCGCGCCGCGATGCCATGACGTTCGCCGTCGGCCATAAGGGACCGTCAGAGACGCCGGATGAGGTCTTAGAGGCCCATGCCCGGAACGATGGTCTCGCCGTCTATCTCTGCCGGGATTCCCGCCTATAAATTTTTCTTATTTGCAGACTTCCGCTGCTTTCGCCCACTGTCCGTTCGGGCTCGCGCGGGGTGTTTTTCAGACGCGTCGCAGCACTATGCGCGGAGTCCCGGTTCGGAAGGAGGGGGCATGCCACGTCTGCGGAGCATTGCCGGCGGCTTGCTGCTGCTGTTCGTGGCGGTGGGGTTCGGGTCGCGGGGAGCGGCCGCCGAAGTGGCGGTCGATGTCCTGGACCAGGAGGGCGTGCATGCCGGCGAGTTCGAGGTGCCGGTCAACAAATCGCAAGTGTTGCGGATCGACCAGCCGTTCTCCGACCTTTTGATCGGCAATGCCGAGATCGCCGACATCGTCGCGCTCACCAACCGGTCGATCTATGTGCTCGGCAAGAAGCTCGGCACCACCAACCTCACCATTTATGGTCCCGGCAAGCGGCTGCTGGCAGTGGTCGATCTGGTGGT
>Ga0136846_1238908_pt1 | contig 13151 bp, 8 predicted proteins | sample HopSoiMetagenom2_FD_96841 | JGI IMG/M metagenome (GOLD analysis project Ga0136846, IMG submission 96841) | Grasslands soil microbial communities from Hopland, California, USA - 2 Assembly 2016 (version 4) | ecosystem: Environmental > Terrestrial > Soil > Grasslands | place: USA: Hopland... | reverse complement strand
TGTGCCCGGTTTGCTACGCCTCTCGCGTGCCAAGTAGACTACCGTCCACAGCTCAGCGTGGCGGTCGCTCTGAGCATGCTGCGAGGGCCAAACGCTTTCATGCCGATTCGCGACATCCCCATCTGGCTCGATCGCTTTCCGAAAACCCGTCGTCCTTCCCATCCGCGCTTCAAAGGAGACTCCGAAACCGACGTCGTTGTCGTTGGGGGCGGGCTGACCGGATGTGCATGTGCGTGGTCGTTTGCAAACGCGCGGATCCGCACCGTCCTGCTGGAGGCCGACACGTTGGGCGCCGCGGGCACCGCCCAATCGGCGGGTCTCATTCGCGAAGATTTCGATGCGTCTTTTCGCGACTCCGTTCAAGCGCATGGGTTAAGGGCGTCGCGGACGATGTGGGAGGCAATGAGACGGGCGGCGCTGGAGATGGCGGCGGCGCTTCGACGCCTCGAGATTCGCTGTGATCTCGGCCCGTGCGATTTCCTCACCGTTGCCCGCGGGCGGTCGGAGATGTCGCGATTTCTCTCTCGTGAGTATCAAAGTCGCCGCGACGCCGGGTTCGATCACAGCTGGGTCAAGCCTGCGGCATTGAAGCGTGAGACCGCCATCGACGGCGACGGCGCGATCCGCACCCACGGGTTTTCATTCGATCCCTATCGCGCGTGCATCGGACTGGCGGCCGCGGCGATTGCACGTGGCGCGACGCTGTACGAACGCTCTCCGGTGCGGCGCATTCGAGCAGGCCGAAAGGGCGTGCAGATATCGACGGCCGGCGGCACGCTGAAGGCGGCGGCAGTCGTGATTGCGACATCCGCGCCGCTCCAGGATCTGCGCGCTCTTCGGCGTCATTTAAGAGTGTCCGACACTTACGCGGTCGTCACCGCGCCGTTACCGGCTGCTGTTCGTCGCGAACTCGGGACCCGGACCAGCGTCGCGTTGGACACCGAAACACCGCCACATACACTGCGATGGCTGAAAGACGATCGCGCGTTGTATGTGGGAGCCGATCAACCGGTCGTGGCCGATCGCGCTCGCGAGAAAGCCCTCGTTCAGCGTACCGGTCAGCTGATGTATGAGCTGTCGGTCCTGTATCCGCCGATCTCCGGTCAGCCCGCCGAAAGCGCGTGGTCGGCGCGGCATTACGAAAGCGTCGATGGACTGCCGTTTGTGGGGCTTCATCGTAATTTCCCCCGCCATTTATTCGCGATGGCGCCCGGCGGTCATGGCGCAGCCTTCGCATGGCTCGCGGCGCGCCTCCTACTGCGGCAATACCAGGAAGAACCGGCGAAGGGGGACGAGCTGTTCGGCTTCTCCAGGATCCTCTGAGCACAGGTAACGTCCTGCACCCGGTGTCTGTCTAAAGGAAGCTCGTCCTTCAGTCGAGGAGGCGTATCATGCCGGCGGGGAGCCCTACTATGCAGCGACGAGGCGATCCGATCGAACGCGAGCGGGTTCGACACGGCGAACACGTCATCGAACATCTTCTGCGTCGCGCCGGATTCGGAGCGGGTCAGGACGAAATTGATGATTACCTGCAACTGGGATTTTCCGAGGCTATCCAGCAGCTCCTGAACTACGAGAACATTCCCGACGACGTCGACCAGCTGATAGGGACGCCCGGTTACGTCTCCGTGACTGCACGCGGCGAGTTTCTCCCTCGGACGGTCATCAACGATGCTCGCCAACGATGGCTGTTTCGCCTGGTTCATTCGCGCCGTCCTCTCCAGGAGAAGATGGCGCTTTTCTGGCACAACCACTTCGCCACCGCTTACTCGAAGATCAGCGGCGCGCTGGGCGCGGACGAAGGCGCGCGGTACATGGCGGCGAAGCCGACCGAAGATCCGAATCAGGTCAAGGGACAGATCGAATTATTCCGGCAGTACGCGGTCGGCAATTTCCGCGATCTCCTCCTCGCCGTTGCGAAGGACACAGCCATGCTCGTGTGGCTCGACGGCCGCACCAATGTGAAGGGAAGACCGCAGGAAAACTTCGCGCGCGAACTGATGGAGCTGTTCACGATGGGCGTCGATACGTTTGCCGAGACGGACGTCTACGCCGGCGCGCGCGTGTTCACCGGCTGGAATCTCGCGCATCCTTCGAACGCGTATTTCACCTTCAGTTACGTCGCCGCGCAACACGACACGACCGCCAAGGAGTTCACGTTTCCGATCTATTCGAACGGCAGCAAAGTGATTCCCGCGCGCTCGGCGGACGCCGGGATGCAGGACGGCGTCGATCTGATCAACGCCGTTGCCGCACATCCGGCCACCGGCCCACGGCTCGCGCGGAAGCTCTACCAGTACTTCATCAGCGAGACGTCGGAACCCGATTCTGCGCTCATCGTGGCCCTCGCGAACACCTACTACGGCAGCGGCTTCGAGATGAAGCCGGTGCTCGAGCGGCTGTTCCTCTCGCCACAGTTCGTCACCGCGGAGAATCGGTACGCGCGGTATTCGTGGCCGGCCGAGTTCGTCGCGCGATCGCTGAAAGAAATCGGCTGGATCGGCTTCTCGGTGAACGATGCGCTCGGCCCGATGTCGAACATGGGACAGCAACTGTTCGAACCGCCCGACGTCGCCGGATGGGACCTCGGCACGAACTGGTTCTCGAGCGGCTCGATGCTGACCCGCATGAACTTCGCGTCGCAACTGGCGACCAATCAGAAGTTCAATCTGCGCGACACCGCGCGCGCGGGACGGTCGTCCCCTGAAGCGCTCCTCTCGCTGATGCTCGACCGATTGACAGCCGCGCCATTTGCCCGTGAGCCGTACCAGGCGCTGCTCGATTACGCTCGTGCCGGCGGTGCGTGGACTGGTTCGGACGCGCAGTTGCTGGTGAAGGCTGCCGGCCTGGCGCACTTGATCGTTGGATCCGGCGATTACCAGCTCGTATAGAGGACGCGAATATGGCCATCACCAGACGAGAGTTCGTACGCGGCGGCGTCGCGGCGTTCACCGTCAGCTTCGCGGCGCCGGCGTTTCTGTCCGATCTCGCGCGCGCGCAGGGTCGCTCTCGACGCAACCTCGTCGTGCTCTATCTGAGCGGCGGCAACGACTCGCTCAGCATGGTGATCCCGTATAACGATTCGCAGTATTACGCGCGTCGGCCGGGCATCGCGATCCCCGCCGCGTCTGTGCTTCAGATTGGCACCGATCGGACCGGTATTGCGCTCGGTCTGCATCCACGTCTCGGCGGATTGCGGACGATGTTCAATGCCGGGCGGCTCGCGTTGATTCAGCGGACCGGCTACGCCAATTCCAGCCGATCGCACTTTGAAGGCACCGATATCTGGTCGACTGCCGATCCACGTTCGCCGCAGGGCAATGGCTGGCTGGGCCGCTACCTCGATAGCCTGCCCTCACCGGTCGATCCGCTGACCGCCTGGTCGACCGCTGGCGTGATCCCGCGTACGCTGCAGGCGAACCGCGTCGGCGTGCCGTCGATCCCGACGATTCAGGGATACGCGTTCGCCAGCCCGAACAGCGGCACCGACGCGCAGTCTGCGCGCGACAGCGCCACGCGCATCGCGTCGCATCTCCCTGTCGACCAGCCGCATCTTGCGTTCGTGAACGCGTCATCGCAGGCGGCCTTTGCGACCCTCGATCGAGTCGCACAGGTGGGCACCTACGCGCCGACGGTGAACTATCCAAACAATGGGTTCGCGCTGGCGCTGCGCACGATTGCCGGGGCGATGGTGAAAGGCGTCGGCACCAAGGTGTTCTGGGTGCAGACCGGCGGCTACGACACGCACGCGGGGCAAAACCCCAACCAGGCGAACGGATCGTACACGACGCTGATGACGACCTTGAACGACGGGCTGTTCGCGTTCTACACCGATCTTCTGAACCAGGGATTGCTCAACGACACACTCGTGCTGCAATTTTCCGAGTTTGGCCGGCGCATCAGCGAGAACGGCAGTCAGGGGACCGATCATGGCGCCGCAAGCGTGATGATGGCCATCGGTGGCGGCGTTCGCGGCGGTATCTACGGCACCGCCCCAAACCTGCGGGGCACTCCGGACAATCCCACGCTTGAAAACAGCGGCAACGACGTTCACTACGAGACCGACTTCCGATCGGTTTACGCGAAGGTCGTCGACGGCTGGCTGGGCGGGGACTCGGTGGCTGTCCTCGGCGCGGACTTCAGAGCTGGCGCGCCGGCAATGTTTTGATCATCGGTAAGGGAAAAAGGCAAAAGGCTCTATTCGCCGAATATCCCCCTGAACGCGACATCGATCTCCGGATACCTGAAATGGAACCCCCGCGACAGCGCGCATTGTGGAATGACGCGCTGACCGGTGAGCGTGAGCGGGTCGGCCATCTCTCCCAGCGCGAGCCGAAGCGCGAAAGCCGGCACCGGAACGAACGACGGACGCCGCAGCGCGCGGCCGAGGGCGCGCGCGAACTCCCGGTTGGTCACCGGCACCGGCGCGGTCGCATTGACCGGACCGGCGATCGACGGCGTCCCGATGATCCAGCGAACCATTTCGACCCAGTCGATCCGATGAATCCACGACCAGTACTGCCGTCCTGATCCCAGCGGCCCACCGACAAAGAACCGAAACGGCGTCATCATTCTCGGCAGTACGCCTCCGCTCCGTTCGAGAACGACACCGGAACGTATCGGCACCACGCGTGTCGCTGCGCTTTGCGCTCGCGACGCCTCGCGCTCCCACTCCTGACAGAGCTCCGCGAGAAAGTCGTTCCCTGCCGGAGCGCTCTCGGTCATCGGGTCGGTGCCTGTACGGTAATACCCGACACCGCTTGCGCTGATGAACACAGGCGGCCGGACCGAGGCCTCGGTGATGGCGGCGGCGAGACTCCGCGTCGGAAGGACGCGGCTGTCGTGAAGCACGGCCTTGCGCTGCGGACTCCACCGTGCATCGCCGAGATTCGCGCCCGCAAGATTGACGACGGCGTCGGCGCCATTGACGACTTCGGTCGCCGTCCCGGCGCGACCATCCGGGCGCCAGCCGACGCGAGTGACGCCAGGCACGCCGGTGCCCGGATCGTGACGTGATTCGCCAGGCTTCAACTGACGTGTCAGGACGCGCACGTCGTGACCCTCTTCCGCGTAGGTTTCGGCGAGCGCGAGGCCAAGAAACCCAGTGCCGCCGGCGATGACGATTTTCATGGCGTCTTGGACGTGCGGGGAGGGTTTTGAGTTTGCACTATAATAAGACGCAGCTCCCACCGGCACTTTCATGATTCATTTTCGACGCGCCGCTGTGCTGGTTCTGGCCGGCCCAGCGCTCCTGGCGACAGCCGTCCTCGCTCGACCCGCGGCACAGCGACCCGAGCCCAGCCGTGAAGCCGCGCAGGAATTCCTGGCGGTGCCGCCGAATGTGAAAGCGGAGGGACTTCCTCCGATTCCAGCCTCGATCGTTCAGGATCTCGCCCCCTACGCATCGTCGCGACGCGCGTTGCTGCTCGGGTGGCATCCGACACGGCGCGAGGTGCTGATCACGACGGCATTTGATGGGAATACCTTTCAGATCCATTCCGTGGCTGGGCCCGGAATGGATAGACAGCAATTGACGTTCTTTCCGACCGGTGCGCTGGCGGCCGCGAGTGTCGCCGTAGGAAATGTCGGGGCGTCGTATTCACCGGACGGGTCATATCTCATTTTCAACAAAGATTCGACCAGCGGCGGCGAAACGATACAGCTGTTTCGGTTCGATCTCGCGACCAAAAAGACGACGCTCCTGACGGATGGCAAATCGCGCAACGGCCTGCCGGTGTGGTCACATCACTCGAGCCTCATCGCATTCGACTCGACACGGCGTGGTGGCCACGGCGGCGCCGATCGCGATCTGTGGGTGATGAATCCAGGTGATCCGTCGAGTGGGAGGCTGATCTCGGAAGTCGAGGGCAACTGGAGCGTTGCGGATTGGTCGCCGGACGACAGCGAACTACTCGTCGTAAACGCGCCAGCGGCGAACACGTGAACGTCGCTGTGGCGCGTCAATATCAAGTCGGGTCGGAGCGTCCAGGTGAGTCCAGAGGGCAATCCCGCTGTGTGGCGAGCGCCGATCTACTCGCCGGATGGACGCTACGTGTACGTTCTCAGTAACCGCGACTCGGAGACACTTCGACTCTGGCGCGGCGAATTGTCGAACGGGACGTGGCAAGCGATCACCGGCGAAACCGACGACCTCGAGTCGTTCGCACTTTCGCCGGATGGTCGCACGATTGCAGCGGTCTTTGACAGTACGACGAGTAGCCGGGTCGAGCTTCTCGACGCCAACACGTTCAAGGTTCGTTGGGCCCCCAAGCTTCCGGCCGGCCAGCTCGTGCCTCGGCCACCTGCCTGGCGGCCCGATAGCAGCGAAGTGGCGTTCTCACTTTCATCGCTTCGAACATTTGCTGATGTCTTTTCTGTGAACGCGCGTACTGGGGCAGTCGAGCGGTGGACGAAGAGTGAGTTTGGCGCGTTTGACCCGGACTCCTTACCTGAACCCGAAATCGTGAAGTGGAAAAGCTTCGATGGGCTGACGATTTCCGGGGTCCTCTACCGCCCGCCGGCGCGATTCACCGGCCCACGCCCGGTCATCATCAGCATTCATGGTGGTCCAGGCGGATCGTCTTCGCGAGAACGTCCGCGGTATCAGGGTCGAAGTGCGTATCTGTTGAACGAGCTGGGTATCGCGATCGTGTTTCCCAATGTCCGCGGGAGCTGGGGATTCGGCAAAGCGTTCGGACGGCTCGACGACGGCCTGAAACGGGAGGACTCGGTAAAGGACATTGGTTCGCTGCTCGACTGGATCGAAACCCAGCCGACGCTCGACAAAAATCGCGTCATGGTCACCGGCGTGAGTTACGGCGGATACATGACGTATGCGGTGGCGGAGATGTACAGCTCACGGTTGCGCGGTGCGCTCGCTGCCGCCGGCATCTCCGATTTCATTTCGTACCTGGCCACGACCGATCCGACGCGACCCGAGGATCGTCGCGCCGAGTACGGCGACGAGCGGATTCCCGAAATTCGCGAGTTCCTGACGCGGATTTCGCCGGTCACGAACGCGTCGAAGATTCGCATTCCCTTGTTCATCGTTCACGGCGCGAACGACAGTCGTGTGCCGCCCGCGCAGGCCGAGGACATGGCTCGAAGCGTGCGCTCGAACGGCGTCCCCGTGTGGTCGACTATCTATGGCGACGAGGGCCACGAATTCTGGGCGAAACCAGCCAACAATAATTTCTGGTTCTATAGTTGGATCACGTTTATCAAACAGTATTTATTGAACTAGAATTCTTGAATGCTGAGTGCTGAATGATGAGCTCTGTAGGCTCAATCAAGAATCAGCAATCCGACGAATCGGCAGTCAGCAGTCAACAAATCGGCAATCATCAGTCATCAATCGCCAATTCCCTGCGCTCCATCATCCACTCGTTCACTTCATCCAGAACATCGGCCAGCTCTGAACGCCGGCGGCGCAGCCGTTCCCGAGTGTCGGCGCGGGTCCGCGTCAACAGGAACCACGCGCGTACCGCGTCCAGCACGGCCGACTCGCGCTCGATCGCGAACAGGCCCGCGACCGCGAGTGCCGGCAGCAGCAGTACGGTGATCGCGACCGGATGCGAAATGCGGGCGGCCCACGCGGCCGCGCCGAGCGCCAGCAGCCACGCGGTGTAGATGAGAAATCCGCCGACGACCTTTGCCGTCGCGGCGACGTCCGCCTCCCGTGTGAACATGCGCGCCGCGTACCCGGTGAGCTGATAGGGAACCGCGAACAGGATCAAGGCCGCGACGGCGAGCGGCCCGAGGACGATCGCTCGGAGTGCTTCGATGATCGCGAACCTGGCAGCGTCGGCGGTCGAGATCGTCCAGTCGAGGTGGCGGTCTCGAAGACCAAATCGCTCCAGCCGCTGTTGATAGCGATGAAGCCGAAGCAGGATCTCGTCGTAACGCCGTGGGTCGGCGATGCGCAATCGTTCGATGCCGGCGGCGATGATGCGGCGCCGCTCGATTCGTTGATGAGGATCGCGACCGATCCCGCGCGCCGCGGAGTACAGGCGATCGACGCGCTCGACGATCGCGGCGTCCGTCTTCGACTCCGCTTCGATCAGCAGGCGCTGCATCCGAGCGGCAATGCGATCGGTGAGTTCCCGCACGCCGTCGGGATGCGCTGTTGAATCCGCGAGATCGCCGCACGTGAACGGCTGGCCATAGAAGACGGTCACGCGAGATCGGAACGTCGTCTTTCGTTCGAAGTTGAGCCCAACGGCCACGAGACTTACCCGCGTACCCGTGCGCTCCGCGCTGAGCGCCATCCGCGCGGCACCGGTTCGCAGCGGCACCAGGCGTCCGGTTGAATGGCTGACGCCTTCCGGAAAGATGCAAATCGCATCTCCGTCGGCGAGCGCGGCGTCGACCGCTGCGAACGTCTCGGTGTTCTTCGACACGTCGGCACCCTGATCCAGCTTGCGGTACACCGGAATCGCTCCGGACCCCGCCACCAGAAAGCGAAGCGGGCCGTCGAAGAGCGTCGATTTTGCGAGGAAACGCACATCCCTTTCTGCCGTCGCCCAGATGACGGCCGGATCGAGCAGCGCGTTCGCATGATTCGGCAGGAGCAGCGCAGCGCCAGCGTCTGGCGGCCTGCCCACGCAATCAACGCGATAGAACAGCTGACAGGCCGTTCGCGCGAGAAAGCGGACGAAGGGGGACGCGGGCCGACGTCGTCCCCGCAGCACGGATCCGAACATCGAACTGCTCAATGTGTTTTTCTGGCGACCCATTCGCGAAACAACGAATCCACAACCGCGTAGCGCGCGCCTTCGCGCGCGACGATGTCCTCACGCGCAAGCGCGGTGAGGGATGCCTGGACCGTAGACGCACCTCCGAGACGGTACCGCGCGCGGACATCCGCGGACAGGAGTTCGCGGCCATCTTCGAGCACCGCAGCGCGCAGGGCGGCACGCTGCGCGAGCGTCAGTCGCTGCCACGTTGCCTCGAAGATTGCTTCATGTTCACCAAGCAGGCGTCTCAGCGTTTCGTGAAGATCGTCGACGCCGACGCTCTTTCCTCCCTGGGCATCGTCCCAGACTTCATGTGCGAGACGCTGAACGTCATACGGCAGGTTGCCCGCGAGCTCGACGATCGCGGCGCCGAGCCCCGCAGCCGGTTTGAGCCGCGTCGAGCGGAACCGTGCCTCGATGAAGTCGGCGAAGCGGTCGGCGGGAATCTTCTGCAAGCGCATCACCGGTCCGGCCTTGTAGAAAGGGCGGCTCCGTCCAAGCATGCGCTCCATCAGGCTGGGTTCCGAACCGGAGAACACGTAGCCGACGTCCCGCTGGTGCTGCACGGCCGCGCGCAATGCGTGTTCCACATTGCCGCCGTTGAACGAGGCAATGCCCTGGAATTCGTCGAGCGCAATGGTCATTTTGCGGCGGCGGACTTCGGCGATGCGCCCGGGCAGCGCGAAGACTTCCTGCGCCAGCCGCGAGACGTCTCGGTCGGTACGCGCCGAGGGGAAGGAGAGGGCGAGCTGAGCCGTGCCTCCCTCGTCAGCTTCCACTCGCACTTCGGGACGCACCGTGCCCAGCATGTCACGCAGCCACGTCCGCGCCTTGTCGAGGCGGGTTTCCACCGCGAGGAGCGCGCGCGCGTAGCCTTCCAGAAACGACACATACGAGCTGTAGCTGCTGACCGTGACTTCAGCGGTCAACGCGCCGGCGCGGCCGGTCGCCCGCAGCGCCTGCCTGACGAGCGACGACTTTCCGTACCGCCGCGGAGAAATGAGGAACACCTTCTGGCCGGCCAGCAGATCGCGCGTCAGGCGATCCAGCTCGGTCTCGCGATCGACGAACGCGGTGAGCGGCACCACCTCGCCATAGACAAACGGGTTGTTCATGATCGGCCCATTACGTCGAACGACGTAACCATTACGTAGTTTAGCGTAATGCGGAAACCGGCTCAACCGGGGCAGCGGCTGCCGGCCGCAGCACCCAGGTCGCGGTCGCCCCCCAGACGGCGCGTTCCTGCGGCAGCCATGCCGGGAGCCGCTGCCAGCCGATCCCGCCGGGGAAGCCGGAGTCGGTGACGACGACACGGAGGCCGGCCAGACGTGGCGCCTCGACGCCGCTGAAGGCAGCCCGCCAGGCGATCCCTTCGGGCGGAGGTGCGACAAACGTCGCGACCCATTGGCCAAGTCGCTGCGCGCCCGGGAAGCTCGAACGCGAAGGCGTGAGGCCGGCCGGAAGCACGAACGAGATCGCCAGCGCGCCGCGCCGCGGGAGCACACTCACCGCGATGTCGACGGCGCCCTGGCTCGGCGTGATCGTGAAACTCGTAACGTCCGCGGGTGCGGGCCCGAGAGGCTCCGCCTGCGCGCGGAATACGAACGGATCGCTGAAGCGCCCCCATGGGATGCTCGCGGGCGCGGCGTCTTTCTGAAGCGTCCATCCGGTCGGCGCACCGGCGGCGAGATCCACGCCTGGCTCGATCGATGCGACTTCCCACATGGCCGTGGCGGCATCCGATTCCTGCAACGCACGTACGTGCCGTCTAAGCGGGCGTTCGTAGGTATAGGCGGGCGCGAGCGCTGCCGCCGCCGTCGCGATCGCGACCGCAGCCAGGCAGACGGCGGAGACGAGCGCCGGCCGCCGTATTGGCGAGCGCCGCAACACCGCAGCAATCAGCGGCGGAACAACCATTACTCCGCCAGCGACGATGATTGCGGCAAAAACGTAGGCCGGCATGATCAGCGGCAGGCGGCCGAAAACCGCGGTCGCGAATTGCAGCAGATCGACGGTGTTTCGGAGCCACAGGGTTCCCGACACCGCGAGAACCACGACCGACGCGATTCGCACGAGATCGGAGTCCGGGATCCGCGATGCGGAGTCCGGGATCCCACGGCGAGATCCTGGTATCCCGATTAGGGTCACTGCCGCGGCGCGCAGCGGGACCGTCCACAGGTATGCAGCGCTCGGAGTGAACCACGTCGCGGCCGCCGCCAGCAGAATCCAGATTGGCAGCGCCAGGCTCCACGTGATCGTGGGATCCCGAATTCCACGGATTCGCATCGGCAGCATCGCTCCGATGCGGGCCATGCCCCATCCCGCGGTCAGGCCGACCGCCAACAGGAGGAGGAACAATCGATCCGGATGCGCGTACCACGGATGGTACACTTCGCGACCCGCGCGCAGCGCCCACGTCGCGCCAATCATCGAAAAAACGACCACCGCCGCTCCGATGAGCGCCGAGGCCGCCGCCATGGTCCAACGGAGCGGTCCGGCAATCCGGAGTGCCGCCGACATGACCCGGATCCACGCGGCAACACCGACCAGTAACGCGGCAGCGTCGATCACCCAGCTCACGACCATGCCATAGCTGAGAGCCGACACCCGTCCGATATCGAAGTAGGTCGCCTCCCATCGTTCGCGTTTGGTGATGTCCATTTGGTCGAGCGTCATGGCGATGGCGGCAATGTTCTCTCCCGTCGTCCGCAAGGAACGCGACGTCAGGCGATCGGGTACATCTCTCGCGGTGTGATAGCTGTAGCCGTCGTCGACTGCCGCGAAGTTCAGGCCTGCGATGTTCTCGTGGGCGAAAATCGTGAAGTCGGTATCGTTGGGGAGCCGCCGATACACTTCGATCCCGAACGATCCGCCTCGAGGGTGCGGCGCGCGGCGCGCCCACGCGCCGGTGAGCCAGCCATTCCCCGGGCCGGTCTGAAAGAGGACCGCCGCGCCGTCTGATCCCGCGGCCTCGACGTTGATGTAGGCCTTCAGGTTGGATGCGATGACACGATCGGTGACCAGAGCCGCGGCACCCATCAGACTCGCTTCCTCACCGTCGGTCACGAGAATGAATGTTGTCCACTGCCGTTCGGGTCGGGCGGCGAGTACTCTCGCGGTCTCCAGCACGACGGCGACTCCGAGTCCGTCGTCGGCGGCGCCCGGCGATTCCGGAGCGGAGTCATAGTGCGCGACCAGGCCAAACGCCTCTCGTCTTCGGCCGGTGAGGGTCGCGATGATGTTCGACACGTGTGCCGTGCGGCCGATTTCCGGCCTTCGCGCATCGGTCTCCTGAACCCGTACGTCGTACCCGTACAGCTTCAATTGATCGATCACGTACGCACGGGCGCGAGCATTCGCCTCGCTGCCGATTGGACGGCTGCCGATCGTGCCGGCCAGAATCGAGACGTGGGCGCGCGCGTTCTGTTCGGAGAAGACACCCGGGGTGCGACTGCACGCCGCGAGCGGCGGAACGAGAGTGAGGACAAGAAGAGCAGCATTACGCTGATGCATCAGCGCCAGCGTAATGCAACCGCTGATTACTTGACCAGTTTGAGGTCCCCGCTGAAGGTCTTGAACTCGAGGTTGGCTCCACCGCCGCTACCGATGTCGACGGAGATGTCGCGCTTGGATTTCGATTTCAGCATCACTGGAAAGTCGCTTCGAAAATCTCCACTGAAACTGTTAAATCGCAGGTGACCGTTCGATACGTCCGGGAGTTTGGCCGCGATATCGCCGCTGAAGGTTTCCGCCCTGACGTCGGGAGCCGCCGACGCAGTCGAAACATCCAGGTCGACGTCGCCACTGAAGGTCTTGGCCTCGATGCTCGCTGTCGTGCCGCGGACGATCAGGTTGCCGGAAAACGCATGAAGGTCCAGGGTGGTCGACGCGGGAACCTGGATTTCGAATTCGGTTTCGACGATGTTGTCGTTGTGATTGTCCCATCGGCCGTCGCGGAGATTTGCTTCGATCTCGATGGTCGAGCCTGACGTCTGAATGTCGAGCTTGATGTTGTCGAGCTGCTCGCGTGTGCCCTTCCGGATCGCGTGAAGGACCACTTCATTGGACGCCGTTCCGGTGATTCGCGCATCACCGGAAAAGTTCTTCAGTTTGACGGTTCCTCCGCTTTGGAATGGCAACGTCCGGTCGATGGTTTCGGTTTCTTTTCTCTGTGCCGCGGCTGGAGCGGAGACCAGCGCGATCAGCAGAAGGGCGAGAGCTGTGTTTTTCATGGCGGATGGTTAGACGAGAACGCCGCTCGCAGCGTTTATGGCGATTCCGAAACTGGAAACTGGCGACTGGAAGCTGACAGCGTCAAATCCTAAGCTTCCCCGTGTACACCGCCATCCCTACCACCGCGTCCACGTTCATCCCTTCGAGCTCGTAGATCTCCTGGCGGGTCGTAATGCCGCCCGC
>Ga0136846_1216119_pt1 | contig 13157 bp, 10 predicted proteins | sample HopSoiMetagenom2_FD_96841 | JGI IMG/M metagenome (GOLD analysis project Ga0136846, IMG submission 96841) | Grasslands soil microbial communities from Hopland, California, USA - 2 Assembly 2016 (version 4) | ecosystem: Environmental > Terrestrial > Soil > Grasslands | place: USA: Hopland... | reverse complement strand
TATGCCAATGTTTTGCTTCGTAAAGACGAAAAGTGGTTCGTTCGAAACGGAGCCGACGGCGAGGACTGGCCCGTCACCCGCGCGGATCTGGAGGTTCATTACGACCGTGTTCAGGCGCGTCTAAAGCCCCAAAAGTATCCATTCAATACGGCGCCATACAGCTCAACGGGCAAAACGCAGGTCATGCAAGAGGCGGCGGAAGCGCTCAATTTAGATTGGTCCATGCCCGATCTCGGGGTCACGTTCGCTGATAGCGGACGGCCGCCCGTCCCTGGCGAGCCGATCAGCGAGGTCCACCCCAACTTGCATGGGCGTACGCGGAATACTTGTCGGCTCTGCGGCGAATGCGACATCGGCTGCAACTACGGCAGCAAGAACACCACGGATTACATGTTCCTCAGCACGGCCGTAAGACAGGGTGGCGATCTGCGGCCTCTTTGCGAGGTAAGGGAACTGATCACGTTGCCGGGTGGCGGTTGCACGGTCAGATACGTTCGTTATCATCCGGGCCTAGAAGCGCGGGAAAGTGGCGCAGGGCGACCTCTGGAAACCATAGAGGCGCCTCTTGTCGTGCTCTCGGCCGGCAGCCTTGGTTCAACGTCTCTCCTGCTTCGCAATAAGCATCATTTTCCTGGAATAAGTCCGCAACTCGGGTTTCGTTTTTCCGGCAACGGAGACCTTCTTGCCTTCGCGTTGCGCTGTAGAATCAATGGAACCAAGGAGCCCCGCTTCCTTGACCCGACATTTGGGCCGGTTATCACGAGCACAATTAGGATCCCTGATGAACTTGATGGAATTGCCGGAGTCGGACGCGGTGGGTACATTCAAGACGGAGGTCAGCCGCATTTTGCTAGTTGGTTACTAGAGGGCGCAAACATTCCTCGCCTTTCAATAAACATGTTATCGCTTCTTTGGCATTATATAGGTCGCCGGCTCAGATTGAACAAGGACAGTAACTTCAGCGATGAGGTAAGCCGAGCAATCGGAACGGGCGCACTGAGCGCATCTACGCTAACCCTCCTCGCGATGGGTCGGGATGTTGCTGGCGGAAGAATCACCCTTGATGAAGGTTCGCTCGCCGTCGAGTGGCCGCGCAAACCATCACTCGAATACTTCAGGAAGATGAATAGAACGATGGCCGACATTGCGCATTTCCACGGCGCTCGATTTGTACAAAACCTTCTTGGTTATATTGGCCGTACAATTACCGTTCATCCTCTTGGCGGCTGCTCAATGGGCCGCGATGCCGATCATGGGGTGGTCGATGCATTCGGGCAGGTCTTCGGCTTTCCGGGTCTCGTCATCGCAGATGGATCTGTTATGCCGGGTCCGGTTGGCGCAAACCCGTCGCTGACGATTGCGGCTTTGGCCGACCGATTTGTTGAGCGATCTATCGGCACGCAGCGGCGCACAGCCACGAGAGGGGCCGCCCACTGATGACCGCCCTGAGCATGACAGGTGCGCGGACATTTACCAAAAGTCTACAATAATAAGGAGTGGCGCTATGCCTCAAGTTGGTGTGCGGTTCCACGAGGTGATGAAGGGCTGGGTCGCTGTGCCTCAAGCCACTTTCCGCGACTCCGAAAGAGCATGGTTAGAAATTCGGGCGCAAGTGACGATCGAGAATTTAGACGCCTTTCTCGCGGATGAATCTCATGGTGGGCAACTCGTCGGCACGATCCATTTCGATCCCCTTGGCCACAGCATTCCCGCCACTGGACACGTCGAGCTCTTCACGAACTATCCAGATACGGCCACGCGTCTGATGAGGTATCAAGCTTCCTTTGAGGCCAACGGGGTCGGTTATATGATGATTGGCACTAAGTACTTGTCTAAATCGGCAGGCCCAAACGTCTGGGCGCATACGACAACTCTCTTTACCACCATCGCCCGCGGCGGGTCGGGTGGCTATAGCTCCGTGGCAGCCGGTGTGATCCGGCTCTCACTTTGGCAGGGGGCTCGTATGCTGTTTACGTTGCGCGGTACAGGCTCGGATTCACTGACAACACGAACGAACGCCGTTTTTCGTTTCGTTAGGTTTTTCGCTGGTGCTGTATCCGCGGTGTACTTTCACTAGCGAGCCCTGGTTTCCTCTGCTCCGCCAGCAGCAGATCCTTCGCCCTCCTCGTCCAAGAGTTTCATGGCATGCTCTAGGCTACGGCGCATCCGATTGAACGCTCTCGACAAAAGGGCCATCTCGTCGTCGCCTGAAATATTAAATTGCTTCGCGTCGGGACTTCCCATGCTCACTTCCGTAGCTATTCCCGAAATTTCTATTACGGGCCTGATGACGGCATAATGCAACAACGCATTCAGAATTACAATCATCAACACGAACACACCAAAAATCAGAAGAAGAAAGGTTTTCAGAGTTTGATGCGCCTGTGCTAGAGAGTTGTCCATGGAAACGGAGATGATCTGGGCGCCAATAATGTCGCCCACCTGCCAACCGAAGCCGTTTGCGTCGCCGTAAAGCTTCCTCATGCTTGAGGGGGCATCACCCGGAGCGCTATGGCAGGCAAGACAGGCACCCTCTGTCACCGAGATTGGGTGAGCGAGACTCAACAGCCGACCCGAAGGAGTATCACGCTCGGCAATGAACTCGTGCTGGTTTTGGTGGCCGCGAAAAAACGCGACAACATCGGCTTCCCAGTCTGTCGTTCGGTGAGCGAGATTGGTCGGATTGACGACCGCCTCCTTGTAACTGTAATCTGGAAATTCGTACTGAATGGCTTGGAAGTGAGACTGCGCTGCGAACGCCGGGACGGACGCAAGCAAAAACGCTCCCTCCCGTTCCACTCCAATTAAGGGCGTGATGGTATGGCTGGTATAGTAGCGGATCGCGTTTGCCGAAGCCATCATTACGCGCGCGTTCTGGATTGCATCGCTCCGAGCGTTTGCTTCAAATCTATGCAGCAGGAGGAACCCTGTGACTGTAAAGCCCACAAGGAAAGCGATGACAATCGCCAGATTGAATTTGGCTCGAAGTCCCATTGGGCTAGCCATCAAGCGTCGAGTGATGCTTCGACGATAGTCAACCTTAAAGCCCTTAGCCTAGCGGGTCAAATATAGCCTCTCAAGCCTTTAATCTTCAGCGGACCAAGGATGGCTGCCGATCCTCCACATGATGTTTTTATCAGCTTCTCATCGCTGGACTCGGCCGATGCGGTACTTCTCTGCGAACGGCTCGAAAAAGAGGGTATCATTTGTTGGATATCGACCAGAGATGTCAAACCCGGAGAGAACTACCAGGCTGCGATCGTCAATGCAATTAAAACAGCAAAGATCGTAGTGCTCGCGTTTTCTGCGAATGCTAATGCGTCTGCGGAAGTCAGCAAGGAATTGTCGCTTGCCAGCGCCTTCAAAGTAAATGTCATTCCGGTGCGCATGACTGAAGCTGTGCCGCAAGATGCATTCCTCTATGAGCTTAGCACACGTCAATGGATTGATGCTTTTAACAAATGGGATAGTGCACTTGAAGTGCTAGTGAGCACCGCAAAGAGAATATGTGCGCGGCCTTCTAACACGGGGGACTTTCCTGCCGTGGAAAAACCAGCCGCAGAAAAACCTCGTCGGGTCGATCAGGCACCGTTGAGGGGGACGCTGCAGATACCAGGGGCGGAGCTGGAGGAAGCGCGAAACGTCTTGGCCTACTTCGTAGGCCCGATTGCCCACGTCCTCGTAAAGAGGGCTGCGAGTGTCGCGGCATCGCTCAGCGATTTCCAAGAGCGACTAGCCTCCGAAGTTCCCACAGCCGAGGAACGCAAGGCCTTCCTACAACGGCTCAAGGGGCGATTTCAAAAAGACCGGGGCACTGATTAGCCCGAGCATGCAGCGACAATTCCACGGGAACAAGAGCGAAGAACCGTCTCACCGTATTGAATGGCCTTGACCTAAGTACTGAGAACCCCGAAGCTGTTTGTGGCGCCGTAAGAAGCGCATTTGGATTCAGACCATGAAGATTCTGACATTCAACGCATGGCATGGTTTGGATGGAAAGGGGACTCTTTCCCACGGAGAGCTTGAGACTCCCGCCGGTCGCGCATGCAGGCTCGAGAGGCAGGTTTGGAAGCTATCCGAGTGCGGGCCCGATCTGGCATTTTTGCAAGAAGTCAATCCTCTTCCAAGGCGGCTACCCCAGCTTGCCCGCGCCTTGTGCATGAACACGGTCTCACAGACCGATCTATGCGGGATCAAAATATGGGGTAAAGGTGTTCCGACCAACCTCACTTCCGGTTTGGCGATTCTCGCAAAATATGAGTTGCGCAAGCTAGAAGGGCTTCGGTTGAGCGGCTCTCGATGGTCGTTTGCAACGCCGCATTTGAGCTTCCAATTGGTCGAGACTCGGTACGCCTTGCTGGCCGAGCTAAGAAATAGTCCAATGGGGAGGCTTCTTCTTGTCAACACCCATCTCCATCATGGGCTTGAGCCGAGCCAGCGTTTACTGGAGGAATTGCAGCGACTTTTCGATTGCAACATCGTGAGCGCCGCGCAGCGGGACGAGATATTGAAGCTCCTGAACCGTGCGCGGGAGCGACGAGCTCGCGAGAGCCACCGTCTTCTCGACAGAGTTGAAAAACTCGCGCCCGCCTACGACGGAGTGATACTGGCCGGTGACATGAACGCTGATCCAGAGTCCGCCACCGTAAAACAGTTCAGGAATCACGATCTCGTCGATATCGTTCCAGCAGGCTTAAACACGTGGGATAAGACTGCCAACCCCCACCTTTTCCGTCTTTCGGAGAATTTCGAGCTTACCGTCCCCGATTTCGGGATTGCCGCCGTTAGGAGCATGTTACGTACGCACGAGTCTCGGCCGACGCGCTTGGATTACATCTTCACTAGCAAGAAGCTGTCAGCGAGAGTGCAGGCGGTAAACTTGTTTGGCCACGATATGGATCCAGAGAAAAGCATCTCAGACCATTTCGGCATCTACGCGACCTTGCATTGAGTGCTTCTGACTGAATCCCTCCAGCATAGGTGTGTATGCCGGGCCCAAGAGTGCTTGCCATAAGCGGGAAAGCGGGCAAGGTTCTCGAAGCGGGTGCTTTGGAGGGGGGTGAATGTACAATCTGCATGGACCGGCTCCCTCCAGCCTTGCGCCGAGGTCGAGTTTCCGCCGCAGGGCGGCAGCAGCTTTATGCGGCCTGGTGCTTCTATCCGCTTGCAAGGAAAAGGTGCCACCCGCCCCTCAGCTTCGAGCGGTCGCGACAATTACCGTTCAGCGGCGGGTGATTACGGAAACCGTGACGCTAAGAGGCGTAGCAAGCGGGCGTGACGCGACTTTCGACGTGCCTTCTCAGATGATGCGTGTGGCACCTGAAAATCCGCGAGTGGAAGTGTGGTTAGCAGAAGACCCATCCGTGCGTGCAACGGGACGCATCCGGGAGGTAACTTCGCAGGGCGACGCACCAACCCGCATGCTTACGATCAAGGTCGTCCTTGAAAATCCGCCGCCTACCATGCTGCCTGGTGCGAGTATCAGGAGCCGCATGAGGCTGAATTCGGACAAAGCATTCATCCTTCCGGCCACCGCGATGAACGAGACCGACGGCAGACCCGCGATTTGGGTGGTGGATCCTCAACGTCAGACCGTCAGTTTGCGATCTGTGGAGGTGCTACGCTATGATGCGACCTCGATTGCGATCTCGATGGGCCTTGAAGACGGTGAAATCGTCGTGTCTGCCGGAGTGCATGCGCTCGTGCCCCGACAGAAGGTTCGGCTGCTCCGGTCTACTTCATGAACGAACGATTCAATCTTTCCGCGTGGACGCTGACCCATCGCTCCTTTGTTAGCTATCTTATTCTTTTGATAATCGCAGCGGGTACATGGTCCTTTTTTCATATCGGCCGCAGCGAAGATCCGCCTTATAAATTAAAGACGATGATTGTGCAGGCTTTTTGGCCTGGCGCTACTGTGACCGAAACATTGGAGCAATTGACGGACCGCCTCGAGCGAAAGCTCCAGGAACTTCCTCACCTCGATAACATTCGGAGCTACACCACTGGTGGAAGATCGACACTACTAATCACTGTACAGCAGGAAGCGCACCGCATCATTCCGGAACTGTGGTATCAGGTTCGGAAGAAAGTTGACGACATACGTTTGGACCTTCCGCAAGGTGTCATTGGGCCTGGCTTGAACGACGAATTCGGCGACACGTTCGGAATTGTTTACGCGTTCTCCACAGATCGTTTTAGCTTTCGTGAACTGCGGGACTACGTTGATCAAGTCAGATCACAACTGCTGCAGATCCCTGATGTTAGCAAGATCGAAACGGTCGGGGAGCAAGAGGAGCGAATCTATCTTGAATTTTCCGTCGAGCAGCTGTCCGGACTGAGTATCGATCCCTCCACATTGATTAAAGCCCTGCAAGCTCAAAACGCTGTCACGCCGCCGGGCGTGGTGGAGACCAAGGACGACAAGCTTCTCATTCGGACTACGGGTGCTTTCGAATCCGAGCAAAATATCCGCGAAGTCAACTTCGCGGTAAACGGGAGGATGATCCGTCTGACCGACATCGCGACGGTTAAGCGCGGCTACGCGGATCCACCTCAGCCGCTGTTTCGCGTTAATGGTCGAGCGGCGATCGGTCTTTCAATTGCAATGCGCGCCGGTGGCAACATCCTCACCTTGGGAAACAATGTCCAGGGCGCGATGTCTCGCATCACCGCTGATCTGCCAACTGGAATCGAGGTGAAACTCGTCGCGGATCAACCCTTGATGGTGAAACACGCCGTCAATGAATTCCTCGAGGCCTTGTGGGAAGCCGTCGCAATTGTGCTTGCCGTCAGCTTTCTCAGCCTCGGCTTCCGGGCCGGAGCCGTTGTTGCCTTCTCCATACCAATCGTACTGGCGGTGGTTTTCACGGTCATGTATGCAGCTGGCATAGATTTTCAGAGGGTGTCGCTAGGTGCGCTTATAATTGCGCTGGGTCTCCTCGTCGATGACGCGATGATTACGACTGAGACCATGGTCAGCCGTCTTGAGGGCGGGGATAACAAAACCTCTGCGGCTACCTATGCGTACAACACGACAGCGTTTCCAATGCTGACTGGAACGCTGGTTACGATTTGCGGGTTCGTGCCAATAGGCTTCGCCCAGAGCGATGCTGGAGAATATACATTCTCACTGTTTGCAGTGGTGTCGATTGCTCTCATTACATCATGGTTTGTGGCGGTTCTATTTGCTCCATTGTTTGGCGTGGCCATTCTCCCGAGTAAATTCAAAAGACACTCTGACAAGCCGAGCCGGGGTAGGATTGTATTCCGCGCAATACTGGCCCATGCCATGCGCTGGCGCTGGCTCACAATCGCAAGCACGATCGCATTGTTCGGCGTCTCGATTTATGGGTTGCTATTGGTTCCACAACAATTCTTCCCTCCGTCCGATCGACCGGAACTCGTCGTGGATCTGAAACTGCCGGAAGGCTCGTCGATGTACGCGACCGACCTAGCTACCGCGCAAGTGGACGAGCTGTTGCGTGGCGATGAAGACGTGGAGCGTTGGACCACGTATTCTGGTCGGGGGGCTATGCGTTTCTACCTCTCCTTTAACGTACAACTGACGAATGACTTCTTTGGCCAAGTTTTGATCGTTACAAAGAGCTTCGAGGCTCGTGAGCGGCTCCGCACCCGTCTTGAGGCTGCACTTAACGATCGACTTCCAGCTGCAGTGGTGCGGATATATCCTCTCTCGATAGGGCTTCCAGGAGATTGGCCTTTGCAATACAGGGTCAGCGGGCCAGACGTGGAAAAGGTTCGTCATATTGCTTACCGCGTCGCGCAAGCGGTCTCGACCAATCCATACGTGCGCAACACAAGCTTCGATTGGATCGAGCCGGCTCGAACGATACGAGTCGGGGTCGATCAGGATCAAGCTCGCGCGCTTGGACTTAGCTCGGATGCCGTCGCGCAGCTTCTTAGGTTTGTCATGACCGGGGCGACAATCACACAGGTGCGGGATCGTAAATATCTGATTGACGTTGTGGTGCGGGCGAACGACGAAGACCGGGCTTCCCTTTCGACTATGCGTACGATGCAAGTTCCGCTCCCCAGCGGTCGCTCCGTTCCGCTAAGCCAGGTTGCTTCCATAGAGCCCGGTTTGGAATACCCGCTGATATGGCGTCGCGACCGGGTGCCAACGATAACGGTGCTCTCCGATCTTGCAGACGGCATTCTTCCACACGCCGCGTCGGCTGCACTGATGCCGAAGATTGCTGAAATCCAAGCAACACTTTCACCAAATTATCTAGTCGTGGCTGGCGGAGAGACCGAGGAAAGCGTCAGATCTTTAAAGTCGATCGCGGCGGTGGTTCCCCTCATGCTGTTCCTTACGTTCACCATCTTGATGATCCAGCTACAAAGCTTTCAATTACTGTTTTTGGTGCTAAGCGTTGCGCCGCTGGGGCTGATTGGGGTTGTGGCGGCGCTGCTGATCACGAACAAGCCTTTGGGGTTCGTCGCGATTCTTGGAGTTATCGCGCTGATTGGAATGATTGCCCGGAACTCAGTCATCTTGGTTGATCAGATCCAAATCGAGATTAAGCGAGGTACATCACCTTGGGATGGCGTGATCAATGCCACCGCACATCGACTGCGACCAATTCTTCTTACGTCGGCCGCAGCCATTCTAGGGCTTGTCCCGATCGCACCAACCGTGTTCTGGGGACCCCTAGCATATGCGATCATGGGTGGATTGGCCGCTGCGACGCTGCTCACGCTCATCTTTCTGCCGGCACTCTATGTCGCATGGTTTGGCATCAGAGAGGATCAAGCGCCAGGTGAAGCGGGCTAGGACCTCCGAGGAGTGCATCGAGGAGGCGTAAACGCAACGGTCATAGATGCTTCGTACGCACATACTGGTCTTCATCCGGGTGAACGGCTTCTGTCTTTCCAGGTAATCTTTTTGTAAGCGGAACCACATCAGATTCGCCTGCCTCCAACATTGGCGCGAGGCTGGTCTACTTGCGAGCACGCTGTGGATCCCGGATTTTGCATTCCCGTGAACGGCTCGAGCCCGTTGCGGCACGTTTTCTTGCCTTTGCCCATTGGGGTTACCCCTGAGACAAAAACCGCACCAGATACTATCCGCTTGTGTTATGCGAAAATGCACGATTGAATTAGAACGAATGGGGCGCAGCATGGCTGAGATTTCGACTAGCTCCGGGCCCATGGCGAACCGTTTGGCCGGCCAGATCGCGGGACCCGAGCCGACCGCCGGGCTGAAGGATCTTTTCTCGTATCCACTGATGCAGGCTATGCAGGACCGGCGGACACGCCGCGTTGCACAAGGTGTTTCGCTCAAATCCGACGACTTGTCCCACGGCAGCGCGAATGCTCCGTCGCCTCTCAGTCCGGTCGAGGAAGCGATCCTTATAGCTGCGACTGGGGTCACAGGCGCCGTCATGCACGACGGCCCGCTGATCAAGCCGACAGGACTTCCGGAATTAGGCACTCCTTTCCTCAATAGTGTCGGGCGGGCGGCCTCCAGCGCCGACAATGCGCAAGCAACATCTATGTTCATGATCAACGATGAGGGAACTTGGCTGATTGAGCGCCCCCGCGGACAGGCCAGCATCGATCTTCTGCGCGATATTCCACCACGGTGGGAGGACCGCAGCGAAGCTGACTGGATCGCGATGGCCAATGCCGTAAAGCGCAAGGTCTACGACGAACGACTAGATGCCCCCCGGGAATGGCCCTACTATTTGGGGTGGAACGCGCAGCATTCCAACGTCGCAGGAACGACGATTTTTCTTCCTGTGGTGGATAACACGCGGCAATACATCAACGCGATCCTGATCTTGCTTTCGGAGCCGAAGGGCAAAGCACCTTTATTTGTGGACGACTTCAGCCCTTTCCGTCCTAAGACCTTTGTGGAATGGGGCGTCTGGTTCGCTATGCAGGTGGGATTAGCTCCCTACATCCCTTATCAGCCGATCGGCGGCATAAAACGAATACAGCAAGGATATTTCAGCAAGGATGTTCCGGCGCCCTTTGGGACGCTCGCGACTGCGCGGACGGACCACGAGGCTTTCCTGCTCCTCCAAAATCTTCTGTTGGTTGGTGAGGGACTTCGCCTGGGCGGCTGGGTTCACTCCGCCATGCTACCCCCGCACATCATGAGGCGTGACCCGGCTAACGGGATTTTCGGGCTTGGCTTCCGCGAGCACGGCGGCAAGCAGCCGCGGCGGGGCCGCTGGCCCCCAGTACCCGCATCGCAGCCCAATTACGTCGGAATCGACGGGTTTCTTGAAGGTGCATGCCCGCCTTACATGTCCATGGATGACGCAATAGATTCCGTGCTTGAGGAGAAGTACAAGGGCGATCAGGCGTACGGAAACGCGAAGCTGTTCGGTCGTGCCTATAAGGATCAAGGCAAAGCTGATTCTTTCCTGCGGCAGGCCTCACAGTTTCCGAAGGAGGCCGTGGCATACGGGAAAGAAATTTGTAATTACGTGTACGACACGTATGGACGTTTTCCTTCTAACACCGACGCGTTTTACCTTCCTGGCATCTGGGCTCAGTTCTCCCATCTCGAGATTGAATATTACGACAAGATGTCTCAGCCCTGGTTCTATAGCCGGCAGGCGGAAGGTAAAAAGATTTGGAACCGCCGTTAGAGGGAGAATGACCTCGTCGTCAACGCGACGAGTCTTCGGGTTGCCGCTACTCAGATGTTCGGCCGTGATGTCCGAGCCTCGCAAAAACCGCTAACCGAATTTATCCGATACACTTTGATCCTAGAGACGATCGCGTTTGAGCAGCTCGAAGTCGCGCGAGATCTCGCTTCACCCTGGATTCGTTGCGGCCACCCATCTTAAAAGCTGCTGAACACCGTAATCCAGCGGAACGATTGCACCGGATGTAGTCCGCCCATACAAAGGTCAACGACATCAGGCGCGGTCAGACGTGCCAGCGGACTGGCGACCATCGCTCAAGAACACCATTAAAAAATCGGCGAACCGAGTCGTCGCATGAACAATAGCGAATGCGTCCAACGTCACTTCGGCATTGCAGGCCCACATTCGTGTGGCGCGGACACAACCGTCATGCCATAATCCAAGACGCAGGCGATGGACACGTTCCAGGACACCGCGCGCTGAGACGTACTTTCGGGCTCAAATGGCATGCCGCTTACAACCAAACCGATTGACAGAGCCGATCCAATCCTCAGCATAGGCATTACTGGTCACCGCTCCATCGCGGCCGAACCGATGGTCTCCAAAGCCGTCGAAGCCGCGATTACCACGGTCCTTCGAGCGCTGGAGAAACGAAGCAAATTCTCTGAAGCCGGCAAACCTTTGTCGAGTTCGAAACGTTTTCGTCTGAAGGTGATTTCCATGTTGGCGGAAGGAGCCGACCTTCTCGGAATGCAAGCTGGGCTAGACTGTGGTGCCGAGCTGATGGGAGTGCTCCCGTTCGACGAGCACTCCTACCGTGAGGCTTTTGCAGGGGGTCCAAGCCGCGTCCTTTTCGATAGCGTGTGGAGCAAGCTCTCGTCGATTGTGGTGCTGGACGGAGTTGCGGGGGATGACGCCTCTTATGAGCAGGCCAATTCAGCAATTTTGGATAGATCTGACGTGGTTATCGCCGTGTGGGATGGAGATCCCGCACGAGGGCCAGGCGGCACAGGAGACGTGGTTCAGGACGCCTTGAACCGCGGCTTGCCGGTAATCGTGATCAGCCCTCGGGCCGCCACTACTCCAAAGCTTCTCGGGGCTGCCGGCGAGACCAGCTTCTGCGCAGATTTGTTGGGCTGCTTATTGGATGCGCGCCGGCAGCTAGAAGGCGTCCCGCAGGTGCGCGCCAGAGTAGACCAGTGAGAGTGGCATGAGCAACGGTGCCTTTTTGGCTGGTCGAGCTCGGCTGCTAAGCCTATCTCAATCGCCGCGGTCTGGAAAACCGTCGCACTTTATAGTGGAGAGAAGCGACCAGCTAGTTTTCTTGGGAGATCCACCTGCAATACTGCATGAAAAGCTCGCATGATCCAGCAGCATTTATTTGGTCCTGGGCCGAAACGCATCCTGGCTTTTGACGGGGGCGGCATACGCGGCGCGATCTCAATCGCGTTCCTGATGAAAATCGAGACAACGCTTAAGAAGTTATTCGGGCAACAGACAAAGATTTCGGATTATTTCGATCTTATCGGGGGCACTTCGAGCGGAGCGATTTTGGCAGGGGCTGCAGCGGTAGGCCTCTCTGGGCAGGAGATGCTTGAGTTTTTCACCCGTCTCGCTCCGACTGTCTTCCGCCGTTCAATGTGGCGAATAGCTGGATTTCAGTCGAAGTTTGATTCCAAGCATTTGCAAGTGCAGCTTGAATCTGTACTCGGAGACATAACGCTTGATAGCGAACGCATTCAAACCGGAGTATGTGTTGTCCTGAAAAGGATGGATACCGCGAGCGCTTGGGTCATAAGTAACAATCCGCGTTCCCAATTCTGGGATGATCCGTCGGACCGAAGTTACGTCGGCAATCGACGGTATAAGCTTGCTACGCTAATTCGCGGCAGTGCGGCCGCTCCACACTATTTTGATCCCCAACTCTTGCAAATCGTCGAAAATCAGGAGCCGGGACTTTTCGTCGATGGAGCGCTCACTCCTTACAACAATCCGGCTCTCCTGCTCCTCCTGATTAGCTTGCTTCCTCAATACGGAATCCAATGGACGAGTGGTCCGGAAAATCTGCGTATCGTTTCCCTGGGAGTAGGCCGATTCCGCGACTATCTCAGCGTGCGGGATGGATTGCGCATGAGTGCAGTGGGGGTGGCTATTCGCTCTCTGACTGGCATGATCGCCGAATGTGACACAATGGTTCTTGGATTGATGCAGGCCCTTGGAACAACTCCGACACCGTGGAAGATAAACTCGGAAGCCGGCACAATGAGCGGCCTCTTACCTACCAACCCGCTTTTCGAACACCTTCGATATGACGTGATTCTCGAACAAGGTTGGCTTGAGAGGGAGCTCGGGTTCAAGATGGACCGTAAAGCATTGATGCGGCTGCGCCGAATTGACGATTATAACAGTGTTCGCCTGGCTTACGAGATCGGCCAGCGGGCTGCCGAAAAGCAAATCCTTGCGGAACATTTCGCGTCGGAGGTCTTCAGGGCGCCAACTCTGAAGAGCGGGTAAGACGCGTCTGATACAACT
>Ga0136846_1235673_pt1 | contig 13159 bp, 7 predicted proteins | sample HopSoiMetagenom2_FD_96841 | JGI IMG/M metagenome (GOLD analysis project Ga0136846, IMG submission 96841) | Grasslands soil microbial communities from Hopland, California, USA - 2 Assembly 2016 (version 4) | ecosystem: Environmental > Terrestrial > Soil > Grasslands | place: USA: Hopland... | reverse complement strand
TGACCTTGAGGATGGGGCCGCCGTTGACGCGCGGGTGGTGCGTCGGGTCGTGGCGCTCCGCGTAGTTGGGGTGGACGGCGTGGCCCGTGTCGGAGGAAAGGCAGACGGTGCCCGCGAACGCCCTCGCCCGGTCCTCGTACGATCCGTCCCGCGCGAACACCGAGCGCTCCAGCACGCTGCCGAGCAGCGGGCCGTCCGCGCCCGTGTCGCTCTGCGAGCCGTTCTCCTCGTGGTCGAAGGCCGCGAGGACCGGGATGTACGGGAGCGTCCCGTCACCGGAGGCCGAGCGGGTCGCCACGGCCGCCATCGCCGCCGTCGCGGCGTGCACGGACAGCAGGTTGTCCATGCGTGGGCCGGCGACCAGCTCCCGGTCGCGGCCCAGGTACGCGGGCGGTTCGACGGAGTGGGTCATCAGGTCCCAGCCGGTGACCTCGCCCGGCGCGAGTCCGGACTCCTGTTCGAGGAAGGCGATCAGGTCGCCCTCGCGGACGTCGTCCGACAAGCCCCAGATCGGCTGCAGGTGACGCTGCTTGTCGAGCTTCAGCCCGTCGGTGTTCACGGCGCGGTCGAGGTGGACGGCGAGCTGGGGGACTCGCAGCAGGGGCCGGTCGACGTTCACCAGGCGCGAGGTGCCGTCCCGGAGGGTGAGGCGGCCGGCGATCCCCAGGTCGCGGTCCAGCCAGGAGTTGAGCAGCGGCCCGCCGTAGATCTCCACGGCGACCTGGCGCCAGCCGTGTCCGCCGAGGTCCGGCACCGGCTTGACGCGCAGGTTGGGGGAGTCGGTGTGGGCGCCGACGATCCGGAAGGGGGTGTGCGGCGCGGCGCCCTCCGGGACGTACCAGGCCACGATCGCGCCGCCGCGCAGCACGTACTTGCCGCCGCTCCCCGACGTGGCGGCCGCCGAGGTCTCCGCGTCCCAGGCGTCCGTCTCGGCGACCTGGCGGAAGCCGGCCTTCTCCAGCCGCTGGGCGGTGTTCGCCACGGCGTGGTACGCCGACGGACTCGCCGCCAGGAAGGACATCAGGTCGTCGGTGAGGCCGCGGTCGAAGCGGTGGGGTGCGCTCATGGGGTTCACCTTAACGACGTAATAGCGCCCGCCCCCTGGGTTGGTGAGCGGGCTCTCGTAACGGAGGTGTGAAGGCTGGACAACTGGCTCGCGGGTCGGTTTCCGGACACCGGGCGGACCGTGGGGATGTGTCCTGGTTCAGCGGTACGGCGGCCCGCCCCGGAAGGTGAACCCCGGTGCGGGCCGCCGTACTTGGCCTGTGCGAGCTCAGGCGGTGGTGCGAAGTGTGCGAACTGCGTGCGAAGGGTGCTCAGAAAGCCGCTTCGTCCAGCTCCATCACATCGAGGTCGACGCCGGCCGCGAGCTTGCGGGCGCCGGTGACGCCCGGCAGGACGTCGGCCGCGAAGAACTTCGCCGCCGCGATCTTGCCCTGGTAGAACGGGACGTCCCTCGCGGACGCGGTCGCCAGCTTCTCGACGGCCACGGCGGCCCCCTTGAGGAGCAGGTAGCCGACGACGACGTCGCCCGAAGCCATCAGCAGGCGGGTGGTGTTGAGGCCCACCTTGTAGATGTTCTTGACGTCCTGCTCGGTCGCCGCGAGGTCCGTCAGCATCAGGCCGACGATGGCCTCCAGCTCGACGGCGGCCTTGGCGAGCTGCTCGCGCGCCACCGCCAGGTCGTCGCCGCCCGTGCCCGGCGCGAGGAACTTCTTGATGTCCTCGGCGAGGGAGTTGAGGGCCGCGCCCTGGTTGCGGACGATCTTCCGGAAGAAGAAGTCCTGGCCCTGGATCGCGGTCGTGCCCTCGTACAGGGTGTCGATCTTGGCGTCGCGGATGTACTGCTCGATCGGGTATTCCTGGAGGAACCCGGAGCCACCGAAGGTCTGGAGCGACTGGGCGAGCTGTTCGTAGCCCTTCTCGGAGCCGTAGCCCTTCACGATCGGGAGCAGGAGGTCGTTGAGGGCCTCCAGGGCGGCGCTGTCCTCGCCCGCCGCCTCCTTGACCTGGATCTCGTCCTGGACGGAGGCCGTGTAGAGCACCAGGGCGCGCATGCCCTCGGCGTACGCCTTCTGCGTGATCAGCGAGCGGCGGACGTCCGGGTGGTGCGTGATGGTGACCTTGGGTGCCGTCTTGTCCATGAAGTTGGCGAGATCCGGACCCTGGACGCGCTCCTTGGCGTACTCGAGGGCGTTGAGGTAGCCGGTCGACAGTGTCGAGATGGCCTTCGTGCCGACCATCATGCGGGCGAACTCGATGATCCGGAACATCTGGCGGATGCCGTCGTGCTTGTCGCCGATCAGCCAGCCCTTGGCCGGGTGACGGTCGCCGAAGGTCATCTCGCAGGTGTTGGAGGCCTTGAGGCCCATCTTGTGCTCGACGTTCGTCGCGTACACGCCGTTGCGCTCGCCGAGCTCGCCGGTCTCGAAGTCGAAGAGGAACTTCGGTACGAGGAAGAGGGACAGGCCCTTGGTGCCGGGGCCGTGGCCCTCCGGCCGCGCGAGGACGTAGTGGAGGATGTTCTCCTCCATGTCGTGCTCACCCGAGGTGATGAACCGCTTCACGCCCTCGATGTGCCAGGAGCCGTCCTCCTGCTGGACCGCCTTGGTGCGGCCGGCGCCCACGTCCGAGCCGGCGTCCGGCTCGGTGAGGACCATGGTGGAGCCCCAGGTCTTGTCGATCGCGATCTGGGCGATCTTCTTCTGTACGTCGTTGCCCTCGTCGAAGAGGATGCCGGCGAACGCCGGGCCGGATGCGTACATCCACACGGCCGGGTTCGCGCCGAGCAGCAGCTCCGCGTAGGACCAGATCAGGGAGCGCGGCGCGGTGGTGCCGCCGATCTCCTCGGGCAGGCCGAGGCGCCAGTACTCCGACTCCATGAAGGCCTTGTAGCTCTTCTTGAAGGACGCCGGGACGGGCGCGGTGTTGGTCGCGGGGTCGAAGACCGGCGGGGTGCGGTCGCCGTCCGTGAAGGACTCGGCCAGCTCGTTCTCCGCGAGGCGGGTCATCTCCTCGAGGATGCTCTTGGCGGTGTCCGCGTCCATCTCCGCGAAGGGACCGGTGCCGTACAGCTTGTCGCGCCCGAGGACCTCGAAGAGGTTGAACTCGATGTCGCGGAGATTCGACTTGTAGTGCCCCATGGCGACGGCTCCGTAGAGAGATCGGCGAGGCACTGACTCCTCGCGCCTGATTCGCATACCAACTAGTAGCTGCCTTCCACGATGATGCTACCCGCCGGTAATAAGGCGCAACCCCAACCCTTGATGTGTGACGCGTTACGCGTCCAGGAGTGGGCGGGGGGGCCGGACCGCCCCGGTGTCACCGTGCTCTCGGTACTCTTGCGGCCATGTACGGCTATGACCAGAACGCTGGAGCGCAGCAGCAGTACGCCCAGCCGCAGCAGCAGATGCCGGGCGGGTACGGCCAGCCGCCGCCGCTGTACCCCGAGCCGTCCCCGCCGTCCCTCGCGGACGCGGTGCGCGCCTTCACCACGGGCTCGATGTCGGCCGAGGACTTCCAGCAGGTCTTCGCCACGTCGAAGGTGTACTGCCCGCGCGGCGACAACCCCGGGTTCCTGGCGCTGCACAACACCCAGCAGCCCGTGATCCCGATGTTCACCTCCCTGAAGGAGCTGCGCCGCTACGCCGGCAAGGAGTCCAAGTACTTCGTGATCACCGGCGCCGAGGTCATCGACCTGTTGCCCACCGGCTACGGCTTCGTCGTGGACATGGAGGGCGAGCACCGCATGGTGTTCGACGCGAAGGCGGTCGAGCAGATGGTGGAGTTCGCGATGCGCAGGATGTACGGCTGACGGCCCCTCCCCTCCTCTTACCTCCCCTCCCTGCCTGGGCGTCGAAAACCCCCTTCCCGTACGGGAAAACCCCCCTGCGGTTGTCACAGACATGCCATAAGGTCTCTTCTGGCAGCCGCGCCCCGGCGGTAACCGCTTCGGCGGTCGCGTCCGGGTGTCGCGCGGCGCTCTCAGCTCCCGGTGTGATCCCGGGTTCTCTTGGGGGGGTTCATCCACTGTGCGTATGCGCAGCACGTCGACAGCGACGGCACTCGCCGTCCTCTTCAGCTCGGTGGCGCTGAGCGTCGCCACCACGGGTACGGCCTCGGCGGCCGTCGCCACCGTCCAGTCGCCCGGTGGCATCGTCGCGGACGCGACCCTGCAGCGGGTCTTCGTCGGCGACAGGGGCAGTGGCCGGGTACTGGCCGCGAACTACTCGGGCGCCGTCGTCGACAGCATCAGTCTCCTCGGCTCGGTCGTCGACCTGGCGCTGTCGGACGACGGACGCACCCTGTACGCGTCCCTGCCCGCCCGGCACCAGATCGTGGCGCTCGACCCGGCCACCCTGAACATCAGGGCCCGCTACCCGATCCCCACCGGCACCGGCCCGAGCCGGCTCGCCTTCGCCGGCGGCAAGCTCTGGTTCAGCTACGGCGACCAGCGGGACGGCAACCTGGGCTCGATCGACCCGACGGTGACCGAGAACCCGGAGCCGACGCCGGAGCCGACCGAGCCGACGCCGGACCCGAGCGAGCCCACGCCGGATCCGTCCGAGCCGAACACGGACCCGTCCGCCGAGCCCACGGAGGACCCGTCGCCCGATCCCTCGGCCGAGTCCCCCTCCCCGTCCCCGTCCCCGGAGGTCTCCGCGGACTCCTCCGTCGAGACCTCCGGCACGGCTCTGGCCGGCCGGGCCGCGTCCGTGGCCGCAGTCGGCCAGGTGGCCATGGAGCAGTTCCCCGAGGGGAACATCGGCATGTGGGGCCAGGCGCTGCTCGACGCGAGCACGTCGGCGCCCGGCCTGCTGGCCGTCGGTGAGACCGGCCTGTCCACGTCCTCGATGGCTGTCCTGGACGTCTCCGGACCGAAGCCCCGGCTGGCCGCCTGGCACAACGGCGACTACACGCTCAACAACGGCCTCGGCGACATCGACCTCGTCCCCGGCGCCGCGCAGGTGCTGGCCAACGGCACGGACCGGGACGTCTACGCGGACGGCGACTTCGCCAAGGCGGGCGCCTACCCGGCCGGCCAGCGTGCCGACATCGCCCCGAACGGCCTGGTCGCCCAGGTCAACCGTGCCAAGGTGGCCGTCTTCCGGCCGAACGCGACGAGGCCGCTCCGTACGTACACGGCCGGCACGTACGCCACCGCCGACCTGGCCTGGGCGCCGGACGCCTCCCGGATCTTCGCGCTGGTCGGGACCGCCGACGGTTACACCCTCAAGGCGCTCACCGACCCGACGAAGAACGTCCCGACCCTGACGGTGAACGCTCCGGCGACGGCCACCCGGGCCAGGAAGCTCACGGTCTCCGGCAAGCTGTCGGCGACGGTGGCGCTGCCGGCCGGCGTCAGGCTGACGGTCACCCGTACCGACATGGAGTCCCCGAACGGGCGGACGCTGCCGTCGGTCGCGGTGCGGCCCAACGGCACCTACTCGTTCACGGACACCCCGCCGGCCGGCGGCACGGTCACCTATCAGGTGGCGTACGCGGGCGACGCCACGCATGTCGCGGTCGGCGCCTCCGACAAGGTCGCGGTGTCCCGTACGGCGCCGACGCTGACCCTGACCAACAACAAGAAGCTCTATGACTACGGCACCGACGTCCGGTTCACCGCGCACCTGGGCGGCACGTACCGGAACCGTACGGTCGAGATCTGGGTCGACCCGTACGGCACCGACAAGCCGAAGAAGCTGGTCAGGACGGCCCGGGTCAACTCCGCAGGGAACCTCGCGGTGACCGTGGACATGACCCGCGACACGGCCGTCACCGCTGTCTACAAGGGTGACGCCCGCTTCGCGCCGAAGTCGGCCAAGGTCACGGCGTACGCGCGGGTGCGGATCTCCACGGCTCTGTCGCGGTACTACAGGACGGGCAACATCGGCTCGACCTCGTACTACTGGTTCCACAAGAACGCCGAGCCCCTGATGACCACCACGATGCCCGCCTTCCCGGGCCGCGAGCAGCGCGTCGACCTGGAGGTCTACTACGACGGCAGGTGGAACCCCGCCCAGTCGCAGTACTTCGAGCTCGACAGGAACGGCAAGTCGGCGGTGCGGCTCCCGGCGCCCGGTACGTCGGGCATCCGCGCCCGGATGCGGGCGGTCTACGTCGACGGCGCCTCCGGCGACAACGTGAACTCGACGACGTTCGGCGGCTGGAAGTACCTGTACTTCAGCAACTAGGCCGACAGGGCCCAGCGGCCCCGGTCGGCTGAAAGACCCGGGAAGACCCGGAGGGAATGCCCTCCGGGTCTTCCCTGTTGGGGTAGCAGGAAGTTCAATAATCAACTAAACTGGCCGCACAAGGAGGTCCCGACATGCCTGCAGTGACCGTCGAGAACCCGCTGACCCTGCCCCGTGTGGCCGCTTCGGCCGACGCCGTGGCGCGTCCCGTGCTCACCGTGACGACCGCGCCGAGCGGTTTCGAGGGTGAGGGATTCCCGGTGCGCCGGGCGTTCGCCGGGATCAACTACAAGCACCTCGACCCGTTCATCATGATGGATCAGATGGGTGAGGTGGACTATCAGCCTGGGGAGCCGAAGGGGACCCCTTGGCATCCGCACCGGGGCTTCGAGACCGTCACCTACATCATTGACGGCATTTTCGACCACCAGGACAGCCAGGGCGGTGGCGGCACCATCACCAATGGGGACACCCAGTGGATGACGGCCGGTTCGGGCCTTCTCCACATCGAGGCGCCGCCGGAGTCGCTGGTCATGTCGGGCGGTCTCTTCCACGGCCTCCAGTTGTGGGTGAACCTGCCGGCCAAGGACAAGATGATGGCCCCGCGTTACCAGGACATCCGCGGCGGGCATGTACAACTCCTGTCGACCCCGGACGGCGGCGCGCTCCTGCGCGTCATCGCGGGCGAGCTGGACGGGCACGCCGGCCCTGGCATCACCCACACCCCCATCACCATGGTCCACGCGACGCTTGCGCCGGGTGCGGAACTCACTCTTCCGTGGCGCGAGGACTTCAACGGTCTCGCGTACGTCCTCGCGGGCAAGGGCGCGGTCGGCGCGGAGCGCCGCCCGATCCACCTGGGGCAGACCGCGGTCTTCGGCGCGGGCTCCTCGCTGACGGTCCACGCGGACGAGAAGCAGGACTCGAACACGCCTGACCTGGAGGTCGTGCTGCTGGGCGGGCAGCCGATCCGTGAGCCGATGGCGCACTACGGCCCGTTCGTCATGAACACCAAGGACGAGCTCCAGCAGGCGTTCGAGGACTTCCAGAAGGGCCGGCTGGGAACGATCCCGGCGGTTCACGGAATGTCCGAGGGCGGCCTGTAGACCCGCGAAAGTTCAGTACTGTACGAGTGGGCCCGAAGTCGCAACTACGTTTTGCGACTTCGGGCCCGTCTTGCTTACAGGGCTACTGGGGCTTGCTTACAGGGCTACTGGACTACGGCAGCACGTAGAACGGCGCGCCGTCCGGAGCACGGCCCACCTGTCGCACACACCCTTGCTCTGACAGCAACTCCAGGGCGTTGCCGACGCGGTCGGGTGTCAGCCCGGTGCAGACGGCGATCTCCTCCACGCTGTAGTCGGCGCCGCCGTGGAGCAGCGCCGGGGCCAGGTGGGCGGCGACCGTGTGGACGTCCTCGGTGACGGCGAGGTTCCTGGACTTCCAGTTGGTCAGAAGCTGCTCGGGCGTCAACTCCGGCGCCTGGACGGACCGGGTGCGGTCGTTGGGGCGTCGGAGGGTCTGGGCGATGTCCCGCAGTACATCGACCATCACCTTCTGGTTGTCGTTGATCTGGCGCAGTAGATCGTCCGTCCGGATGCTGCGCTGTTCGAGTGCGACGAGGGCGTCGGCCACCTGCTGCGGCATGACGTAGGCGGTGCCGCCGGTGGGAGCGGGCTGCAGGGGAGCCGGTTCCAGGGAGTAGGAGCCGTCGCGCTGGATGGTGGCGATGACCTCGGAGACCCACGCCTTGAAGGGCTCTGCCTCCGGCTTCGTGCAGCCGTTGACCAACAGGATCAGGCCTTGAAGGTTGACGACGTTCATGTCTCGTCGCCACTCCCGACCTGCGGGAACGCTGAGACAGTGCCTCAGGAGCACACTCTCGACACTGGCGAAGTTGGTCGCGTCGGCGACGTTGCGCAGAGCGGAGCCGACGTGTGCGTATCCCAGGTTCTTGCACACGTCGACGGCCGGGAACCAGTGAGCGCCGTCCGGCATCGTCAGCCTCCGTACCCGCGCACCTGTCGCCGCGTATACGAAGTCACTGATCTCGATCGCGTCCCGCTGTGCCGTCGACTCGTTCGAGGGCGGGTTGTTGTTCTGCTCGTACATCGAGCATCATCTCCGCCTCCGAAAGTAGGCAGGTGGGAGCGCAACTCGTGTTTGAAGCAATGATGTTCACTCGTTGTGCTGACGCGTCACCTTCGCGCCCGCACCCTCACCCGCGCCTCCCCCGCCGCCTGCAACGTCACCGCCGCCGTGACCGGGATGTCGGTGTCCGGGGTTTCGAGGTCGTACTCGCGGAGGAGTACCGCCAGGGCCAGGACCGATTCCAGCATCGAGAAGTGGCGGCCGATGCACGCGCGGGGGCCGCCGCCGAACGGGAGCCAGGCGTAGCGGTGGCGGGCGGATTCCTGGGCGGGGGTGAAGCGGTCCGGGTCGAAGCGGTCGGGGGTGTCCCAGTGGGCCGGGTGGCGGTGGGTGACCCAGGGGGAGATCAGGATGTCCACGCCCGCCGGGATGACGTGGCCGTCGATCTCCGCCTCCGCCACCGACCGCCTGCCCACCAGCGGAGCGGCCGGGTACAGGCGCATCGTCTCCTTCAGGACCTGGGTCAGGTAAGGGAGTTGGTCCATGGTTGCCGCTGTGTACGGCTCGTCGGGCGGCAGCGCGTCGACTTCCTGCTGGGCCCTTGCCCTGGCCTCGGGGTGGCGGGCCAGGAGGTGGAGGGCGAAGGCCAGTGACGTCGCCGTCGTTTCGTGGCCCGCGAGGAGAAACACCAGCACCTGGTCGCGGAGTTCGGTGGCGTCGAGGCTGCCGTCCTCCTCGTTCCGCGCCCGGGAGAGGAGGGAGAGCAGGTCGGAGTCGGCATTTTCGTCCGCTGCTTCGCCGCCCTCGCTCCGGCGGGCCGCGATGATCCGGTCGCAGACCTCGTACACCGCCCGCGTCGCCGCCTCCGCACGTCTGTTGGACGGTGTGGGCCAGGAGCGAGGGAGTTTGAGCGGGGCATAGGCCCGCCCGGTGATGTACGCGCTCATGACCGGGAAGTTGGCGCGGATCACGTCCACCGCCGTCTCGACATCCGTTCCGAACAGGACACGGGCGACCGTGCGCAGCGCCAGGCGGTCCATCTCCTGTACGACGTCGACCTCGGCGCGGCTGCGCCAGCGTGCCGCCGTCGCCTCGGCCTCGTGGGTGATCGCCGTGGCGTAGCTGTCGACCCGTTTCTTCGTGAACAGAGGCTGGATCAGGCGGCGTTGGCGGAGGTAGTCGTCGTCCTGGCTGGTCAGCAGGCCGTTGCCGCCGGTCTGGCGTATCTCCTCGTAGAAGGCGTTGTCCTTGCGGAAGTTGCCGGCCTGGGTGGCCAGGACCTGCTGGGCGCCCTCGGGGGAGAAGACGCCGTACATGACCGTACGGAGACCGGGCGGGCCCGCTGTCACGCGGACCACGTCGCCGTACTCCCGCTGGGTGCGGACGAACGTGCCGAGCGGGTCCCTGCGGAGGTCGAGGGCCGAGCCCAGCAGGGGGTGGCCGGTGGGGCCCGGGGCGGGGGTGGCGGTGCGCGTGACAGCCATCTTCATATCATCCGCTTTTTGCGGCGCCCGGGGGTGTCCTTTCTGCCTTCTCCCCTTCTGTCCTCATCTTCTTTCTGCTTCCTTCTCCTCTTCCTTCTCCACCGCTTTCTCGTACAGCTCGAACCAGATGCTCTTGCCCTCGCCCCGGGGGTCCACCCCCCACGCGTCCGCGAGCATTTCGATCAGCATCAGTCCCCGGCCCGACGAGGCCAGTTCACCCGGGCGGCGTCTGTGCGGGAGGTCGTCGCTCACGTCCGTGACCTCGACGCGGATGCGGCGCGCGCCGGGGTCGCCCGTGACCTCGGCGACGACCAGCGCGTCGGCGTCGGTGTGGACCAGGACGTTGGTGGCCGTCTCGGAGATCAGGAGGACCGCCGAGTCGATCTGGTCGGCGCAGGGCCAGTCGTGGAGCTGTTCGCGGAGCTGCTGGCGGGCCACCGCGACGCGCTCGGGTTCCGCCTGGGCGATCGTCAGCATGGTGCGCCGGACGCTGGGGCGTGCCGCGGGCTGCAGTGCGCCATCAGCGGCGCGTTCGCCCGGCCGGCTCAGGAGCAGCAGCGCTATGTCGTCCTCGCGGCGGTCGGCCAGGGGGCCCGTGGTGTGGTGGGAGGACGGGCCGTGCACGGCTTGGACCAGGGCGTCGGCCAGCTCCTCCAACCCGTCACCGTCGATGTCTCCCTTGTGTTCCTCCAGGGTGCCGCGAATGCGCTGCCAGCCTGTCTCCAGGTCGTGGCCGCCCGTCTCGATCAGGCCGTCGGTGCACAGCAGCATGGTCTCGCCGGGTTCGAGGGCGAGGAGGGTGGTGGGGTAGTCGGCGTCCGGGTCGATGCCCAGGGGCAGGCCGCCCGCGGTCGGGCGGGTCAGTACCGTGCCGTCCGCCATCCGGATCGCCGGGTCGGGGTGGCCGGCGCGGACGATCTCCAGGACCCCGGTCGCCGGGTCGACCTCGACGTACAGGCAGGTCGCGAAGCGCAGGTCGCCGCCGCCCGTGTTGTCCGCGGAGTGGGTGATGCCGTGCAGGAAGCGGGCGGCGCGGGAGAGGACGGCGTCGGGGCGGTGGCCCTCGGAGGCGTAGGCGCGCAGCGCTATGCGGAGCTGGCCCATCAGGCCGGCGGCGCGCACGTCGTGGCCCTGGACATCGCCGATGACCAGGGCGAAGCGTCCGCCGCCGGGCAGCGGGATCATGTCGTACCAGTCGCCGCCGACCTGGAGGCCGCCGCCGGTCGGTATGTAGCGGGCGGCGACGTCCATGCCGGGTATCTCGGGGCCGAGGGTCGGCAGCATGGAGCGTTGCAGGCCGTCGGTCAGTTCGCGTTCCGACTCGGCCACGCCCGCCCGGGAGAGGGCCTGGGCGAGCATGCGGGCGACCGTCGTCAGGACGGAGCGTTCGTCGGGGGTGAAGCTGACCGGGTAGGCGAAGCCCGCCATCCAGGCGCCCATCGTGCGGCCCGCGACGGTCAGTGGCAGGAACGCCCAGGACTGGCGGTCGAACACCTGGGCAAGCGGCCAGGCGGTGGGGTAGCGGTCCCGGTAGGCCTGGGGTGAGGAGAGGTAGACGGCCCGGCCGGTGCGGACCACCTCGGCGGCCGGGTAGTCGGTCTCCAGGGACATGTGGGAGAAGGGCCGCTCGTCGCCGGGGCGCTGGCCGTGGTGGCCGATGACGGTCAGACGATCGCCCTGGACGCCGAAGACGGCGAGGCCGTCCGGTGAGAAGCCCGGCATCGACAGGCCGGCCGCGACCCGCAGCACCTCCTCCGTGGACCGTGCCTCCGCGAGCGCCCGGCCCGCGTCCAGCAGGAACGCCTCACGGGAGCGGCGCCAGTCACCGGTGACGGGGGTGCGGGCGGCGGTGCCCGGCGGGGGCTCGGTGACCTCCTGAAGGGTGCCGATCACGTCGTACGCCTTGCGGTCGAGGTCGAAGGTCGGCTTCGCGCGGCTGCGTACGGTACGGATCACCCGGCCCTGCCCGTCCATGACCCGGACCCGGACCTCGGCGATGCTGTCCTCGGCGACGGCGAGCTGGATGACGCCGGCGATCTCGTTCCAGTCGACCGGGTGGAGGCGGGCGCGGGCGGCGGCCTCCGTGAGGGCGGCCGGTTCTGCGGGCAGGCCGAGCAGACGGGCCGCCTCGGAGTCGAGGGTGACCAGGTTTGTTGCTGTGTCCCAATGCCACAGGCCGGTTGCGAGGGCGACCAGGACGTCCCCCACGGCGGGCAGGGGCTCACCAGTGCGCATTGACCCACTTTATGGAGAGGCGATCGCGGCGTGCCACCCAAGCTGCACGGGGCACCCTGTGGAGTGCCCTGTGGAGTGCCCTCCGGGGCACTCCCGGAAGAGCGGTACGGGCTACGCGTACGAACAATTGCGGGGAAGGGGCCTCAGGGCGGCCGGTACCCTGGGTCTGTGTTTCACGTGAAACATGTGAGAGTGCGAAACACGCACCCCGATCCCCGATCCGCGAAGGCTGGATGAACGACGATGCATCGGTACAGGTCCCACACCTGCGGCGAGCTCCGCGCCTCTGACGTCGGCAGCGACGTCCGGCTGAGCGGCTGGCTGCACAATCGGCGCGACCTGGGCGGCATCCTCTTCATCGACCTGCGCGATCACTACGGCATCACGCAGCTCGTCGCCCGCCCCGGCACGCCCGCCTACGAGGCCCTCGACAAGGTCTCCAAGGAATCGACGGTCCGCGTCGACGGCAAGGTCGTCTCGCGTGGCGCGGAGAACATCAACTCCGAGCTGCCCACCGGTGAGATCGAGGTCGAGGTCGGCGAGGTGGAGCTGCTCGGCGCCGCCCAGCCGCTGCCCTTCACGATCAACACCGAGGACGGCGTCAACGAGGAGCGGCGCCTGGAGTACCGCTTCCTCGACCTGCGCCGCGAGCGCATGCACCGCAACATCATGCTGCGTACGGCCGTCATCTCGGCGATCCGTCACAAGATGACCGCCCTGGGCTTCAACGAGATGGCGACCCCGATCCTCACAGCCACCTCCCCCGAGGGTGCCCGCGACTTCGTCGTGCCGTCCCGCCTCAACCCGGGCAAGTTCTACGCGCTCCCGCAGGCCCCGCAGCAGTTCAAGCAGCTGCTGATGATCTCCGGGTTCGACCGCTACTTCCAGATCGCGCCCTGCTTCCGCGACGAGGACGCCCGCGCGGACCGTTCGCCGGGCGAGTTCTACCAGCTCGACGTCGAGATGAGCTTCGTCGAGCAGGAGGACGTCTTCCAGCCGATCGAGCGGCTGATGACCGAGCTGTTCACCGAGTTCGGCAAGGGCCGTCAGGTCACCTCGCCCTTCCCGCGCATCCCGTTCCGCGAGGCGATGCTGAAGTACGGCTCCGACAAGCCGGACCTGCGCGCCCAGCTGGAGCTGGTCGACATCACC
>Ga0136846_1210916_pt1 | contig 13159 bp, 12 predicted proteins | sample HopSoiMetagenom2_FD_96841 | JGI IMG/M metagenome (GOLD analysis project Ga0136846, IMG submission 96841) | Grasslands soil microbial communities from Hopland, California, USA - 2 Assembly 2016 (version 4) | ecosystem: Environmental > Terrestrial > Soil > Grasslands | place: USA: Hopland... | reverse complement strand
GGTCCGCACCGCAGTTGATAGCGGCTGCCCGCGCTCGATCGCCTCGGCCAAGGCCATCGCCCTCAAGCCGGTGTCGCCTAGCGTCTCGTCGGCATAAGCTCGCGCCGCTTCCGACAGCGGAACCCCATGCTGTGCTGCCGCGGCCAGCGAAGCGAGCAGTGCTCGGTGCTCCGCCAAGCGGCTGCGGTCCACGACCATCACTACGACTACCGCTACGATGATTGGCAGCGGAATGATCACGATCCAAACGCCCGCGGTCGCTCCAATCGCGGCAAGCACAAACATCATCGTGCTCGCCATCGTCAGCAGCGTGTGCATCGGATCAGTCGAGGCCAGCGGCCGGCGACCATACAGCACGCGAATAGCAATTCGCAGCGCGATCGCAGGAATCACCAGCACGAGCAGCGCGATAGGTCCAAGCGGTTGATTCACAGCTTAGGACAATCCTTGAATCAAACTAATCAATGGCAAAAACAGCGATATGATCGCCGACGCCAGCGAAACTCCGACGAATACAAACAGCAGCGGCGGAATGATCTGCGCCAGCACGTGCGTTCGCACCTTCAGCCGGCTCTCGATCATCTCGGCCGCCGACCGCAGGGATGAATCGAGCTGGTCGTGCTGCTCGCCCCAGCGAATCATTGGCACGATCGACAGCGGCAGGGTCCGCAAATCGACCAGCGACATCGTCAGCGACCGCCCCTGTTCCACGCGGATGGCCAGTGCCCGGCATTGCTCGCCAACATACGCATCGGTCACGCCGTCCGCCGCCAGCCGCAGGGCTTCGGGCAGCGGCACGCGGTAGCCAACGAGCAATCCCAAGCAGCGGAGCATTTCGGCGACTCCTGTCCAGTGCCAGGCCGGACCGAGCAGCGGCAAGTTCGTCATCAAGCACGACCACCCCGCGCGGCCTCCCAGCAGGCGCGTTCCAACGCCGATTGCCACCAGCGAGCCGGTAACTAGGGGAAAGAATCGCGTTGCGAATTCGCTGGCCCGCAGCACATAGATCGTCACAGCGGGCAGCTTCAAATTGAACTCAGAGAACATGATCCGGAACGTCGGCACGACCATGGTTCCCAGTAGCAAAAAGACGGCGAACGCCAGCACGACTGCGACCGCCGGATAGGCCAGAGCCGCGACGATCGTTCGCCAATGTTGCCGCGCAGCACGGCGATTTGACGTCCACGCTGCCAGCGTCACGCTCATGTCGCCCGTACGCTGCGCTGCGCGAATTAATCCTGCGACATACGGCGGCAGCTGCCGCGCATGCGCCAGACAATCCTCGAGCGACCGCCCGCGCTCCAGCTCCGCAGCCAAATGCCGCAATCCGGCCGCCACGCGCGGCGATTCTGATTCCTGCGCCGCGGCCCGCAACCCCGCCGGCAGCGGCGCGCCCGTCATCACGATTGCCATCGTGCAGTTGACAAGCTCGTCCGCCGCAGAAGCGGAAAAAGGCGACACCGGCTCAAGTGCTAACTGCGGCTCTGACATTTGGCCTCTAATAGGGTTCCGCGATTCGCCGCATGAGCGCGATCCACGGACCGAGCGTCAGCAAGGCGTACAGACATACCAAGCCGCCGCAGATACCGATCGTCGCGAACAGCGGGATATAGATCACCAGCCATTGGCTGCGGCGTGTCACTTCGTCGCGATAGACCTCAGCGGCGCGGTTGAGCGTGCGAACAAGCTGCATCTCCGATTGTCGACCGCTGCAGGTCCAGGCCAACATCGGCGGAAAGCCGGCGGGCGCTTTTTCGACCGCTTCACCGCGCTGCAGTTTGTCCGCCAACTCTTTGCCGCCCCGCGCCAAACGCGCCGAACCCACCGCGGCGGAAGCCATTTCCACCGCTTCAGGAAGCGGCACATGGTTTTTCACCAGCAGCGAAAGTAGCTCGGCCAGCGAAGCCAGCCGGCTGGCGCGCTGCAATCGCGCGAGCATTCCCACCGCCCCAAACGCCAGCAGCGGGTGCAGCTCGCGCCCCTCGGCGATCCGCCCGCAGCGATACCAGGCCCACGCCAGCCATAGTGCGAACGCCAAGGGAATCAGCGGCCCAATCCACGTCGCGTGGCGGGCAGCTGCGTCATACACGTCGACGATCCATGGCCCGGTCACATCGAACTCGACCAGCATTCGCGACAGGACCGGTCCGATTTTCGTCAGCACGAAAACACCCAGCGACCACGTCACCAGCAGCACCATCAACGGGTACAGCAGCGACAGATAGATCGAGTTTCGAAGCTGACCAATCCGACGGGCCGTTTGCGAAATGCCTTCCATCGCCACGGGCAGTCGGCCGGAGCGAACGCCGACCTCGACGATGCAGCGATAGGCCGGCGGCAATGCCGCACCAAGCTCGCCGACGACCTGCTCGAGCGAGCTTCCCGCCTCCAATCGCCGGCTCATGTCAGCCGCCAATTTGCCGAGTCGGCCAGGCATGTCGAGCGACAGCGCGCGCAAACCGCGATCCAGCGGCACGCCGGCCCGCGCCAGCGCGCCGATTTCGTCGGACAGCGCCGTGAGCTGCTCGAGCGTGACAGGCCGAGCGCTAAGCGTGGCTGAGACGGTGGCCATGAGTGACTAAACACCAAGCAACAAGCATCAAATCACAAACAAGGACTAAGCACAAAAAACCAAATGACCGAAATGATTAATCGTCCGTTAGGACATTTGATGATTTCGGATTTCGAATTTGTTTGTGATTTGGAGCTTGTAATTTGGTGCTTCCATCGCGTGGCGTTCCTGTTCCGGTAGAAAAACGCCTGGCACGCATTCTATCAAGCGGGCGTCCTACTTTCATCTACAAACCCCAAAACGCGGCGCACTTCCGCGGCGTCGGTCAATCCCGCCTCAACCGCCGCACAGGCCCGCTCAAAGATGGTGACCATCCCAGCGGCTCGTGCCAGCCGAGCAAGCTCCGCCGCGTCGCGGCGCTCCAATATGCCGGAATTCAGCAAGCCCGTCAGTGGTGGCAGCAACTCCGCCAGCGCCAGCCGCCCGCGATAGCCACAGTGGCGGCACCGGTCGCAGCCGGCGGCTGAAAATCCCTTAGAAACGGGTAGGCCCAGGAAATCGTGGCCGTCCATGCCCCCTGCACACTCACACAGCCGCCTTACCAACCGTTGATGAATCACCGCGCGGATACCGCTGGTCAGGAGATACGGCTCAATGCCCATATCGAGCAGCCGACTGAGCGCGCCGGGCGCGCCGCCTGCGTGAAACGTGCTAATCACAAGATGTCCCGTCAGTGCGGCCTGAAAAACGGTCTCCACCGTTTCGGTGTCGCGGATTTCACCGACGAGAATCACTTCCGGATCTTGCCGCATCAATGACCTAAGGCCGGTCGCCAACGTGAAGCCCGCCCCAGGTTGAACCTGCGACTGGCTCACGCCGTCGATAGCCACCTCGATTGGATCTTCCAGCGTAACGACGTTTCGCCGTCCAGCGGACACGCGCGCGATATCTCGCAGGCAACCATACGCCGTCGTCGTCTTGCCGCTGCCGGCCGGACCGGTCAACAGCAGCGCGCCACTCGTTTCGTTAAGTAGCCGGCCGAGCGTTTCTTCAATTTCCGCCGGCAGCCCCAAATCCGAAAGATGCAAATAACGATTCTCACCGGCGAACAATCGCACCACCGCGCGTTCGCCATGCAAGGTCGGGAATGTACTGACACGCATTTCGACAGACTTGAATTCAGCCTGCTCCCGGCGAATTCGTCCCTCCTGCGGCACGTCCGTCCGATAGGTCAGCAGCTCCGCCATCACCTTCAATCGCGACACGACATCCGCCCCCTTGCCGCGCGGAAATTCGCCGACCGGTAAAAGCACCCCATCAATTCGCCACTGCACCAGTAGCCCCCGTGGCGTCGGCTGCAGATGCACGTCGCTGGCGCCCGCATCTCGAGCCGCCGCTAGCAGCTGCTCCGCAAACTGCGTGGCATAGTTCCCGCTGGCAGCGTCGAGCTGGTGAAGGGCAGCGGCGATATCAGTGGCGTGCATGCGAAAAGACTTTGGATTCTAGTTCTTAGGTTTTGGGAAGAATGGGCAAGTGATCTGATCGCTCTCGCCTAAAGCCTAAAGTCTAAATGCTAAAGCCCTCAGCCGCGAATCTTCCATTCTTGCGAGCCCCTAAAACTTCCCTCAACCGTCAAAGTTTAACCGTCGAAAATAAGAGCGGCGGTCTATGCGCCTCCGCTGCGTGTGGGCCTGCGCGGACGGTGCGTTTTGGCGCCAGCTCCGCTAGCTTGCAGCCAGGAAATTGTCGATGTCTACCGAATCAACCGCCATACGCCCTGCCCCGCCGCCGACACTGCTCGGTTCCATTGGCGATTCGATCGCCGACTGGGGCGGTGCGGTGATCGATAGCATCACAGCGATTGGCGACATGTCGCTATTCGCCGTCCGCGTCTCCTATTGGCTGGGCACACGCCTGCCAAAGCGCGAAACACTGCTGCCGAACTTTTATCAGGTGGGAGTATTGAGCCTGCCCGTCATCGCACTCACCGGCACGTTTATCGGCATGGTGCTTGCGGTCCAAAGCTACTTCATCTTCCGCGATCTGGGACTGAAAACGTGGCTGGGCGCGGTGATTAACATGACCCTCGTTCGCGAGCTGGGCCCGGTGCTTGCCGCGACGATGCTTGCCGGCCGCGTCGGCTCGGCAATGGCGGCCGAGCTCGGCACAATGAGGGTTACCGAGCAGATCGACGCTTTGGAAAGCATGGGCGCCGACCCGGTGCATTACCTTGTGGTGCCCCGATTCCTGGCCTGTCTGTTCATGATTCCGACGCTCACGATCATGGCAGATTTCATGGGCGTCGTCGGCGGCTACCTCTACAGCATTCACATCCTCGACATCGACGAGCATCACTACTGGAAAAACTCCGAAGGCTTTGTGCAGAACTTCGATCTGTTCAGCGGCATCTTCAAAAGTTTTTTCTTCGGCGGCGCGATTGCGATCGTAAGCTGCTACCGCGGCTTTCATTGTGCTCCCGGCGCGGAGGGCGTCGGCCGCGCGGCCACCAGCGCTTTCGTGTGGTCCTTCGTGCTGATCCTCGCTCTGGATCTGGTCGTCGGCAAACTGATGTACTCCGCTTATTACCACTGGTTCCCCAATGCCTCAAAGGTTTTCCTTGGAAGCTAAGGTCAGCCGGCCTGACCTGAACGATCCGCCGCTGGTCGATGTGCGTCATCTCGACGTGACGTTCGGCCGCCAGGCGGTGCTGCGCGAGATCAACATCCGCGTTCCCCGCGGACAGACGCTGGCGATCATCGGCGAAAGCGGCTGTGGCAAGACTGTGCTCCTCAAAACACTCATCGGACTCATCCATCCCACGCGCGGCGAGATCCTCTTCGATGGCCAGAACCTGGCAAATCTGCAAGGCGAGGACCTGGTCAAACAGCGCATTCGCTTCGGTTTCCTGTTTCAGAACTCGGCCCTGTTCGACAGCATGACGATTGGCCAGAACGTCTCATTTCCGCTGCGGCAGCACAAAGACCTCAAAGACCGCGAAGTTCAGGAGATTGTCCTGGCCCGCCTGGCCGAAGTGGGCCTTCCCGAATCGGTCGTCGTCAAGAAACCGGCCGAGCTGTCGGGCGGCATGCGGAAGCGCGTCGGCCTGGCCCGTGCGTTGGTGATGAACCCGGAGCTATTGCTCTACGACGAGCCAACGACCGGCCTGGATCCGATCATGAGCGACGTGATTAATGAGCTAATTATGAGCACGCGGCGAACGCATCTGGTGACCAGCGTGCTCGTCACGCACGACATGCGCACGGCGCGCAAGGTCGCCGACCGCGTGGTCATGCTCTATCCGATTTCGCGCCTCGAGCGCGACGAACAACAGATCATTTACGACGGCCCGCCCAGCGAATTGGACAAAACCGACGACAACCGCGTCCGCCAATTCGTACACGGCGAAGCCGGCGAACGATTGACTGAACTACGAGAGTCTCGAACGAACTCCTCCAGCCCTACTCCCTAGCCCTAGCCCTTTACTGTGGACGATCGCGTACTTCGCCTTCGAGTCGGCGTTGTGGTTTTAGCCGCAGCGCTGATCACCGCGTTCCTGGTGGCGCGGTTCGGCGACCTGCCGCTACCCGGCGGCGGGACGTACACGATTTTCGTGCGCTTTCCCCGGGCCCCCGGCGTGACACAGGGCTCACCCGTCCGCATGAGCGGTGTGCAAATCGGCCGCGTGATGGAGCTCAAACTGCTTCAACCTACCGGCGTGCAGGTAAAGGCCGAGATTGACAGCGGCCGCACGATTCTCGACTGCGACGCTTGTTGGATCACGAGCGCCTCCGTCCTCGGCGATTCCGTTATCGAGTTCGTCCCGCCCGACCGCGTCCCCCAGGGTGCCAAGCCGATCGACGACGGCACCGAGATCATCAATGGCCGCGTCTCCGCCAATCCACTGGAAGCTTTCACGAATATTGAGCCCAGCTTGCAAGCCGCCATGCGCTCGGTCAGCGACGCGGGCACGGAAGTAACCACCGCAGCCCGCAGCCTCAACGCCACGATCCTCAACAATCAGGACCAGGTTCCGCGCATCGCCGAAAAAGCCGAGCTGGCGCTCGACCAGTTCATCAGTGCGATGTCGAGCATCAACAGTCTGATGGGCGATCCAAACACTCGCCGCGACGCTGCTGACGCCCTGCGCAGCTTCCCGCAGCTCGTCCGCGACGCCAACACGACGCTGGCCAAGGCCAATGCCGCCTTCGACAGCATGAAGCAAGCTACCGATCGAGCCTCAATCAACCTGAACAACCTCGAAAACTTCACCAAGCCGCTCGGGGAGCGCGGGCCGCAGCTCGTGGATAACCTCGACGGCAGCCTGGCGAACATTAACGAGCTGCTGGAGCAGCTTGTCACCTTCACCGATAATCTCAACAGTCGCGAGGGTTCACTTGGCAGGCTGATGAACGACCCTGCGCTCTATTTCAAGCTCGATCGCACGCTGACCAACGTCGAAGACATCAGCTCCCGCCTCAAGCCGATCATGGGCGACATCCGCATCTTCAGCGACAAGATCGCCCGCGATCCGCGGCTGCTCGGCGTCAAGGGCGCGCTCGACCGTCGCCCCACGGGCACCGGCAACAAAAATCTCCCGGCCGGTTCCGGCGGCCACGACGGCGCGGTCATTATCGACGGCCACAGTTACGATCCGGTGATCATTGATTGAGCGGCTAGCGGCTCGTGCTGGTTGCTGGTGGGTTTCTCCCAGCGGCGTCTCGCGATTCGCTCGCGCCCTTGCTACGCTGTCCCGATATAGCGCCTTCACTCTGTACACAGTGCTTGGTACTCAGTACTTGCCAAATCCAATGCGCACGCTCATCACCATCGTCTTGCTTCTATCGCCAGTCTCCTATCTCACGGCCCAAACGATCACGACCATCGCCGGCACGGGCAAACCCGAGAACAATTCGCCAGCTGGATCACCGCAATTTAGGCTTCCACAAAGCACCAACATCGGTGATCCGTTTGGCGTCGAGTTGCACCTGAACGGACTCCATTTTTGCGAAGTCCGTAATCACCGGATCTGGCGCATGAGTCCGAAGGACCACGAACTGGAAGTTTTGGCCGGCAATGGCACTAAGGGTTATTCCGGCGACGGCGGACCGGCAACAAAGGCGCAGCTCAACGAGCCGTATGAAGTCCGAATTGACCTGACCGGCAATATCTTTTTTGTCGAAATGCAAAATCATCTCGTGCGCAAGGTCGATGCGAAAACCGGCCGAATCAGTACCATCGCCGGCACGGGCCAAAAAGGTTTTGGCGGAGACGGCGGGCCGGCGACCCAAGCGCAGCTCAGCACGCCCCACAGCATCGCCCTCGACAACGACAACAACCTCTACATCGCCGACATCGGCAACCATCGCATCCGCAAAGTGGACGCGAAAACCGGTCTCATCACGACCATCGCCGGCAACGGCGAAAAGCAGACGCCCGTCGATGGCCAATCTGCCGCCGGCAAGCCAATGATCGGCCCGCGAGCGCTATTCATTGTTGGCGACACGCTCTGGATCGCGCTCCGCGAAGGGCATTCTGTCTGGAACATGAACCTGAAATCTGGACTCCTCAAGCACGTCGCCGGGACAGGAAAACGCGGCTACTCCGGCGACGGCGGGCCGGCCAAAGACGCCACATTCGACGGCCCCAAAGGGATCGCACTCGGCCCCGACAACAGCATCTGTATTGCCGACACCGAGAACCACGCCATTCGCAAGATCGACACCGCCGGAATCATCACCACAGTCGCCGGCCGCGGACCGCAGCACGCCGGGTATTCGGGCGATGGTGGCCCCGCCACAGCCGCAGAACTCAACAGACCCCATGGCATCTGCACCGGCCCCGATAACACCGTCTATATCGGCGACACGCTCAACCACCGCGTTCGCGTAGTGAAATAATCGCTTTCATTCAGTACCGCCATTCGATTTTGCGCTTCACGGCATCAAGATTTCTTTACCGGGTAGCATTAGCAACGCGATTCAGCGAAACTGGCGCGACCGCACTAACCTCTTCTCGCGCGTGCGGCATTTAGAGCAGGCAAGTAATGGGCGTTGCTTGCCGCTGGCCCTGCAACCTAGCAAGTCAGCGTGAGAATCTCAATCTCGGAACTCAGAGGAGCGACATCGATGAAACTTCGACTGGTGCAGGACCTTCTGCTGCTTTTGACAGCGTGTTTCGTGTTAACACTAACGATCGCGTCGGCCGACGCCCAGGCCCAGGCAAAGAAGCCGAATATCGTCTTCATCATGGGCGACGACGTCGGCATGTGGAACATCGGCGCCTACCACCGCGGCCTGATGGCCGGACGGACGCCGAATCTCGACAAGCTCGCCAAACAAGGCATGCTTTTCACCGACTACTACGCCGAAGCGAGCTGCACGGCAGGGCGGGCCAACTTCATCACCGGCCAATTGCCCATCCGCACCGGCATGACCACGGTCGGCCAAGCCGGCGCCAAGACCGGGCTGCCAGCCGCGGCCTGCACCATTGCCACCGCCCTGAAAGCGCAGGGCTATGCCACGGGCCAGTTCGGCAAAAACCATCTCGGTGACCGTAATGAATTTCTGCCCACCGTCCACGGCTTCGACGAGTTCTTCGGTTATCTCTATCACCTTGATGCAATGGAAGACCCGGCGCATCCCAACTACCCGCAGAACCTGCTGAACGTCGTCGGCCCGCGCAACATGGTTCATAGCTGGGCCACGGATAAGGACGATCCGACCGACACGCCGCGATGGGGCAAGATCGGCAAGCAAAAGATTGAAGACGCCGGAACCCTTTATCCCAAGCGGATGGAAACCGTCGATGACGAGATTCGTGATTTCGCCGTCAGCTTCATAGACAAGGCGAAGAAAGACGGCAAGCCATTTTTTGTCTGGCTCAATCCGACGCGAATGCACATCGTCACGCATCTTTCGCCCAAATGGGAAGCGACTCGTAACGCGGAGAATGGCTGGTCCGAGCAGGAAGCCGGCATGGCCCAGCTCGACAACGACATCGGTTTAGTGCTGCAGAAGCTCAAGGACATGGGCGAGGAGGAGAATACCATCGTCGTATTCACGACGGACAATGGCACCGAGACCTTCACTTGGCCCGACGGTGGCACGACACCTTTTGCACAGTGCAAAGGCACCGTCATGGAAGGCGGCTTCCGCGTCCCCTGCATCCTGCGCTGGCCCGGCAAAGTCGCGGCTGATACGGTGCAGAACGGCCTCATGTCCGGCCTCGACTGGTTCCCAACCTTCCTTGCCGCCGCTGGAAATTCGGAGATCACCGACCAGTTGCTCAAGGGTGTAAAGATCGGCGATCGGACCTATAAGAACCATCTTGACGGCTACAACCAGATGGACTTGATCACTGGCAAGGGACCATCCAAGCGCCATGAGATTTTCTATCTCGGCGAAAGCACCGTCGGCGCGGTGCGAATCGACGACTACAAGTACCGCTTCATCGATCAGCCGCGAGGTTGGCTGGGCGAAAAGACCCACGTCGATGTGCCCTACATCACCAATCTGCGCCTTGACCCGTTCGAGCGCACCGGCTGGCCCAATCAGGGGACGAAGGAAGGCGCTCAGCAGTATTTCGATTGGTTCAAGTTCCAGTTTTGGCGCTTTGTGTTCGTTCAGCAGCTCATCGAAAAGGAGTTGCAGACGTTCCTCGACTACCCCCCGATGCAGACCGGCGCCAGCTTCAATCTCGACGCGGTAAAAGCAGAAATGGCCAAGAGAACGCAACAAGCGGAGGTGGCCGCTCGCGGCACCGGCCAGTGACAGCCGAATTAGGACCGTGATATGGCTCCAGACATCATAAAGATCACCGAGCTGTTTCTCGTACCCAGCAGCTTTTTGGTGGCTGCGCTGGGCACCGCCGATACCAACCTTCACCGAGCGGCCGTTTCCCTATTGGGACTCGTCGTCAGCTTGATGTGGTTCGCCTGCGCTCGTGAAGCGCTAGTAGAAACCGCTATGAAAGATGGTGAAGCCGCCCGCACTGCGCGGATTCGCATCCTGGCGCGGTTTCCGCTGGTCTTTGTTTTCGGCTGGTTTGCTTCGGTGGTTATCCACCTGCTTTTGGCCGGCCAGACTTTAGGCGCAAACTGATTTACTGTGCCTAAACGTCCTAGAAAAGTGCAGCGAGCGCAGCATCCAGAATGGACAGATCGCGTTGAGCTCAGAAGCTGCGATAAACCCTAGCGGGTAATCTCACCGATCCGCACCCGCGTGTACATTTGCCGGTGGCCGGTGCGCTTGCGAAAATTCTTTCGCCGCCGCATCTTCTGAATGTAAATCTTGTCGCCCATTTCCTGCTTCAGCACTTCGGCGGCGACGCTCGCTCCGGCGACCTTTGGCTTGCCGACTTTCACGCCGCCTTCGCCCGAAACCAGCAGCACGTTATCGAAGGTAACGGCGTCACCCTCTTTTGCGTCTTCGCGCAGGTCAACCTGAATCTCGTCCCCCGATTGCACCTTATACTGTCGCCCATCCGCCGCAATGATCGCGTACATCGTTTTTCACCCTCTGAAATATTGAGTGTTCTAATGTAAGGGCGACAGGGCGACCTGTCGAGGCGTTGGTCCCGGCGTTTTCCCTTGCCGCAAACCGCGGCCCTGAGTAAGGTTATGACATCACCCGTTGAATTAACTCGTATCAGTCGCATGTCCAAAGTCCGCCAAAAAGTGTTCGAGTACGTCGAGCCAATCGGCGCCCGCGTTCTGGTGCGCAAGGATGAACCCAAGCGGCAAACCAAGGGCGGCATCGCCCTGCCCGACGCGGCAGAAATCCCCACGATCACCGGCCGTATCGTCGCCATCTCGGCTCAGATCGAAAACGACGAGGACGTCCCGCTCCGCCAGTACGATAAAATCCTGTTCCACCCCAAGAACGCCATCCCCGTTGATTTCGAGGCCGACAACCAGCTCTTCGTCGTCCCGGTGGAAGACATCGTCGCCGTCTTTCGCCGGCAGCCGAAAGACGACAGCGAGTAATCTGCTCGCTTATTTTTTTCCTCTTTCGGCGGCGGGCGCAAAAAAAAGACCGCTGCAGCTACATGAATTGGTGCGGCAGCGGTCAGCCTGTATCTATTCCGAGCAACGGCCGCCGCCCTATCGTCATTAAAACAGCGGCCGAACCGCACAAGGCTGAGGCATTTTGAAAGAGATTATCCTCGCGCGGTGCTCAAGCAACAGTTATTGCACTTTTCATACCTGAGTCAATCTCATTCTTACTTTGGAACTGCAAAAGTAACGATTCGCAGTTCAGCACGCGCCATAATTGCCAAGACATCGGCCAGTCTCGAACTGCATGATGCCCGACGCGGTGCAGACTGAATGCTATTCCGTCATCCCCGCGACAGCTCGACGCACCAGCCGTCATTACGGCGACATCGATCGAAGCGAGGTATCATACCCAGCGTCTTAACCAGCCTAAGGCATCCCATGCAGCCCAAACGTCTTGTTCTCATCGGCGCGTTGAGCCTCCTGCCCGCTCTCGCAGTCGCCGCCGATCCTCTCATCGTCGAGCTTTGGCCCACTGGCAAAGTACCCGACGAGCCCGGCACGATCGGCGCCGAATATGTCCGCATGTCGCCCGGCGGCGAGCGCAAGAAAACTGAAACGACTGAGCCGACGCGAATGATTACCAACGTCACTCAGCCGACGATCACCATTCATCGGCCACCCAAGGACAAAGAAACCGGTACCGCGATGATCATCTGCCCCGGCGGTGGCTATTGGAATCTCTACTGGCAGGTTGAAGGCGAAGAAGTCGCCGCCTGGGCCAATTCGATCGGAGTCACCGGCATCCTGCTCAAATATCGCGTTCCCCGCCGGCCCGATGAGCCGCGCGGCGAGCCCGCCCGCCGCCCGCTGCAAGACGCCCAGCGCGCCGTGAGCCTCATTCGCAGCCGAGCCGCCGAGTGGAACATCCATCCCGATCGCCTCGGCATTGTTGGCTTCTCTGCCGGCGGTCACCTGGCCATCGCGACGGCCACCAGCTTCGACAGCCGCAGCTACGCTTCCCTCGATGTCATCGACAAAGTGAGCTGCCGTCCCGACTTCGCGATTCCCGTCTATTCGGGCTACCTCAAAATGGAAGACAAGGACGAGCTCGCGCCTGGTCTCCGCGTTCCCGAAGGCACGCCGCCCGTGTTTCTCGTGCACGGCAGCAACGACATCGTCAGCCCGCCCGAGCACAGCCTGTTCATGTACCTGGCCCTCAAGCGGGCCGGTATACCGGCAGAGCTGCACATCTATTCCGATACCTCGCATGGATTCGGCGTCCGCGCCAGCGATCGCCCGTATTCCACCTGGACCAAAGCCTGCGAGCACTGGCTCCGCGATCAAGGCTTGCTTAAGTAACAGGCACACTCCGCGTGCCGTGCCACCAGTCACCGCTGTAGCTCAAACTTTAGCTTCCCCTTCACTGGAACCTCCTGCATAAGCGGCGTCTGATCTGGACGGGCGTATTTTTGAGGAAAGGCGGGCGTGGATTCTTTCTTGGCGGTGGTTTTGGCGGCGGCGGCCATGGCTTCTTCGGCGGAGGCGTATTTGGCCGTGTCGGCGGCACCGGTTGGCGGTGAAATCACGACTTTGTATGTGCCGGGCTGGACGCCGTCGCGCGGCTGAAAAGTGGACATTACGAACTGGCCGTC
>Ga0136846_1218943_pt1 | contig 13160 bp, 10 predicted proteins | sample HopSoiMetagenom2_FD_96841 | JGI IMG/M metagenome (GOLD analysis project Ga0136846, IMG submission 96841) | Grasslands soil microbial communities from Hopland, California, USA - 2 Assembly 2016 (version 4) | ecosystem: Environmental > Terrestrial > Soil > Grasslands | place: USA: Hopland... | reverse complement strand
TACGGGGGGACCGTCGCAATACGCGGGGGTTCATTCCTGGAGGCCCATCCATGTTTAAAAAGATCCTAATCCTTCCGGCCGCGTTCCTCGCGTTTGCCTGCTCAAAGGGCGACAACAAGATGACTGCAGCGGATAGCGCGCTTAATTCAGACCTGTCCACCGCGGCAGCGACCCGGCCTTACACGCCACTCGACAGCATCACCGCTGCTGAGCGCGCTGGAGGTGTAACTGCTCCCGCAACGTCACTGAGAAGCTCGACATCGAGCGCTCCGCGGACGACGACCGTTCGTAGAACCTCGACCGCGCGCCGTTCAACTTCGGGACGCTCGTCTTCGGGCGGCACGTACTCTTCGGCGCCCGTCTACAGTGCACCGGCGCCTCAGCCGACGGTCGTGAAGCACACCAAGCGTGACGCAGCGATCGGTGCTGGCGCCGGCGCGGTGATCGGAGCGGTCACCAGCAGGAACAAGGTGAAAGGTGCCATCATCGGTGGCGCGGCCGGAGCCATTCTTGGCGGCGTGATCGGCAATAACGTCGACAAGTCGACCAAGCCATAACTCAACAGCTGTATCTTCAGTAGCACGGAAGCGTCCTGCACACAGTGCAGGACGCTTCTTTTTTTCTAGGTCGCGCTTGTGTCCCGCCCGATCGTGGCTTACGATGAACCCCGCATGGAATCAGAGATGGAAAGAGAGCGCCCGGAGACCGGGGCCACACCGGCACCGCTTCACGCGTTATGCGTCGCGCGTCACTGCTTTCTCAGTGAGCACATCGCGCGGTATTTCGCCGAAATGGGAGTCGTAACCACCAACGCCGTCGGAATCGATTCCGCGGAGGCGCTGGCAGGCGACTCGCCGCCAGACGTAGTTATCTGTGATTACGACGTTCTGGCAAACGTTCCCCTCGAAGGCTGGGAGCGGAATCCTCTCCTCTCCGGGAAACCGGTGATCGCGGTCAGTCTCACTCGCAGGGCCGAGGAACTGCACCTGTTCGATCTCGAAGGGATTGCGGCGTTCCTCTACCTGCCGACGCTCCAGCACGCCGCAGCGCTGCAGATCATGACCGCAGCAGCGTCCCGCCAGAAGTACACGCTTGGATTCCGTACCAGCGCGCCGAGGGCGGTGGAGCACAGTTAAATTTAGAGGCATGAGCTCCGACCCGATTACGGGCGCTTTCAACGACGGGTACATAGCCGAGGCCTACGATGCCTACCGGCGCGATCCCGCATCAGTCGACGAATCGTGGCGCCAGTTTTTCCGATTTGCTGAAAGCCTCAGTGGCGCCGCACCGCCCTCTGGCCCCCCGACACAAACTTCCGCAGCGGGACAACTCGATCCCGCTTTTCTTCGCGACGTTGCCGCCGCGGCTGAGCTCGTTGATGCGATACGGAGTTACGGTCACCTCGCAGTTGCGCTCGATCCCCTCGGCACTACGCCGGAAGGAACACCGGAGCTGACGCCCGAATTCCACGGTCTGAGCGAAGAGCATCTCGCCAGCATCCCGGGACTCGCGCTCGGCGCGTCCGGCGGAAGCGCCGCAGACGTCGTATCCAAACTCCGTGAGCTGTATTCGTCGAGAATTGGATTCGAGATCTCTCACCTCGGCCAGATTGAAGAGAGAGAATGGCTGCGGGTCCAGATCGAGAGTGGCAGACTCAATCAGCCGCTCAGCGACGAAGAGAAGAAGGCCATTCTCAAGCGCCTGACACAAGTCGATGGACTGGAGAGATTTCTCGGGCGCGCGTACCAGGGCTACAAGCGCTTCTCTATTGAAGGCAGCGATGTGCTGGTGCCGATGCTCGAGGTCGCGATCGAGAGCGCAGCCACGCTCGGCGCGCGCGAGGTTGATCTGGCGATGGCGCATCGCGGGCGCATCAATGTTCTCGCCCATACGCTCAGCAAGCCGTACGCGACGATCTTCGAGGAATTCGAGGGCAAGCACGCCACCACCAACGCCGTCAGCGAAACCGGTGATGTCAAATACCACCTCGGCGCGACCGGGACGTGGGATCTCGCGAAGGGCGGTCAGGTTGAAGTAGTCCTGATCCCGAATCCCAGCCATCTCGAAGTTGTGAACCCCGTGCTCGAGGGAGTCGCCAGGGCGCGCCAGGTGATGGCGGGAGGCGGGGGACGTGAAGCGGGAGGCGGGGCGCGGGACGAGCTGGCTGTCGTTCCGATCTGCGTGCACGGCGACGCGGCGTTTCCGGGGGAGGGCGTTGTTCCAGAGACTTTCAATCTCTCCGGACTGAAGGGTTATAGCACCGGCGGCACATTGCACATCATCGTCAACAATCAGGTCGGTTTCACCACCGATCCGATCGATGCGCGCTCGACGCGTTACGCGAGTGATCTCGCCAAGGGATTCGAGGTGCCGATCGTGCACGTCAACGCGGATGACGCCGAGTCATGTGTGCATGTCGTGCGACTGGGAATCGAATACCGAGCGAAGTTCGGCAAGGATTTCCTGATCGATCTCGTCGGCTACCGGCGTCATGGTCACAACGAGACGGACGAGCCAGCTTTCACCCAGCCGACTCTATATAAGAAGATCAGAGCGCATCCTTCGCCACGCGAAGTGTGGGGTAACCGTCTCGTCCGCGAAGGCGTGGTTACCGCAGAGGAAGTGAAGCAGCTCGACGCGACTATCGCGGCGGAGTTCGATCGAATTCAGACGGCGATGAAGGCGGGCGAGATTCATCCGCCCGAGTACAATCCAGCCAAGAACGCTGAAGCAGACCAGTCCGGCGCCGGCAGTGGCGATACGGCGGTGGACGCGAATCGTCTGCGCGAGCTGAACGATCGCCTGCTCAAATGGCCGGAGAGTCTGAAGGTCAATCCGAGACTCGCCAAGACTTTGGCGCGCCGCGCCGAGGCAATGGGCGATGCAGGCGGTATCGACTGGGGTCACGCCGAAACGCTGGCCTTTGCATCGCTTTTGACGGAGGGAAAGTCGATCCGGCTGAGTGGGCAGGATTCCGAGCGAGCGACGTTCTCGCATCGTCAGGCGGTGCTGCACGACTCCGAGTCCGGCGAAGTCTACGTCCCACTGGAGCACGTGGCCGAGGGTGAAGGATCCGGCCGGATTGAGATCTACAACAGCCCTCTGTCGGAGACCGCGGTTCTTGGATTCGAGTACGGATACAGTACGGCCGCCGAAGACACGCTGGTGTTGTGGGAGGCGCAATACGGCGATTTCGTGAACGTGGCGCAACCGATCATCGATCAGTTCATCTCCGCCGATCGTGCGAAGTGGGGGCAGGATTCGTCGATCGTTCTGCTGCTGCCGCACGGCTACGAGGGACAGGGCCCGGAACATTCGAGCGCGCGTCTGGAGCGATTCCTTCAGTTGTGCGCCGAAGGCAACCAGCGAGTCGCATATCCGTCGACCCCCGCGCAGTACTTCCACATTCTGCGCCGGCAGGCGCAGCTGTACGAGCGGCGACCACTGATTCTGATGCAGCCGAAGAGTCTGCTTCGGCTGCCCGAAGCGGCATCGAAGCTGAACGATCTCGCCTCAGGAAGTTTCCGGCCCGTGATCGATGACCCGGTAGCGTCGCACCAGCGCGACGCGATCACTCGCCTGGTATTCTGCACGGGCAAGATCTACTACGATCTGGCAGCTAAGCGCGCTCCGCATGTCGCGCTGGTGCGGGTCGAGGAACTTTACCCGTGGCCGGGGAATCAGATTGCGCAGATAGTCGATCTCTATCCGGCCATCGAGGAAGTTGTCTGGGCGCAGGAAGAACCGAAGAACCAAGGCGCGTGGTCATATGCGTCACCGCGCCTGCGGATGTCGACGGGCAATGCACTGCTCACGCGCTACATCGGACGTCCGGACCGGGCGAGCCCAGCCGAGGGTTACGCGGAGGTCCACAAGAAGGAGCAGGAGCGAATCGTCGCCGAGGTAAATGCGCCTTTGCAGCAGCTTGCGGGGGCGAAACGCCGCGGGATGGCGCTCAAGACCTGACAGCCTAACAACAGCCTTACAACAACAGTGAATAGATCTATTCTGATCGCTGCGTTTGCGGCGACTGGGCTACTGCCACACGATTTTCACGGCCAGGCGCGATCCGCTGGCGGTTCGATGATGCAGGCGTCCGCGCCGGATACGATGCGCGTGCTTTGGATCGCGGCGCACCCCGATGACGAAGACACCAATCTGATTGCGTGGCTGGCGCGCGGGCGGAATGTGAATACCGCGTATATGTCGTTGACGCGCGGGGACGGCGGTCAGAATCTCATCGGCAATGAGCTTGGCGAAGCGCTCGGCGTGATTCGTACCGAGGAGTTGTTGGCGGCACGGCGGCTCGATGGAGCGCATCAGTATTTCGGGCGGGAGTACGACTTCGGATTCTCGAAGACTGCTGAAGAGACGCGGCAGCACTGGCCGCAGGATTCGGTGCTGAATGACGTGATGACGGTGATGCGCGCATTCAGGCCGCACATCGTGATTACGACTTTTTCAGGAACCCCGCGTGACGGTCATGGCCATCACCAGATCTCGGCGATCATAGCCCGTGAGGCGTACGACCAGGCTGCCGACACGGTCAGGTTTCCAGTAGCGAAGTTTGGCCGGCCCTGGACTCCACTCAAGCTTTATCGTTTGGCGCGGTTCAGTCCTGAGGATCGGACCTTGGCGATAAATGTTGGCGAGTACAATCCATATCTCGGTTTATCCTATCAGGAGATTGCGGCGGACAGCCGATCACAGCATAAGTCGCAGGGTCAGGGCACCGTACGTCAGAAAGGCGTGGTGTGGGATTATCTGATGCGCGAAGACTCGCGCGTCCCCGCGCCACCGGCGAAAGAGGAGCAGTCGATATTTGCCGGGTTCGACACGACGAAGATTTTGGTCCGCGACGGAAGACTCACACCTCCTGTGCCGGATCCGCCGGTTCAGATTGAGGCGGTTGCCGATCGCCAGGCGTTAGCGCTTGGTGAGACGGCTAAAGTGGCCATGACGATGTACAACCGAAGCCACTCGCCGATTGATTTCTCATATATGTACTACGGTGATTTGATCGGGACGACGCGAGTGTTGCCAGACTCCGCCTTTCACTGGCAAGAAGAATTCAAGGGGATCGAAATCACACAGCCGTGGTGGTTAGCGCGGCCACGCAACGGAGATCTCTTCACGCCGAAGCTTGACGGGATGTCTGAGGACGAGCGGAGCAAGAAGGCATGGATGCAGGTGGGCGTTGTGCTCGATGGCCGACTGGTCAGGCTGCCGACGCCGATCGTATACCACTATGTAGATCGAGTGAAGGGCGATGTTCAGCGCCCGCTGATAGTTGCTCCCGGAATCTCGATCGCGCTCGATCAGGCGATGGCTATGGCCCGCGCCAACACCGCATACGACCAGGTTATTGAGGCAACGCTGCGCTCGGCGTACGTCGACTCGACGCCGGTTACGGTAACTCTTTCTCTGCCTCGAGGTCTGACTGCCGATTCGATCTCTCGAACCGTAAAACTCGCTGCTGAAGGAACCCGAACGCTCGCCTTCAGAGTGCGAGGAAACCTTCCGCTCGGTCAGCATCAAATCGTGGCTACAGCGACGGCCAAGGGCGCATCGTTCCGGAGTGGGTACATCCCGATCGAGTACCCCCACATCAATCCGCAACGGATTTACCGGCCTTCGACGGTTACGATCACCGCAGCAGACGTGATCTTGCCGCCACGACTGAACGTTGGGTACGTACCCGGAGTCGGGGATAATGTGGCTCCCGTGCTGCAGGAACTCGGTGTACCAGTAACCATCCTCCAACCCGACGATATTCCCGCAGCCGACCTGAGGCGGTTCTCCACGATCATTGTTGGACCGCGGGCGTATCAGGCGAGCCAGACGCTTATCGACAACAACGAGTATCTCCTGGCGTATGTCCGAAATGGCGGACGGATGGTGGTCCAATACGGGCAAAACGAGATGCAGCGTCCGGGGATAATGCCGTACCCGGTCACCCTGCAGCAGCGCGCCGAGCGTGTCACGGATGAAAACGCGCCGGTGACATTCACGGATCCTGCTTCGCCGCTGCTCAATTCGCCGAACAAGATCACCCAGGCTGATTTCAACGGCTGGGTTCAGGAGCGGGCGACGTACATGCCGTCCACGTTTGACGCGCGCTATCGAAGCATGCTGTCGATGAACGATCCCGGCGAGCCGGCGAACCGCGCGGCGATACTCGCGGCAGCGTATGGTCGTGGCACCTACATCTACGTACCGCTGGCGCTGTTCCGACAGCTGCCCGCAGGTGTCCCTGGTGGCGCTCGGATCTTCGCCAACCTGCTCGGTGGCAACACCATCAAATGAGCTTCGCCCGGACTCAGCGCTTTTCCCGGATTTCGAGAGTCTTGCTTCGCCCGGACTCAGCGCCTTTCCCGGATTTCGAGAGCCTTCGACCGATGAGTCGGCGGCTGGCTATCGGGGTATTGCTGACGCTTGTCCTCGCGTGCAGCTCGGACAAGCGTCAGGTACTGATAGTGTACTCGCCGCATGGGAAAGAGCTGCTCGAGTATTACGAGAAGGGATTCGAGAAGGCGCACCCCCATATCGACGTGCAGTGGGTGGACATGGGCTCGCAGGAAGTTCTGGAGCGCGTGCGCGCCGAGAAGCCGAATCCGCAGGCTGATGTCTGGTTCGGCGCGCCTGCGGAAGCATTCGACCGAGCGACGAGAGAAGGCTTGCTTCAGCCCTACAAGCCGACGTGGGCGGCGGCGATCGACGCAGAGGGCCGTGATGCCAACGACAATTGGTATGGCACCTACCTGACTCCGGAAGTCATCGGTTACAACCGTGAAGCCATCAAGGAAGCGGACGCTCCCAAAGATTGGGACGATTTGATCGATCCGAAGTGGAAAGGCAAAATCGTGATTCGTGATCCAATAGCCTCCGGCACGATGCGGGCTATTTTTGGGGCGATCATGGCACGCTCGATCGCGCAAACGGGCAAACCCGATGCAGGCTATGATTGGCTACGGAAGCTCGACGCCAATACCCGGGAGTACACGCTGAACCCGACGATCCTGTATCAGAAGCTTGGACGACAGGAAGGAACAGTGACGATGTGGGATATGCCCGACTTCGCCACACTCGAGCAGCGGACGCACATCCCCATCAATTACATAATTCCGGCGAGCGGGACTCCCCTGCTGGTGGACGGCATCGGCATTGTCAAAGGCAGCAAGCATCCGAAGGAAGCGCAGGAATATTACGAATACGTCACGACTCCCGAGGCAATGATCGCCGCTGCCGACTCGTTTCTCCGCATCCCGGCGCGGAAAGACATCCCGTTGTCAAAGCTTCCGGCGTGGATCCGCGATGCGATGGCGAAGATCAAGCCGATGCCTGTGGATCGCGAAGTGATGGCCGCGCATCTCGATGAGTGGATGAAGTACTGGGACGCGAACATCAGGAACCGCGGGCAGCGACAGTGACCGCCGCGCCGACGGCGCGATCTGAATCTCCTGGCGAAGGAGCGGCGAGAGGCGCTCTTGCGCTCAACGGAGTCACTCGCCGTTTCGGCGATTACACCGCGGTCGACAACGTCTCTTTCGAGGTGGGACCCGGCGAGTTGCTGGCGCTGGTGGGGGCGTCGGGGTCAGGCAAGACGACGACACTGCGCATCGCCGCTGGTTACGAGAGCCCCGACTCCGGAACGGTGATGCTCGGCGGCAAAGACATCACCCGAGTGCCGCCGGAGAAGCGTGGCTTCGGGATGGTGTTCCAGCATTATGCCCTTTTCCCGCACATGCCGGTTGAAGCCAACGTCGCCTTCGGACTGGAAGCGCGCGGGGTCAACAAAGTCGATCGTCTCGTAAAAGCGCGCGCCGCTCTGGCTAACGTGGGGCTGGAAGGAGCGGGTCCGCGTCCAATTCAGTCCCTTTCCGGTGGAGAGCAGCAGCGAGTAGCATTGGCGCGGGCACTCGTGATCGAGCCGCGTGCATTGTTGCTGGACGAGCCCCTGTCGAATCTGGATCCAACGCTGCGCCACGCGATGCGGGACGATCTCCGGTCGATGCTCCATCGGGTGGGAGTGCCGGCGCTGTTCGTGACCCACGACCAGGAGGACGCATTCGCCGTCGCAGATCGCATCGCACTGCTGAAGAAAGGGAAACTCCTTCAGTCGGGAACACCCGAGGAGCTATACAACGCGCCGGTGTCACGCGAAGTTGCCGCGTTCATTGGCCGGGGCAGTATCGTGCCCGCCGAGGATAAGGGAAACAAGGCAAGAGTAACGATCGGTGGGGTGTTCCGGGACGTGGATGTCATTCGCCCAAAAGGAGCGCCGTCGCAATTCGAGAGCGCATTCGTGGTGCTGAGGCCGGATGCGCTGGAGCTCGCGCGAGGCGCCAGTATTTTCGCCTGGCGGGGGAGGGTGACGAACCGGCGTTTTGCGGGTGGAGTTGTTGTGTACCGTGTGCAGCTCAGTGACGGCGTGGTTGTCGATGTTGAATCCATCTCCGCGGAGGCGCATGAGGACGATGCCGTGTCGGTGTCGCCGTTGAAGGGGCCGTTTCCGCTGGTGCCGTAGGCGGGGAGCGGGAGGCGGGACGATGAAATCGCTGCGGCAAAATAGTTGGCTGATCGCATTCCCGGTGATTGCGCTCCTTTTATGGAGCGTGATCTATCCGAACGCGGCGGTGATCGCGGGCAGTTTCGAGAATGGGCTTGGCCACTGGCGCGAGTTCATCAACAGCCCTGCGGACCGGGAAGCGTTGCGCACAAGCATCGTAATATCGGTGGCTTCCGTGTTCGCATCGCTCGCCATTGGTGTTCCGCTGGCGTTTCTGTTGGGGCGATTCGAGTTTCCGGGACGGCGGCTGCTGCGCGCAGTCGCGACGCTACCGGCTGCGCTGCCGCCGCTCGTCGGGGTGATCGCATTTCTGTTTCTCTATGGCGAGAGCGGGGTCGTGACACGTGCGCTCCAGCGCCTTTTCGGGATGGCCGAGGCTCCGTGGCGGTTGCAGGGCGTCGGCGCGATCGTGTTCGTGCACGCCTACACGATGTACGTCTACGTGTTTCTGTTCGTGTCGGCGGGACTCGAGCGATTCGACGCAACGCTGGACGAAGCCGCATCGGGACTCGGAGCCAGCACCTGGAAACGATTGAGAAGAGTCACGCTTCCCTTGCTCGGTCCGGCCGTGGCCGGATCAGCGTTGCTGGTCTTCATGAACGCTCTCGGATCCTTTTCGGCGCCGTACGTCTTTGGCGGTGGCCTGCGAGTGCTATCGACGCAAATTCTGGCCTCAAAGACCAACGGAGCGATGGGACTCGCTTACGTCGAGACGACGGTATTGGCGCTGAGCGCGGTGGCGGGTCTGGCGCTGTTCCGTTGGCTCGACAGAAAAAGGAAGTACACGCTTGCCAGCAAAGGCGGACGGGCGAGGAGAGCGATCAGATCTCGCCGCGCGCAAATCATCACCAGCGCTTTCGCGGCAATCATCGTCGTGGCGCTGGTGCTGCCGCATCTGATGGTGGTGCTCGTCTCCTTTGCGCGGGACGGATCGTGGACGACGCAGGTCCTGCCTCCGGAGTACACCCTCGAGAACTACAAGCGGCTCTTCTCGGAGAGCGAGCTTTGGCGCCCGATCACCAACAGTGTGTCGATGGCGCTCATCGCGACGGCAGCGAATCTGGTGGTGTGTTTTCTTGCCGCCTATCTGATCGTGTTCAGGCGATTCACCGGACGTAGACTGCTCGAGCTGCTGATCGCGCTGCCGTGGGCGATTCCAGCGACGGCGATTGCCTTGGGTCTGGCGGCAACATTCAACCGAAACGAGCTCGCCACCGCCAGGATCCTTCTCGTCGGAACCTTCTGGATTTTGCCACTCGCCTATTTCATTCGCGACATTCCCCTCGTGGCGTCGGCAGTGGAGTCTTCCCTCCGACAGATGGACGCCTCGCTCGAGGACGCAGCGCGCGGACTAGGCGCGTCGTGGCTGATGACGATGCGACGCGTGATTCTGCCGGCGGCGCGTCCGGGGCTGATTGCCGGCGGTCTCCTCGCCGCCGTCACCGCTGTCGGCGAGTTCGTCGCCAGTGTCGTGCTCTACACACACTCCAACCGCCCGATCTCAATGGAGATTCTGGCGCAGCTCCGCGCGCTGGCCTTCGGGACAGCAGCCGCGTACAGCGTACTGCTGATATTCCTGGTGCTGCTCATGACACTTGCCGCGCGCTCCTTCGAGGAAAGACTTGCCTGACGCGCTGAAGCGTCCGCATGTCGTCATCATCGGCGGCGGATTCGGCGGCATTTCAGCCGCACAGGGTCTGAAGCGAGCGCCGGTCAGCGTCACGCTGATCGACCGCACCAATCACTTCACGTTTCAGCCACTTCTTTATCAGGTCGCGACCGCAGCGCTCTCGCCAAGTGACATCACTGCGCCGATCCGCTGGATACTTCGACATCACCGGAATGCGAAAGTCATGATGGCGGAAGTCCGCGAGATAGATCCCGATCGACAGGTTGTCCGGTTGGATGCTGACGAGAAGGAGATTTCCTACGATTATCTGATCGTCGCGACCGGCTCACGCCACGCTTATTTCAGCCACAACGAATGGGAGCCGTACGCGCCCGGCCTCAAGGCCATCGAGGACGCGTCGGAAATACGGCGACGCTTTCTCCTGGCCTTCGAGCACGCGGAATTGACGGACGACGACAAGGAGCGCGAGGATCTGCTCACCTTTGCCATAGTCGGTGGCGGCCCGACGGGTGTCGAGCTGGCGGGAGCGATGCCCTACATCGCCAGAAAGGCGCTGGCTCCCGACTTTCGCAGAACCGACACGCGGAAAACGCGTGTCATCCTCATCGAGGCGGGGCCGCGAATACTTCCGAGCTTTCCAGAAGATCTCGCCGCGCGCGCGGCAAAGGATCTCCAGGATCTCGGGGTGGAAGTTCGTGTCGGTGCGATGGTGACCGGAGTCGACGCCGAGGGCGTGAGCATTGGCGGGGAGAAGATTCGCGCGCGCACAGCTTTCTGGGCTGCAGGCAATCTTGCTTCGCCACTCGGCAAATTTCTCGACGTTCCGTTGGATCGTGCGGGTCGCATTCACGTGAGCCCGGATCTATCAGTACCTGGACATCCACGGATTTTTATCGTTGGCGATCTCGCGTCGCTGACACAGGATGGGAGGCTGATTCCGGGCGTGGGACCGGCGGCTATTCAGGAAGGGAAGGCGGCCGCGAAAAACATCGTTCGCGATCTTCGACGTCAGCCGCGGAAGCCCTTCAACTACTGGAACAAGGGCGATCTCGCCGTCATCGGCCGCTCGCGCGCCATCGCCGACCTCGGCTGGATCAAATTCTCCGGCTGGTTTGCGTGGGTGTTCTGGCTCCTCGTCCACATCATGTACCTGGTCGGTTTCCGCAACAGACTGGTGGTTCTGTTCGAGTGGGGGTACGCCTACTTCACGTCGCAGGCGGGGGTCAGGCTTATTACGGATGTAGAGAGGTACAAACCTCCGACCTAACTGACGCTTGCTTCCAAGAGCTGAGTCGCGTGGGACGACTCGCGAGGGCGCATGGAGTTTAGAACTGCCACGCGCTTGGTCAGGTTCGGATGCGTGGACAGAATCTCGGCGAATCGGACGAAGAAGCCGGTCTCGGTTTCCCGCTGGTTGCTGTACTCCTGCGAGTTTACCTGGGTGTAGAGTTCGCGACCTGCGGCGAGAACCAGCAGACCGTCCACCCCGCCCTCCGGCTCGAGCGCGTTTCCAATCCTGTCGCAGGTGTATTCGCAGGCACGCGAATACGCGCCGCCGAGAAAAGGGACCATCATTGCCGGATACACCAGCGTCCGGCGAGTCATGTGCTTCCGGCGGACGTGGCCCAGCTCGTGTCCGACGACGAAGCTGACGGCCTTCTCGCCCTTCTGCGTAGCGAGCGCCAGCACGTCCGAGAAGAGCACGACGAAATTGCGGCCGAGGAAGCGTGTGGCGAACGCGTTGAGAATGCCCCCCGCCTGTAGCACGTAGATGTCAGGCGTAGTGTCCAGCCCCAGTCGTCTGGAATGCTGGTTTGCCATTGCCATCAACTCGGGGAACTGCCGGTCGGAGACACGTATTCCATTGCCGCGAATCTGCCCGAGAATCAAGCCGTGAAAAATGAAGAAGCCGACGATGCCGGCAATCAGGTAAAACACGACCACCCCAGCCGCTTCTGCTCCAGATAGTATGACTCGGATTAACACGAAATAGATGATGACGCTGACCACTACGCAAAGGGCGAAATAGATCTTTTCCTTGGGGTGAATGAGCGAGTCCACAATCACTGGGCGAGCGGACTTCGAATCCGATTGCATGGCAACCCCGGGTGGTGGTAGAGGGAAGGGAGTGATAACGTTGTGGCGATTATTCCTTTTCCGCGAGGCTCGGTCAATATGGGGACAAACGCTGAGACGGCACCGAACGTCGAACCTACACCATCGAAAGCGAGCCTGTGGGAGGATTTCGTCGACATCTTCTACACGCCTTCGTCTGTGTTCGCGCGACGGGCGGACGGGAAGTTCGGTCTCGCCTTGCTGGTGCTGGTAGCAGTCGCGACCGCGCTGATTCTCCTGACCAAGAACGCGATGGCGCCGATCTTCGACGCGGAATACGCGAGGCAGACAGCCGCGGCGATGGCGAAGAACCCGAACATCACCGCCGATCAGATGGCCTCGGGACGCAAGTTCTTCGAGACCGCCACTCCATTCATTTTCGGAATAGGGCTGGCAATCAGTGTGTTCGGCACCGGGCTCATTCTATGGCTGGTCGGTAAGCTGTTCGATGCAAAAATGGCATTGACTGCAGCGTTCATGATCGCGACGTACTCGGAAGTTCCGAGGATCGTGCAGATCCTGGTGAACGCGGCGCAGGCGCTGTTCATGAATCCCGACAAGCTCAACGCCGTCAACAGCGTGGCGTTCAACCCGGCGCGGTTCATGGATCCAGACCACACGTCGGCAGTGGCGATAGCGTTGGCAAGCCGACTCGATCTTTTCGTCATCTGGATCACCGTATTACTGGGAATCGGGATTTACGTGGTCGGCAAAGTGAGTAAGCAGCAGGCAGCAATCATCGCGTGGCTCACCTGGCTCATTGGATCACTCTTCCCACTCCTTGGGGCGTTGCGTCAGGGGTAAAACGGCAGTCTCTCGGATAGGGATTTTGCCGAGAGACTGATG
>Ga0136846_1219358_pt1 | contig 13164 bp, 16 predicted proteins | sample HopSoiMetagenom2_FD_96841 | JGI IMG/M metagenome (GOLD analysis project Ga0136846, IMG submission 96841) | Grasslands soil microbial communities from Hopland, California, USA - 2 Assembly 2016 (version 4) | ecosystem: Environmental > Terrestrial > Soil > Grasslands | place: USA: Hopland... | reverse complement strand
GGCCGCTATGTCGAGTACTACGCACACCTGACGGGATACGCGCCGAATGTGAAGGAAGGATTGGAGGTGGAAGAGGGCGACATTATTGGTTTTGTCGGAAGTACCGGCAACGCGTCGCCCGACGCGCCGCATCTTCACTTCCAGGTAATGCGAAGCGACGCCAACTATTGGAACGGCACACCGATTGATGTCCGTGGTTTCATGACAAAACCGGGAAGGATCCGCAATTGAAGGGCAAGGAACGCGCAGAGCTGAGAGCGGAAGCGCACCACCTGGATCCGACGGTGCATGTCGGCCAGCACGGGCTGACGCCGGCGGTGATTACTTCGCTCGACGACGCTCTCCGGACGCGCGAGCTCGTGAAGGTGAAGCTCGGTTTCAAGGACGACCAGATCAAACCAAAGGATGTCGCCGAGTCGTTGGCGCTGGCGACGAAATCCGACGTAGTGCAAGTGATCGGGCGGACAGCGACACTGTTCCGTGAGAATCCGGAGATCACGAAAAAACACGGCGAATTGCCGCCGTGGCGGAGATAATCGAAATGGGCGCACCGGCGGTAGCTGCGATTCTGAGAAGGCGCGAGCAGGAAGTGATCGACGACTTTCGCGCCGCCGGCGCGACGTCGCCCGATCGCGCACAGTCCTATCACGCGATGGGGTTCGGGGAATCCCTGGCGATCAAGCGACTGCACAATCGCGCGGTGATTCGTGAGGCGGCTCCCGGCATGTACTATCTCGACGAGGAGGTCTGGTCAGCCGTAGTGAGAACCCGACGGCGGCTCGTCATCACCATACTTTCGATCATCGCGCTTTTCGCGCTTGGCGTGTCGCTCGGCATTATCAAACGGTAGACTACGTGCATCGAAGGCGGTTACTGGGCCGGAATGTGCCCCGCTCACTGTTGCGATTGGAAGCGGCGACTCTATTTTTCGCCAAGGAATCGTCGGTGCTGGTCGTTCTCTCGTTTGGCGCCGCAAAATCGGACTGAGATGCCCTACATCATAACCGAAGCGTGCAAGAACACGAAGGACCGCGCTTGTGTCGATGTATGTCCCGTCGACTGCATTTACGAGGGAGCGGACCAGCTCTTCATCCACCCCGACGAATTCATCGATTGCTGGGCATGCGAGCCGGAGTGTCCGGTCACGGCGATTTTTCCGGAAGAGGATGTGCCGGCGAACATGAAGGAGTATATCCAGATCAACCGGGACGTCTTCAAGTCTCCGAATCCTCCGGGACGGCCCAACCGGTAGTAGCTCTGAGCGACTGGCGAACCCGGTGCTCGGCACTCAATATCTGATTAATGACCCCACCAATCGTTCCGGGAAAGAACGGACTGCCGACGGTTTTGCTTTCGCATCCGTCGGGCAGCTCGGCTGACATCTATTTGAATGGCGCTCACGTAACGTCGTGGATTCCTGCCGGCGGACAGGAAGTGCTGTTCATGGGCAAGAGAGCGACGTTTGCCGCCGGCGATCCGATTCGCGGCGGCATTCCAGTGATATGGCCTCAATTCGCCAACCTCGGCGGTTTGCCGCAGCACGGATTTGCCCGTAAGAGTGAGTGGCAGCTCGTCGAGACGACCGATGGAGAAAACGAGAACCAATCCTCAGTGACGTTGCAGCTGACGGATGATCACCGCACCCGCGAGCTGTGGCCGTATCACTTTCGCACGGAGTTGAAGGTCTCGATCGACGAAAAGTCCTTGATTGTCGAATTGTCGGCGTTCAATACCGGAGATGAGATCTTCACGTTCACCGCCGCCCTGCACACCTACATCGCGATTGCAGACATCCGCGAAACGGCGATTCGCGGCTTCACCGGCAAGTGGTACCTGGACAAGACTCAAGGTGGCAACGAGACAAAGGACCACGCGAAAAAACTCGTCATTTCCGATGAGACCGACCGGGTTTATCTGAAGGCGCCGAAGAAAGTGGAAGTAGAAGATCGTGGCAACGAGCGACGGGTTGAGATTCGCGCGACTGGATTCAAGGATGCGGTCGTCTGGAACCCGTGGTTGGAGAAAGTCACCGGCTTCATCGGGCTCGACACCGAGGACTATCTGCGCATGATCTGCATCGAAGCGGCGCAGATCGGATCTCCAGTGGAGCTCAAGCCCGGCTTGTCGTGGAGTGGCGCACAGACGCTCGCCATCGTGTAGTGCCAGCCGTTTTCCGCAAATCCACTTACACGTGGCAGTGCGACAAATGCGGCGTGTTTTTCAGAGCTGGGCAGGGCGGTGTTTGTGGCAACTGCAAGCGCTCTCTGTGCGCTAACGATCTCTACGGATCCTTCTGGGACAGAATGCGAGCGCGGTTTTCAGGCGAGAGAGCTGTCTGCGTGGAGTGTCGTGCCAAAGCCAGGCTGAAGACTGAGGTCCGATGACTAACGGCATCGATCACCGAGGACTAAGTGAGGGTTGCAGACAATCGAGGAGCTAAAGCGCCGCCTTTCGATCCGCAGTTAGTCAGCAATCATAGATGCACTTAGTGCTCGGGCCTCGGTCAAAAGCTTCTTATAAAGCCCTCAGCTCCTGCCTGGACATAGACTTTCGATTTGATCCAGAGTGCCAGCAACAGCACGATGTACTGGAGAAAGGTGCTGATCTCGCTGCGCACAGCTTCGCCCCAATGGTATTCACCCTTCTCCTGTTCGCCCTTCGGTGGTCGAGGGATCCAGCGCGGAGTGCACGTTCTGTAATCGAGGTACTCGCGCCCGAAAATCGATTCGAGCACGCCCTCCTCGTAGCGGACGATCAGCTCATACTCCAGCGCGAACAGTAGAATCGCGAATGGCAGGAACCACAACACGCCGGAGATGGTGACGAATCCCATCCATGCCAGGAAGTTGCCGATGTAGAGCGGGTTCCTCACCCAGGCGAAAATCCCGTACGTAACGAGTCGCTGCACGTTGCGAGAACGACGCCGCGTAACTGTGCCGGCGGCTGCGACTCCCGCGAGGCGCACCAGTTCTCCAAGTGCAATCAGCACCAAACCGACTTCCCATCTGAACGGCGACATCGTTCCCGGAATGACCAGCGGTATGCCGAGGAACAGGATCGGTAGCCACCCTCGGTGTCGGAACAGCACGGCACCGATACGAGCCGGCGCGGAAATCTCGCTCGCGCTCACAGGCGGGCGTACTTCGCTCGGTTGGGTCACGCTGCCAATCCGAAGTCGCGACTCCTCATCGCGGGTTAGCCGGCGCCGATTCTTCCCATGGCGAGAACAGCGTGCGCCACTGATCCGGCACGGGGATAGGCTTCCCGTCCGTCGAGACCGTCACGTACACGATCGATGCGTCGCAAACAACGACACCCCGTTTATTCTGGACTACCTGCCGCACGATGAAGCTGGTGTTGCCGACGGAAAGAAGTCCGGTACGGATAGTCAGGTCGTCCCCGGGGAAAACCTGCGCCGAGTACGATGCTTCAACTTTACGGACGACTGCCCACAGGCTAGTCCGCATGTATTCCTCGTACGACATGTGCCGTTCGAGCGCCGACCAGCGAGCGCGCTCCAGTAAGGTGAGCAGGTGAGCGTGGTTGACGTGGCCGACTGAGTCGCAGTCGCTCGGATAGATGTGGACCTGAAAGTCCTGTGGCATTGGCTACGGTGTGGTGGGTGTCGGGTCGAAAACTAACGCCGATTTGGCGTTTCAGAGATTTTGTTCAGGATGAGCCGGGGTCCTGCACCATTCGCGCATTTAGATTTCGCGCATGCCCGTTGTGAACAGTGAAACCGCACTCTACCTCGACAAGCCCGCGGAAGTCGAGCGTTTCCTAAAGGAAATCTCCGACGTGAAAGAGCTCGCACTCGACACCGAGGGCGCGAGCTTCCACCGGTTTCTCGATCGCATCTACCTGCTCCAGATATCAACCCGCGAGCGTAATGCGATCATCGATCCGCTTCCGATCGGATCGCCGCCGAAGCTGGGGGAGCTGCTGGAGAACAACGCGATCGAAGTCGTTTTTCACGACGCTGATTATGATCTGAGACTGCTGCATCAGGATTACGGATGGCACGTTACCACCATCTTCGACACTCGCGTCGCTGCGCAGCTGCTCGGCATCAAGTCATTCGGACTGGCAGCTCTGCTCGAGCAGTTCTTCGATGTTAAGCTCGACAAGAAACACCAGCGCGCGGACTGGTCGATGCGGCCGCTGCCGCGCGACATGCTGGAATACGCCGCGCAGGACACGCGGTATCTGCTGCAGCTGCGTGATCAGATGAAGAGCGAGCTGCAGCGTCGCGAGCGCTGGCACTGGGCGCAGGAAGAGTTTGCGCGGCTCGAGGGAACGCGTTGGGAAGCCGAAGAAGAGATGGAGGGATTTCTCCGCATGAAGGGAGCGCGCGATCTCACACGGCGCGAACTGGCGGTCTTGCGCGAGGTGGCGAATTGGCGCGACAAGATGGCGGAGCAACTCGATCGGGCAACCTTCCGCGTGATGGGCAATGAGGTGCTGTTCGACCTCGCGCGAAAGGCGCCCCGCAACGCCACCGAGCTGTCGTCGATCAAAGGAATGCCGAGGGGAATGGTGGAGCGTGGCGGGTCCGATCTGGTCGCGGCGATTCGTCGCGGGCTCGACGCGCCAGAAGCGGAGCTGCCGAAATTCCCGCGTGGCCAGCGCTGGAACAAGGATCGAGATTTCGATGATCGAGTCGGGCGACTGAAGACGGTTCGCGACGCGGCGGCGAGTCGACTCGAGCTCGACCACGGCGTGCTGTGCTCCAGGGAACGACTGGAGAATGTTGCGAGAAGCGGGGCCAAGACGCTCGAAGATCTGGAGAGAGTGCCCGGCCTCAGGCGATGGCAGATCGAGGAAATGGGAGCGGATTTTCTGAAAGAACTAAAATCAGCTGCGCCCTGATCGCGCGTTGCTACCGGCCAGTCGGCCGCATCGCGAACTGATAGGTCTGCGTTACCCACTCTGCAACGGGACAGGCGCCAAGCTTCGCCGGCTGAAAGACGCTTTTCGACAATGCGTCGCCCATCGTGACCAGAAACTCTCTGTAGTGAGCCCGCAGGACGTCAACTGACTGCGGGGCAACGCGGCCATCGGGCAGAATCGTGAACTGAAATTTCAGCGTGTCACCGACGGCTGCGCGTTCCGCGGGAGCCGGATACCTGGGACGCGGGCTGTTCTCTGCCATCTGAGCGTGGCGGAACTGAAGTGCGTAGCGTGGAAGCCTGGCGCGGAACAGTCGTCGCACCGGTGGAACGGAATCGGGACTGTCTTCGGAGTTGACGATGATCGTGAGAGGCAAAGTCTTCTCCGTCTGGAAGAAAGGAACCATGTTCGCCTTGCTCATTCCGATCAGGGCCGATCGAACTGAGTCGGCCAGCTCTGTGTTGAGTGATGGACTCAAGACTCCGAGGTGCTGGATCGTTCCATCCGATGCAACCACAGCGTACGCGACGACGTGTACCATCGGCGTTGCGCCCGAACAGACATTTTTGTCGCGATCGCAGGGTGGATCGCCGAACATCACGCTCAGCGGTAGCTGTGCCGGCGGCTTGAATCGCGATCTGAATTCCTGAGCGAACAAACCCTCAAAATCCGCCGGCAGCTTTCCGGTCGAATCCTGGTGACGCACACTCATCTTGACGACGGCGGTGATGGTGTCGGTGGCGCGCAGCGTGTCGACGCAACTCACTGTGTCAGACTTGGCGATGTACGCAGCAACCGCATCGCCGGTATTCATCGCTGACCCAAGCAGCAGCAACGAAATCACCGGTACCGACACGAGTGTGCCGAGCGGATTCATTCCCTGGGAACGTCGAAAAGAAAGCGTTGACTCATTCGTGTACTGACTGGGCAATCCCCGAGCCGCGCCGGATGGTAGCGTGTCCGTTGGAGGGCATTCACGACTGAGATGACGAAATCCCCATAGGTGGCCCGCATTAATTCGAGTGACTCGGTCGCGATTCTGCCCTCCGCATCGACAGTAAATGCGATGGCGACGCTGTCGCCGACTCCCGCCAGGCGGGCCCCGAAGGGATACCGCGGCTCGACACCAGAAGCGGGCATCGATGCATACCTAAATGGAAGGTTGTAATGAGGCACCTTGGCCAGGAACACGTGCCGGATTTCGGGAACGGTGTCGGGATTGGGGTCTGCCTCCACGCGAACGATCAATGCCATGGTATCGACATCCATCGTCGGGCCAAGCCCCTGACGACTCATCGTCTCGAGAGCGGTCCGCACGCTGTCCGCGAGATCGGGGGTGAGCGTCGCGTCGACGACCTGAATATCCGACAGCTTGCCGTCGTAGTGGGCGGTCAGGTACGCGACTGCACTCACATCGAGGTAGCCACCGACGCAACGAGCGCCCACTGAATCGCAAGGCGGCGCGCCCATCACCACGCTCAGCGGCAACTTCCGCGGCACCCGAAACCGGCGGCGAAACTCCTGCGCGAAGAACGCCTCGAAATCGCCCGGCAACTTCTCGGTGGTGTCCTGCGGAGCGACGCTCAACTTGACGACGCTCATGATGGAGTCGGCCGCGTGCAGGGTGTCGAGACAGCCGATGCCCGGCTTCGAGTTCGACGCGGTTTTCCCGGAGGCTGAAGAAGTGCTCGCGCAACCGGCGCTCGTGACGCAGGTGGCGATGACTAGAAGTTTGTATCCGCTATGCGCTCGCCGGAGTTTTTCAGCGAGTGCTGAGATCAAAAGCCGAGATAGGCTCGGACGCGCGGCTCCATCTTCTCGGGCGTCCAGAAAGGCATCCAAACCAGATTCACCTCCACCTTCTCAACCCCGGGCAGCGCCATCACTTCCTTCTCGGCGTTGGTCATCAGCTCCGGTCCGGATGGACACGCGGGTGAGGTCAGGGTCATATCCACCCTAACCGTCGTGCCGTCGACGGCGATGTTGTAGACGAGGCCCAGGTCCATGATGTTGAGCTGCAGATCCGGGTCTTTCACTCGCCGCAGCGCGAGCTTCACCTGATCTTCGCTGACGACGCCGGAAGTGGTCGGGGCGGCGTCGGTAGGAGCCGGGATAGGGTTCGATTCCTCTGACATTTACGAATAATCGCCAAATGACAGCCGCACATACAAGTAAGGGCGCCCCATTGGGGCGCCCTGGTGCTAAAGTGTCGCGCTGATCTCAGGGATAACAGAGACCGTTTATCTCTTTTTGGTAGTGCTCTTTTTGGCGCTCGACTTCCTGGCCGAGCTCGACTTCTTCACCGAGCTGCGACTGCGGGAAGTGGCGCTGGCGATCGTGTGGTGCTTGGACGATGAGTGACGACGTCTCGAAGCGCGCCGCGGTGGTGGGTTCCAACCCACTTCGCGATCGGCACGGAAACCACGTGAGGCCGCGACTTTCGGTCCGTCGACTACCGACAGAACTGCCGCGTCGGAAAGATCGGCACGCACGTCCGAGATCACCTTGGCCGGACGCAGCGCACGGGCAGCGTGGACGCGGTTCGTCAGCAGAATCACGAACATCTCGCGCTCTGGGTCGATCCACATCGAAGTCCCGGTGAATCCAGTGTGCCCGTAAGCAGTCGGCCCGAGGTAGCGGCCAGATCCGTAATCGCCCTCGGCGGTGTCCCAGCCGAGTGCACGATGACCGAAAGCGCGAGTGGTGAACAGCTCCACTGTGGGCTTGCTGATGATCTGGACGCCGTTGTACTCACCGCCGTTCAGCATCATCTGCGCGAAGACCGAGAGATCGGCCGCGGTGCTGAACAGGCCGGCGTGACCCGCGACTCCACCCAGTGCGTACGCATTCTCGTCGTGAACCTCACCGCGGAGAGGATATCCGCGAGGCGGTGTCACTTCGGTTGGGGCGATCCGGTACTTAAGCGAATCAGCGGGGCGATACATCGTCTCGTTCATGCCCAACGGCTCGAAAACACGGCGAGTCAGGAACTTGTCGAGTGGCTCACCAGCAACGACTTCGACCAGCATGCCGAGCACATCGGCGCCGAGGTCGGAGTAGATGTACTGCATGCCCGGCCGACCTTCGAGCGGCGTATTCAGGACCAGGGCGCGGGCCTCGAGCGGTGTCTGGGCAATGCGCCATATGTCGCGTCCAGCCGGCAAACCTGATGTATGGGTGAGCAGCATGCGGATGGTGACTTTGTCCTTATCGCCACCACCAAACGTCGGGATGTAGTTCACGACTGGGTCGTCCAGCCCGATCTTCTTCTCGTCAAAGAGAATCATGATCGCGGTCGTCGTTCCGACCACCTTGCTTAGAGACGCGATGTCGTAAATGGTGTGCTGAGCGTCGACGGGGGTGCTGCTCTCACTCCAGGAAAGCTTGCCAAACCCCTTCTCGTAGACCGCAGCACCCTTTCGTCCCACTACCACTGCCGCACCTGGGTAACCGCCAGCCTTGATGCCCCGCTGGATGACGCGCTCAATAGCGGCCAACCGGCTGCTGGACATGCCGACATCGGTCGGTGCCTTGATGGGCAGGCCATCGCCAGCACGGGTTACCGTCAGAGCGGTTAGAATAACTCGAAGCAACGCTAACTCCTTGAACTACACTTATTTGTACTGAGCCGTACTCTGCAAGGTTCCGACCTATGAGGTGACCTTTGCAACTGTACGGAGCGGATGGGCGTACGGTTGCAAACGATTCCGGAAAGCGAAACGTCACCGATTTTCGAAGGAAACTTCATCCTCATCTGATGTGACTAAGCCATTGTCCGAGATGCCAATCGATCAGCTTGACCTCAAGCGCGCAATCAACGGTGACGAGAGGGCAATGCAGCGACTTTGGTCGCAGCACGCGCCTCACATCGACGCCGTCGTTCGCAGGCTCTGTGGTGATCCCGAGCTGGCCGCCGACATCTCTCAGGAAGTCTGGATGCAGATCTTCAGAGCTCTCCCCAGCTATCGCGGCGACTCGCAGTTCGGAACGTGGGCGCACCGCATCGCAGTGAACCGCACGCTGAACGCTCTACGCAAAATAAGGCGCATTGCAAAATTGGAAACAGACATCGAGGATGACTCCGCGATGACTGAGATGGATTCGGACCGGACATTCATAGCCGAATCGATAGAGCAGGCGATGAACAAGCTGTCGCCAGGTGCCAGGGCCGTGTTTGTCCTTCATGACGTCGAAGGGTACACGCACGGGGAGATCGGAGAGGAGCTCGGAATAACTCCGGGCGGATCGAAATCACAACTGTTCAAGGCGCGCGCGCGGTTACGGACGATGCTCGCGCACCTCGTAGACGATTCACCAACGACGAAAATAGGAAGAAAGGGGAATGGGCATGTCGCATCTGTCTGAAGAACAACTCGACCAGGTCATTGCCGCGGAGAAAGCGCGACCGCAGGAACCGTTGAATGAATGGCGGACCATCGCGGCTCGGGCGCGAGAGGAAGGTCTCATCCAGGATTCGCGCGAGTGGCGAGGGTCACTCGGACAGCAATGGCTGCAGGCGGCAGCCGCGGTGCTCCTACTCGTCGGAGGTATCGCAATCGGCCGCAGCACCATCGGACTCCCGACAACTGTGACCAGCCAATCCGCCGCTGTGGCGACTGCTGCGAATCCGTCGACGGCCGTCCCCGCCAACAACAACGCAACTACCGATTTCGTCCCATCCTCGAGCGCCAGCTTCGCCTCGGTCGACCAGGCGTCGGCCGCACTGGATAGAGCAGTTCAGGAATACACACGGGCCTCTCAGTATCTCGCAGCCAGCAATCTCGCCGACCAGACGCGAGACAGTGCCGCCTTCTACAGAGCCCGCGCCGAAGCACTGGATCAGATCGCGGATGCAGCGAGGAGTGCGCTGGCAACCGCTCCCCACGATCCCGTGTTGAACCAGTACTTCCTGGCCACGATGGGAGCCCGCGCCGCGACGCGGCAGGTCGTTTCTACTGCCGGGCTGAGGGGGTTCTAGTCTGATGCGTCAAAGAAGGGAGATACTCGAGTCCAGAAAGTCGATCATCGTAGCCGCATTGGTGGCGTGTTGTTGCTTTCCCGCGGTGGTAAAAGCCCAGGAACCGGCCCGCACCTTCGTCATCAAGGAGCCGACTGGATGGTTTGGCGTGCGGATCTCCGATACCGCCATGATGACTGATGAAGGCACCGCGTTCTTCGACGCCTACCCGGTCGTCACTCACGTCGATCCAAACTCACCGGCGTCAAAAGCGGGCGTTCAGATCGGCGACGTGCTGCTGATGTTCAACGGCCATGATATGCGCGGCGGCTCGATCGAGCTGGCCCAGTGGCTCAAGGTGGGCGCGCCGTTCGTGCTCAAGATTCGGCGAAACGACAGGACGCGAATGCTGAGAGGCACGCTGACTAAACGGCCGTCTGATTGGGACCAGCGGATGGTCGTTGAGATGACCCAGCAAATGAGTGTCAAAGATCGGCTCTACATGCGAAGCGGCTCCGTCAGCCGAGAGCCGATGACTGGCATGCTGAGCGTCAGGAGCAGAGTTCCGACACCTGAGCCGCTGCCGGCCGTTCTTGCTCCCGCACTGGGTTTCGGTGGCGGCGGAACTTACCCGTTCGCCGGCGCCTCGTTTACGCAGCTGAATTCCGATCTGTGCGATGTACTCGGCGTGAAGGGCGACGGAGTCTTCGTGACGAACGTCGTCGAAGGATCAGCGGCGAGAAACGCCGGACTGCGCGGCGGCGACATCATCCTCAGGGCAGATAACATGAAGGTGTCCACCCCGATGGATCTGGTGCAGGCAATCAGATCTGCCGACGAAAAAAATCGCAGTGTCGACCTCCAGATCATGCGCAAGCATCAGCTGCAGTCTCTCACACTGCGCTGGTAGGGGATTAGTCCGGAAGCTTCCTCGTCTCGGGAACCAGCGAGGCGTGGATGGCGACAGCAGCGATTGCGCCGCTCGAGGCCGCTGCAATGGCGAGCTGAGCACCGCCGGCGACATCGCCGGCTGCATACACGTTCCTGATTGACGTATGGTTGTGCTCGTCGATCACCAGACGACCGATCTCGTCACGTTTGCATCCCAGCTGAGTGCCGAGATCGTCTGACGGGTACTGGCCGATCGCGAAGTAGAGACGCTCGCAGTCAAGCGACATTCCGCCTTCCAGCTCCACTCCGCGAATCTCCTTTTGCTGTGAGACGACACAGGTGATCGGCGCATCGAGGACTGGAATGTTCAGAGGCTTGAGCAGATCCAGCAGCTTCTGCTCCATGTCGGGCGGCTCGCCATTGGTGCAGATGACGATCTCGCGCGTCCACGTCGTCAGCGCCAACGCCATTCCAACTGCCTTGCGTCCGGCACCGATCACGACCGTCTTCTTGCCGCGCGTCTCGTAGCCGTCGCAATCCGGACAGACATGGACCGTCTCACCGTAGCATGCGTCGAGTCCCGGTACATCAGGCCAGACATCTCGAAGACCGATTGACAGCAGGATTCGTCGCGCTTCGATTGTCTTTCCGCCGCGCAGGCAGATCGCGAACAGCTCGCCGGTTTCGTTTGTCGCGGTGTCGACAACGCCGGTCATGAAGTCCGCGCCGTACTTCTCGCTCTCGATGCGGCCGAGTCGACGGAGCTCCGGCGAGCGAATACCCTGATGGCCGAGGTAGCCGTTGATGCCGCGCGTCTCCCAGTTACGCGGATCGCCGGAATCGACCACCACTACCTTATGTAGGTATCGCGCGAGCCAGAGTGCCGCTGATAATCCAGCGGGACCGCCGCCAACCACCGCGACATCGTAACGCTCTGACGTCATGCCGGGCCCGCGTGCAAAATCAGAACCGGGAGTTCCGGAATTAGATTATCGGGATGAAGATCGCCGTTCTCGACCCCGCCAGCGGTATCGCTGGCGACATGTTCATCGGCGCGCTTGTCGACAACGGCCTCGATCGCCTCTGGCTCTCGCGACTCCCGGCGACGCTCGGTCTCGATGGGGTGACTGTGCGCATCGCGGAAGTGCAGCGGTCGGCAGTGAAATGTGTGAAGGTCGATTTCGACATTCCGCCGCAGCCGCATCGACGCGCGGTGTCCGAGATTCATCGGCTGGTAGACGTCGTTTCGATTCCGGACAAGGTTCGCGAGCGCGCGCATGCGGCATTCGACGCCATAGCAACGATCGAGGCGGCGATCCACGGAGTCGCGCCTGACGATTTGCATCTCCATGAAGTCGGCGCCGTCGATGCGATTCTCGACGTCGTGGGTTCGTTATGGGGTATCGAGCTGCTCGGTATCGAGCGTGTGTACAACACGCGCGTAGCGCTCGGTGATGGCACCGTCAAGACAGCGCATGGACTACTGCCGGTGCCCGCGCCAGCGACGATTCGGCTGCTGGAAGGGTTCAACGTCAGTCACGGTCCAGCGGGATCAGGTGAGCTGACAACGCCCACGGGGGCAGCGCTGCTGCGAGTTCTTTCCAAGGGCGCCCCGCCTCGCGAGTACACCGCGCGCAGCAGTGGCTATGGTGCCGGCACGCGTGACATTCCGCACCAGCTGAACGCCTTGCGCATCATCGTGGGCGATGCGGTCCTAGAGCACGAGCATCATCATCACCACCACGATCATGTTCACACCGAGCATTTGCATCTGCTCAGCGCGGACATCGACGATATGTCGCCCGAGGAGCTGGCTGGAGCTGCGGACGTGCTGCGCGCAAAAGGCGCTCTGGACGTGGTGCTGCTGAACACGACGATGAAGAAGGGAAGGCCAGGCACGCGCGTAGAGGCCCTGGTCCAGGCCGACGATCTGACGCGGCTCGAGCAAACGATGTTCACTCACTTCACGACGATCGGCGTAAAAACGTTCGACGTCTTGAGAAGCGCCCTGGACCGTGAATCGAAAGTCGTCCGCCTGAACGGCCATGACATTCGCGTGAAAATCTCCACGCTGCCCGACGGCAGTCGGCGCGCCAAGCCCGAGTTTGATGATTTGCGACGGGTTGCGGAAGAGACTGCGCGGCCTATCTCCGAGCTGCGCGAGGAAGTCATGAACTCATTATGGGACGCCGAGCCTTCGGCGGCTGGTGAGCCACTTGGATCTTGAGCAGCGGCTGATTGACGCGGTTGGCTCCGCGGCGGCTGGCCGAATTGCCTACGTCTGCTACTCGGGCGGGATTGATTCCACAGTGGTGCTGGCGGCGTGCGTTCGCGCTGGACTGCGAACGGTCGCCTTGCTGGGCGTGAGTCCATCGCTGGCTGCGAGCGAGCGGGCCGACGCACATCGCATTGCGACTGAGATCGGC
>Ga0136846_1225678_pt1 | contig 13165 bp, 16 predicted proteins | sample HopSoiMetagenom2_FD_96841 | JGI IMG/M metagenome (GOLD analysis project Ga0136846, IMG submission 96841) | Grasslands soil microbial communities from Hopland, California, USA - 2 Assembly 2016 (version 4) | ecosystem: Environmental > Terrestrial > Soil > Grasslands | place: USA: Hopland... | reverse complement strand
GCGCGCGCCGCTCGACGAGCACCGACAGCCAGATCGATCCCTCGTAGAGCGCCATCAGCGGGATCGCCTCGAACATCGTCGTCACCGGATCGATACCGGGCAGGAGCACGGCGACGACCGCGACGATGAAGTAGCCGATCCGTCGGTTGCTCCGCAGCGTCCGCGTCGACAGCACGCCGAGACGAACGAGCGAGAGGATGAAGATCGGCAGCTCGAACACCAGGCCGACCGCAAGCAGCACCGTGATCACGAACGAGAAGTACTCCCGTGCGCGGATCTGCACGTTGTAGACCGAGTCGTCGAAACCGGTCAGGAAATGGATCGCCTTCGGCAGGACGATCCAGTAGCCGAAGGCGGTCCCGCACAGGAGCAGCACGGTCGCCAGGAGCACCATCAGGAGAACCGTCCGTTCCGCATGCTCCTCGACCGCCGGCGCGAGGAAGCTCCACAACTGCCACAGCACGACCGGCAGGGCGAGCGCGAAGCCGGCGAGCAGCGAGACCTTCATCGAGGTGAGGAACGGCTCGGCGACGCCGAGCGTGATCAGGTGCCGCTTCGCCTCGGGCAGCGGCTGCTCGAGCCACCGGATCAGCTCGTGGTGGAAGACGAACGCGATCGCGAAGCCGACGACGAGCGCACCGAGCGCCACGAAGATGCGGGTGCGCAACTCGTCGAGATGCTCGACGAGCGTCGCCTCCTCCCCGTGCTGGAGGCGCCGCGGTAACGGCCGCATCTACGTAACGGTGTCGCGCTCGCGCGGCGGGGCCGGCGCGGTCGTGTCCTGCGTGCCGACGGGAAGCTCGGCCGGGCGCTCGTCCTCGTCCTTGCCGCTCACCGAGTCCTTGAACTCGCGCATCCCCTTGCCCATGGAGCGTCCGATCTCCGGCAACCGCTTGGCGCCGAAGAGGAGCAGGGCGAGGAGGAGCAGGAGGATGATCTCCCAGGGGCCGACGTTCGGCATGCCGTCAGGGTAGCGCGTTTGAGCAGCGTAAAGGGGGAACAGACGCGAGGACGTGCCGAGAAAGAAGCCGCTCTCACATCAGGTCGTCGTCATCGGCGGCGCGTCCTACGGTCTCGGGCGCGCGATGGCCCGCGCGGCGGCGGATCGCGGGGCCCGAGTCGTCGTCGGCGCGCGCACCGAGGAGGCCCTCGGCGGAGCCGTGCGCGAGATCGAGGCGGCAGGCGCCGAAGGCGTGGCCGTCCAGACCGACGTGACGAAGCGCGACGACGTCCAGAACCTCGTTGATCGGGCGATCGACCGGTTCGGGCGGATCGACACGTACATCGCGAACGCGATGGTCACCGTGTACGCCGAAGCGCACCGTCTCGCGGACGACGAGCTGCGGCGCGCGTTCGACGTCAACTTCTTCGGCGGGGTCTACGGGTACTGGGCGTCGCTCCCGCACCTGCGGACGACCGAGGGGACGTTCATCCAGATCGCGTCGGCGCTCTCGTACCGTGGGATCCCGCTGCAAGCGGCGTACTGCTCGTCGAAGGCCGCGCTCAGGACGTTCTTCGAGAGCGCGCGCGTCGAGCAGGAGAAGGAGCGCTCCGGCGTCGACATCTGTGTCGTTCTGCCCGGCGCGATCAACACGCCGCAGTTCGACCGCGCACGCCAGAAGATGGGCCTTCAGCCCCAACCGGTGCCGCCGATCTACCAGCCGGAGCCGTTCGCGGAGGCGGCGATCCGGTGCTGCGAACGGCCGGTGCGCGAGCTGCCGCTCGGCTGGGGCGCGCAGAAGCTGCTCTGGGGCCAGAAAGTCTCGCCGCGCGCCGGCGATCTCGTCCTGCTCAGGAACGGCTGGAAGGGTCAGCACACGCAAGAGCTGAAGCCGCAGGACTCCCCGGACAACCTCTTCGAGCCGCTGCCGGGCGATCCCGGCGCCCACGGCAGGTTCGACGATCAGTCGCGCGAGTCGACCATCTGGACGTGGCTCCGGATCCACGGCGGAAAACCCGCGCTGCTCGGTTTGACGGCAGCCGGAGCGGCACTGGTCTTGGGTACGATAGGAGCACGAACGGCGCGGTGACGCCCGTTCCTTCCTACGAAAGGGCTGTTACAAGGTGGCACTGCTCGAGCTGAAGAATCTGCATGTCGCGCTGGAGGACGGCACGGAGATCGTCAAGGGCGTCGACCTCGCGGTGAACACGAACGAGGTCCACGCCGTCATGGGCCCGAACGGCTCCGGCAAGTCCACGCTCGCCTACGCGCTGATGGGTCACCCCGCGTACGAGATCACCGACGGCCAGATTCTCTTCGACGGCGACGACCTGACCGAGCTCGGGGCGGACGAGCGCGCGCAGCGCGGCCTCTTCCTCGCGTTCCAGTATCCACATGCTGTACCCGGCGTCACGGTCACGAACTTCCTCCGGAGCGCGATCAACGCCGTCCGGAAGGCGCAGAACGGCGGCGAGGACAACCCGATCCCGATCCCGGAGTTCCGCAAGGAGCTCCTCGCGCAGATGGACCGGCTGAAGGTCTCGCGCGAGCTCGCGTCGCGCTATCTCAACGAGGGATTCTCAGGCGGCGAGAAGAAGCGGGTCGAGATCCTGCAGATGGCGATGCTGAAGCCCCGCATGGCCGTGCTCGACGAGACCGACTCCGGTCTCGACATCGACGCGCTCCGCGTCGTCGCGGGGGGCGTGAAGGAGCTCGTCGGCCCGCAGATGGGCGCGATCGTGATCACCCATTACCAGCGCATCCTCGACTACGTGAAGCCCGACTTCGTGCACGTGTTCGCCGACGGACGTATCGTGGACGAAGGCGGTCCCGAGCTCGCGCAGGCGCTCGAGGCCGAGGGGTACGAACGCTACGAGGCAAAGGTCTGATGGCCGCAACGCCCGAAACCGACGTCGTCAAGGAGATCCGCGAGGACTACAAGTACGGGTTCTCGAACCCGGACGAGGCGAAGGACTACTTCTTCAAGTCCGGCCGCGGCATCTCGCACGAGGTCGTCGAGGCGATCGCCGAGCACAAGAACGAGCCGGACTGGATGCGGAAGTTCCGCCACAAGTCCCTCGACTACTTCTTCGCGCGACCGCTCCCACGCTGGGGCGGCAATCTCGACGAGATCGACTTCGAGAACATCTACTACTACATCAAGCCGACCGAAAAGCAGGCGAACTCCTGGGAGGATCTGCCCGCCGACATCAAGGACACGTGGGACAAGCTCGGAATCCCCGAGGCGGAGAAGAAGTACCTCGCGGGCGTCGGCGCCCAGTACGAGTCGGAGGTCGTCTACCACAAGCTGCAGGAAGACCTGACGAAGCAGGGCGTGCTCTTCCTCGACATGGACTCGGGGCTGCGCGAGCACGAGGACCTCGTCAAGCAGTACTTCGGCACGATCATCCCGCAGAACGACAACAAGTTCGCGGCGCTCAACTCCGCCGTCTGGTCGGGCGGCTCGTTCATCTACGTGCCGCCGGGCGTCCACATCGAGATGCCGCTGCAGGCGTACTTCCGGATCAACGCCGAGAACATGGGGCAGTTCGAGCGGACGCTGATCATCGTCGACGAAGGTGCGTATGTGCACTACGTCGAGGGTTGCACCGCGCCGATCTACTCGACCGACTCGCTGCACAGCGCAGTGGTCGAGATCATCGTCAAGAAGGACGCGCGCTGCCGGTACACGACGATCCAGAACTGGTCGAACAACGTCTACAACCTCGTCACGAAGCGCGCGGTCGCGTACGAAGGCGCGACGATGGAGTGGGTCGACGGGAACCTGGGCTCGAAGCTGACGATGAAGTACCCCGCGATCTGGCTGCTCGGCGAGCGCGCGCACGGCGAGGTTCTGTCGATCGCATTCGCGGGCAACGGACAGCATCAGGACGCAGGCGGCAAGGCGGTGCACGTCGCGCCGAAGACGTCGTCGGTGATCACCTCGAAGTCGATCTCGAAGAACGGCGGCCGCGCCGGCTACCGGGGGCTGCTCGAGGTCGCGAAGGGTGCGACGGGCGCGAAGTCGAAGGTCGTCTGCGACGCGCTGATCCTCGACGAGCAGTCTCGCTCGGACACGTACCCGTACATGAAGATCGACGAGAACGACGTCGACATCGGCCACGAGGCGACGGTCTCGAAGATCGGCGAGGAGCAGCTCTTCTATCTGATGTCGCGCGGCCTCTCGGAAGCGGAAGCCTCCGCGTTGATCGTCTCGGGCTTCGTCGAGCCGATCACCAAGGAACTGCCGCTCGAGTATGCGGTCGAGATGAACCGGTTGATCCAGCTGCAGATGGAGGGCTCGGTCGGTTGATCGTCGAGCGCACGGATTTCATCTCCGTGCCCGTAACCGACCTGGAGCGCTCGACGCGTTTCTACGCGGACACGCTCGGGCTCGAGCAGGTCGGCGAGGGCGGCTTTCCCGAGTTCCAGCTGGGCGACAACGTCAGCATCTACCTGCTGAAGCTGGAGAACATCGGGTCCGAGTTCTCGGCGCCGCACACTGCGCACGTCGCGCTCCGTGTTCCGGACGTCGCCGAGACGCGGCGAGAGCTGGCGGCGCGGGGGATCGAGTTTCACGGCGACACGCTCGACACGGGCGTCTGCCACATGGCGTTCTTCAAGGATCCCGACGGGAACGCGCTGATGCTGCACCGGAGGTATGCGCCCCGTGATTGACGTCGAGCGCGTGGACTACGTCCGCGTTCCCGTGGACGACATCGAGCAGGCGAAGCACTTCTACGGCGAGATCCTCGGGCTGCCGCGCAACGAGCATCTCGACCACGACGACTGGATCGAGTACGAGACGCCGAACGTCACGCTTGCGGTGATGACGCCGCAGACGCACGAGTACGCCTTCGCGCCGCTTCCGCCGGCGACGATCGCGTTCCGCGTCCCCGACGTCGCAGACGCGAAGGCGAAGCTCGAAGCCGCCGGCGTCGAGGTCAACGACATGTGGGATTCCGGCGTGTGCCGCGGCGCCGGGTTAAGCGATCCCGCCGGTAACCGCATCCTCCTCCACCGCCGCTACAAGCCCTATGAGTAGGCCTGACGCCGTCGCCGCCTACGCGCGGATCCCGTTGCCGGACACGACGCAGGAGCACTGGCGCTTCACCAACCTCAAGGGGTTCGATCCCGACTCGTTCGAAAAGGCGCCCGATCATGAGGGTCTGACGGCCGGCGGACAGGAGTCGATGCTCGAGCTGGACGTGGCCGGACTGGCGACGATCACCGAACGCGGCGTGGAGATCGAGCGCGCGCCGCAGGGGATCACGTTCGCGCCGCTCACGGAGGAGCACGAGCGGCTGTACTCGCTGGTCGGCTGGGAGGAGAAGTTCGCCGCGCACAACGCCGCCGTCTGGGAGCACGGCCTGCTCGTGGTCGTCCCTAGAGGCGTGGTGCTCGACAAGCCGCTGTACGTGCGCGTCACGAACTCGCGCGACGACGGCGCGCTCTTCTGGCGCCTGCTCGTCGTGGCCGAGGAGGGAGCGCGGTTCACGCTGGTCGAGGAGGTCACCTCGGCGACGCCGGAGCTTCACGCGTACACGAACGCCGCCGAGGAGTTCTTCCTCGAGCAGGGCTCGAAGTTCGAATACGTCTCGATCCAGAACCTCTCGCGCGAGACGTGGCACTTCGCGACGCACCACGCGCGTGTCGAGCGTGACGCCGAGCTCGACTGGGTCGCCGGCGGATTCGGATCGAAGCGCGGCAAGGTGCGGATCCAGAACGACCTCGCCGGCGAAGGCGCGACCTCGCGCGTCACCGGCGCGTACTTCACCGACGGCGAGCAGCACCTCGACTACGACACGTTCCAGGAGCACATCGCGCCGAACACGATGTCGGACTTCGCGTTCAAGGGTGCGTTGCGCGACACCTCCACCGCCGTCTGGCGCGGGATGATCCGCGTCGAGCGAGACGCGCAGAAAACGAACGCGTACCAGGAGAACCGGAACCTGATGCTGTCGCCGACGACGCACGCGGTCCCGATCCCCGGTCTCGAGATCCTCGCGAACGACGTCCGGTGCACGCACGGCGCGACGGTCAGCCGCGTCGACCGCGAAGAGCTCTTCTACGCGATGGCGCGCGGCCTCTCGCGCGGCGAGGCCGAGCGGCTGATCGTCCGCGGCTTCTTCCAGAACATCCTGGACCGGATCGAGTTCGAGGCGGTGCGCGAAGCGCTCGCCGACGCCCTCGAGGCACGCATCCCGCGCGCGTAGCCTCGCTCGACGGCTGATCGCGGCCGCTAGTCGCCGGCCCCGCGTGGTGCCATACTCCGCCGGTGCGCCTCGCGGCACGCGTCGTCTGGACGCTCGGCGCGATCTCAGCGTCGCTGTTCGTCGCTGTGCCCGATGGCGCCGCGGCCGTCGTCGGAAAGCAGCGCGTCCTGGCGGCTCTGGTGTCCTACGGCCCGAGGCCGTATGCGCGCGCCGACGTCACCGCCGCCTTCCAGCAGGCCGATGCGTTCTTCCGCCGCTCCTCGTTCGGCCGCCTGTCGCTGAGCACGACCGTGACGCCGTGGCTCAACGGCGGCCTCGCGGAGCCGTCATGCGGCGCCTCGGCGGAAAGGATGTTCGCGCCGCTTCGGTCGGTGTCGACGTCGGCGGGATTCGCGCCTGCGGACTACGACCGGATCATCTATCTCGTCGCCGGCCCGGACTGCGGCTTCCACGGGATCGAGGGCGGCAACGAGGTGATGATCGTCACGCAGCCCGACGCGCACCTCCTCGTGCACGAGCTCGGGCACACCTTCGGGCTCCCGCACGCCGGCGCGTCCTCGGTCTGCGCGACGTACTGCGTCACACAGGAGCAGGGCGACCTCTTCAGCCCGATGGGGATCGGGTTCACCGACTTCAGCGGGTACGAGAAAGAGCAGCTCGGATGGATCCCGCGGCAGCCGCGGGTCACGCGCGCCGGCCAGTACGTGGTCGAGACGCTCGGCGGCACGCTGGCCCGCCAGGCGGTGGTGATCACCGCGCCCGAAGGCGAGTACTGGTTCGAGCAGCGTCCGGCGCTGGCGACGCCGGCGCTGATCGTCCGGCTCGTCCAACCCGACACGTTCTCGCGCGCGTTCATCGCGCCGAGCACGATGTTGCTCGCGCCGATCCGGTCGGGACACCCCACGATCACCGCCGGCCAGACCTTCCGTATCGCCGGTGAGTTCTCGGTGACCGTACGGCGTGCTGCGCGCGTCCCGCTGCGCCTCCGCGTCAGCCTCGCGGCGACCCTCCACTAGGGACGGAGCCGCGATCGGCCCGGATACCATGGCCGTATGGCCGTGACCACCGAGGCGCCGAAGCTCGACGCGCACAAGCTGCGCGCCGACTTCGCCGTCTTCGACGAGCTCGTGAACGGCAAGCCGGTCGCCTTCCTCGACTCGGCCGCGAGCGCGCAGAAGCCGCGGCAGGTGCTCGATCGGATGCGGACGTTCTACGAGCACGAGTACTCGAACGTCCACCGCGGCGTCTACAAGCTCGCCGAACGCGCGACCGCCGGCTACGAGGAAGCGCGGCAGAAGGCCGCGACGTTCATCAACGCTCCGTCGCCGCGCGAGCTGATCTTCACGCGCAGCGCGACCGAAGGCCTCAATCTCGTCGCATACGCCTGGGGGCTCGACAACCTCGGGCCCGGCGACGTGGTCGTCGCGAGCGAGCTCGACCATCACTCGAACTTCGTCCCGTGGCAGTTCATCGCCAAGCGAACCGGAGCCGAGTTCCGCGTCATCCCGACGGACGCGCAGGGCGAGCTCCACCTGGACGAGCTCGACGCGATCGAGCGCGCCGGCAACATCAAGGTCGTTGCGAACAACCTCGTGTCGAACTCGCTCGGGACGATCAACCCGGCCGAACGCCTGGCAGCGTGGGCGCACGAGCGGGGCGCGATCATGGTGGTCGACGCCGCCCAGGCTGCGCCTCACCGCGCGATCGACGTCCAGGCGCTCGACTGCGACTTTCTGGCGTTCTCGTCGCACAAGCTGTGCGGCCCGAGCGGGATCGGCGCACTCTGGGGCCGGAGCGAGCTGCTCGAGCGAATGTCGCCGTTCAACCTCGGCGGCCACATGATCCGACAGGTCAAGGTCGAGGAGACGACGTGGGGCCAGCTTCCCTACAAGTTCGAGGCCGGGACGATGCCGATCGCCGAAGCAGTCGGATTCGGCGCGGCGATCGACTATGTCGGCGGCGTCGGCCTCGACGCGATCGAGCGGCACGAGCACGAGCTGGTCGCCTACGCGCTCGAACGCCTCGCCGAGATTCCGGGGCTCGTCGCGTACGGCCCGCCGCCGGAGCGCCGCGCCGGCATCGTCTCGTTCAACCTCGACGGCATCCACCCCCATGACGTCTCGCAGATCCTCGACATGGAGAACGTCGCGATCCGCGGCGGCCACCACTGCACACAGCCGCTGATGCGCCGGCTCGGCGTCGCCGCGACCAACCGCGCGAGCTTCTACCTCTACACCATCCGCGAGGAGATCGACCGCCTCGTCGACGGACTGCACAAGGTCCATAAGGTTCTGGGCTAGATGTCGGAATTCGACCAGCTCTATCGCGAAGTCATCCTCGACCACTACAAGAACCCGCGCGGCCACGGGCTGCTCGAGGGCGCGGACGCCGAAGCAGACGGACAGAACCCGCTCTGCGGCGACGAGGTCTCGATCTACGTCGCGTTCGGGGACGACGGGGAGACGATCGACGAGGTGAAGTTCTCCGGCCGCGGCTGTGCGATCTCGCAGGCGGCGACGTCGATGCTGACCGAGCTCGTGCAGGGCCGCAGCGCCGCCGAGGTCGCGGCGCTGCCACGCGACGAGCTGCTCGAGGAGATCGGTATCCCGCTGACGCCGGTCCGCCTGAAGTGCGCACTGCTCGGGCTGTCGACGCTGAAGCTCGCGCTGCACAAGGCAAAGGGCACGCCGCTGCCCGAGGAGTGGGCAGGCATGGCGGACGAGCTCGACCTGAAGTAGGCGCCGCGTGCCGTCGATCGACGTCTGCCCGGTCGAGGAGCTCCCGCCGGGGCATGTGAAGATCGTCTACGCCGGAACGCTCGCGATCGGCGTCTACAACCTCGGCGGCGAGTACTTCGGGATCGAAGACCGGTGCTCGCACGACGACGGACCGCTGTGCGAGGGCGACTTCGACGCGGACGAGGGCATCGCGATCTGCCCGCGCCACGGCGCGAACATCGATATCCGCAGCGGCCGCGCACTGACGCTCCCGGCCGTCGATCCCGTCGACACGTACGCTGCGCGCGTCGAGGACGGGACCGTCAAAGTCGACATTGGCTGACGCGCCGCCCGTCGTCCGCTGCTGGACGTCAACGGACGCGACGTACAACGCGTACCACGACCACGAGTGGGGCCGGCCCGTGACGGACGAGCGCGGGCTGTTCGAGCGCCTGTGCCTCGAGGGGTTCCAGTCGGGACTGTCGTGGCTGACGATCCTCCGGAAACGCGGCGCGTTCCGACGCGCCTTCGCGGCGTTCGAGCCTGATGCGGTCGCGCGGTTCGGTGAAGCGGACGTCGAGCGGCTCCTGGGCGACGCGGCGATCGTGCGCCACCGCGGCAAGATCGAGGCGGCGATCGCGAACGCACGGGGAACGCTCGAACTGCGCGAGCGTGGAACACCGCTGCACGAGCTCGTCTGGTCGCACCGTCCCGCCGACCACCACTCGCCGCGAGCCCGCGACGAGTGGCAGTCGACCTCGCCCGAATCCGTCGCGCTCTCGAAGGCGCTCAAGAAGGAGGGCTTCCGCTTCGTCGGCCCGACGACCGTCTACTCGACCATGCAGGCGTGCGGCGTCGTCAACGACCACGTCGTCGAGTGCCACGTGCACCACGACGTCGAGCGCGAGATCGCAGCGGTCGTCCCACGGTAGGCCTCCGAGCGGGCGACGCGAGCTAGGCTCTCTCCGTGCTCGACGATCGCGTTCGCGCAGTTCTCGATCGTCTGGAGCGTGAGGACGCCGACGAGCGCGCACGAGGGCTGCCGGCGGCGGAACGCGCGCGGCAGGTCGAGCCGACGACCGGCCGGTTCCTGTTCTCGCTCGTCGCGCCGCAGGCCGACTGCGAGGTGCTCGAGATCGGCGGTTCGCGCGGGTATTCGACGATCTGGATCGCCGCCGGCGTCCGCCACCTCGGCGGCCGCGTTCTCTCGCTCGAGCAGGACCCGCGCAAGACGACCGCGTGGCGCGCGAACCTCGCGGAGGCGGGGCTCGACGGCTGCGCCGACCTCATCGAGGGCGACGCGCACGAGACGCTGCCGGCGATCGATGACGTGTTCGACCTCGTCTTCCTCGACGCGGAGAAGGACGACTACGAGCAGTTGTTCGAGCTGGCGCGGACGAAGCTCGAGCCAGGCGCGCTGATCGTGGCCGACAACGTCCTGTCGCATTCGCACACCCTCGGCGCGTATTCGAGGGCGCGCCAGGCGGACGCGACGCTCGAGTCGGTGACGGTCCCGCTCGACCGCGGGCTGGAGTTGTCGGTCGTCCTGCGATAGGCGCCGGGCGGACCGCTACAGTGCGCGTTAACCGCGGAAAGGAGGTGGTCCGAGAGTGGAAGATTCTTGTTCGGGCAGTGGAGGTACCAGCGGGTAGAGGTGCGTCCCCGGACCTACGGGGAATCGCCTAGCCAGCGTGGGGGACGACGCGTTACGCGCCGCCCGGCTCTCGGGCCGAGGCAGGAAGCGCCTCTACAAATCCACCGCTGGTCACCGGATCAGAGGCCGCCGAAAGGCGGCCTCTGTCTTTTTACGAAGACGCAAGGGTCAGACCCTCCGGGTCTGACCCTCTTCGCGTGAGCCGGCCCCTCGAAAAGCGAAAGGGTCTGACCCGGAGGGTCAGACCCTTGAAAACGCCCCTAGAACGCCTTTCTGCGCCTTACGCCGCGACGAGCCGTGGGCTGACTTCCGCCAGCAGTGCGCCCAGCGCTTCTCGCAGCTCGGTGCGGACCTCGTCGTCGATCAGGCGGCCGTCGTCGTCGAAGCGCGTCTGCGCGCGTCCGACCGCGACCTCCGCGTCGGCGACCCGCGCGCCTGCGGTGGCGAGCGCCTTCCGCAGCTCGGCCTGCGCCCAAACCGCGCCGTACATCCCCGTGCTCGCACCGATCACGACCACCGGCTTGCCCCACAGCGCGCTCGCCCGGAACGGGCGCGATGCCCAGTCCACGGCGTTCTTGAGCTGGCCCGGGACGGACGAGTTGTACTCCGGCGTTGCGAACAGCACGGCGTCGGCGCCGGCGATCGCATCGCGCAGGAGCGCGGCTTCGAGCGGTGCCTCGTCGGTGTCGCGATCCTCGTTGTAGGGCGGCACCGACTCGAGCTCGCCGAAGATCTCGAGCTCGATCCCGTCGGGGAGAAGCTCCCCCGCAGCGCGGAGGAGCTTCGTGTTCTGCGAGTCGCGCCGGAGGCTGCCCGAGATCCCCAGGACTCGCATCTACGCCTCCTGCACCAACTGGACGTGGGCCGTCAGCTTGACGTCGTTCGCGAGCAGGTTCTCGCCCGACGGAAGCGGCGCGTTCCAGTCGATCCCGAACTCGGTGCGGTCGACCGTCGTCTCGAGGTCGAGACCGAGGCGCGTGCTCCCGTAGGCGTCACTGATCGGGCCCGCGATCGCACCACGCAGCTCGACCGGCTTCGTGACGCCCTTAAGCGTCAGCTCGCCGTCGGCGGTGACGCGGCCGCCCTCGATCCGAATCTCCTTCGACTCGAACCGCAGCTCCGGATTGCGCTCGGCATCGAAGAACTCGGGCGAGAGCAGGTGCCCGGTCAGGTTCTCGTCCTCCGTCGTGATGCTCTCGACCTGGGCCGTGCCTACGAGCTTCCCGTCCTTCAGCGTCGCAGCGAAGTCCTCGAAGCCACCACGGAACGGGGTCAAGCCGTTGTGCACGACCGAGAACTGGACCGACGAGTGCTTCGGGTCCGACGTCCATGTGCCGGCCGGAACGCTCTGAACTGCTTCTGCAATCGTCACTGGTGTTTCCTCCCTCATCGCGCTATAGTTGAGTAGTCAACAATCTAGCGGGGAATCCTTGAGTCGTCAAGTATTGAGAGGACAAGCTTTCCAGGAGCGGCCGAGCCTAAACGCGTGGGTCAGCCTGCTCCGCGCCCACGCCTCCCTGACGCGCGCGCTGAGCGCCGAGCTCGTCCATGCCCACGGCCTGACGATCAACGACTACGAGGTGCTGCTCCACCTCGCCCGGGCCGACGAGCACCGGCTCCGCCGCGTCGATCTCGCCGAGCGCCTGCTGCTCACGGCGTCGGGGATCACACGGCTCCTCGACGGTCTCGAGCGGGCCGGCTACGTCTGCAAGGCCCACTGCGACTCCGACGCGCGGGTCACCTACGCGGTGATCACGGACGCCGGCTTCGCGAAGCTGAAGGAAGCTTCCGACACACACCTCGCCGGGATCCGCGCCCTCTTCGAGGATCGGTTCTCCGGCGACGAGGTCGAGACGCTGGGCGATCTGCTCGGGCGTCTCTCCAGCCCGGCCGACGCGAGCGACTGCAGCGTCCCCGACTAGGGCTGCGTCAACCGAGGCGCGGCCGGGGGACGTTCCTCGCCCTCGAGCCGCGGCAGCCAGTCGAGCCAGCGCGGGAAGTACCAGTTGCGCTCGCCGAGGAGCTTCATCGCGCTCGGGAGCACGACCGAGCGGATCAGCGTCGCATCGAGGAGAAGCGCAACCGCGACGCCGAAGCCCATCTGCTGGAACATGATCAGGTCGCCCATCGCGAAGCCGAGGAAGACCGCGACGATGATCAGCGCCGCGCCGGTGATGATCCGCGCGGTCGCCGCCACGCCGTGGGTGACCGCATCGGCCGTGACGCCCGTGGCGTCGTACCGCTCGCGGATCCGGCTGAGCAGGAACACCTGATAGTCCATCGACAGGCCGAAGAGGACGGAGAACAGGAACAGCGGCACCCATGCCTCGATCGTGTCCGCGTGGTGGAAGCCGAGGAGGCCGGCTCCGACGCCGTGCTGAAAGACGAGCACGAGCAGTCCGTACGCGGCACCGACGGACAGCAGGTTCAGCAGGACGGCCGTCGCCGCGACGACGACGGACCGGAAGACGATCGTCAAGAGGACGAACGTCATCCCGAGAACGAACAGGAAGACGTACGGTGCCGGGCTCGAGACCGACGTCAGGTAATCCGCGGTCTCCGCCGTCTCGCCGCCGACGAGCACGTTCCCAGCGGTGGCGCCGAACGCAGACGGGACGAGACGCCGACGAAGGTCGCG
>Ga0136846_1222590_pt1 | contig 13165 bp, 14 predicted proteins | sample HopSoiMetagenom2_FD_96841 | JGI IMG/M metagenome (GOLD analysis project Ga0136846, IMG submission 96841) | Grasslands soil microbial communities from Hopland, California, USA - 2 Assembly 2016 (version 4) | ecosystem: Environmental > Terrestrial > Soil > Grasslands | place: USA: Hopland... | reverse complement strand
CCCTCCGCGGCCAGCCGGGAGTTCGCGACGCAGTTCAGCGCCACGCCGCCGGCCATGGTCAGCACCCGGTCCCCGGTCTGGTCGTGCAGCCACAGCGCCAGCTCCAGCAGCGTCTCCTCCAGCACCAGCTGGACGCTCGCGGCCAAGTCGGCGTGCTGCCGGGTCCAGCCCTCCTCCGGTGAGCGTGCCGGGGTGAGCGCGGCGAAGTCGACCGCCTCGGTCACGAAGCCGCCGTCGCCGGCCGCCCGGACCGCCTTGCGCAGCTCCCCGGCGAACTCCGGGGTGCCGTAGGAAGCCAGGGCCATGACCTTGTACTCGTCGCTGGATCGCAGGAATCCCAGATGTTCGGTGGCGTTCTCGTAGAACAGTCCCAGCGAGTGCGGCAGCCGTTGCGAGGCGAGGATCTCCAGTTCCCCGTCGCGGTAGCGGCCGGCCAGATAGGACGTGGCCTCGCCGCGGCCGTCGCAGACCAGGACGCTGTTGTCGCCGTAGGGGGTGGCCAGGCCGGCCGACGCGGCGTGCGCCACATGGTGCGGAACGAACTGGACCGCCCGGGGGTCCAGGCCGGGCAGCATGGTCGTGATGAACGACGGAGCGTGGTTCACATACATCTGCCGTAAGTGGTCCCAGGGATCGTGGATGCCCATCTCCTCAGCGGGCCGGCACAGATGCGGCGCGTAGGAGTAGGTGACGATGTCGATGTCGGCCGGCGTCAGCCCGGCCTCGGCCAGGCACCACGCCGCGGCCTGCTCCGGGAGTTCCCAGGCGGAGAACGGCACGGGGCGCTTGCCATGCTTGCGGCGGCTGAACCGCTCCTCTTCCGCGGCGGCGACGACGGTCCCGTCGATCACGAGGGCCGCGGCCGGATCGTGGAAGACGGCGTTCAAACCCAGCACCCGCATGTGGTGTCCATCCTTCGTGTCCGTGTGGGGGCTCCGCCGGGCGGAGCCGGTGGTGAATGTGCGCGCCGCCGGCTCCGGGCCGGCGGCGGCTCGGATGCGTCAACCGGCGCCGACGGCGTCGGTGAGCCGGGCGCGGTGTTCGGTGAACCAGGCCACGGTCCGCGCCAGCCCGTCGCGCCACCCGACCCGCGGCTGCCAGCCGAGTTCGGCGGCGGCCCGCGAGATGTCGGGGCGGCGCACGCCGGGATCGTCGACCGGCCGGTCCACGAACCGCAGCGGCTGCGCCTCCACCCCGGTCAGCTCGGCCACCAGGCCGGCGATCCGCGAGGCCAGGGCGCGGATGCTCATCTCCTCCGGGTTGCCGATGTTCACCGGTCCCGGCACGCCCGAGGCGGCCAGCGCGAGGATCCCGGCGACGGTGTCGCTCACGTAGCAGATCGAGCGGGTCTGCCGCCCGTCGCCGGTCACCGTGAGCGGTTCGGCGGCCAGGGCCTGCGCGATGAACGTCGGCACCGCGCGGCCGTCGTCGGCCCGCATGCCGGGGCCGTAGGTGTTGAAGATCCGCGCGATCGCGGTGTCCGCGCCGTGCCGGGTCCGGTAGGCGGTGGTCAGGGCCTCGGCGAAGCGCTTGGCCTCGTCGTAGACCGCGCGCGGCCCGACCGGGTTGACGTTGCCCCAGTAGTCCTCCGGCTGCGGGTGGACGAGCGGGTCGCCGTAGACCTCGGAGGTGGAGGCCAGGACGAATCTGGCGCCCTTGTCCCGGGCCAGGTCCAGGGCGTGCAGGGTGCCCAGGCTGCCGGCGCGCATGGTGTCGATCGGATAGCGCTGGTAGTCCGCGGGCGAGGCCGGGGAGGCGAAGTGCAGCACCAGGTCCACCGGGCCCGGGATCGGGAACGGCTCGCTGACGTCGCGGCGCACGACCACCACGTTGGGGTCGTCGAGCCCGCCGCCGTCGAGGTCCTTCGGGCTGGTCAAGAAGCTGTCGACGCAGATCACCTCGGTACCGGAGGCGGCCAGCGCCCGGCACAGGTGCGAGCCCAGGAAACCCGCGCCGCCGGTCACCACGGCCCGGTCGAACGTCCGCCGCGTAGCCATTCGGTCCGCCTTCCTGCCGTTGGGCGCCGCGTGCGTCCGCGGCGGGGAGGCCCGGCTCTACCCCACTGGATCGCCACTGAAACGGTTCGCGCCGAAGCCGCCGGGGTTTGAACCAGCTCAACGCGGTGACAGGGCGGGCGCGGCTACGGCGCGGGAGCGCCGCGTCGCCGATCTGAGCCGTCGGCGGAGCCGACATTCGTCACGAAATCAGGGAGGTCTGATGAACGCCGGGTACGCCGACAACGACAAGATGCTCACCGACCGGATCGCGCTGGTGACCGGCGCGGGCGGCGGGCTGGGCTCAGCGGTCACCGAGCGGCTGGCCGCCGCCGGTGCCACCGTGTGGGCCGCCGACGTGCGGGGCGACGCGCTGGACCGGCTGCTCGACGGGCTGGCCTCGCACACCGGCACCGTGTTGCCCCTGGTGCTCGACGTGCGCGACGCCGGCCAGGCCGCCGCGGCGGTGGACCGGATCCACGCCGAGTCCGGATCGCTGGACGTGCTGGTGAACAACGCGGCGGTCGACGTCACGCTGCCGGTGACCGATCTCACACCCGAGGACGCGGACAAGGTGGTCGGTACCGACCTGCTCGGGCCGGTGTACCTGTGCCTGGCCGCCTATCGGCGCATGGTGGCGGCCGGCAGCGGACACATCATCAACATCCTGTCGACCGCCGCGGTCAGCACCTGGACCGAAGCGGGTCTGTACAGCGCCGCCAAGACCGGGCTGCGCGCGTTCACGCACGTGCTGTTCCAGGAGGCGCGGCGGGACTGCCCGGCGGTGGGGATCACCGGCGTCATCGCCGGCGGGATGCGCACCCCCTTCATCATGGACCGGTTCCCGGACACCGATCCCGCGCTGCTGCAGGATCCGGCGAACGTCGCCGATGTGGTGCGGTTCGTGCTCTCGGTGCCGGCCGAGAGCCTGGTGCCCGAGGTCGTGGTGATCCCGCGGACCGAGGTGTCGTGGCCCTGAAGGCCGTTTGGCGTGGGCCGATCGGGGCAGCGCATTGCGTTGTGCCTCAGCCGATCCGAGCCGTCGGCGGAGCCGACATTCGTCATGAGAAGGGAGCACACCGTGCCCGAATACGGATTCTTCCTGTCCTGCGAGGAATACCAGCCCGCCGACCTGCTGCGCCAGGCCCGGATGGCCGAGCAGGCCGGCTTCACCCGGCTGGCGATCTCCGACCACTACCACCCGTGGACCGACGCGCAGGGCAGCAGCCCGTTCGTCTGGTCCATGATCGGTGCGCTGTCCGAGGCCACCGACCTGCCGGTGACCACCTTGGTCACCTGCCCGACCGTGCGCGTCAACCCGGCGATCATCGCGCAGGCCGCCGCCACCTCCGCCGTGCTGACCCACGGCCGCTTCCGGCTCGGTGTCGGCACCGGCGAGGCGCTCAACGAGCACATCCTCGGCGACGTCTGGCCGGACTTCCGGATCCGCGCCGAGATGCTCGACGAGGCCGTGCGGGTCATGCGACAGCTGTTCAGCGGCCGTGCGGTCTTCCACGAGGGCAAGCACTACACGGTGCGCGACGCCAAGCTCTACACCCTGCCGCTCCAGCCGCCGCCGGTCTACGTGTCGGCGTTCGGGCCCAAGGCCGCGGAACTGGCCGGGCGGATCGGCGACGGGCTGATCACCATGAAGCCCAACCGGCAGACGATCGACGTCTTCCGGGGCGCCGGCGGAGTCGGCAAGCCGGTCATCGGCGGTTTGAAGGCGTGCGTCGACTCCGACCGGCAGCGGGCGGTGGAGACGGTGCGCCGGCTGTGGGCCAGCGAAGTGCTGCCGGGGGAGCTGGGCCGGGTCCTGCCCAGCATGTCGCACTTCGAACAGGCCTCGACGCTGGTCGGCGACGAGGCGGTGGCCAAGGAGTTCCCCTGCGGCGACGATCCGGGAGTCCATCTGGAGGCGATCGACGCCTATGAGAAGGCCGGCTTCGACGAGATCTACATCGGCTCGGTGGGCCCGCGCTACGAGGACTTCTTCGAGTTCTACGCCGACCGGATCCTGCCGCGGGCCGGGGCGGCGGCGATGGCCGGATCAGGGGCCGGATGAGGGGTCCGGCGGCGCGCTGACGCCGTTTGAACCGGTCAGCGGCGGGCAAAGGCGCAGCCCGAGCCGGATCACGCTGCCACCGATGATCTCCATTGATCTCCTTGCCGGTGATCCGGCGCCGAATGGAGGTGATTGACATGGCAATACCCGGATCGCAGCCTCCGACGACGGCCCCGGTCGCGGTGGGGGTGCGGCTGTTCTATACGGCACTCGGCGCCGCCGGCCTGATCTTCGGCGCCTTCCAGCACTGGACGCGCCACCTGGACGGCACCGAGCTGCCCTGGGGCGGCCTGTCGCAGGACACGATCAACCCGCCCGACAACGCCATGCGGACGCTCGGCGCCGCGGCGATCGCGCTCGGGCTGCTCGCCGTGGCCGGGCTGGCCGACGCCAGCGGCATGCTGACGCGGATCGCCGGCTCGCTGGGGATCGTCGGCGTGGTGCTGTTCATCATCCAGGTGGAGCGCTCGCCGTATCACAACGTTGAGATAGGGGTGTGGATCGGCCTGGCCGGGTCCATCCTGTGCGTGGTGGCCGGAATGAAGGCCGAGCGGGTGAGGCTGCCCAGGGTGCCCGGGGATTACTGATCAGCCGGGTGCCGGTGGAAGAGGAAGGCCCGGCGGCTGCTGGAGACCCGGCAGCCGCCGGGTTCCTGCTTTTCCGGTCACGAGTCAGCGGCATAAGCGCTTTGTGCCCGTTTAGGACCCGGAATCCGGGACATGTCGCGATGATGACGGCGGCTGTTCCGAACTGCGCGAACGGTTCGCGCGGCGGGGCCGCCGATGGATCGAGCTTGCGAGGCCGCATCATGAAGCAGTCCCCTCCCACCGGATCGGCCGCCCGGCGGCCGGCCGGCCGCCGGCGGTCCGCACCTGAGTCGGCCGGCGCGCCCGGCGCGCGCCGGGAGCGCAGACCCGAGCGTCCTGAGCGCCCGGAGCGTTCCGAGCACGCCGACCACCCGCCGACCGCCGCGCCCGATAACAGTTCCCTGACCTGGCGCTTCCCCGGAACGCCCGCCGATGTGTCGTACTCCCGGCGCTGGCTGGCGGCCGCCGTGACCGAGATGTGGGGTGAGGGCGAGGACACCGACCGCCTGCTGCTGGCCTACAGCGAGGTGGCGACCAACGCGGTGGTGCACGGCACCGGCCCGGTGTCGGTGGCGGCGCACATCGACGCCACCGGCGCCCGCTGCGCGATCGCCGACAGCTCCCCGGACGTCCCGACAGCCCGGCACGCCGCTCCGGACGATGTGGGCGGCCGCGGTCTGGATCTGGTCCGCGCGACCGTGGACCGGCTGCGCGTGGTCGCCGACGGGATCGGCAAGACCGTCTCGTTCGTGGTCGGCCACCGGACCGGCGGGCGGGAGCGGCCGGGGCCGACGGCCGGCTGAGGCTCGGGCGCGGAAGCGTTCAGCACACCGGAAAGCCCGGCGGCTGCTGGACGGAGCTCCAGCAGCCGCCGGGCTTTGCCCGCGACCGGAACCTGATCGCAGGCTCCTCGGTATTCCTCGCCGGCTCAGCCGGCCGCCTGCCGCCCCAACACGGCCGCTCCGCTCCCACCCCCCGCCACCGCCTCCCGTCGCGCCACCCGGCTGCGTTCCAGCCCGGCCCGCCCGTCCCGCCGTGCCGTCAGCCGCGCCGCCAGCACCCGATACCGGTCGGCGACCGCCTCCCAGTCCATGGCCGGGGCGAGCTGGCCGGCCCGCCGGCTCAGCGCGTCGGCCAGGCCCGGCTCGGTCAGGATCCTGCGGATCGCCTGGGCGATGGCGTGCGGATCGCGTCGCGGCACCAGCAGTCCCGCGCCGTCGGCCAGCAGCTCGGCGGCGTGCGGGAAGCTGGTCGCGATGATCGGCCGCCGCGCCGCCACGGCCTCGATGAGCACCCCGGAGGCGACCTGCTCCCCGGATTCATACGGCAGGATCACGATGTCCGCCGACGCCACCAGCGCCGCCAGGTCGTGCCGGCCCCGGAACCTCGCGTCGAACTCCACGAGCGGCCCCACCCCGGCCGCCGCCGCGCGTGCCCGCAGCGCCTCGCGGTAGGCCTCGCCCTGGGTTCGCAGCACGTTGGGGTGCGTCTGCCCGGCCACCACGTAGCGCGGCGCCGCCGGCAGGTCGTCGACCTCGGCCAGTGCGTCGATCGCCCACTCGATGCCCTTGCCGGGGCCGATCAGGCCCCAGGTCAGCAGCAGCGGACGCGAGCGCGTGCCGTCGTGGTGGCCGGCGGCGGGCAGCAGTCCCGGATCGTCCTCCATCGCGGTCTCGGCGCCGTGCGGCACCACGGCGATCCGGTCCGGGGCGACGCCGTAGATCTCCGGCAATCGGCTCGCGGCGGTCTGGGACAGCACCACGACCGTGTCGCACCGCTCGCAGACGCGTTTCAGGACCTCGCGCCGCCGTTCGGAGGGAGCGCCCAGCACGGTGTGCAGGACCCCGATGACCGGCACCCGCACCCGCGCCAGCACGTCCAGGACCTGTTCGCCCTCCGGCCCGCCGTAGATCCCGTACTCGTGCTGCACGATCGCCACGTCGTAGCGGTTCAGCACCGTCGCCGCGGCGGCAGCGGCCCCCGGATCGCTGGTCCGCAGGTCGGCCACCACCTCCGGCGGCAGCGGCCGCAGCGGTTCGGCGGAGGCCATCCGCACGACGCCGGCGATCCGCCGGGCGCCGGGGCGGTTGAGGTGACGGAGAAGCGCGGCGCTGAACGTCGCCAGGCCGCATTGCGTGGGGGGATACGTGCTGAGTACTCCATACGTGATCACGGGCGTGCCTCTCTGCGAAGAGGTCGCCGGCCGCCGCCGCCGGATTCGGCGCGCCCGGCCGCGACCGTAGCAGGGCATGTCCCATGATTCGCCCCGTAAACGCCGAAAGCGGCACACTGTGTCAGTGGCCTGCGATCACCGCGGGTCACCGGGGCGTCAACGCCGGAACAGCGCCAGGCCGGCGCTCGGGCTCAGCTTGACCAGGCGCACCTCGGTACGTCCGTCCCTCGTCCGCCACCACAGGCCGTCCACCAGGGACTCCAGCAGGCACCAGCCGAATGTCCCCACCTGCCGGCCGAAGTCGTCGCGGGCCGGGGCCGAGACGCTGACCGCCACGGTGCCCCCCGCCTCGGCGAACTCGCACATCAGGCCGCGGGTGGAGCAGGGGCCGTCGACCGGGCCGGCCGCGACGCCGGCCGAACGACCCAAGAACAGGCAGCACGCCTCGTCGACCGCGAGACGCAGATCATCGATTTCCTCCACCGACATCCCCAGCCGCGCCCCCAGATGCGCCGCGACGGACCGGGCCAGGATCACGAAATCCTTGTCGGCGGGAATGGCGAGCCGCACCGGTTCGGTCTCCGGTGCGGCCCGTGGCGGCACAGTCGTCGGCACGGTCACAGCGCTGTGCGGCAGCTGCTCCTCTGGCATCGTTTCCTCTCCTGTCGACTTCCTCACCCGCCATCCGGCTCGGACCGCGATCAACGCCCGCCCGGCGGCGGCCGGTCCGGGAACCGGTGCGCGGTCAGCGCGGCCGCGAACGCCTCGGCGAAGGCGTCCAGCCGGTCGCCGCCGGTCACCGTCGCCACGATGCCGTCGCGCGAGAGCACCTCGGCCGGGTCGTCCGGCGTCGTGTGCGCCACCGGCATCAGGTAGCGCCGCACCGCGCCGTCGGGCAGCAGGCCGCCGCCGGAGTCCAGTACGCCGATCGGCTTGCCGTGCTCGAACGCCTCGCGGACGAACCGGCGGGCCCGCTCCTGGCGCCCCAGAGCGGCCGCGGACTCCTCGCCGCCGGGCACCAGGACGGCGTCGTAGAGCACTGAGGAAGTGGTGGCCAGCGCGTGGTCGACGGCCAGCGCGGTATCCGGCTCGCGCCCGGCCAGCACGCCGACGCGCGGGGCGACGACGTCCACACGCACCCGCGCCTGCTCGAAGACGCCCCGCAACGCCAGCGCCCGTTCGGTGTCGACGCCGTCGGCGGCCAGCAGCGCCACCGTGCGGGTGGCCGGGTCGCCGCCGCCGAGGGCGGCCAGGCTCAGCGCCGGTGACGGCGGCGGGCACCACGTCGGCGGCGGCGGCTCCGGTGCGGGCAGCCCCAGCCGGTCCGCCACCGCCGCGGCCAGATCCGGCGCGACCCGGGCCAGGCTGCCGGCCATCCGCTCCCGGACGGCGACGTCGCGCACGCGTGCCAGCTCGAACCCGAAGGCGTCGGCGATATGCCGCCGTTCCCAGTCCGTCATGCTGTCCCAGAACATCGAGGCCTGACCGAAGTGGTCGCTGAACGTCTCCTCGCGGCGGCGCGTCGCGGTCGCCGAATCGACGCCGGGTACGAGATTCGCCGTCTGGAAGGCGACTCGCGAGGTCTCGGTGAGGAAGTCCTCGGGGTTGCGGTCCAGCACCATGCGGCCGATCGGCCGGACCGGCACCGTCTCCTCCGGCACCAGCTTCGTGGGATCCAGCAGGTCGTAGCCGAACGCGTCCTCGTCCTCGGGGCGGATCAGCTGCACGCCCAGCTCCCAGGCCGGGTGGTCGCCGGCCTCGATCGCCGCCCATAGGTCGCGGCGGTGGAACCAAGGATCCTGCTCCGCGATGGCCCGCGCCTCCTCCCACACCAGGCAGGAGGTGCCGCGTTCGGGACGCCAGTGGAACTTCACCAGGGTCGCAGAGCCGTCGGCGGCCACGAACCGGAAGGTGCGCACGCCGAATCCCGGCATCATGCGGTAGCTGCGCGGGATCGCCCGGTCCGACATCAGCCACATCAGCATGTGCGTGGTCTCGGTCCGCGACGAGCAGAAGTCCCAGAACGTGTCATGCGCCGAGGCGCGGGTGGGGATCTCGTCGTGCGACCTGCCTCGGCTGAAGGAAACGGGGATGTTGCTGCCCACCAGGTCGAAGCCGCCTTCGCGGGTGTGGAACCTCACGGCGAAGCCGCGCACGTCCCGCACCGTGTCCGCCGAGCCCCGCGGTCGTGGTCCGGCGCCGGTGGAGAACCAGGCGAACACCGGGACCCGACGCCCCGGCTCCTGCAGGAAGTCCGCGCAGGTGTATTTGGCCAGGGGCTCATAGGGCTCGAAGTATCCGTGCGCACCGGCGCCCCGAGCGTGGACCCCGCCGCCGGTCGGGGACGGCGCCGGCGGCTGGGGTCCGGGATCCTCGGTCACCACGACGGAACTCCTCACATCCTCCGGGTAGAGCGCGCCGGGCTCTACCCGGGATGCCCTCGCTTATGCGTTCGATTCCGTCGGCCGGGCTCAGCTCAGCGGCGGCCCCGATGTCGCCGGCTCGTGCTTGCCCTCGGCGGCCTCCTCGATCAGCTTGGCGCAGAAGGCGTCCAGGTCCTTCGGCCCGCGCGAGGTCACCAGGCCCCGGTCGACGACCACCGACTCGTCCCGCCAGCGGGCGCCGGCGTTCTGCAGGTCGGTGCGCAGGCTCGGCCAGGAGGTCATCGGCCGGTCGGCCACCACGCCGGCTTCGATCAGCACCCAGGGCGCGTGGCAGATCGCGCCGATCGGCGAGCCGCGGTCGGCGAAGGTGCGGACGAACTCGACGCTGCGCCGGTCGGTGCGCAGCTTGTCGGCGTTGACCACGCCGCCGGGCAGGACGAGGGCGTCGTATTCCGCGGCGTCGACGGAGTCGACGGAGAGTTCGGCGTTGACGGTGTCGCCATGCTCTACTCCGTCGAACATCAGGACCGGGCCGCTCTGGATGGAGACCATGTCCACGGTGGCACCCGCGTCCTCCAATGCCTTGCGCGGCGTGGTGAGTTCGACCTGTTCCACTCCGGTGGTGAACAGGAAGGCGATCCGCTTTCCGGTCAGTCGCTCAGTCATCGTCACCATCTCCTCGGTATCGCGTCACGGGCCGCGCCGGCCCACGCGTCGCCGGCTCGTCACAGTCGTCGGCAGGGCTCGGCGCTGGCGAGATCGCGTGCGTACCCGGGCCCTGGAGTCCCAAACGGTCGCGGAACACCGTTTGCCCGCGCCCGCAGCGGGCAGCAGCGCGGTCAGTCGTGAACTGTTGTGAGCAGTGGCGAAGGAGCGCCGATGAGCACTGTGGCCGAACAGGTGGATGTGCGGGCCCCGGTCGAGACCGTCTTCGACTGCTGGTCCTGCTTCGAGGCCTTCCCGACGTTCCTGGCCGGAGTGGACGCGGTGGAGCGGATCGATCCCGGCCGCACGCACTGGGTGGTCTCGATCGGCGGCGTGCGCCGGGCCTTCGACGCCGCGCTGGTCGGCTGGATCCCGAACGAGTACCTGCAGTGGGAGACGTCCGACGGCGAGGTCGGCCATCAGGGCACGGTCCGGTTCGAGCGGCTCGCCGCGGACGCGACGCGGGTCGCGGTGCGCGTGGAGTGGGAGCCGTTCGGCGTGCTGGAGCACGCCTGCCACTCGCTCGGCCTGGACCGCCGGCAGCTGCGCTCGGATCTGCACCGGTTCAAGGAACTGGTGGAGACCGAGCCGTTGCGTGCTGCGGCGATCCGCGAGTACGCGCGTCGGCACGCGTCGGGATACGCGGTCCAGCGGCGGTGACGCGTCGGTCGTCGGCGAGCCGAACGTGAGACCAGCGCAGGAATCGAGGACGAGGAGGACAGCACAGATGACGACAGTGGCGAGCATCATGACCGGAACGGTGGAGTTCGTCGACGCCGGCGAGTCGCTGGCCGTGGCCGCGCGCCGGATGCGCGACATGGACGTCGGCGCGCTGCCGGTGCGCGGGCCGGACAACCGGCTGGCCGGGATCGTCACGGATCGCGACATCGTGGTCAAGGCGGTCGCGGCCGACCTGGACCCGAACGTGTGTACCGTGCGCGCGCTGGTGGAGACCGAGCCGATCTGCGTCGACGCGAACAGCGACGTGGAGGAGGCGGCCGCGCGCATGGCCGAGCACCAGATCCGCCGGCTGCCGGTGGTCGAGGGCGATCAGCTGGTGGGCATGGTGACGCAGGCGGACATCGCGCGGGCGATGCCGGACCGGGCCGGGCAGGTGGTGCACGACGTCTCAATGGAGACGCCGCCGGGTCAGGCTCAGGAGCAGACACCGCAGACGCAGATGTAAGGAGCCTGTGAACCGCCGGCGACGCGACCCGCGGCCGGCGGCCCCGGAACGGCCCCGGGGACGGAATGCCTTGTCCGGCAGCCGGATCCGTCCCCGGGGCTCTGTCGTGTCCCTGCCCGTCCCCGTCCGTCTGTCCGCCACTGTCGTGGCGGCTCGTCAAGAGAAAGGCGGGGGACGGGAGTGGCAGTTCACCCGTCCCCCGCCATGACCGGCGCAGACCACCCCACGAGGCCCCGCCGGCCGGCTTCGGAGGTCAGATCGGCACCGAGGGCGCATCGGGGCGGGAATCGGCCGGTGCCACGCGCTTGATCGCCGCCACCCGGCCGCCCAGCTCGGTCAGCTCCTGCGGGCTGCACACCGCGGCCAGCGTGGGGAACACCTCGTGCTCCTGTTCGTATATGTGGCGCTCGGTCGCCGCCGCCAGGTCCGCGAGCAGGTCTTCGAACCCTGGCTCGCCCGCGCTGCGCGGCGCCAGGTCGCGCATGAGCCGGTCGGCCTCGGCGTGCCGGGCCACGCACCGGTCCACCAGCGCTCCGCCGTCCGGGACCCGCCGGCGCAGGGCCGGATACAGCACGAGCTCCTCGGCCACCGAGTGCCGCACCAGCTCCAGAATGGTCCGGCTGACCAGATCGGCGCGCCGCTCCGGCAGGCGTCCCGCCGACTGCTCCAGCTCGGCGAGCATGCCCTGGATGCCCCGATGGTCCCGGATGAGCTCGGTGACCACGTCACCGTGCCCTGCCTCCCGCATCGTCGCCCTCCCGTCCTCTTGTCGTCCCCCGGGCGCTTAGGAAGCTCGGGTTTGTCCCGGATCCGGGATCCCAAACGCCCCTCTTGGCGAGTTGTTCCGGCGTTGTTCCCGCCGTTTGGTCGCCGTCGGCGGCGGACATAGCGAGGACCTAGCGAGACCCATCCCGCGAAGGAGGAATCGCCATGAACACCACTCCCGCCCGCCGCCGGGGCGGTCTGGACCGCCCGGGCTCGGCCTGGGGCCTGCCCTGGGAGCCGTTCGGGGACCTGGACGATCTCTTCGACCGCCTCGGCCGCTGGACCGGCTGGCTCCCCGGCGCCGGCGCCCAGGGCTCCCGCTGGATGCCCGTCGCCGAGGAGGACGAGACCGCCGACTCCTACCGCGTCCGCGTCGAACTGCCGGGCGTCCCCCGCGACCGGGTCACGGTCGAGGTCGAGTCCGGCCAGCTGTGCGTCCGCGGCGACCTCGACGAGGAGACCGAGCGGGGCAGCTACCTGACGCACCGGGCCGGCAGCTTCCTGTACCGCACCTCGCTGCCGGCCGACGCCGATCCGGACCAGGTCCAGGCCGACCTCACCGACGGCGTCCTGACCGTGAACGTCCCGCGCTCGGGCCAGGCCGGACGCCGCACGGTGCCCATCAGCGGCACGACCGAGCACGAGACCATCGCAGGGGAGACCACTGGACCGACGGAGACGACGGCCCAGTCGTGAGCCGGCGCGGCGCCGACCGGACCGAGCGGGCCACCGGGGCCGGTGAGGCCTGGGAGGTCCCGATCGCCAGGGGTTCGGTCGGCGCCGGGCCCCAGACCGGGACCGAGGCCGACGGCGAGTCCGAGACCGGCGAAGCCGCCCCGGGCCGCTCCTGGCCTGTCCGGGTCTGGCGCGCGCTCGGCCCCGGCCTGGTGGCCGGGGCCTCCGACGACGACCCCTCCGGCGTCGCGACCTACGCGCAGGCCGGGGCCCGGTTCGGCTTCGGCATGCTGTGGACCGCGCTGTTCACGCTGCCGCTCATGGCGGCCGTCCAAGAGACCTGCGATCGCATCGCGCTGGCCACGGGCGGATCCCTCGGCGACGCCGTCCGTGCGCGCTTCGGGCGGCGCGCCCGGCTGGTCGTCGGGGTGCTCACCGCGGCGCTGATCGGGGCGAACACCATCGGGATCGCCGCCGACCTGGTAGCGGTCGGCAGCGGGGCCTCGCTGCTGCACCTCGGCCCGGTGTGGGTGTGGGCGCTGGTGGCCGGGGCGGTCGCCACCGCGCTGCCGCTGTTCGGCGGCTTCGGCGCGGCGCAGACGCTCTTCAAGCTCCTGAGCCTGCTGCTGCT
>Ga0136846_1230861_pt1 | contig 13167 bp, 10 predicted proteins | sample HopSoiMetagenom2_FD_96841 | JGI IMG/M metagenome (GOLD analysis project Ga0136846, IMG submission 96841) | Grasslands soil microbial communities from Hopland, California, USA - 2 Assembly 2016 (version 4) | ecosystem: Environmental > Terrestrial > Soil > Grasslands | place: USA: Hopland... | reverse complement strand
TATTAAAAACAACAGAGGCAAGATAAGTCCTGTTAAGCTGGTCTTGCTGGTAAGTCTCTTCGCCGAAATGTTTTACAAGTACGGCCTTCAGCTCTTTGTCGTTGTTCATGATCCGTCTTGCGGCATCATCGGCATAGTAAACAGGAATGCCAAGCGTCTCAAAGATCCTGGCTACGGTGCTCTTACCGCTGCCGATACCGCCGGTCAAACCAATTTTTAACATAACCCGAAATGATCCCGATAACTATCGGGACGAAATTCGAGATTTCGATCTTCGAATTTCGGATTTAAGAATTTTAAATTCTCTTTTTATTTTTTCTCGGTGCCTGGCAGTTTGTTTACTGCGGCAGTCCACTCTTTGCTGATGGCGCTTCTTTCAATTTTAAGATAGCTGCCCGGGCTCACTTCTATACTCAGTGTGCCATCTTCATTTACTTTATTGATGATACCGTGAATACCGGCGATGGTCACGATCTTGCTTCCTTTCTGTAGATCGTCGATAAATTTCTTTTGGTCCTTGGCCCGCTTTGCCTGGGGACGAATAAAGAATAACCAGAACACCAGGATCATACCTGCCAGGAATACCAACGTGGTCATGTTACCGAAGGGGCCCTGGGATTGTTGTCCTTTGCCGTTGGCAGTTTGCTGCGGCGGCATGCATCCCGAAAAAACAAACGCAACTATAATTGCTGTGAGATAAGTGAAAACTGATTTCTTCATTTTTAATTTAATTTTAAATGTGGCTCTTGTTTGAATCTTATTGCGTGACTTCGGTACTGAACGCCAGTTCCGTTTGTGGAGAAGGTTTAGTGTTTGCAGTAACGGTAATGAATTTCCTGTTTTCACCGATATGCTGTCCCTTGCTGTTGAATTTTGCTTTGATCACACCTTCTTTTCCTGGCGGGATAGGCTCTTGCGGTTGTTCAGGATCAGTACAGCCACACCCTGGCCTTACGTTCGCCACTATGAGGTCATTGTTACCGGTATTTTTGAAATGAAAAGAGACTTCCAGTACCTCGCCTTCTTTTATCTTGCCATAATCACGATAAGTTGAATCCAGCCATTCAACAGTCGTATACTTGCTAGAATCGCCCATCGCATTCTTCACTTCTGCATCTGAGAGTTTGCTTTTACTCTCTGTTGGCTGGCAACCCGCAATGCCGATGGCTGCCACCATTAGGATCAAGACGTGTTTCATCACATATAATTTTGAGTTAGGGTAATTGTCGGGATGCAAATGTACAGGTTAGTTGATAGGTGAACAAGTTTAAGCCAAACAAGGTCCAAGAAGCCAAATCTCAATCCCGCCACATGGCGGGACAAATAAACATCAAGAAACCAAATTTCAATCCCGCCAGTTGGCGGGACAAACAAGTTCCAATATTCAAAATTAAAAACCGAAAGAACAGGGATTTTCATTTTGAATTTTCTGATTTAGGATTTATTTGGCTCTTGTTTCTTGGATCTTTTGAACACTCAGTTCTTCAGTTTATCAGTCTTCTTATATTCCACTTTCTGCATTTTTCCCTGTTGCACGAGTTCTTTGTGAATGTTATCGAGTATACCATTTACAAATTGCCCGCTCTGTTGAGTGCTGTAATCTTTGGCCAGGTCAATGTATTCATTGATGGTTACCTTGGGTGGTATTGTTTCAAAATAGAGAAACTCACTAACGCCCATTTTCATCAGTATCATATCGAGCAGTGCTATGCGCTCGGGGTCCCAGTTCTTCAGCTTCGGGATGATCAGGCTTTGCAGGTATTCATCCTTTTCCAACACAGTTTTTAATAAGCTCCGCGCGAATTCTTCTTTATCGGGGCTCAGCATCTGTTTGAAGTTGGTGCCACCGGGCTTCTGCATATAGTTCATCATCAGTTGTACGATCATTTCACCATCATCATCCCAGTTGAAAAAAATATCTTCCACATGTGAAACAAAAGATTCATTGGCCAGGAGCAAGTCATTCAGGATGTACTCGATGATCGTTTTTTCTTCGTTGTTGGTCCGGGCTTGTTTAGAGATGTAGTTTTTATATTCGGCGGTGCTAGTGAGTTCAAGATATATTTTTCGTACCAGTTCTGTATTAATATGCTGCTGCGGCTTCTCTTTGCTGAACTGTTCTTTCAATGCGGGGTCTTCCAGCATCTTCCACAATAGTTCGTTGCCGGCGATCTTGGTATTTACGTTGAGGTCTGCCGATGTAGGCAGATGTTTACCGGCACGCTGGTGCGAATAAGTTTCGGCATAGCGTACAACTTCTGTCAGAAAGTAAATAAGGTAAATGTATAATGAACGGATCTGGTCAAACTGTTGCTGCAATAACTTTTGAGGTTCCGGAACCTTTGAATCTTTTCCCAGTGAAACCATCGTATAAAGAGTCTGCATCACTTTCACACGGATATTTCTTCTGCTGATCATTACAAGAGCTGTTTGAAAGGGCGAAGATAGCCGAAAAACTATCCACAGCAATAAGATAAAAGGAACTTTTCATCCATTATTTAATAACACTATAACGTGTAAAATTCTCCGCACTTTGTGAGGGATCAAACTTGTATCTAATGCCGCGATATCTTATTGGTTCGAGATCACTCTTCCTGCATCATCTATTATAAGATAGCTGTTTGCCGAAGCACCCTTGAGCTTTTTGTTTGAAAAACCATAATGCAGTTTACCGCCCAGGATATTATCACCAGATCGCTCAAGATAAACGACTGTGCCTATGGTTATTTTTCCGGTAATAGTATAGACTGGTATAGAGCAAATTATAGTGTTCAGCTCTCTTTGGCTTTTTTTACCGGCCGAAATATATCCCGCCAGTTTGTAAGGTGTTATTATGAACTCCTCGCAGGCATAAATGGGCGGGCGGGGATCGCCCCATGAAATATTTTTCATGATCCATTCATAGATATTCAATGGGGGCCCGGTATCGCCGGTGTCTTCCTGTCTGAATGCCGGATCGAAATATTTATTCCAACAGCAATTGGTCCCGGATTTTATTGTCAGTTTGGCGGAGTTGGGAATGATTGCATTAAAACCATTGACCAGGTTAATGGTGTTTGTTTTAAAATGCACCTGTCCTTTTATATCCTTATCAAAAGTAAAAGCCCAGGCCTTTATACCTTTTTTGGCGGCTATCGCGAGGCTTTGCGAATTATATAAGATGGGAACGCTCATCGGAATGATCAGCCTCGGCCGATTGGCCAGCGACGTATCAGCCAGGTAATGTAACAGGGTTCCGGCACCTTCATTGATACCAGCTATGATTATCCGGCTGGCGTCTATCCTGAATCGAAGCAGTAACTGGCTGATGGCGTAGCCCGTTTCTTTCGCATCCGAACCGGTGCTGTTACCCGCCTGCATGGCAAAAACGATAAAATACTTTTGACCACATTGCCCGCCATAATCGGCACTGCCGTTCCACTTTTTGGTTTGTAGAAAATGGAATGGTCCGTTCTCCTTTAATTGCCGCAAGCTGACTTCATTCAGGGATGTACTTTTTTTTGATCCATATAAAAAAACCAGCAAAGGAAAGAACGGGGTATTGCTGGAATCATTGTAGGTGGGCGGCAGCCACAACAGGCATGGGCGTTTGACCGGTCCTTTAAGATGTGCATCATCATTCCTGACTTGCACAAATGAAGCATTTACTTTGCCGGGTATGCCATCCTGGCTTTTTGCAGTCAGCACAAATACGAAAGGAAGTATCAATATCGACAGGTACTTCATCATGATTTCATTTCCTTCATTCAGATACCTTAATAACAAAATTTCATAACTTATAGTAACTAAAGTAATTTTAAAATACCAGACTTTCATAAACCCTAAACACTAGTATGAAAAATCTTTACTGCTGTCGCATTCCTGTACTTTATTTTTTCACGTTGATCATGGCCGCTTGTTTTTCCAGCTGTCAAAATAACCAGGCTAATACTGACCGGATTGATCGGGAAGAAGAAGAAGGAGAAAGTATGACGGATTATGTCGGCGCCCTGGAATATGAATTTAATATGTTGAAAAATCCTTTCACAGGCAGGATACCTGAAGGAATTCGTGATCTTGAATTAGCCCAGGCGCATGATATCCTGATGTCGCAGGGATCGCGGATCTTCGGAATTGCATCGAACTCTTATATATACCAGGGACCCGGTAACCTGGGCGGAAGAACCCGTTCAATCATTTATGACGTTGATTACAATGGCACATCAAACCAGGTAATTTATGCTGGTGGTATCAGTGGAGGCCTGTTTAAATCGACCGATAATGGTGCTAGCTGGGTACGCAAAAGTCCAACTAACCAATTGTACAGCGTTACGAGTATAGCAGAAAATCCTTTGCCGGGCAGGAAGGATACTTTGTATTACACAACAGGAGAAGCTTCTGGGAACAGTGCGGCCTTATCTTCCAACGGCGGTGGTGCTCTCTATGGAGGCGATGGTGTGTATCGCTCAGCCGATAGGGGTGAAACGTGGACAAGGTTACCTAATTCTAACCCTACCGCTTTAGAATCATTCAGTGATCGCAGGGATTTCATTTCAAAAGTTATAGTCAATCCTGTTAATGGCCAGGTGTACATTGCGGCCATTGCCGGAATTTACCGCTCCACTGATGGCGGCGCAACTTGGACTCTTGTTTTGTCCGGCCCTTTAGTGAACAACGGCCAAATGACAGATATAGTTGTGACCAGTACCGGTCGTTTTTATGCTGGCTTCGGAGGTACAAATACTGCTGGTTCCGACGGTGTCTGGACTTCGACAAGCGGAGATCCTGGATCATGGACGCGCATAGCCGGACCCGCAGGCACACCAACTGGTTGGGATGCTGGCGGAACATATGGCAGGGTGGTTCTTGGCCTGGCTCCCAGTGATGAGAACATGTTGTATGCCCTGTATTGGGATGGGAGCAGTAATGCATCCTGTCCTACCGCCAATACAGAAGCCAAGCTTTTTAAATGGAACCAGGGAACAACTACCTGGACCGATTATACAAGTGCACTTCCTGATGAGCCGGGATGTTCGGTGGGAAATGATCCATTTGCCGTCCAGGGTGGATATGATCTTATTGTTTCAGTTCATCCTGAATCCGATACGATGATCTTTATCGGCGGTACAAATATTTATCGGCTTGCTCTCGGACCGTTAAGCCCTGCCACTGCTACCAGGATTGGAGGATATGCTTCACCGGCCGGCTATGCACTATACACCAATTCACATTCCGATATTCATGCGATTGCTTTTTCGCCAGCCAATGATGATATAATGTTATGTGGCGATGACGGGGGGATCCAGCGAACTCTCGATAATAAGGCGGCAACCGTTAGCTGGACACAGGTCAATACCGATTACCGCACGTATCAATATTATAAAGTAGCGATCGATCCCCGAACAGGTAATGATAAAGTGATCGGTGGCGCCCAGGATAATGGATGTACACGCAATATTGGAGGTACCGGAAGTAATTATGAGCAGGTGTACAGTGGAGATGGAGGAGCTGTTGGATTGACAAGGGATATAGCAGGCAGTACTTATGAGTTCGTCACTTCTCAACAGGGCGATATACGGAGAAGAAACTCGACGAGTGCATTGGGATCGACAACGAATATCAGGCCTACAACCGCGGTTAACAGCGGTTTATTTGTTACATACTTTTATAATGATCCCGATAATACGGATACATTGTATTATGCAAGTGATAGCAGCTTGTACAGGTATTTGTCGGCGCATACTGCTACTAACGTTTCAGGTTGGACAGAAATGACACGCGTTGGGACGGCCGCAGGTAACGGGGTAGCATCTTCAAATTACATTACAGCCCTGGCCACGACAAGGGGGCCTTATAGTTCTGCAACTTCAAGTTTATTTATCGGCACCAATGATTCGAAAGTATTGAGGCTTGATGATCCGGCAGTTGTTCCCGCGGGCACAGCGCCAGTTAATATTAGCGCTGGCCTTCCTGCAGGATATATTAGCAGCATAGCAGTCAATCCGCGGAATGATGATACCGTTCTCGTTACTTTTTCCAATTATGGCATCGTCAATATTTGGTGGACAGGCAATGCAAATTCAGCGACACCGACCTGGACAAATGTTGAACGAAATGTGACGCTGCCATCTGCCCGCAGTTCAGCTATTGCAATTGTTGGTAGTAATATCGTATACTTTGTTGGAACATCAATAGGATTATTGGCTACTACAAACCCATTAACTACTGATTGGGTGCAGGAAGGAGCTACCCAGCTCGGCAATGCGGTTGTTACAAGTCTTGCATTGCGCACGACCGACAATACCTTGTTAGTAGGTACGCATGGTTACGGTATGTGGAAAACCGTGTTGACACTGGCGGGCTTACCGGTAACATTGACTGATTTTAGTGGAGCTCTTCAGAATAAGAACGCTTTATTGCATTGGTCAACGAGCATGGAATTAAACAGTAAACAATTTGAACTGGAAAGATCAACCGATGGGATCAGTTTCAGAAAGATTGCCGTGGTGCCTGCGGCCGGCAACAGCGACAGCCGGTTGGATTACAGCTATCTTGACAGGTCACCGCTGGCAGAATACAACTACTACCGTCTCAAAACGGTTGATATCGACGGAAATTTCAAATTTAGCAACTCAATTCTTATTAAAGCTCCATTGGTCCCGCAGGGAATAACTGTATTGGCCAACCCGTTCCGCGATGACATTACAGTACAGCTCGCCCGGGAACCCAAAGGAAAACCTGAGCTCAGGTTGTTTGACATGAACGGAAGATTGGTCGCCAGCCAGCAGTTTGGGCAGGGTGAACAAATGCTTAAGCTCGCAATACCAGGGGAAAAATTGGGAAGCGGGACTTATGTCCTCAGAGCGACGATAGACGGGTCTGGTTTTGCCAGTAAAGTGGTGAAACAGTAGCGTTCAAAATCATTCATATATTATTGACCGACCGCCTGCAAGGGCGGTCTTTTATTTTGATAATGATGACGTTTGAAGTGAAAATTTGTCATTAACGATAGTCTTTTCCCGGACTATTGAATACAAATGTCAGCAAACTGAAAAATTTTCATATTACTCCTGAATGGCACACAATTTCCTGTACCTTCGCCGTCCTTCCGCCACAGCTTATTGTTGTCACCAGTACCTGCGCCACCATTGCGCGTGCGGTCGGCAACAGGAGATGGGGAAGGCGGGACATATACAAAAAAAACAAAAAATCAATACAATTATGGCTAAGAAAGTTAACATTACCCCATTGCATGACAGGGTAATTGTGAAAGCGGCGCCTGCCGAAGAAAAAACTGCCGGCGGTATCATCATCCCCGATACAGCTAAAGAGAAACCTCAGCGCGGTACTGTAATTGCTGCTGGTCCTGGTAAAAAAGACGAACCCGTTACCGTAAAATCAGGCGATACAGTCCTGTATGGTAAATATGCCGGTACAGAGATCGTGATCGAAGGTGAAGATTACCTGATCATGAGAGAATCTGACATTCTCGCGATCGTTTAATTTTCAAATTTTCAAATTATCTAATTTTCAAATTAAATATTATGGCAAAACAACTCTTCTTCGATATTGAAGCAAGGAATAAAATGAAGAAAGGCGTGGATATTCTTTCCAACGCTGTTAAAGTCACACTGGGTCCCAAAGGCCGCAACGTGGTTTTAGAAAAAAAATTCGGCGCTCCTTCTATTACTAAGGACGGGGTCACTGTAGCTAAAGAAATTGAGCTCGAAGACCCAATTGAAAATATGGGTGCCCAGATGGTAAAAGAAGTAGCTTCCAAAACCGCAGATATTGCCGGAGATGGTACGACTACTGCTACCGTACTGGCCCAATCCATTATCAGCGAAGGCTTGAAGATGGTAGCTGCCGGTTCTAACCCGATGGATCTGAAAAGAGGTATTGATAAGGCTGTATCCAAAATAGTCGAACACCTGAAAACACAGTCACAGGCTGTTGGTAATGATACCAATAAAATTCAGCAGGTAGCAGCTATTTCCGCCAACAATGATCCAGAAATTGGCAAACTTATCGCTGAGGCTATGAAGAAAGTGGGTAAAGAAGGTGTGATCACAGTAGAAGAAGCCCGCGGTACTGAAACGGGTATCGAAGTGGTAGAAGGTATGCAGTTCGATCGCGGTTATATCTCTCCTTACTTTGTTACTAACAGCGAGAAAATGGAAGCTGTCCTCGAGAATCCTTATATCATGATCTATGATAAAAAGGTGAGTAACATGAAGGACTTCGTTCATGTTCTCGAAAAAGTAGCCCAGCAAAGTGCTCCTTTGTTGATCATTGCTGAAGACATTGAAGGTGAAGCCCTGGCTGTTTTGGTCTTAAATAAATTGAAAGGCGTACTTAAAGTGGCTGCAGTAAAAGCACCTGGTTTTGGTGATCGCAGGAAAGAAATGCTGCAGGATATAGCTGTTCTTACAAAAGGTATCGTGATCAGCGAAGACCAGGGATATAAACTGGAGAATGCAGATCTCAGTTATCTTGGCCGTGCCTCGTCAGTTACTATTGACAAAGACAATACAACTGTCGTTGGTGGTAAAGGCAAGAAAGATGACATTAATGCGCGTACCAGCCAGATCAAAGCGCAAATTGAAGTAACTACTTCCGATTACGATAAAGAAAAATTACAGGAACGCCTGGCTAAACTTAGCGGTGGTGTAGCTGTATTAAATGTAGGTGCCGCTACTGAAATGGAGATGAAAGAAAAGAAGGATCGCGTAGACGACGCATTGCACGCTACAAGAGCTGCCGTGGAAGAAGGTATTGTTCCCGGTGGTGGTGTTGCTTTCATCCGTGCTATCGAATCACTGGAGAAATTCAAGGGCAGCAACGAAGATGAGACTACAGGTATCATTATCGTAAAAAGAGCACTGGAAGAGCCGCTTCGCCAAATCGTTGCCAATGCAGGAATCGAAGGTTCGATCGTCGTACAGAAAGTAAAAGAAGGAAAAGGTGATTATGGCTTCAACGCAAGAACTGAAGAATATGAGAACCTGCTGAAAGCTGGTGTAATCGACCCGACCAAGGTTACCCGCATCGCTTTGGAAAACGCAGCTTATTGCTGGTATGTTGCTTACCACTGAATGTGTGATAGCTGACAAACCTAAGAAAGAAGAAGCTCCGCATAGCCATGGTGCACCGGGCATGGGAGATATGGGATACTAAGAAAGTGCGAAGAGCGAGAGCGGACAGCAGAGTCAATAGTCCGGAGCCATCGCAGTAAGAAATATAAACCCGTCGAATCCTGGATAAAGGGATGAGGCGGGTTTTTCATTTTCTCCCGCCTGTGGGCGGCATCAAATTGTCGAATTATCCTGTTAATTCCGTGTATATAGCTCCAATTTCTTGCAGCGGCTGCGTATTTAGTTTACCTTTGCAGACTTAAAAAATTTAACGAATGATCAGTGTCCGTGACCTGAAATTAGCCTACGGCAAAAGGGTTTTGTTTGAAGAAGTAAATCTCAATTTCACCAGAGGGAATTGTTATGGTGTGATTGGTGCCAACGGGGCGGGGAAAAGTACCTTTCTGAAGATCTTAAGCGGCGAGATCGAGCCGAACAAAGGAACTGTGGAGATCACTCCTGGCGAAAGAATGGCTGTACTCAAGCAGAACCAGTTCGAATTTGACGAGCAGACCGTTTTGAATACAGTGTTGATGGGTCATACGAAACTTTGGAAGGTTGCCAAGGAGAGAGAAAGCATTTATGCGCTCGCTGATTTTACAGAGGAAGACGGTATGAAGGCAGCGGAGCTGGAACATGAATATGGAGAGATGGGCGGCTATACCTCGGAAAGCGATGCAGCTACCGTACTGGGCGAACTTGGCGTAGGAGAGGAGTTTCACCAGATGTTGATGAAGGATATCCCATCCAACCTGAAGGTGCGTGTATTGCTTGCCCAGGCATTGTTTGGCAATCCTGACATATTGCTACTCGACGAGCCTACCAATGGACTGGATATAGAAACAATAAGCTGGCTGGAAAACTTTTTAGCGGACTATGAAAATATCGTTCTCGTAGTCAGCCACGACCGTCACTTTCTCGATGCCGTTTGCACCCATGTAGCTGATGTGGACCGGCAGAAGATAAAAATATTTACCGGCAACTATACTTTCTGGTATGAGTCATCCCAGTTGATGGCTCGCCAGGTCGGCGATAAGAATAAAAAAGTAGAAGAGAAAAGGCAGGCATTGATCGACTTCATTGCACGGTTCAGCGCCAACGCCAGTAAAAGCCGCCAGGCAACTTCAAGAAAGAAAGCCCTGGAAAAGCTCACCATTGAAGAAATAGAACCGAGCTACCGAAAATATCCCGGCATCATATTCCAGCCCCTGCGCGAAGTAGGCAACCAGATATTGAATGTCGACAAGCTTTCCAAATCAGTGGATGGCCGTGTGTTATTTAAGAATGTCACATTTACCGTTAACAAAGGCGATAAAATTGCCATCCTTAGCCGGGATCCTTTAGCTGTGACCAGTTTCTTCGATATCATAACGGCGGATTCAGTTGCCGATAGCGGTTCTTATGAGTGGGGCAGTACAGTAACTCATGCCTATCTCCCGCAGGAGAATAACGAGTTTTTCAATAAATCGCTCAACCTGATGGATTGGCTCAGGCAATATGTTCCCGACCATGTAAAAGATGTGGATGAACCGTTCCTGAGAGGATTTTTGGGAAAGATGTTGTTCAGCGGTGATGATGTGCTGAAAAAAACAAACGTGCTCAGCGGTGGCGAGAAAGTACGTTGTATGATCAGCCGGATGATGTTGCAGAACCCAAACGTCGTTTTATTGGACCAGCCCACCAATCACCTCGACCTCGAAAGTATTCAAAGTTTCAATGAACAATGCACCGCCTACAAGGGTATTGTTTTACTTACCAGTCATGACCATACGTTCATGCAAACGGTTGCCAACCGCGTTATTGAACTGACCCCCAAAGGCATCATTGACCGGTTGATGGAGTTTGATGAATATTTGGAAGATGAGAGGGTAAAGGGGTTGAGAGAGCAGATGTACGTTTAGTCGGGAGTAATAGGTCCGGCGTCGTTAGTCGTTAACAGAGAGGATGCTGGGTACGAGATGCCAGATGCAGGAATCGTGGTTTCCATGTACGGAGCTTTGCATCATAGTTAACATTGCGAAGCCACGGATTTGTGTGCAGACTGTCGCTATCACTCCATTGTCATCACGACCGGAGGCAAGAAAGATTCCAGAAATGTCGAGTGTATATGAGGTTGATTTGGTACTTCTGAAGTTTAGCGGAACGCAGTAGTATCGTCCCTCTCCCCGTCATTGCGATCCCGCTAACAGCGGGAGAAGCAAGGAAAAGGATAAGAGGGTGAGGCCGAACGTAGAATTACTAACAATTAGTGCATAAATTTTTGGCGCATAAACTTGTTCACAAATTTTCACGGATTTACCTTAGCGCCATAATTTATTTGTAGCCATTATTCTATCACACCCGTTAATCTTCCGGGAAAAATACATATCCGAGCCGGGAGTATGCTGAGACAATAGCCTTCAGTATTCGGGTTGACACCAAAAAGAAAACTGTAAAGAGTTTGAGCCTTTCGTTACTCGGAAGGCTTTTTTATTGTAGGATGCTAGATACTGGATGCCAGATATTGTCAGTAGCTATCGTAAACCAACTGTACCAGTAACCGGCAACCAGTGACCGGTAGTCAGCATCTCGCATCTTTCATTATCTTCCCCTAGTATGTCCACCTCCCTCGCTAAAAAAATCGGATTCTGGTCAGCCACAGCCATTATCACAGGAAGCATCATTGGTTCTGGAGTATTTATGAAGCCCGCTTCTATGGCAGAACAGCTCGGGTCGCCTGTCTGGTTGACCGTGGTATGGGTGTTAGGCGGCTTGTTTTCGCTGCTGGGGGCCCTGATATATGCAGAATTGGGAGCTATGATCCCTGAAACAGGGGGGACCTACGTTTACTTCCGTCATATGTTCGGTGATTTTGTTGCCTTCTTATATGGATGGGCAGCTTTTTCAGTGATGAACACTACGGGCGTAGCGGCGATAGCATTTGTATGCGCCCAGTATGCCGATTACTTTTTGCATCTTCCCAATTTTTCGGCAGCGACAGAACAATCCGTGGTGCTACATTTACCTTTTATCGGTGATCTTTTCCCACTGAAAAATTTTGGAGTAAAATCGTTGGCGATAGCATTAGTTGTTTCACTGACCTGGTTAAACTATCGGAGTGTTAAGGCTGGAAGTTCTTTCCAGCTTGTTTCAACAATTGTTAAGATTGGGGTGATCGCATTATTGGTATTCGGTATTTTCTTTTCAGGCAATGGATCATTTCAGCATTTTATCGGGGCGGAGCATCCTAAACAGGGCGGAGCATTATTAAGTGGTATTATAGCAGCTATGACAGGCGCTTTCTTTGCCTATGATGGCTGGATAAACATAACTTTTGTCGCCGGCGAGATAAAGCAGCCGCAAAAGAATATTCCACGGAGCCTTTGGACGGGAGTTCTCGCCTGTATCATTACTTACGTCCTTGTCAACCAGGCCTACCTGTATGTATTACCCGTGGAAAAAGTAGCCGCATCTTCCCTTGTGGCTTCCGACGCGATGAATGTTGCATTCGGAAATATTGGCGGAGGATTGGTAGCAGCCCTGATCGTGATTTGCACGTTGGGATGCATCAATGGAAATACGCTGGCTGTGGCAAGAGTTACCTACGCAATGGGAAAGGACAAAGTATTTCTTCCCTGGGCAGGGAAGGAGCATGTACGTTTTAAAACTCCGGGCAATGCCCTCTGGCTGCACGGCGCGTGGGTGAGCCTTCTGATCATAAGTGGCTCCTTTGATATGTTGGCGGACATGATGGTGTTTATCAGCTGGATCGCGTATGGTCTCGGGGCTGTTGGGATTTTTATCCTGCGAAAGAAAATGCCTGATAGACAACGGCCCTATCGTATCGTCGGTCACCCCATTTCAACCGTGCTCTTTATTGCATTTACCGCTTTTTTCCTCGTTAGCACTGTATACAATGATGTTACCAATTATCTTAATCATAAACAACCAGTTGTGAATTCTGTATTAGGCATGGTGATCACGGCGCTGGGTATTCCACTATATTTCTATTTCTTGAAAAAGAAAAAATCATAAAGGCCATACAGATCGTACGAGTTATTGTGGTCATTTTATC
>Ga0136846_1216187_pt1 | contig 13167 bp, 9 predicted proteins | sample HopSoiMetagenom2_FD_96841 | JGI IMG/M metagenome (GOLD analysis project Ga0136846, IMG submission 96841) | Grasslands soil microbial communities from Hopland, California, USA - 2 Assembly 2016 (version 4) | ecosystem: Environmental > Terrestrial > Soil > Grasslands | place: USA: Hopland... | reverse complement strand
CGCTCGGTGTTTTTGCAGCCGATCGATCCGAAGAGCTTCGTCGATCGCACGACGAATCCCGATCAGCCGCCGCAAATGGATGCATGGCGCGTCGTCAACGCGCAATTCGTCGTCACCGGCCGCGGTCAGCGCACCGGTGACGGACGCCTCAAATCCGAATTCCGTTTGTGGGACGTCACCACTGGCCAGCAGGTCGCGGGCCAACAATATGTGACGGATCCGAACAATTCCCGGCGCGTGGCGCATATCATCTCGGATGCGATCTTCACCCGCATCACGGGGGAGAAAGGCTTTTTCGATACCCGCGTGGTCTTCAACGACGAGACCGGCCCCAAGGAGCGCCGTCGCAAGCGTCTCGCCATCATGGATCAGGACGGGCAGAACGTCCGCTATCTCACGCGCGGCGATGAGCTTGTCGTGACGCCGCGCTTCTCGCCGTCGTCGCAGGATGTGACTTACATGTCCTTCAGCCAGGGCGACCCGCGCGTGTTCTTGTTGAACATCGAGACGGGCCAGCGCGAAGTCGTCGGCAATTTCCCAGGGATGACCTTTGCGCCGCGTTTCGCGCCCGACGGTCAGCGCATCGTCATGTCGCTGACGCAGGGGACATCATCCAATCTTTATGTGATGGATTTGCGCTCGCGCAATACGACGCGGCTCACCGATCCGGCCGCGATCGACACCTCGCCGTCGTATTCGCCGGACGGATCGCGCATCGTGTTTGAATCCGACCGCGGCGGCTCGCAACAGATCTATGTCATGGGCGGCAGCGGCGGCGGCGCGCAGCGCATCTCGTTTGGTGAAGGCCGTTACTCGACGCCGGTCTGGTCGCCGAAGGGCGATTACATCGCGTTCACCAAGCAGGGACGCGGCTCGTTCGCGATCGGCGTGATGAAGCCCGACGGTTCGGGCGAGCGCATCCTCACCGAGGGGTATCACAATGAGGGGCCGACCTGGGCGCCGAATGGTCTTTACCTCATGTTCTTCCGCGATCCCGGCGGGCAGTCCGGCGCAAGAATCTACATGATGGACGTGTTCGGCCGCGGCGAATTTCCGGTGCCGACGCCGTCCTTTGCGTCCGATCCGGCCTGGGGACCGCTGTTGAGCTGAGGCGACGAAGGGGAGCTTCTCGCCCTTTCCGGTCCGGCGGAAGCGCCCTATCAGTACCTCATGACCGAACTTCTAGAATTCGTCATGAAATCGGCAAGTCGCCCTTCCGGACGAACGGCAGGATTATTTGGCGCGGGCATTGATGAACTTGCTTGAGGCGGATGCCCCTGCACCGGAAGAAATCTACCCCGAGGATCGCGCCGGCGTGATGCGCGGTCTAGCGGAAGCCGAGCGCGGAGAGGTCGCCAGCGAGGAGGAGGTGGAGGCGGCATATCGTAGCTTTGGGGAATAAGATTGTTTACTCGCCTAGGCCGTCCGCAACCTGCGTGAGATCTCAGCGTACATACGCTCACGCAACCCAGCCGCAGCCTGATCTATTACAAGCTTTGTCCGAGCAGAGCCGAAGTGCGAATTCTCTTTATTCAACATCCGAAGCGACGTCGAGAATTCCAGGACCCTAAAACTCAGTGCGCCAGCGCCTTGACGATGCTCTCGGTCATCTTCTTGGCGTCGCCGAACAGCATCATCGTGTTGTCGCGGAAGAACAGCTCGTTCTCCACGCCGGCATAGCCCGAGCCCATGCCGCGCTTGATGAATAAGACGGTCTTCGCCTTCTCCACATCGAGGATCGGCATACCGTAGATCGGTGACTTCGGGTCGGTTTTTGCCGCCGGGTTCGTCACGTCGTTAGCGCCGATGACGAAGGCGACGTCAGCCTGACCGAATTCCGAATTGATGTCCTCGAGTTCGAACACCTCGTCATACGGCACGTTGGCTTCGGCGAGCAGCACGTTCATGTGACCGGGCATGCGGCCGGCGACGGGATGGATCGCGTATTTTACCTCGACACCCTCTTTCTTGAGGATGTCGGCCATCTCGCGCAACGAGTGCTGCGCCTGCGCGACCGCCATGCCGTAGCCGGGCACGATGATCACCTTTCCCGCATTCTGCATGATGAAGGCGGCATCGTCGGCAGAACCCTGCTTCACTGGCCGCGTCTCGGCGACGCCCGCGGGACCGGCCGTCTCGCCACCAAAGCCGCCGAGGATGACCGAGATGAACGAGCGGTTCATCCCCTTGCACATGATGTAGGAGAGGATGGCGCCCGACGAGCCGACAAGCGCGCCGGTGATGATCAGCGCGAGATTGCCAAGCGTGAAGCCGATGCCCGCCGCCGCCCATCCCGAATAAGAGTTCAGCATCGAGACGACGACCGGCATGTCGGCGCCGCCGATAGGAATGATCAGCGTCACACCAAGCGCAAACGAGACAAATGCGATCAGGAGGAAGACGAAATGGCTTTCGGTCCTGACGAAGATGACGATCAGCACGAGCAGCAGTACGCCGAGCCCGATATTCAGCGCATGCCGTTGCGGCAGCAGGATCGGTGCGCCCGACATGCGCGCATCGAGTTTTAAAAACGCGATCACCGAACCGGTGAAGGTCACGGCGCCGATCGCGGCGCCGATCGACATCTCGACGAGGCTCGCGCCGTGTATGTCGCCGGGCACACCGATGCCGAAAGCCTGCGGCGCGTAAAGCGCACCCGCCGCGACAAGCACGGCGGCGAGACCGACCAGCGAATGGAAGAACGCGACGAGCTGCGGCATCTTGGTCATGCCGATGCGCCGCGCCAGCACCGCGCCGAACGTGCCGCCGATGCCCATGCCGATCACGACGAGTATCCAGGCGGAGAGGCCGACCGGCGGGCTGTAGGCGAGCGTCGTCACGATCGCGATCGCCATACCGATCATGCCGAAGAGATTGCCCTGCCGTGAAGAGGCGGGCGAAGACAGCCCGCGCAGCGCCAAAATGAAGAGAACGCCGGAGACGAGATAAAGGACGGCGGCGAGATTGGCGTTCATCGCGTCAGCCCTTCTTCTTGTACATGCCGAGCATGCGTTGGGTGACGAGGAAGCCGCCGAATATGTTCACGGAAGCGAGCATCAGCGCGATGAAGCCGAAAATCCGCGCCCATAACGGGCCGTCATCGCCGATGCGCGAGGCCTCGACGCCGACTGACAACAGCGCGCCCACCACGATCACAGAGGAAATCGCGTTCGTGACCGACATGAGCGGTGTGTGCAGCGCCGGCGTCACCGACCACACGACGTAATAGCCGACGAAAACCGCGAGCGCGAAAATCGCCAGGCGAAACACGAAGGGATCGATCGCGCCGCCAGTCGCCACATGCACGGCGCCGGCTCCCGCCGTTGCGATCTGATCGGCATAGTGCTGCGCGGCATCCGCTGCCTGACGTGCGGCTGCGGCCGCCGCTTGCGCGCGATCGTGAAGGACTTGGATGTCTTCGGCCGGCATGACGACTCCGTGGGAACTAAAAGCGGCGCGCGTCACGCGGCCTGTTGTTGGAAGATCGGATTGACGAGCTGCCCGTCGCGGGTGAGCGCCGTCGCCTTGACAAGCTCATCGTCCCATTTGATCGCGAGCGCCTTCGTCTCCTTGTCGATCAGCGTGTCGACAAAGGCGAGCAGGTTCTTTGCGTAAAGCGCGGAAGCGCTCGCCGGCAGCCGGCCCGGCATATTGAGCTCTCCTAGAATGCGTACGCCGTTTTCCGAAACTACAGTTTCGTTCGGGCGCGCCGTTTCGACGTTGCCGCCACGCTCGACCGCGAGATCGACGATGACCGAGCCCGGGCGCATCGTGCGGATCATGTCGGCCGTGATCAGCCGCGGCGCGGGGCGCCCGGGGATCAGCGCCGTCGTGATGACGATATCCTGCTTGGCGATGTGCGTGGCCGTCAGCGCTTGCTGCTTTGCCATGTATTCCGGCGACATCTGTTTGGCGTAACCGCCGGCGGTCTGCGCCTGTTTGAATTCCTCGTCTTCAACCGCGAGAAATTTCGCGCCGAGCGACTCAACCTGCTCCTTCGTCGCGGGCCGCACGTCCGTCGCGGTGACGATTGCGCCAAGCCGCCGGGCGGTCGCGATCGCCTGCAGGCTGGCGACGCCGACGCCCATGATGAATATCCGCGCGGCGGGAATCGTCCCCGCCGCCGTCATCATCATCGGGATGGCGCGGCCGTATTCCGCAGCGCCGTCAATCACCGCGCGGTAGCCGGCGAGATTGGCCTGGCTCGACAGCACGTCCATCACCTGCGCGCGGGTGATGCGCGGCATGAGCTCCATGGCGAAAGCAGTGACGCCGCGCCGGCCGATATCGGCGATGGCATCGTCGTTGCCGTAGGGGTCCATGATGGCGATCACCGCCGCACCGGGCTTGGCGCCTGCGAGCTCGTTGCCGGCGGGCCGCTTGACCCGAAGCACGATGTCGGCGCCGGCAATCGTCGCGCTCGCGTCCGGCGCGATCGTGGCGCCGGCGGATTGGTAGTCGGCGTCGGTGATGCCGGACTTCATCCCGGCGCCCGCCTGCACCGCGACTTCGGCGCCGAGCGCGGTGTACTTCTTGACGGTCTCGGGCGTCGCGCCGACGCGGGTTTCGCTCGGATCAGGTTCGGTCGGGACGGCAATACGCATCAAAATCTCCGCCACAATCGGGAAACTGCAACTCCGGGGCCAGGTGGCCCCACGAGATCAAAGCGTCAGGAAAGCTAGGATGATCAGGATAACGATGCAGTGAATCGCGCCCCACTTCATCAGCATCAGGAAACGGCGGTAGGTCCTCTCGTGCTCGGCATAGTCCATATCCGCATGCCCGGTCGCGAGAACCTGTTGCTCCGCCATCTTCTTCTCCTTCGCGCCCGTTCTCAGGCCTGCTTTTCGGTTCTAGAGCAGGGGCTTGGCTGCGGCAACCGCGCCCTTACATTGTGGCCTCGCCCAGCGATATGAGTGCCAAACCCGCACCTTGGCTCCGGAGCCGCAATGCTAGACAAAATCCCCGTGACCGTGCTGACCGGCTATCTCGGCGCCGGCAAGACGACGCTCCTGAACCGCATCCTCTCCGAGGATCACGGCCGGAAGTTCGCCGTCATCGTCAACGAGTTCGGGGAGATCGGCATCGACAATGATCTTGTCGTCGGCGCCGACGAAGAAGTTTTTGAAATGAACAACGGCTGCATCTGCTGCACCGTGCGCGGCGATCTCATCCGCATCGTCGAGGGCCTGATGAAACGCAGGGGCAAGTTCGACGCGATCATCGTCGAGACGACGGGGCTGGCGGACCCCGCACCCGTGGCCCAGACCTTCTTCGTCGATGCCGACGTGCAGGAGGCCGCAAGGCTTGATGCGGTGGTCACCGTCGCCGACGCCAAGTGGCTCCTCGACCGGCTGAAGGACGCGCCCGAAGCCAAGAACCAGATCGCATTCGCCGACGTGATCATCCTGAACAAGACCGATCTCGTGACTAAGGACGATCTGGAGGAGGTCGAAGCCCGCATTCGCGGTATCAACCCGTATGCGAAACTGCATCGCGCGGTTCGCGCTGACGTGCCGCTCGATGCCGTGCTAGGCCGCAACGCATTCGATCTCGACCGCATTCTGGAAATCGAGCCGGAGTTTTTGCACGCAAACACCGAGGACGATCACGCGCACGAGCATTCTCACGGACATGGTGACGGTCACGATCAACACCACCACCATCACGGCCACTCCCATGGCGGCTTAAAACACTATCATGATGAGGAGATGCAATCCGTGTCGATCTCGATCGACGGCGATGTCGATCCCGAGCGCTTCATGCCGTGGATCAACGACATCGTGCAGCGCGAGGGGCCGAATATCCTGCGCTCAAAAGGCATTCTCGCCTTCAAGAATGAGCCGAAGCGCTTCGTCTTCCAGGGCGTGCACATGATTCTCGATGGCGACGTGCAGCGTCCGTGGAAAAGCGACGAGCCGCGCAAGAGCCGTATCGTTTTCATCGGCCGCAATCTGAGGGAAGACGAGCTGCGTCAGGGCTTTCTCGCCTGCGTTGCATGAGGTGCGCTACGGCAACAGTCGCGCCGGTCGTCTAGTGCATTCGCGCCCCCCGCGCCTGCCGCAGCACAAGCGTTAAAAACCGCGCCATTCCGATCGTGTATCGGCGGGCGCAGGCGCCGGGGCTCCTGCGCCCAGCGATACAGCCATTCGAGCCGCAGCCGCCGCATCGGACGGGGGCGCGCGGCACGGCGCCGGCCAAGAAATCGAAGAGCGCCCCAACCCCGATCGTCAGCGGCGCGCCGATCGTGAGCGCGTGAGTAGCGATCCACTCCTCCTGCAGAGGGTTGCCGAGGGCAGGTCGGGGCCCCGGCCGAGAGGTGACGGGCAACCGCTTCCGGAGCGGCGACGGTAAAGCCGTCTATGGCCCCGCAGACGGCGCAGCCGTAGCGTTCCTCCAGGAGCGCGGCCGTCTTCGCCACGACCTCCGGGCTTGGCGCCATAGAGCGACACCCTCGTTCCCCGAGGCGCGGCTGCGAGCAGCGCCGGGATGAGGTCCGTGCCGTTCAGATTCTCGGGAAACCACAGGCGATAGAGAGCGAGCGAGGCGAGATCGACCGCGATGCCATCGTTGAGGACGAGAAATCCGTCCAGAAGCCGCGCGCCACCCGGCCGGCCGGACAATTCCGTCAGCAGGTTCGCATTGGCGAACGCAACCTGCGTCGGCAGGCGGGCGGCAAGCCTCGCAAGCAGAAATTCGATTGCCTCGCGCTGCCGTGCCACACTGATCTCGACGCCGAGAATGTTACGTGTCGGGAAAGGCGGCGGATCGACCGCGCCGAGGGTCATTGGGGCTTGCCCAATGGCATATCGGTTGCTTTCGTTTCCGCCTCGCGAACGCCGGAGAAGTTGTGTCGATCCTTGCGGCCCTGCACCATGTCACCCACTACCGCTATGACCACCCGGTGGCGATCGGCCCGCAGGTCATCCGGCTGCGGCCCGCGCCGCATTGCCGCACGCGCGTGCCGAGCTACTCGCTGAGAATCCTGCCGGAAAGCCATTTCATCAACTGGCAGCAGGATCCCCACGGCAATTGGCTGGCGCGCCTGGTCTTCACCGGCAAGGCGACCGAGTTCAAGGTGGAGGTCGATCTCACCGCCGATCTTGCCGTGTGGAATCCGTTCGACTTCTTTGTCGAAGACACAGCCGAAAAATTCCCCTTCGCCTACGATCCCGACCTCTCTGCCGACCTTGCGCCTTATCTGGAGACCGAGCCCGTCGGCCCGATGCTCCAGGCATTCCTCAGGGAGATCGACCGCACACCGCAAAATACCGTGCAGTTCATCACCGGGCTGAACGCGAAAGTCCGCGACCGCGTCGGCTACGTCATCCGCATGGAACCGGGCGTGCAGACGCCGGACGAAAGCCTGGAGCGCGCCTCCGGTTCGTGCCGCGACTCCGCCTGGCTGTTGGTGCAGGCGTTCCGCCATCTCGGCCTCGCGGCGCGTTTCGTCTCCGGCTACCTGATCCAGCTCAAGGCCGACATCGATCCGGTCGAGGGCCCGCAGGGCACGCGCCAAGACTTTACCGACCTGCATGCCTGGGCGGAGGTCTACATTCCCGGCGCCGGCTGGATCGGGCTCGACCCCACGTCCGGTCTTCTCTGCGCCGAAGGCCATCTGCCGCTCGCCGCGACCCCTCATTACCGCTCCGCTGCGCCGATCTCCGGGATGGTCGAGCCGGCCAATGTCGATTTCGGCTTTGAGATGAATGTGACGCGCGTCGCCGAGGCGCCACGCATCACCAAACCTTTTGCCGACGATGATTGGCGGCGCCTCGACGAACTCGGCGAGCAGGTCGATTGCGACATGGTCGCCGGCGACATGCGGCTCACGATGGGCGGCGAGCCAACCTTCGTGTCGATCGACGATTTCGAATCGCCGGAATGGAACACCGCCGCCGTGGGACCGACGAAACGCGAGCGCGCCGACGAACTGATCCGCCGTTTGCGCGATCGTTTCGCGCCCGGCGGCCTGCTGCATTTCGGGCAAGGCAAATGGTATCCCGGTGAAAGCCTGCCGCGCTGGGCCTTCTCTTTGTACTGGCGCCGCGACGGCAAGCCGCTTTGGCAAAATCCCGATCTCATCGCGCGCGAAACAAAGGTTGAAGTCACAAAAAGCGGCGAGAGCACGGAAGCCGCCGAACGCTTCGCCGGCAATATCGCGCGCCAACTCGGGATCGATCCGGACTTTGTTACGCCGGCCTTCGAAGACTCCAGCAAGTGGATCACCGAGGAAGGCAAGCTTCCCGGCAATGTCGATCCGCTCGATCCGAAGATCGATGATCCCGAAACGCGCGCGCGCATGGTGCGCACATTCGAGCGCGGCCTGACCAGCCCCCGCGGTTACGTCTTGCCGGTGCAGCGCTGGAACGCGGAAGCCGAACGCAAATGGCAAAGCGAGAAATGGCAGTTTCGCCGCGGCAAATTGTTTCTCGTGCCGGGCGATGCGCCGGTCGGCTATCGCTTGCCGCTGTCGTCACTGCCTTACGTCGCGCCGACGTCGTATCCCTACATTATCGAACAGGATCCGATGGAGCCGCGCGACCCGCTGCCTGACCCGGGGTCTCGGCAAACCACGCAGGCAAGCGTTGGCGCGAGCGCACCGGAAGCGGGACGTCAGGACATTGTCGAACAGCAAGCGGTTGAGGGCGCGGTACGCACCGCCGTTTCGGTCGAGATGCGCGACGGCAAGGTCTGCGTGTTCATGCCGCCGGTGGCAAAACTCGAAGATTATCTCGATCTATTGGGCGCGATCGAATCCGCCGCGCGCGAGAACAACGCGCCGATTCACGTTGAGGGTTATGCGCCGCCTTACGATCCGCGGCTCAACGTCATCAAGGTGACGCCCGACCCCGGCGTGATCGAGGTCAACATTCATCCCGCCGCGTCGTGGCGCGATTGCGTCGACATCACGCGCGGCGTCTACGAGGAAGCGCGTCAGACGCGGCTCGGCGCCGACAAATTCATGATCGATGGGCGCCATACCGGCACCGGCGGCGGTAATCATGTCGTCGTCGGCGGCGCGACGCCGGCGGACTCGCCGTTCCTGCGCCGGCCCGACCTCTTGAAAAGCGTCGTGCTTTATTGGCAGCGCCACCCCTCGCTCTCGTATCTTTTCTCCGGTCTGTTCATCGGTCCTACAAGTCAGGCGCCGCGCATGGACGAGGCGCGGCACGAAGGCTTGTACGAACTCGAAATCGCGCTCCCCAATGTGCCGAAAGCCGATGGCGGCGAGACGCCGCCGCTCTGGCTTGTCGACCGGCTCTTCCGCAATCTGCTCGTCGACGTCACCGGCAACACGCACCGCTCGGAAATCTGCATCGACAAGCTTTATTCGCCCGATAGTCCGACGGGCCGCCTCGGGCTCGTCGAATTCCGCTCGTTCGAAATGCCGCCGGATTCGCGCATGAGTCTTGCCCAGCAATTGCTCGTGCGCGCGCTGCTCGCCTGGTTCTGGCGCGCGCCACAGGAGGGAACGCTCGTGCGCTGGGGAACGGCGCTGCACGACCGGTTTATGCTGCCGCATTTCGTCTGGGAAGATTTTTTGGGCGTGCTCGCCGATCTCGGTAACGCCGGTTACAGCTTCGACCCCGTCTGGTTCGAGGCGCAACGCGAATTCCGCTTTCCGTTCTGCGGCACGGTCGAGCACGGCGGCGTCAAACTCGAAATCCGCCAGGCGCTGGAGCCGTGGCACGTGCTCGGCGAGCAAGGCGCCGCGGGCGGCACGGTGCGCTTTGTCGATTCTTCGGTCGAGCGCCTGCAGCTGAAAGCGCAGGGTTACGTGCCGAACCGCCATATCATCACATGTAACGGCCGTCGCGTGCCGCTCGGTCCAACCGGCACGACCGGCGAGGGCGTCGGTGGCGTTCGCTTCAAAGCGTGGAAACCGGCGTCCGGTCTCCACCCGACGATTCCTGTCCACGCGCCGCTGACCTTCGACGTGATCGATACATGGACCGGCCGTTCGCTCGGCGGCTGCGTTTATCACGTCGCCCACCCGGGCGGGCGCAATTACGATACTTTCCCTGTGAATTCATACGAGGCGGAAGCCCGCCGCCTCGCGCGCTTCCAGGATCATGGACATACTCCGGGCCTCGTGAGTCTGCCTCCTGAAGAGCGCCCCGGTGAGTTCCCGCTCACCGTCGATTTGCGTCGACCGCCGAAGCTATGAACATCAACACGCAGTCGCCGCGCCGCAAGCGCTCAGCAGAGCCGGTTTCGCCGCGATTGACATTGGACGGCTACCTGCCGCTTGCTGACGTCGCCGACGAGCTTCTGCGCCGCGATGGACATCCGCATGCACATTGGACGCGCTTCTTTGAAGCGCTGGAAGCGCTCGCTCCGGGCGAACTCGAACGCGGCTTTGCTGCCGCGGACCGGCACATCCGCGACATGGGCGTCTCGTATCGCGCCTATGGTGAAAAGAACGAGCGGCCCTGGCCTTTAAGTTATCTGCCGGTCCTCATTCCTGAGAACGAGTGGCGTACGATCGAAGCCGGTGTTCGCCAGCGCGCTGAACTGCTCGAACATATTCTGGCGGACATCTATTGCGACGGACAATTGGTGCGCGACGGCGCGCTTCCGGCCGCGGCAATCACCGGCAGCCCCGATTATTTGCGTCCGCTCGTCGGCGTGAAGCCGCCGGGCGGGCGTTTCCTCAATCTTTATGCTTGCGATCTCGGCCGAGGGCCGGACGGGCGCTGGTGGGTGTTGTCGGATCGCAGCCAGGCGCCGTCCGGCATGGGCTATGCGCTCGAAAATCGCCTCGTGTCGTCACGCGCTTTTCCCGAGCTTTATCGGCAGATGAATGTCGAGCGGCTGGCGCCGTTCTTCCGCGAGTTCAAGAATGGTCTGACCGCAAGTGCCGAACGCAGCGAACCGCGCATTTGCCTGCTGACCCCGGGCCCGTTCAGCGAGACCTATTTCGAGCAAGCGCATCTTGCCCGCTATCTCGGCTTTCTTCTCGTGGAAGGCGCCGATCTCGTCGTGCGCGACGGAGTTGCGCATGTGCGCACGATCGCCGGCTTGAAACGGGCCGACGTCATTTGGCGCCGCATCGACGCGGATTTCGCCGATCCGCTCGAACTCAACGCCAATTCCCATCTCGGCGCATCGGGTTTGGTCGATGCCATCCGCGGCGGCAAGGTGGTTGTCGCTAACGCGCTCGGCTCGGGCGTCGTCGAATCGCCGGCGCTGATGAGCTTCGTGCCGCAGCTTTCGCGGCGCTTGATGGGCGCCGAGCTGACCTTGCCGAATATCGCGACCTGGTGGTGCGGGCAACCACGCGAGCGCCGCGACGTCCTGGAGCGGCTCGATCAGCTGACGATCGCCGGCGCGTTCGGCCGCGGCGTACCCGGCTTCTCGGTGACGCAGCCGGTGATCGCTGCGGAAGTAGATTCGGAGGCAAAGCCGCGTCTCATCCGCTTGATCGAGGAGCGTGGCATCGACTTCGTCGGGCAGGAGCTGGTGAAGCTTTCGACCACCCCGGTGCTCGAGAACGGTAGCCTCGTCCCGCGGCCATTCGTGCTGCGGGTTTTTGCGGCGGTCGGCGCGGACGGCAATTGGCATGTGATGACCGGTGGTTTCTGCCGCATCTCAGACCGGCTCGATGCGCGTGCAGTCTCGATGGGCGAAGGCGTGCAATCCGCCGATGTCTGGGTTCTCGCCGACAGGCCGGTGGACAAATTCACGCTCCTGCCGGCGCCGGACAAAGTCCCGATCCGCCGCACTTATGGCGTGTTGCCGAGCCGCGCCGCCGACAATCTGTTCTGGCTCGGACGCTACCTCGAGCGCTGCGAAGCGACGTTGCGCATCGCGCGCTGTCTTGCCTCGCGGCTCATCGATGCGGATGCGATGCGCGGCGATGTCGCCGGGACGGTGACGCGGCTTGAACGCATGCTCGCCGCCTGGGGTGCGCAGCCGATCAAGGCTGTCGGAAAGAATTCGCGCGCCTTCCTGCTCGGCGCCGTCATGGATGACAATGACGAGTGCTACGGCTCGGCGCTGTCGCTTGTAAAAGAGGCGGTGCGGACCGCGTCCAGCATTCGCGAGCGTTTGTCATCCGACATGTGGCGCCTGATCGGCACCGCCCAGGCGCGGCTGGCGCATGTCGATAGCGAGGAGCGCGGGATCGATCTCGAGCAACGTCTCGAACGCACATTGCAGATCCTCGACGCGATCGCCGGGCTTGCCAAGGAGAACATGAACCGGCTCGCCGGCTGGCATTTCCTTGACCTCGGCAAGCGCATCGAGCGCGGCGTCAACACATTCCGCTTCGCGCGTAATTTCGCGCTGCATGGCGCAACGGCCGACGATCTCGAGGTCGCGCTCGATCTTATCGATTCGCAGATCACCTATCGCACGCGCTATACCGGCGGCGTCGCGCCCGGCCCGGTGCGCGATATGGCGTTGCTCGACCCCTTCAATCCGCGCTCGGCGGCGTTTCAGATCAGGGAGCTCGACCTGCACCTGGCCACACTGCCGGTGCTGGATGACAACGGCATTTTGGAGCAGCCGCGGAAGCTCGCGGTAAAGCTCGCATCCGATATCGCGGTGACCGATGCGATGACGCTCGACGGCCGGCAAATCCTCGGCTTCGAGAACAACCTGATGAGTCTCGCGAACGCGATTGCCGCGCGTTATTTCCTGCAAGGTCCGAACGCGCCGCGCGCGACGCGACAGATCGGATTGGCGTGAAGCTCGCTTAAGGCCCGGGCTGCGCCCGGTTCAGCGCCTCGAGCCGCCGCGGTGGGCGTGGCTCGCCGCGTAATTGCCGGCGGCGGTCGCGGATCGCTAGGCGCGCCTGTTCAAGCGCCAGCGACAATGTGTTAATCTGCGGGCCGGCCGCATTGTTCAGCGAATGATGCGCCAACGCCGAGACCAGAATCTCGTCGGTCTCGTGTTCGAGCCCGTCGAGTTCCTCCAGCGTTTCGGCTGATCGCGCGGCTTTGAGGATCGCGAGCAGCCGCGCCATCATCGTCCCGACCTCACTGGTACGATCGCTCTTCAACCGGCTCGCCAGCGCCGCCGCGGCCGAACCGGCGACGCTGAGCAGCATCGCGCCGATATAGATGAAGTCGCTGTATTTCTCGAAAAAGGTCTGCTCCTCGCCGTCGATATAGGCGGCGGTGCCGGGATGCGTCGGCAACGCGGCGCCCTTATCTGTCG
>Ga0136846_1236940_pt1 | contig 13175 bp, 11 predicted proteins | sample HopSoiMetagenom2_FD_96841 | JGI IMG/M metagenome (GOLD analysis project Ga0136846, IMG submission 96841) | Grasslands soil microbial communities from Hopland, California, USA - 2 Assembly 2016 (version 4) | ecosystem: Environmental > Terrestrial > Soil > Grasslands | place: USA: Hopland... | reverse complement strand
GCGACCGTCGTCAATCGCTCGCTGGCGGGCTATGCCCACCTCGCCTACAAGACTGACCATGTCGAGCTGGCCGGCGGCATCCGTTATTCGAAGGACAATCGCCGTGAAAGCCTGCTGGCGGCCGGACTGGTGCCGTTCGTGACGCCCGCGAGCACCTACACCTATAGCGGCGACCATTGGGATTATGACGCGACAGCGACCTATATCTTCAACCCGAGGGTCCGCGCCTATGCCCGCTACGCGACCGGTTACGTCTCGGGCGGGGTGATCGGCGGCAAGCCGTTCAAGTCGGAGACGGTGCAGACTTACGAGGCCGGCCTAAAGGGCGACTTCCTCAATCGCACCCTGCGGATCAACGCGGCGATCTTCCACACCGATCGCAAGAACGTGCAGACGATCGCCTTCGATGCGTCGTCGGGCACCTTCATCGTCTCGTCGCCGGAAGGCAAGGAGACGGGCTTCGAGACCGAGATCACCATGGTCCCGACCAAGGGCCTCACGTTCAATACGACCTTCGGCTATCTCGACGCAAAGCTTTCGAACGACCCGCTCACGGGCGTGGCGGTCCAGTCGCTGGCGCCGAAATTCACCTGGAGCGGCGGCGTTCAATATGATGCGCCGCACTTCTCCGATGACAGCTATTTGTCGTTCCGTTTCGATGCGTTCTTCAAGGACAAGCGCTTCAGCGATCCGCTTGCCAACTCGGCGACGATACAGCTGACGACCCTGCCCTCGCGCGTCGACATGAATGCCAGGCTCTCGCTGGTCGACCTGCCGATCGCCGGCACCAAGGTCAAAGTCTCGGCGTGGGTACAGAACCTGTCCAACAACAAGAAGCTCGAGTTTGCCCGCGACCTCTCAACCGCGGTGGTCGGCGTCTTTCAGGTGCCGCGCACCTTCGGCGTCGATGTGGGCCTGCGTTTCTAGAACGACAGGCGGATGACCAGCGACACCTTGCCTCAGCCTCAATCGACCTCCTGGGGCCAGGTGTCGCTTTCCGCCGTCACGCAGAACGTCGCGACCGGCTTTAGCTTCGGCAGTTTCGGCACGCTGGTCATGGCGATCGAGACCGAATTCCACACCGGTCGCGGCGCCTCCTCGCTCGCCATATCGTTTCTGATCGTATCGCTGACGCTGACTGCCACTCTGATCGGCCGGCTGATCGAGCGCGTCAGGATTCAGCATGTCATGCTCGCCGGCGCCGTCCTGGGCGCTGCCGGCTACGGGCTATTATCGATTGTGCACGGCATGGCGGCGCTGCTCGCGATCTACGCGCTGCTGCTCGGGCCGGCCACGGCTATGCTCGGCGTCATCACCTCGACCACGCATGCGTCGCGCTGGAGCAGCGCGAAACAACGAGGGCGCGCCATCGGCATCGTGAACATGCCGATCATGGTGATGATCGCGCCATTGGTCCTTGCGTGGGTCCTCAATCACCACGGCTTGCGGACATGCTTTGCCTTGCTCGCGCTCGGCCAGATTCTAACCGTTCCGCTGGTTCTGCTCATCAGGGATCGTACGCCCGGAGATGCGCCCAAGACGACCGCAGCCGAGGTAGCCAAGGGGCCGTCTCTTTTGAGGCAGGGCATTTTCTGGCTGCTAGCCATCTCGATTGGCCTCATGACCGGTGCCGGTATCATGAAGGTTGCACATCTGGTGCCGCTGCTTGCCGAACAGGGACGCACCTTCGACGAAGCCAATCTGCTGCTCGCGTTGTCTGGCGGAGCAGGCTTGATTGGGTCACTCGCCTTCGGCGCCCTGGCTGATCGATGGGGTGCCGCTAGGGCACTGATCCTGAATGCCCTGCTCCAGGCGGCATCCTGGACCATTTTCCTCACCCATGCCGGCATGGGCCTGCTGATCGTTGACGCCATCATCGTGGGTGCGTGCGGGGGTGGCGTGATGGCCGCGTTGGGAACCTATATAGCGACCACGTTCGGGACGGCGTCGTTCAGCCGCACGTTCGGTCTCCTCGGTCTTTTCACCCTTCCTTTCTTGTTCGGCATGCCCCCGCTCACCAGCTACCTCTATACGATGTCGGGGAGCTACTGGCTGCCGGTGAGCGTCGTGGTCGCGAGCTTCCTTGCGTCAGCAGCGATGATCGCGGCGATCTCTCCGGCGGAGCGCCGCGCCCAGTATCGGATGGCAGCCGAATGACGCGAGAAACGTCCGACACACCAGCCAGTCTAGAGTGCAAAGGTGGTCGAGGTTCGAACCCGCGGTGCAGGATTGGCGCCGCCCAGATGACCAGCCCCCGGAGCAGACACTAGTCGGCACCGGGACTTGGCTCGCCGAGTGTATCGAGAACAACTGCAGCTTCGGACGAGCGATGACGCGAGTCCCCCGGAATGAGGCGTGCTCCTGTCAGCGGCTACGAGGTCCAGCGCCACATCGACGATGATGTGTTCCCAACCCCCAACCATCCGCCAGTCCGTCGCCTTTCCCGGCGAAAGGTTCAGTCCATTAACGATGTCAGCATAGCCAGGTCACCAACCTGCCAACGCGCACGGCCAGTCCTCTTCGCGATCCGCCATCCCGATTCGGTTGGACGAAAAACATCTACATATTCCCCGCCGACGATGAGCGGTTCATCCTGCGCATGGGCAAAGTGATAGGCGACGAACGGCGTGCGTCCTTCGATCGATCCATCAAGCGCCGCCTCGGAATCGAGGAAGGTAGCGGCACAATGATGCTGCATCGCTGCCAACAGGCCGTGGGCCTTCTGGCATTGCGCAACATAGTCTGCGACCGTCTGCTTGTGACCCACTAACCAAAGTTCAGCGTCGGGCGCGAAGCAATAATCGAAATAGCGCATATCCCCGCTATCGATCGCAGCACCATAGGCAGCCACCGCCTGCTGTATCGAGATAATGTCGTCCGCAGTCATTTGCTTGCCGGCTCGGCGCGCTGTCGCAATGCCATCGCCATGTCGTTGAAAGCCGCTCGCACCCAGGCGCCCTTGCTTTTAGCCGCCGCGCCGGCGGCAGCGCCGACATAGACATCCACAGTCCAATAAATCGACTTTTTTACGTCTAGAGCCTGCACATATTGGTCGCGCCGGGCGACAAGGCCCATCTCAGGGAAGAACCCGGTCCAGGCAAGCAGCCGCCTCTCCTCGAATCCCGAAAGCACATAGTCGAGCGAGACGATTTGCCCCAGCGCACCGTCCTTTACCTGCATCTCGACCTTTCCCCCGATTTTTGGATCAACATTGATCGTATGGCAGAGTGGATTCCATGCACCGTAGTTCGGGAAGTCAGTCAGGACGTCCCATACCTTGGCGACCGGCGCGTCGATGACAAGAAAGTCCGACGCTATGATGAAAGGCTCGTCCTCACCAGCCTTGGTCGAAGCCCCGGAAGGTACAGAACCGCTCATACGGCCTCTCCATAAAGGATAGGAAAGCGGTCGGCCGGGAAGGGCTTGTTCAACTCGAGGCCGTCGAGTTTCTCGCCATAGCTCGGACCACCCGAATATCTCACAGTCGCATCCATGAGATTGACGAGATAGGCCCAGCGCCAGTGCGGCCCCCTGAATGCGGGCCCGCCATGGACGGTAAGATCGCCGTGAATAGTCGCATCGCCCGCCTTCATCGCGGGAACCGGAGAAGGCGGGCATTCGACAGCCAGCCAAGGATTTTGCGCAACCACATCTTGGCGGTCAAGGAGCGTGCGGCCGAGCGGCCCCTTGCGATGCGAGCCTGTCAGGAAGGACATAGCCCCGCCGTCTGCGGGCAGGTTGGTCAGAGCAAACCAGATGTTGACGAGACCGGTCCGGTCGAATGCGCCGTGCGGGAAGTCCTGGTGCCAGGGCGTCGACTTGCCACCCTGCTCCGCTGGCGGCTTGACCAGCACTTCGTCGTTAAAGAAGCGGATCGGATGCCCCCGCATGATCCGAGAGATGCTCTTGGCGAGACGCGGCGAATGGGACAGTTGTTCCATCAGCGGCTCAACACGCCACATGCCCAGATAATTGCGGAGGATATCCTTATATTCTGCGAAGGCATCTTCTTCCGCGCCACCGCCGGCCCCTGTTGAAACCATTGCGTCAACACCCATCACGTCCTGAGCGCGCTCCAGCAGATTGGCCGCAAGCTCAGCGGGTATGAGGCTTGGGGCATGAACCCATCCCTGCTTGTGAAAGATGGCGATCTCCTCGTCGGTCAGATCCCTGACGGCTTCCATACATCCTCCATTCGAATTTTCTCCCTCATGGGTGCTCGGTCGGTTGCTTCAACACAATCTGGCTTTCGCGCGTACTTTCATGATATGAAAGCAAGCTTGCGCAGCATGAAAGTTTCGAGGAAATGAACGGGAACAGTCCAACCGTCACCATGATCCTTGGCGAACTCAAGTGCGCCCGTAAGCAAGCCGGCATATCCATTGATCGTATCGCAAAAGATATGGGTGTCTCCGAACCAACTGTGTCGCGCTGGCTGCGCGGCCAGGCGCTCACGATCAACATTCTGGATCAATTATGCGGGTGCATTGGAATCGACTTGAAAACCTTGATCGAGCAGGCGAGCGATCCCGGCACGGAACGCCTGTTGCTCCGGCAAGAGCGCATATTGGCAGGGGACCGGCGGCTTTCTCTCCTATTCTTCCTTATCCTCAACGGCGCGCAGCGAGACACGCTCGAACGTGATTTCAAGATTGAGACTGAGAGGTGCGACGACCTTATCGACCGGCTCGTGCGTCTTGGCCTTGTAGCAAAAACCAATGGTGGTCGATTACGCCCGCTAGTCAGCCGGTCGGTTCGTTGGCAGGCTGGCGGGCCGCTCGCCATGGCCTTCGAGCGAACGGTGCTCCCGATGATGCTCGGTCAAGCCTTCGGCAATACGGGCACACATTATGTTTCCCAGTTCGCACTGCTTGATGAGGAGGGCCGGGAATATGTGCTCTCCCGCTTTGAGGCGCTTTGTGAAGAGGTCCTGCGTGGGCCAGGTTATGTGGGGCATCCCTCGTCGGACCGAGAGTGGAGTTCGCTCTTCATGATGACCCGGCCGCTCGCCATCACCGAAATGCGATCCTGGATGGAGACCGGTGAAAATGAGCCGCCGCAAAGGTGAGGACTTCTGTGGTGGCGGGCCCGTGACGTCGATACGATTTGGTTGGCGGACCGCTGTCCCAGGCGACGCAGGGCCGATTGAACTCTAATTCCAGCAGATGAAGGATTCCCATGGAACGCAGTGCTCGGTCGCCACGGCTCGGCATCATTCCTTGTCGACGATGCTACGGCGTTTGGCCGAACGCCATCTAGAGAATACGGCGTTGGTCTTCGACGGCCAGGTCTGGAGCTACCGCGCCTTCGACGCCATGGTGGATCGCCTAGGGCGCGGACTGTCCGCGCTGGGGCAGTGAGCTTCCGTCCGAAAGATGTCCGCTGCCGCACGGCCAATGCCCGGCGCTGACCGAACGCGACGACGCTGTCGTAGCAGCCGATCAGCCGCGCACCCTGCGGAATGAGCAGTATCTTGCCCGTAGCGCTGTCGAAGACCCGCTCGGTAAGCAAGGTTCTCACGCCTCGGTGCCGCCGATCAACAGCGCAGCGGCAGGATCATCAAAAAAGTTCGTGTAATCAACCGCACGGGATCGCTCCCCTCGTTCGGAGGATGTGCCGTTGCGAGAGCTTGGGATCGATGCGCTCTTAAGCACTCGCTTCGTCCCCAGGATTCCCAAAGCGCTTCGTGCCACGAAGCCTCCGCCCTGTCAGGAAGCCCATCCCCCCCAGGGCGACGGCATGTGATAGGGGACCGTGATTAGATTGGCTTCGATCTGCTCGATCGCTCCGTCGGCGATCTTGAACAGTTCGAGCAGGTAGAAACTGTGGGGCCGCCGGATCGGCGATTGAACCATGGTGCCGTCCGTCAGACGATAGTCCGCGAGACGACCGCTATGGTCGATAAAGGCCATAGCGAAGACTAGTCCGCGTTCTTCATCGACCAAAGGAAAGCGCCGCCCCCTGACCCTGTCATCGAAGCGGTAGTTGCCCAGCCGCATTTGCTCCTCGCAGCCGAGCTTTGCGATCGCGAAGAGCGGGAAAGCAGGATTGTTGGTCGTTTGCACACCGTTTTCGACGCGATTGCAGTCAGGATGGAAATGCGTGAAGACCGCCCCGTCATTCAGCTGAAGGGTCTCGAAATAGCCGTTCGCGATCGTGACCATGCGTTCCCGGGGAACTCGCCGGTCATCCGGCAAAATCTCGTTCAGGACCGGCTTGGGCTCGAATCTGGGATTGGGAAGCTTGAATCCCTCATCGGCGTCGCGCACCACAATCATCTCAACTTCCGCAACGCGCTGGCCATCCACGCCAAGCCGCAGCGCGAAGGGCGAGACGGTCCCACTTTCGTCGAGGAGGCCGAACATGCCGACTTGCCCGGTCTGGGGATCGGCAAAGCGCAGGTCATAGCCGCCGAGCCCCGTCACCGTGTTCCAAGCGCCATCGCCCACCATCAGGGCGACATTGTTTTCGGTAAAGCGAACGTGGCCCGCCCATTCGATTGCCGCCGGGTTGCGATCTGTGAGAGCTTCAAGATAGCTGTCGAGGATCGCGTAAAGGTCCTGACGGCCAGGCAGAGTGATGACGGCGTTTCGCATGGCATCTTGCAAAGGCATCGTGATCTCCTGGATTTCATTGCGTCGACAGCGCCTGCTTCCAGACGATGATCGCTCAAGCTTCAGCGATCGATATGCCGACCGGGGGACTGATGCCGCGAATCAGATCGGCGGCCTTCTCGGCCGCCATAATCACAGGGAGATTCGTATTGCCGCCCGGAAGATCGGGGAAAATAGAGGCATCGACGACTCTCAAACCGTCCACGCCGCGCACCTTGAGGGAGGCGTCGACCACCGCCTGGGGATCCGCGCCCATGCGACAGGTCCCGGCCGGATGAAACGCCGTTGCGGCATTGGCACGGACATAGGCGTCGATCTCTTCATCGCTTCGGGGTTCGAAGGAAGGACGGACCATCTTACCGAGGATCGGAGCGAGGCTGGGTTGGGTCAGCAACGTCCGGAGGACACGATAGCCTCGGCGCATTCCCTCCCGATCGGCTGGATCGCTCAGGAGATTGTAATGAATGGCGGGCGCAATATGCGGGTCAGCGCTCTGCAATTCGATCGATCCGCGGCTTTTCGGGTAGTTTAGCGAGTAACTCGCCATAAGGACGTGCCCCCGCGGCTGCCTGATCCCCGGGAACCAGATCCGCGCATTCATCGCGAGTGGGACCAGGAGAAAATGCATGTCGGCCTGCCGCGAACCCGTAACGGTCGAGACATTGGCCGAAACGACCATCGGGGGCGCAGCCATCTCGCCCTTGCCAGTCACGAACCAGCGCAGCATCGCAGATGCCGCCCGATCAAACCGCAGCCTGCTGTCGAACGCGACTGGTTCGCGGCACGCCATGTCAAAGCTCGCACCGGGATGTTCGCAGAGATTGCGCCCGACCCAAGGCGAATCCGCCTGCACGGCTATGCCATGCCGACGGAGATGGTCTGCCGGACCGACACCGGAGAGAAGCAAGAGCTGGGGCGAGTTGATCGCGCCGCCGCATAACAAGACTTCACGACTTGCCCGAACCGTATCGATCCTGTCGCCTTCGCGATATTCGACGCCCACAGCGCGGCCATTTTCGACAACGACACGCCGTGCCTCGGCCCGCGTCTTGAGGACGAGATTGGGCCGATCTAGTACGGCGCGCAGATAGGCGCTGGCCGTGTTTGCCCTGCGCCCGCGAGCGATGGTGAAGTCGGGCAGCCCGAACCCCTGAGGGCGCGCGCCGTTGAAATCATCGGTGAACGGGAAACCCATATCAGACGCAGCCGCCAATGCGCGCGGCATCAGCGGACTGGGGGCGGCATGCGGGCTGACGGGAACTGGCCCGGCGCCCCCGTGATAATCACTGCTGCCACGCCAATGGGATTCGAGCTTACGGAAGTAGGGCAAGACATCCGAATAGCCCCACCCGGCCAGTCCCGCGTTCCGCCACCGGTCATAATCCTCAGGTTGGCCGCGAACCGCCATCATGCCATTGATCGAGGACGTGCCGCCGAGCACCTTGCCCCGCGGGATGGGAAGCCTGCGCCCGCCGAGTTCATGCTCAGGCTCCGTCTGATAGCCCCAGTTGACCTCGGGATCGAACCAGAGACGCGTGAACGCTATCGGCAGCCTTATGTCGAGCTTGCGGTCTTCACCACCCGCTTCCAACAGCAGCACGCGTGACTTTCCGTCTTCAGTCAGGCGATTGGCCAAGACACAACCGGCCGAGCCCGCCCCCACTATGACATAGTCGAAAGCAGGGGCGGCCCTTGCATCTTCAAGTCGCGTCATTCTTTGCCTCTCCGAAGCGGGCGTCCAACTCAGAACTTCTTCTTGACGCTGATTGCCCATTCCCGCGGCCGCCCTGGATAGCCCGACGTGAAGCCGGCTCCGGAAGGCCCTGAGGAATCGAACTTGGTGAGGAAGTAATATTTGTTGAACACGTTGGTCACTTCGAGCGCGATCTCGAGATCCTTGTTCGCATTCTTCCAGCTCAGCCGAGCGTTGGCGAGCGTATAGCCGTCAATGATCGCCAAAGGCTGGATAGCGGCGGGGGACGGCAGCGCGGCGGTGTACATCGCGCTCTGGTAAGAGGCGTCAAACCGCGGCGTCAACGTGCCGGCGCTGCCGAGCGGGATCTCATACTGGACGCCCACGCTCCATTTCCACTTCGGCGTGTAGGGCGAGCGCGGGTTCAACTGGGCCAGAAGCGCAGGATCGCTCGAACATGATCCCGGAGCCAGTCCGACCACGGCGGGATTGACGCATTTATACTTGAAGTCGAGATAGCTGACGGCGCCGTCGATCATAAGGCCTTCGGTCGGCCGGATCGTGGTCTCCAGCTCGATCCCCTTGACGTCGGCATCCCCAGCGTTCTGCGGCAGTGAGCAAGGGCCTGGCCCCCCGAACTGGGGACAAGATAGGAAGGTGAGCTGGATATCCTTGTACTGGTTGAAGAATGCCGAAAGATTCAACCGCAATTTGCGATCGAACAGATCGCTCTTGAGGCCGATTTCATAGGCCACCAGCTTTTCCGGGCCAAAGGATTGGACCTGTTGTGGAAGGAAGGGACGAGGTCCGATACCGCCACCCTTGAAGCCGGTCGCGACCGAGGCATAGGCCAGCACTGCGGGCGACAACCGGTAGTCGACGGCCATACGATAATCGAGGCGATTGCCGGAATATTCGCCGGTCAGGCCGTTCAGCGCGCCGAGGAAAACGTTCGGCAGCCCGGTCGCCGGATCGAGGCGGACGAAGGTATAGTCCTTCGATTCCTTGCTGTACCGGACACCGCCGTTGAAGGACAGCGCCTCCGTCGCCTGCCAGCCGACATTGGCGAAGGCGGCCTTGGTGCTGGCATTGACCGGATCGTTTCCGACGAACTGCAGTGGGATGGGCGCGTAGCGGATGTCCTGTAGCGTGTAGTAGGTGGTCCGCTGGTCCGAATAAAAGCCCCCTACTGTGAAGTTGATGGTGTCGCCTATTTTTCCGTTGAGGCGCAGTTCCTGGCTGACGAACCAGTGCTTCAGCCTATTCTCGCTAAAGGCCAGCGAGGTCGGCGCGGCAGAATCGTCATTGGCCCAGTGAGTGCTATAGGCCCTGTAGGCAGTAATTGAATCGAACGAAAGATGGTCGGTCAGATCCGCCTTGATGTTCGCCGAGACACCCCAGCCCTCGTAAGTCGTGCGATCGTCCGCCTGCATCGCGATTAGCGGAAAACCCGGCGCGACCGGACCCAGCCAGGTCGCGGCGGGATTGGCGAAATCCGTATAGTTGCAATAGCGTCCACAGAGGAACCGATTGTCGTAGGGAACGCCGTTCACAGCGACGTTGGGGTTACTATTGCCTGCGTTCAGTAGCACCACGCCGGGGACCCTGTGGTCTTCCCTGGTGTAATCGGCGGCGAGGGTGATATCCAGGCCGGCATGTGGGGCATAGCGCAACATTCCCCGCAGCGCGGCATATCCGACATCGCCTTGCGTATCCACCTTGCAGCTTCCAGCCGGTTGCGTCGCGGGAACGCCGCTGGCGGGAAATAGGCAGCCATAGTCATAACGGCCGACATAACCGCGCTGCCCCTTGTAGACACCGGAAATGCGGCCGAAAAGGTTCGGGGCAATGGTGAAGTCCGCGCTGCCTCTGAAATCCAGGCGGTCTCGGCTGCCATAGGTGGCCTGGATATAGCCGCCGCCGTTGCCGTCCGGCTTCCTGGAATATAGCTTGATCGCACCGCCGATGGAGTTCTTGCCGGCGAGCGTTCCCTGCGGCCCGCGCAGGACTTCCACGCGGTCCAGGTCGAGAAGATCGAACAGCGAGCCGGTCAAGGTGGGATAATAGACATCGTCGACATACATGCCCACGCCTGGCTCCAGCGCCGGGTTGAAATCCGACTGGCCGACGCCGCGGATGGACGCGAAGATCGAGGGGCCATTGTTCGCACCGGCCGCCCGCAACGTAACGTTGGGCGCCTGATTCGCCACATCGGCGATATTGGTCTGGCTCCGCGCCTCCAGCATGGCCGCGTTCAAGGCTGTGATCGCAATAGGCGTATCCTGCAGATTCTGTTCCCGGAACTGTGCGGTGACGACAATATCTGCGACCCTATCCGAAGGTGTCGCCGTCTCGGCCGCGTTAGCCTTGTCCGATGCCCCGGCCGTCTCGGCGGCGTTCGATTGAGCCATGGCGGGCGCTGCCGCCACCAGTGCGAAGGCAAGCGCCCCGGCAGCGCAGCCCGCCAGAGTTCGACCCTTCGACTTGACCGCACAAACTGCGTTCCCTCGCGCCATGATATCCATCGCCATCATAATCCTCCCCTTCACCGCGTTCATGTCGACGCGTGTCGATGCCGTCTCAGCGGTCACTGCATCCTCATTATTCTTTGAATCCCTTCCCGGCATGATCGCCGGTGAACCATTAGGGACTGTCCGCGCACCGCCATGGCGCGTTTCGCGCGTCAGCGATGCGATCCGCCTGTCTTTGGCGCGCCGCGGCTAGCCCGGATAAAGAGGATCGCCGCGCCCAGGTAGACGAGAATGAACAATATCATGGCGTATCGGATGCCGCCCGCGGAAGCGGCGACGCACGCCGCGTCGACGGAAGCTCCGGCGCATAAGGCTGCAAAATCCCCGTTCTTGAACAGGCTCGCCGCGATGGTATCGCTCGCGAAGCCGATCGCCGGCGGCCCCAGCCCCTGCCCCACGAAATGGATGACGAGCAGGAACAGCGCCGAACCCGATGCCCGCGTCCGGGAATCCAGCAGACCGTGGGTGGTCGCTATGGCTGGACCCATCCAGGTGTAGAAGAAGAAGGAACCCAGAAACAGGAGCGCTATACCGCTCGTAGCGCTCGTTTGCATCACGCCCGCCAGCAAAATCGGCGCGCCGATTACAAACCCTAGCGCGGGGCCTCGCAACAACCACCGCCCATCGCGGCGGGCAAGGCGCTCCGCCCCGAAGCCACCCACCAAAGTGCCGAGGCCCGATGCGATCCCGACAATGAGGCCGAAGAATAACCCCGCATCGGCGGCGTTCAGCCCATAGTTGCGCACCATGAACATTGGCAGGAACGTGTTGATGCCGAAGCTGGCGAAACTCACCAGGCTTGCTCCGGCAAGGAGATGCCTGAAACCGCCGTTGCCCCATAGTCGCGCTATGACTCTGCGCAATGGCAGCGGAGGCTCGTCGTCGACGGTGGCTTCGCGCGGCGGTTCGATCATCAGTAATAGGCCGAGGAGACCGAGCAGGATTCCCGGTGCGCCAAGCACGAGAAAGGTTGCGCGCCATCCGTAATTTTGGCCTACCTGAGCGCTGACATATGCCCCCACGATAGATGCGATTGGTACGCCGAGCGAAAAGACGGCGATCGCCGACGACCGGCGTCCGCGATCATACAAATCCGAGATGATAGAATGCGCCGGCGCCTCTGTCCCGGCGCTGCCGACTCCGACGCCCATGCGCAGGAACAGCATCTGCCAGAACGACATCGCGCCCGCGCACATCATTGTGAAGGCGGACCCAACCGCCAGCGACACGCCGACGATGGCAGTTCGCCTGTATCGCTCGGAGAGGCGCGCGAGCGGCAGCGCCGCCAGCGTGTTGATCAGCGCGAAGGCAAGGCCGCCAAGCAGGCCGACCTGGAAATCGCTGATCCGTAGATCGGCTTTCATCTCCGGCGCGACCAGCGCAATCACCACCCGATCGACGAAGCCGAAGCCGTAGATCGCGGTCAGCAGCAAGAGCGTGCGTCGGCGCCCATCCGCGCTCATGTCAGTTTCCAGTAGCGGAAGACGGAGCCTTCCGCCCCCCGCACCCCCGTCCCGATGAAGATCGTCCGGTTGAGCCAGTCATAGCGGCCGGCCGGCGCTTCGAAGCGCGGCGCGAGCCGCATATAATAGTCGCGAGCATCGACGGACTCGCCTCCCATCAGCCGCCTAATCACCTCGGCATCGGCATGGCGGACGCCCGAATTGCGCTTGAGAATCGGCACTCCGTCGCTGGTCCGAAGCAGGTAAACCGCATCGAAGCGGGCGCCTCCATCACGCCGCACCTGGGGGAAATCGCCGCCACTGCCGCCCACCACAATGCCCTCGACGTCGGGGCCGAAAAAACTGCCCCCCTCGACGAGCACGGCGCCGCGGGTCTGATCGCCGGTCAAAGCTATATGGGTGCGCGCGCCTAGCCGCATACGGAATTCCAAGGCGAATTCGACCTTTGGTTTTGCGGCCATGGCTAGAGCACCTCCGCCACGTGCAGCACAGGACTGCTTGCGTCATCGCCATAGGCAAGGAACATGGCGCGTCCCAGCCAGGCATGGGGACCATCCTCGTCCACTTCGAAAGCGATGATGAGAGTGATGACGCCCGCCTCGCGGCCGGTGCAATAGCCTTGCCCCACCATTCGGAGCATCTGGCCGTCCTCGGTGCGGATCGGATAGGAGATTTCGACCACCGCGACGCCGTCAGCACGATCGAGCAGCATGTGGATGCACGCTTCCGCGACGAGGCCGCCGGTCAGTCGCTCGCCGGTGATCCGGCCGCCGTCGACGACCAGCTGAGTGCGTTTCCCTCCGGTGGGAAGCGTGCCTATCGCGAGGGCGGATCCCAGCTGCAACGTCAGGATGAATTCGTCTCCCAGCCGCGG
>Ga0136846_1224636_pt1 | contig 13175 bp, 18 predicted proteins | sample HopSoiMetagenom2_FD_96841 | JGI IMG/M metagenome (GOLD analysis project Ga0136846, IMG submission 96841) | Grasslands soil microbial communities from Hopland, California, USA - 2 Assembly 2016 (version 4) | ecosystem: Environmental > Terrestrial > Soil > Grasslands | place: USA: Hopland... | reverse complement strand
TCCTCGCCCGCGAGGGGCTTTCGTTCGCGATGCTGAGGCGGATGCCCGGTGCGGAGGAGGCCGAGGTACCCAAAGAAAAACGCGGCGAAGTGGCTTCCGAGGGCGATGGCGGCAAGGCTCGTGAGCGCGCTCGCGTGCCCGGCTAGCCTCAAGGGCGTCCTCTCGGCGCGCGAAGCGGCGCGGTGCCTCGCCGAAGGCCTTGCGCGCGCGGGGGTTGAGGCCGAGCAGTGTCCGATCGCGGACGGCGGGGAAGGGACGGCCGAGATGCTCGACGCGCGCATTTGCCGGCAGGCGCGCGTGCAGGACGCATTCGGGCGCCCGCGCGACGCGTCGATCTGGGCGCTGGCCGACGGGACGGTCGTCCTCCAGAGCGCCGACGCGATCCCGCTCGATCCGGGGCGGCTCGACGTGGACGCGGCTTCGAGCCGCGGCTTCGGCGAGCTCATCGCCGCGGCGGGCGACGAGTGTCCGCGCTTGCTCATCGGCCTCGGCGGCACGGCGACCATGGACGGAGGCCAAGGCCTGCTCGAGGTCCTCGACCGGCTCCCCGCGCCCACCACTGTTCTCTGCGACACCACCGCGACGCTGACCGAGGCCCCCGCCAGGTTCGGGCCGCAGAAGGGCGCCTCGCCGGAGGAGATCGGCGAGCTCGAGGAGCGCTTCCGCGGCCGGCCGTGCGGCGAGCTTCCCGGCTCGGGCGCAGCGGGCGGTCTCGGCGCGGCGCTCGCGTCGCTCGGCGCCGAGCTCGTACCGGGCGCTCGGTACCTCTTCGAGCTGACCGGCTTCCGCGAGCGCGTCGCGCGCGCCGATCTCGTCGTCACCGGCGAGGGCGCCGTCGACCGGACGACGTTCGAGGGCAAGGCCCCGGGCGAGGCGCTGCGTGTCTGCGAGGAGCTCGGCGTGCGCTGCGTTCTCTTCGGCGGGCGCGTGGAAGCGGGGATCGGCGCGCTCGCGCTCAGCGGCGACCCGAGCCGGGCCCGCGCAGACCTCGAGGAGCTCGGGTTGCGGCTCGGGACCGGAGGGGGGGCCGCGAACGTAGAAGGAGGGTGAACCGAATGGCAGTCCTCGCGGCCGCCGCGCTCCTCGCCGCCGGCTGCTCGAGCAGTCACGAGCGGACGCTGAGCGGCTCAGGGCTCAGTCTCTCGCTGCCGGGTGGCTGGTACGGCGTCACCGGCCCCGGGCAGCTGCAGGCGGCGAACTTCCCCCTCGGCCGGAGCGTCCTCGCCTCCGCGGAGCGCGCGCACGTGCGCAGCGGCCAGGTCCACCTGATCATCCGCGCCTACGGGCCCGTCGTCCCGTACCTGGCCGGCGGGGAGCCGGGCCTGCGCGGGCGGGCCACGCTACGCAGCCGCGACCTGACCGGGCCGTTCGAGGGCTTTCCGGGCGGCCACGCCTTCGCGGAGCGCTCGCTGACGGTGAACGGACAGGCGCTGCAGGCGCTCGCCGACCTGGGGCCGAAGCCGGCCGGTCCGGCTCGCCTGCGAGAGGTCAACCGCGTGCTACGGACCCTCCAGGTGGCGTCGTCCCGGATCGTGCGGCCGCACGACGGCGTGCTCGCGGCGAAGGGCGTCTCGTTGCGCCTGCTGCCGGGCTGGAGCGGCCGCATCGAGATCCCGGCTGCAACCTTCGCCGCGAGCCTCGTCGTCCGAGCAAGGCGCGGCTCGACGCGCCTGACGCTGCTCGAGCTCCCGCCCTCGCTCCGCAGCGGTCGCCTTCAACTGCCGGTGGCGCTGCAGCGGGTCGGCACCCACTTCGGCCGCCGTGTGTTCTCGACCGAAGGACGCAGCTTCGACGTCTCGGCGGTCTTCGCGTCGCCGCGCGGTCTCACGGCAGCGAACCGCCTCCTGGCCGGCCTGCGCCTGTCGCGGGCGGGCTAGGCCTCGGCCGCTTCGGCCTCGCGTAGGCGCTTTGCCATCGCCTGCAGCAAGGGCCACGCGATCCGCGCGTCGCTCTCCACGAGCGGGCGGAAGTCCCAGAAGGTCAGGCCGTAGCAGTGGAGCTCGCTCTCGGCCCGAATGGATGCCGTGCGTGCACCCATGTCGATCAGCGCGATGTCGCCGAAGTAGTCGCCTGTCCCGAGGCGCCTGACCTCCTCGCCCCCGACCTCGACGACCGCCTCGCCGCTCTCGATCACGAAGAACCCGGCACCGCTCTCGCCCTCGCTCGCGACGGTCTCGCCCGCGTCGAACGTGCGCTCCTTGAACGAGCCGCCCAGCCGTTCGAGCTCGCGCGCGTCCAGCTCCGCGAACAGCGGGATCTTCCGCAGCAGCTCGACCGATGGTGCGGCCACGGGCGGAGTCTAAACCGGGGAGATGCCCAGGCGTGCGCCAACCACTGCTTCCGCGGCTTCGGTACTGCCGGCGTGGCCGGTCACCGCTGCCAGGAAGTCATCGCGCTCGAGGGCGAGCAGGTCGGTGTCGGTGCGGGCGGTGATGGTCGCGGTGCGGGGCATGTCACGCAGGAGCGCGATCTCGCCGAAGTGGTCACCCGCGCCTTGCGCCGTCTTCTCGTCGCCGCCTATCGAGACCGCGACCTCGCCCGAAGAGATCATGTAGAAGCGGTCGCCGCTCTCGCCCTCGCGCACAATTGCCTCCCCCGCGGCCGCGTGTACCGGGATCAGTCGCCCCGCAAGGCCCTCGAGCACCGGCGACGAGAGCGGCGCGAAGATCGGAATCTCCTGGAGCAGCGCGATCTCGCTCGTCCGGTCCACAGCCCCGTCGTCGATGCGGACGAGCTGGGTGCGGGTGACGATGCTCAGAACCGGCAGGACGGCGCCTACCGCCACGAGCGACCAGCGGACGCCGATCAGGTCAATGAGCCGCGGCGCGAGGATCGCTCCCGCTGCGATCGTCGCGTAGAAGAGGCTGTGCAGGACGCCGAAGACCCGTGACAGCACCTCCGAAGGAGCCGTGCGCTGCAGAAGAGTGAAGCCTGTGACGTCCTCGATGATGTTGGACAGCCCGATCAGCCCGCACGCAACGAGCGCGATCCCAGTCGTGGGGTGGGGCGCGATGAAGAGCAGCGGCCCGCCTGTGCCCGCGACCGCGAGGCCGAACACGCCGGCGAGGCGCTTCCTTCCGACCAGCATGAGCGAGAAGACCGCCCCGATCAGCCCGCCGACCCCTACGGCGGCGGTGAGGTAGCCGACTCCTCCGGAGCCGAGCCCGAGGAGCTGGAACGCAGAAACGGCGAGCAGGACGTTCAGCGCGCCGTTGACGAGCGTCTGCGCCGAGAAGATCCCGATGACCACCTGGAGGCGGCTGTCGTGCGCAATCGTCCGAAAGCCCTCGACCAGGTCGTGCACGATCGCTCGGTGGTCGCCGCTCGGCTCCGGTTCCGCCGTCCCCAGCAGGCCGAAGAGCTGGAACGCCGACCAGAGGAAGGTGGCCGTCGTCAGGGCGAAGACGATCCACGTGTTCGAGACGGCCAGGAGCACGCCGCCGAGCGCGGGACCCACGCAGAAGCCGAGGCTCTCGAGGGTGCTGGAGCTGACGTTCGCTGCCGTGAGCTCGTCGGGCGTCCGTGAGAGCGCTGGAAGCAACGCGGCTTGCGCAGGACGAAACGCCGTCATGATCACCGAGGTGGCCGCCACCAGCACGTAGACGGCGGCGGCCGGTGCGTCAAATCGCACGCAGACCGTGATCCCTGCGAACGCCACAGCGCGCAGCAGGTCCGAGACGATCATCACGGGGACTTTCGGATACCGGTCGCCGAGGACGCCCATGAACGGCGAGGCGAAGGCCGCCGGGAGCCAGCGGATCAGAACGACGAGCCCGATCGCGGCGGCTCCGCCGTGGTGGTACGCGTACACGGCGAGGGCGACGGTGAACGCCCAGGTGCCGATGATCGAGCCTGCCCACGCGAGCTGGAGCCTGCGCAGCCCGCGGTTGGCGTAGACCTCCCGCAGCGCGCGCGCCGAGTCCCGCAGTTGCTCGGCGAGCTTGTTCACCGGCGGAGGATCACCTAGATTCCAAGCTACGGCAAGGGTCGGGAAGATTTTCAGCGCGATGCGCGTCTAGTGGACAAGTTCTAGAAGTCCGAAAGGAGGACCACCGTGTCGGAGAAGAATCAGAACGGAGAGCCCCAGCAGCTCGGTCAGAACTCGGAGATCGAGGACAAGGACGTCGAGGCTCACCAGCACGCCCAGAACGCGGAGCCGCAGATGGGGCAGAACGCGGAGCCCAACCAGAACGCCAGGCAGGACGAGGGCGAGGACGTCGAGGGCCACATGCACGGCCAGAACGCTGAGCCGCAGATGTTCGGTCAGAACGCGGAGCCCAATCAGAACGCTCGGCAGGACGACGACGTCGAAGGGCACATCAACGCCTAAGAGCCCGCACGACGACCTGGCTAGCAGGTCACTCCGCCTCGAGGGAGCCGAAAGGCTCCCTCGGCGTTTTTACGTGGCGCGGCCGCGTTCTAGGACAGAAGCTCGTCGATCGCGTTGATCAGGCGCTCGGCGGCTTCGCGTTTCTCCGGCTCGGCTTTGGCGAGCCGTTCGGAGAGGCGCGCGAGGGCGGACGCCTCAGCGCCTTCCTCTTGCAGCACTGCGCGCGCCTCCCTGGCTCGCTGGAGGAGGTCCAGCGCGATCGCGGCTTCGTTCGCGAACAGGCCCAGGAGCTCCATCTCCGCGAGCGAGAACGCGGCCTGCTGGGTGCGATCGAGCACCTCGAGCACGCCGAGCGTGTTCTCGTCGTGCAGGAGCGGGACGGCCATCAGTCCCTTCGGGACGTAACCGGTCGATTCGGCCACCTCGCGCGCGAAGCGCGGGTCCTGCTCGAGCTCCTCGATCACGAGCGGCTGGCGCGTGACGAGCACCCATCCGGCCACGCCCCTGCTCGACGGGAACCGCACGCCGAGCAGATCGCCCGATCCCTCGCCGGCGACGGCCTCGAAGACGAGCTCGTCGGTCTCCTCGTCGTGGAGGAAGATCGAGGACGCTTTCGCTCCGAAGATCGCGCGCGCGCATTCGACGATTGCCTGCAAGAGCTCGCGGTAGCTCTCCTCCGAGCCGAGGGCGCCCGCGGCCACCGCTGCGCGTAGGTCCGTCATCTTCCCCCTCCGACGTTGTTGGCGGTCAGGTAGAGCACGTTCTTGAGCTGGAACGGCGTGAGCTCCGGGTGCTTGGAGAGGATCAGCGCGGAGATCCCCGCGATGTGGGGCGTCGCGAAGCTGTTTCCGCTCGAGCGGATCGTGCCGCCTCCGAGCCAGGCGATCTCGACGCCGACTCCGCGGCCGAAGAACTCGACCGGCGGGTTGGGGTTGTAGAAGAACGTCTGCGGGTCTGGGTCCTCGTGGCTGCCGACCGAGATCACGGACGAGAAGCGCCACGGGTAGCTTTCGACGGGCATGTTGTGCGCGGAGGCTACGAGAACGGTGCGCCGGAAGTAGGCCGTGTCCGCGAGCTCGTGGAGCAGCTCGGCGAACTGCCGCTTCGTCGTCGAGAGGCTCATGTTGACGACGTCGAAGCCCTGCTCGACCGCCCAGCGCAGACCGCCGAGCAGCACCGGACCGCTGCCCTTGAACCCGGCGCCGAGCACGCGGACGCTGTAGATGCTGCACTCGGGGGCCAGCGAGCGGACGATCCCTGCGCAGGCGGTGCCGTGGCCGCAGAGATCGCCCTCCGCATCCTCGGCCACCGCGACGTCCTCCTCGTCCCGGGCGACCGCGACGGCCCCCTCGAGCTCGCCGACCAGCGGGTGACCTGCCTCGACTCCGCTGTCGAGGATGCAGACCCGCACGCCCTTGCCGGTCGCGCCGCCCCAGGCCCAGTCGCGCGTGACCTGCTCCGGCCAGTCGCCGATCGAGATCTTCTTCGCGGCTTCGGCCGGCATGCTCCAGGCCGGGAGGCTCTCATCCATAGGCGGAAGTTACTTACTCGGAGACGCGGCGGCGAAGCTCCTCGAGGAGCGGGCGGGTGGGCTCGATGCCCTCCGCCCGCAAAGCGGTCTCGAGGTCGGCGACGACGCCCTCCCGGAAGGCCTGGTCGGCCTCGGCGCGCTCGACGATCGTTTCCAGCTCCCGGCGGGCACGCGGCAGCTCTTGCGCCGCCTGCACCCAGGCCGCCGGGGCCGGTGGAAGCATCCCGATGAGACGGGAAAGCTGTTCGATGTCGAATACGTCCTTCATCACGTCACCTGCTCTCAGGACGGGGGGAGGGCGCGGTTTCTTCCCAGTGCTCGCGTAATTTCGTCAGGCAGCGCGAGATCCGGCTCGCGATCGTGCCGGCGGGGAGCTCGAGCGCGTCGCCGATCGTGCGGTAGCTCTCGTCCCGCGCGAAGAAGCGGTCGAGGATCTCCCGGCAGTTGTCGGGCAGCGCCGCGAGCGCGTCGTGGACGTCGAACGCCTCGTCGAGGTCTCCGAGTACGTCGTCCGCGGCCGCGTCGGGCACCTCGTCGGCCGGTTCCTCGCGCGCGCCCGAGCGCTTGCGGTCGATGCAGAGCCGGCGCGTGAGCTGGGCGATCCAGGGCCGGAAGGCGTCGTCGTCCCGCAGGGTCTCCAGCTTCTCGTAGACGCGCGCGAAGACCTCCTGGTAGACGTCCTCGGCGTCGTGCTCAGGAAGGCGGAAGGCCTGGACGCAGATCGCGTAGACGTAGCGCGAGAAACGGTCGACGAGCTCCCGCCAGGCGTCCTCGTCACCCGTGCGACACCGCGCTACGAGTTGGGCGTCGGAAGCTTCGGCGGTCAGGTGCGTTGCGCCGAGCGCAGCCGCTTCGCCATCGTCTCGAGCAGCTTCCATGCGATCGAGGCGTTCGACTCGACGAGCGGGCGGAACTCCCACGAGGTGAGCCCGTAGCAGCGCAGCTCGCTGTCGGCGGTGACCGTGGCGCTGCGGGCGCCGTCGTCGATCAGGGCGATCTCGCCGAAGTAATCCCCGGGGCCGAGCTTGCCGCGCTCGTCGCCCCGCGTCGACACCGTGGCCTCACCGCTCTCGATCACGAAGAAGCCCGCACCCGTCTTCCCCTCGCCGACGACGGTGCTGCCGGCCTCGAAGGTGCGGTCCTTGAACGTGCGGGAGATCCGCTCGAGCTCGCCGTGATCGAAGTCCGCGAAAAGCGGGATGCGCTGCAGCAGCTCGAGGGATGGTCCGGCCACGCCCGGATTCTAATGGGGCGCGGCCGGACCGGTGTTGCTGACTAGAGGCGGAGCGCCTTGCTGAAGGCTGGGCCGTACATCGCCGGCCCAGCCTGCGCGCGGGTGACGCGGAGGCGCAGGATGGTGCCGTGGCGGAACCGCAGCGGGTACTTCCCGAAGGACATCCACTGCTGGTTCGCCTTCTGCCGCAGGCGGTTCAGCGACAACACGCGGATCGTGCGCCAGCCGTGGTGCCGCTGCCAGCGCTGGAGCAGCGCGTGCCGGATCCGAACGCCGTCGGCCTGGGCGTAGGCCCAGAGGAACGCGCGACCGGTCTGCTTCAGGCGCAGCGCCGGCTTCACGTTCACCTTGTGCACCTGGCTGGTGATGTTGTTCCAGACGGCCCTGTACTCGGTGGTGCGCCGCGGCCGGACCTGCAGCGCCCAGTGGCCGCTGAACGTCGCGGTGCGGGCGACCTCCGTGAACTCGCTCGTCCCGGCCGGCCTCGACTCGATGACCACGGTGTCTCCCGAGTCGTCGCTCGAGGTGGTGCCGCTGAGGTTCACCGCGGTGACGTAGGTCACGGTGTCTCGGTTCTGGCTCATCAGGAGCCAGCGGGTCAACGTGACGTTCACGCTCCCGTGCAGCGTCGGGTTGATCGCCCCGTGGTAGCCGAACGTGCCCGCCGACGAGAAGGCGTGGGAGTACTCGGCACCGGGTGCGAGGACGTCCGACTTGAACGAGCCGTCGTCCGCGACGACCTGGTGTGAGGCCGTGTCGGCGTTCTTCCAGACGACCACGTCGCCGTTCTGGATGTTCACGGACGCTGGGCTGAAGCCGGTGGCGGTGATGTTGACGACCACGGTGTTCGGCGTGCTTGCGGAGCTTGGCGAGGAAGCCGCCAGTGCCAGCACGAAGAGCGGCAAGAGTAAGACCTTCCGCATCTGAATAGTCCCCCTTAAAGAACGTATTACGATGATTTACAAACCGTGTTTTACCGGTGTTGCAAACAATGGAAACGCGCATGAGCGCGTCTTTACATCTCTTTTACGAGGGGCGCGCAGACTCGGCTCGGGACGCGAGCTCTTCGATCTTGCCCTCGGCGTTTTCGAGGCGCTCGCGGCAGAGCCGGTAGAGCTCTTCGCCGCGCTGCCACAGCTTCAGCGCCTCGTCCAGCGGGGCGTCGCCGCTCTCGAGCCGGTTCACGATCGCTTCGAGCTCGCGCTGGGCGTCCTCGAAGCTTGGCTCGCTCACCGGGTTTCCTCCACGCGCGCCCCGAAGCCGCCTTCGGCCAGCTCGATGTCGACGCGCTCGCCCGGCTCGACCGCGCTTCCGGAGCGAACGATCTCGTCGCTGCTCCGGACGATGGCGTAGCCGCGGGCCAGAGTCGCCTTCGGCGAGAGCGCGCGCAGGCGTCCGGCCGACTGCTCGAGCCGGTGGCGACTGCGCTCGACGAGCAGGCGCGGAGCGCGGCCGAGCCGCTCGTGGGTGCGGTCCAGCTTCTGGCGCTCGCGCTCGAGGGCGCGCCGCGCTCCGCGCTCGAGGCCGGAGCGGGCGCGGTCGAGCCGCGCGAGGAGCTCGTTCAGGTCGGGCACGACCAGGCGCGCGGCCACGCTCGGCGTCGAGGCACGCGCGTCGGACGCGAGGTCGCAGAGCGGCGTGTCCTGCTCGTGGCCGACGGCCGTCACGACCGGCACGGGGCAGGCGGCGATCGCCCGCACCAGCCGCTCGTCGCTGAAGGGAAGGAGATCCTCGAAGCTGCCGCCGCCCCGGGCGACGACGATCACGTCGACGCCCTCTTCCCGGCAGAGCGCACGCAGTGTCTCGATCACGGCGCTCGCTGCCCGCGGCCCCTGGACGTAGGTCTCGCCGACGAGCACGGAGGCAGGCGGGAAACGGCTCTGGATGGCGGTGAGGACGTCGCGCTTCGCGGCGGCGTCGTTGCCGGTGACGAGCCCGATCTTCCGCGGGAACCGCGGGAGCGCGCGCTTGCGCTCCGCCGCGAAGAGCCCCTCCGCGGCGAGCTTCTGCTTCAGACGCTCGAGCGCGGCCAGGTGGTCGCCGAGCCCGAACTGCTCGAGCGAGAGGGCGCGCAGGCGGAACTCGCCTCGCGCCGCGAAGAGCTCGGGCCGGCCGTAGACGTGCACCCGGTCGCCGTCCGAGACGCTGCCGCCGACCGCGTCGAACTGCCCGCGGGGCATCGACACCGACAGGCAGGAGCCGTCAGCCGGGTCCTTGAGCGTGAAGAAGACGCTCGCCCAGCGCGCCTGCCGCCGGAGCTCCGTGATCTCGCCCTCGACCCACACCGTCGGCAGCCGTCCGAGCCACGACGCGATGCCGCGGTTGAAGGCGCCCACCGAGTAGACCCGGCGGTCGCCGTACTCGATCGCCTCGACCTTGATGACGAGGAATTAGAGCAGGATCTCGGCCGCGGTCTCCGGATCGCAGCCCAGGGAGATCAGATCCACGGCGTAGTGAAGGTCGGCGCTCGAGTGCGCGATCTTCTCAGCCAGCGGGAGCGGGTAGCCGCCCTCCATCAGCACGTGCAGGCGCCAACTCTCGACTTTCGCCTGCTCGTCCCGGGGTGTCTCGGTGATCTGTGCCATCGGTGTTGGAGCTGGTTGGAGCTAGTTCGTCAGGTCCTAGACGAACCCTTTCGCTGGAAGTTTGCTCGTGTGAAATCTTGCTTTTGAGAATTTTGTTTTGACCTGGCCTAGCCCGTTCGAAACGTGGGCGTTCGGGCCTCGGCCTCGGCGCGGAGCGCTTCGAGGCGGCGCTGCAGCTCGTTCAGCCTCGCGCTCAGGATCGAGCGCTCGGCTTCGGCATCCGCGGCGAAGCCCTGCACCTGCGAGCGGAGCTCGAGCTCTGTGTCGCCGATCCGCTTCTGCAGCTCTGCGGCGAGCTCGCTCTGCTCCTGTTCGAGCGACGAGCCGATCTGGGACAGCTTGCGCTCGAGGCGCTGCCCGCCGGCGTCGGCGACGTGGGCGAGCCGCTCGGCGAGGACGCTCTGGGCCTCGCGGGAGAAGTGGGCGACGGCCTTGTCGAGCTCGCGGGAGAGCCGTTGCGCAGCCTCCTCGCGGGCGCGCTTGATCTCCTCGGTGAACTGGCGCGAGAGCGCCTCGGAGAACGAGCCCGAGGTCCGTTCGACGATGCGCTTCAGCTGGTCGACCTGCCGGCGCTCGGTATCGGCGAAGCCGGCCTGGATCCGCTGCGCCGCCTCGGACTCCTCGGCCGCGATCCGCTCGCGCAGCTCGCGCTCGCGCTCGCGGAGCCGCTCGGCGACCTGCTGCAGCGCCCGGCGCCGCTCGCTCTCGTGCGTCTCGATCGCGGTGTGCGCACTCTCCGCGGTCTCGCGGGCGACGCGGTCGAACTGCGTGGCCAGTGCGGCGAGACGTTCTCGCTGCTCCTCGGAGGCCGTGTCCAGCCGCTCGGTCTCGATCGTGAGGCGGGTCGCCGCATCGGCGAGCAGCTGCTCCTGGCGCTGGCGGAGCGAGGCGATCTGGGCGGTCAGCTCGTGCTCCGTGCGCTCGAGGTCGCCTGCCCAGTCGGCGAGGCGGGCCCCGATGCGTGCCTGCGCCTTCGCGAGCGCCTCGCTCAGCTCCGCGTTCGCCTGCTGCTCGCGCTCGTGGACGGCTGCGCGGCGCTTCTCGGCCATGCGGCGCTCCTCCTCGGCGAGCCGGGAGAGCGACTGCGAGCGCGCGAGGGCGAGCGTGCGCTCGAGCTCCGCTGCCCGCGTCTCGGTCTCGCGCTTCACGACCGCGTCGAGCTCGTCGCGCGCGGCCGCGAGTGAGTCGTCGAGGGCTCGCCCTTGCTCGAGCAGCCGCCGAAGCACGAGCAGGCCGGCCTGGGCGGCAGCGCAGACCGTGATCCCGACGGCCGCGGTGCCGGCATCGCGGGCCGGCTCGAGCGCGACGACGACCCAAGCGGCGGCCGCGACGGCGGCGACCAGCCAGGCAAGTGTGAGCAGCGCCGTCCGCGAGAGACGGCCCCGCAGCAGCAGGGCCGCGGATCCGAACAGGACGAGCACCGCGGCTGCGAAGACGACTTGGAGGACCTCCGCGCGCACGGCGCGCATGCTACGCCAGTCTGAGAACCAGCAAGGCGCCCGCGAGGCAGACGTGCGCGGCCGCGAGGAGCTGCAGCGAGAGCTCCTGCGTCGCGAACAGGTGGTCCGCCGTGACCGGCTCACTGCCCCCGTCGCGGAGCTCGAGCGTCCCTCTGACGCCGACCACGCGGCGGCGCAGGTGGCGGACCGGCGTCGAGAGCACCCGCTGGACGTAGCTCGTCAGCGCGGCGAAGGCGGCCGCGAGGAGCGCGACCCAGCCGATCGTCCCCGCGCAGGCGAAGTAGCCCGTCAGGACCGGGAACGCGCCCCAGGCAAGCGCGAAGCCGGGTGCGTTATGGATCGCGCCGCCGAACAGCTCGAGGTTGTAGGCAGGCACCAGCAGCGCGCCGGCGGCGACGAAGACGAGCAGCCAGCCGTTGAAGGAGACAGCGCCGGCGATGCCGATGGCGACCGCTCCGGCGAGCGCGGTCGCCGTGAGAACCAGCAGCGTCCGGTCCGGGATGCGGGTCTTCAAGGGGCGGTCCTGCAGCTCGTCGAGGGCATGCGCGCCGACGCCGAGGCCGAGGAAGAAGGCCGCCAGGGCGGCGCCGAGACGGTCGGTGTAGAGGTGCGGCGCCAGGCAGGCGCCGAGCACGACGTAGCTCAGGTGCCACGCGGTGTAGGGCGGATGGACCAGCGTGACGTAGTCCCGCCAGCTTCCGGGGGAGAGGGCGTAGAAGGCGGGCCGAGCCTCACGCCGAGCCTCACTCACCTCTCTGACCCCACACGACGAGGCAGCCGCCGAGGCTCAGGCGCCGCGCGTTCGCGCTCTCGAACCCGGCGTGGCGGAACGCGCCGAGCAGGCGCTCGATCGGCCACTCGGCGTGAAACCGGCGGATGCTGTCGCCGAGGAAGCGGCCGACGTCGTGCCAGCCGGGCGAGATCGCACGGCCGGCGAGCGGGAGGCCCGCGTCGACCCAGAAGTTCCAGGCCTGGCGCGTGAGTGCGGCGGGAGGGATGCCGAAGTCGAGCAGCGAGGCAGTTGAGCCGGGACGGAGGACGCGCGCGAGCTCGGCGAGCCCGGCCGGCAGGTCGTCGAGGTAGCGGAGGAGGTAGGCGGCGGTCAGGCCGTCGAACGACGCGTCGTCGAACGGCAGCCCCTGGGCGGCGGCCTGGACGAACTCGATCCTCGGGTCGCCGACTCGCCGCCGCGCCTCGGCCAGCATCTCCGGGCTCTGGTCCACCCCGACGACCGCGCACCCGGTGCGGCGGACGAGCTCGAGGGCGACCGCGCCCGTCCCGCAGGCGACGTCGAGGACGGTGTGCTCGGGACCGACCGGCACCCTCGAGACCAGGAAGCGCCGCCACCGCGGGTCCTGGCCGAACGAGAGGAGCCGCGCGTACCGGTCGTAGGTCGGGCCAAGCGGCGCGAACAGCTCACGTGCGCGCTCGGAGACCGTCTCGGCCACGATCGTGAGTCTAAGCTCAACACGTGGAGCTGGAACGGGAATTGCGGCGCATCGCCGACGCCGCCATCCGCCACGCCGCGGAGGGCGAGGAGCTCACCGGGATCGTCCCCGCCGAGCCCGGTTCGGGCGTCCGTGCGTATGTCTGCGCCTTCACCGACGGTGACGAGACCACCAGCTGGCTCGTGCTCGACGCCGAGGGCCGGCCGGTCGGAGACCGCTCGCTCGTCCGGGACGCGGTCTCGATCGCCGCGCTGTACGAGCTCGCGGAGGAGGCGACGGGGGCCGCGGCCGAGGAGCCGCGCGTCGCGACGCCGGCCGAGCTCGACGCGCTCGCTGCCGGGGCCGACAACCCGCAGGCGTTCGTGGCGGCGATGAAAAGCGCGACCGGCACCGTGGAGGAGCTCGTCAAGGACGTCGAGCGCGGCTACAAGGTTCCCCTCAGCTAGGCTGGCCGCAATGGAGGGAAGCGGCGGATTTGGCTTTCCCTTCGGGGGAGATCCCGAAGACCTGATGCGCAGCCTGCGCGAGTTCGCCGAGCAGCAGGCGGAGTCCGTGCAGGAGGCTCAGCGCGAGCAGTTCGCGACCCT